>OBLU010000470.1_pt1 | contig 38012 bp, 34 predicted proteins | sample 1518681 | NCBI WGS metagenome assembly OBLU01 (sample SAMEA3539304, study PRJEB22396) | soil metagenome | biome: tundra; feature: field; material: soil | place: USA | collected 2010-05 | depth 0.15 m
AGACAGATCGTGAGGCCCGGTAGCCAAAGCAGAAGACGAATCCCCCTATCCATGACATGACGAGAGCGATCATGTTGATCGAGAGGCGGACGTCGGGCGTCAAGGAGGGTGACAAAACAAATACAGTGCAGGCAGTCAGAGCTGCAAGTGACAGCAAAGCGGTACCGGCAAGGAGACCAAGACCGACAATCGTCCGCAGAGAACGCCACTCCAGAAAGATGAGCGCGATGCTAACAGGGAGAATTAGAAAAATATAAGTGTACTGATCGTCCCGTGTTGCAAGGCCTAGAGTATCAACAATGGGTCGCCATCCCAGCAGTGTAGTGACCATCAATAGCAGAGCAAGGCCTGCCAAGTGTTTCTTCAAGTTAGTCATCTACTTTGCACTCCACGTCTTTGATTAAATGAGAGATAAGAGAGGCTTGTGCCCACAGCTCGGGTCATTTTTCATGAATCAGCAGAGGGAAATCCGTGTTGGACGATCGATTCTGTTCGGTCTTCGTGTTGCAAGACGCGCTGGCCAATTCGTATGCCAGCTTGCCTTCGATCACCTTTGCAAATGCCAACACCGCCCGCTCGGCTCCCTCGCCTACTATTCGCCAGGCTTCGCCGTCCTTGACGAGTGACATGCGGCTTCGCCTGCGCCACCACTCATCGATGGCACCTGGAAGAGCGAACCAAAGATTCTCCCCCTTGCGCAATTCAGCAAGCATTGCAAGCAGATCACGATAGACTGCCTGCGCATCGGGTTCGATGATGTAGTCAGGATGAACAATGAAGCTCACCATTCCGGACTTGGCGAGGATTATCTCGATCTGCTTCTTCCAGAGATCTGTCGATCGTTCATTCAATACGTGAAACAAGGTATAGTCCTGAGTGGTTGTGAGGGGAAGTTCGAGAATGTCCCCAATGAAATATGGGAACACTGTGCAGCAGCCGCCCCGTTGCGGGTCAAGATGAGCGACATTCGGTATCGACATGTCAAAGGAAAAGGAAAGGTCCTTGTACCAGTCAGGCTTCCGGTAAAGGATTGCAGATCTGAAGCCCTTTGCTCCAAACTGCCTTCCATACTCATTGATGCGTGCTGCTCGACGCAGGAACTCTCTGCGCTCATCGAATAGCCGACCATCGTGATTCAAGTCCTGAACGCACACTTCGCATTCGTGGGAGCGGAGCAAGTTCAGAAACTCTGGTGCAACCGGATAGCGCCCTTCCGGAATGATCTGATATGCAGCTTTGATTCCATACGAATCATCGAGTTCTATTAGTTCTTCACAGAAGGCTTGCCCTTTGCTGGTTTCCACATCGTGCGTCATGGATACGCATCCGCGCGCGCCATCAGGCCAGAACCAAATGAACGGAATTCGGTCGATACCTTTGGCCTGCATGGAAAGCAATAATAGGCTCTCGCAAATGGTTTCGACTGTTGTGTCCACAGGCCAGCGTGGAAACTGCTTCTTTTGCCAATTGGTCGCACGAAGTTTCTGAATGTATCTGTGAATAGAGCGAGCGGTGAGTGGACGCAGCCAGTAATAGATGCTTTTCAGGACACGCTCTAATCTGCCCAATTGAACGCCGGGGTAGCGCTCCAATCGCAGATTTTCGATCGCTTCATTGGGATTGAGCGGCAAGACTGGGTGCTCACCATCTAATGTGGCCCCAGGTAGCGTGCCTGATTGAGCAGAAGTAATACATGGCTGAGCTAATCCCTTTAAGGAGCGGCCGTAGCACGTCGTTCCGGCGCCGAACTGGAAGTAGCCTGAGTTCGCCGCCAATTCTCCACTCGCACGAAGGTCAAGGAATTCCTTCGGACAACGGTAGAAGTCTAGCACCGCCTGGTTCGGCGAGACTTCGGACTCCGATGTTGCACTCGATGTGGGTTTGCAGTTTCCTTGCATTGTGAATACCAGAGTCTCTAAACCCCGTGCATCATGCACCTGGACAGCGCAACCCAACAAACAGTTGGGACTTGACGCCTTTAGCCGATATGACGATACGCCAGTCGGCCCGCCAACGCTGACAGCGAGTCAGGTAATACGGAGAACAGACGCCGGGCCGATGGCAGATAGCGCTTGACGATGGACTTGTTGACGGAGGTCGCGGGATACCGGAAGTACGTCAGGCGCTCTCGCGTCGCCCCGAAGCGATTCTTGAAATCAATCAAGCCTTCGTTGTCTAGATCAGTTCGGCCAAAATCAATGCTCGTGGCATTTTCTGCCTTGCTCTCTTCAATGAGTCTCCAAAACAGGAGCGGCATCCCCGCAAGATGATGGAATCTTTCGTCGGAGCACCCGTACTTGTAGGTAACCGTACTTCGGTGACGCAGCGTGAGAATCGCAGCGATCGGATCAGGCCCCTTCCGGACCAGCCGAATCTCTGCATTGGGGCTCATGAAGGTTAGAAGGTTGCGAAACCAGGCCCACGGTTGCGGCAAGAGCTGGTGCCGCCTTCTGGTAATCAAAACCAGACGGTAGAAGTCATTGAGAATTGCATCCGATGAGCCTTTCTCGTAACTAAGCTGCTCGTGCTCCGCGTGTCGGATGCGGCGCTGAATAGAACTCTTGTGCAAGCAACGGAAGATTCGCTCGATTGAAGGAGTCAGGCTGAGAGTGTGATACCAGAATGACTGGCTAGCGGCCAACGAACAGTCCGCCACCATTCTGGTGGAAAGAGGGCGGAGTTCAATATATTTCCACTTGTGCTCAAGGCACTCTGCTCTCATCCACTCGGTGAGTTCGGAAAGATCGACGGTCGAGTCCAGCAGGGGCTCTGCATGGTCTGCAAATGGTAAAGACACCAGCCGCTTTCCGGTGATCCAACTTTTCACCGCGCAGAATACAACCCCATCCGAAAGTGGCTGCCCCGTTGGCGTGCTTGTGAGGACCATCGGCCGATAGCCGTATGTTTTAGCCAGAGTCTGAAGCCAGCCTCTTTGATGAAACGCGGACGCCCTCGGGTGGGAAGCAGCCAAATCATCCCATCGGCGGTCCAGCATCGGGTCTAGGGCGTAAAGCTGCATCGTAAGGGCATTCGCATCTTCCGGAGAGCCCGCCCAGGTAGTGAATGTGATCGTCTCAGCGAGAGAGTTCATCATGGCTGCGCCTTTAGGCAGCCACCAACACTCCCGCTAAGGATTCCCAAGCGAGCTCTTGTTCTCCTCGGCTCGTCCAATAGCCCTATCGTCTCTAATTACCTCGAACATGACCCACAAACCCTTCATTGGGCAATTGGCGGGCCAACGCTTTGGTTTGACCTGCCAAAAGGCCGGTAAAGAACAATCAAGTTTAGTCAAATCCAATTCATTCCGCGAGCGTTTCCGAAAGTGATGTTCTCATTCCGATCAAAACTTGAGTGTGAGGCACTACGCGCATTCTTTAGATTCGGCCGCGCCCTCAGAAAGTCTGCGCAGCAGCGATCCATTATCGCCAATCAAGTGAATACCGTTCGATTGCTTCCTGAATATCCAGAGAAGATGTCGATGGAGCCTTGAAGATTGCCATACGGCCAGCCATGCCCACAAGCTGAGCGTAATTTTCAATCGCATGGTAATAAGGTCTCATAACATAGTCGTCTACCACAATTCGACTCGTTGGAGAATTTGCCAAATGGACGCAACTAATTAACGCTGCTGCCACCCTGAAGCGTCCATCGACCATTACGAGGTCTGGCAGCAACCCTTCCTTGACGTGTCGCCAAGGAATCTCGGCATAGGCCTTCCACATTTTCTGTCTGCGGGCGCTCGGCCTTTCAAAAACGGGGCATCCATACTGCTTGGTCCACCCGATATTCCCATGCTCAAGATGCTGATTGGGACCAAGCTTTCCTATCTTCCTGCGAACCCCCTCAAGAAAGTACCGGTCGGTGTCGACTGAAACGAAAGGCTTGTTTAACTTTGCGGCCAAGACTGTGCTGCCTCCGCTTCCATACTCCAGGTAACTCATGGAGTCCTCAAGCATCCCCAGAAAGACTGCGCTGGAATCGTCATCAAGCCAGGGCTGATCACCGATTTGGAAGTCTAGTCGCCTTTGTTGAACTGCAAAATGGAATAAGTCTCTATAAATTCGGTATTTCCAGACTCCCTTTCGGACGAATCCAGGCAGGATCGGTCTAATCAGTTCCCTCACCGATCCAAGATGGTCCATTCTTCGCACACCGAACCCGCGTAGTTTGTCTCGTTAGTAAATCTCTAACGGCGAAAGGTTTGATAAACCTTGCCCACGACACGGCCTTTTATGAGCATATATGCCGGTACATTCGCAATTTGGATTGCACCAATGTACACGCACGCGCCGACCAGAACTGATACGGAAAGCCGCATAGCGGGTGGCAGTGCCGCACCGAGCGCCAGACGTAAGGCCAGGACGCCCAATGCCATTAGCAAAGCACAAATGAACGGCCCTCGCAGATTCAACATTGCTTGGCTAAACGATAGATCGATGAGAGAACCTGCTAATCGCCACGTCGGATACCAAAAGATGACACACACGGCAAGGGCAAATGCGATGGACACGCCTAGAGCGCCCCATCGTAGGCCGAGAGCGAAGCATAGTAAATACGCCGGCGAGACGACCATGGTCCACCAGAACATACGGTCGCTCCGGCCCATAGCCATGTAAATCCACCCGGTTGTGGTATAGACCGAGTTCCCAACGCCGGCAATGGCCAAAACCCGTATGATCGTCACCGCACCAAGCCAGCGGTCGCCCCAGAGCACCTTCACAAAGTCGTCTGCCACCACAGCAAGACCGAGCATCAAGGGGAAAGCCACGACAGCGATAGCCTGATTTGCAAACAGAAATATCCGGCGCACTTCCGCTTTTGAGTGCTGCACGGACGAAAGTGTGGGGAAAAGGACAGGGGAAAGAACGGAGTGCACTTGTGAGACAGGTAGCATCATCAGGTTGTAGGCGCGACTGTAGAGACCGAGTTGGACAGCTCCACAGAATCGTCCAACCAACAGATTATCGCCATTCCGGAACCAATAATTCACCACGCTGGATCCGAGCAGACCAGCGCCAAAAGGGAGAAGTCTGCGCCCCGTCTTCCAGCTCAAGCGAAAGGTAGGGCGCCAATTGACCATCCCCCACCGAAGTGCTACAGAACTCGCCTGCGTGACAAGCGCTTGAATGACCAGGCTCATGACACCAAAACCGCGAAAGGCAAACCAGCACGCGATTCCACCTGAAACAACCACAGTGACCATGTCTGCAACGGCGAGAGCCTTGAAACGAAACTCCTTTTGCATTACGCTACCGGGCACAAGGCCCAACGAGCTTATCGCTGGGCTAAGTCCCAACAGTGCCGTAATCGTTATGAGTCGGGGTTCATGATAAAACCTCGCAATGAGCGGCGAACTTAGAATCGTGAGGAGTGACAGCGCGATGCCAGTTGACAGATTGAGCCAGAACACGAAATCGAGATCGTGCTCTGAGATATCCTTCCGCTGCACGATGGCAGCACCTAGACCCAAGTCCGCAAAAATGCCTGCGAAGAAGACAAATACGGCAGTGAGTCCAATGAGTCCGAAGTCCTCAGGAGTCAGCAGCCGAGCCAGAACGATGCCCACTGCGACCTGAAGCACTTGGCGCACAACCTGCGAGATCGCGGTCCAAGATATGTGACGGGAAAGGCTCATGCGCCTAGGCGATCCGCTGTTTTTGCTGCGGAGCTAGGAGCAGGAACCTAAGTTTTGCAAAGGAGATTTTCATATGTCCGATCTTCTCTGCATGGACTCTTCCCACGTTCGCCAACTGAACCTGCAACTTCAGGTTCTCGGTCAACAACATCATTCTTTCGCCCATGAATTCTGCGTCTCCCTCTTCGAACAAAAAACACATTTGATCCGGCAATCACAAGATCCGTAATGCCCCGTACCGAGTCACGACGGCCGGAAAGCCAGTAGCAAAGGCTTCGGAGCGGTTAACGGCAAACGGCGCAGCCTTTGATCCAGCCAACCCCTGTAGTCATCGAGCCCTGCAGGAAGACGCATGCCTGGGTCATTCGCTTGCGGACATCAACAGACCCTACCGGGCCGATGAACCCAACAACAGCTGTAAGCCAGTTGGCCTCGCAGTATGCGATCAGTTCGTCTTTGAGAGGTCCGTGACCCACGACGACAAGGGTTGAGCTTGGTACACGCTGCCAAATCCGTTGAAAAGCTGTAGGCGTCACAAGGGGCGGCTCACCCGGCATGAGGCGTGACACTGCGGTGAAGCGGCGGGGTCGTTCGTTGGCCTGCGGTTTCCGCGCAACTCACTTACAGGCGCGCCACAGAAAATCACTTAGAGTTCGCCGCTCAGCAACTTGCACTCAAGTGAACTGCACGCTTCTGCTGGCTGACACAGTCCCCGGCCGCCGCCTATTTGAATTGACCCTTGAGCTCGCGGCGGGCCAAAAGCATTAGCTTTGATGCGTCGTATCCATGAAAGTGCGCGACCACGAGAATGGCTTGGCAAATGCACTTTGGACGGACATTGAACTTATTCCATCTCCTTTAAATGAAAATGGCGAGTTGTTTACTCAAAAGCAAAAAGAGGGTCTCGATTTCAAGCGCATCCTTCAGGCCACGTCTGTTGCAGTTGCTGAAGAAGTATTCTCAGAAGCGGCTTTGAAAGGGCTGGAACTGAGTTTTCTTCCGAGCTCAATGAGCGGCGACTCAATCAAGTAGTAAGTGGTCGCGGAACCGAGCATCGTGAGCACAATGAACAGCAAAGAACCAAAGACTGGATTCGTGATGCCAAAGACAACGAAAACAAGATAGAGAAAGGGAATGTGAATCAGGTACACGCCGTAGGAGTAGAGGGCTATTCTTTCGGCAGCGAGGTTCACATGTCTTTGAGAAGAGTCGTGGAAGAAATTGATCGCGAGCCCGAGAAGGAGACAGAAGACCCAGCCCACCCAAAAGTTCCCGGTCCCTCTCGATCCTCCTACAAGGCAATAGCCGAGAATCAGCAGGAGCAGCAAGGGTGGCCAGAGAGACGCGGGCACCCGCGTCCTAATGCGATCTCGCAGCGAATAGCAGAGAACTCCGCTAAGAAAACATGGAACATACTCGGCAACTCCTATGTGACCTACAAGCCTCCAATGGTATAGAAACAAAACAAACGCAAAGAACAAGTAGAGTCCGCTCAGATAGACTACGGCCCGTCTCCTCAAGGTGAGGAGGTAGAGGGCGGGCAAGACGAGATACATTTGAACCTCGTACGGGAGGCTCCAAAGCGGGGCAAGGATGTTTTTCCCCCAAAAGAGATTCTGCATGAGCAATATATTGGAGAACACCGTGCGTATGGTGACGATGTTTGCGTCTCCCCAGGTATCGGCAGGGATGCGGAAAATGATGGCCAAGACTATGCAGAAGACAGAAAGTGGATAGATCCGAAAAAAGCGCCGGACGTAAAAACGTAGGGCGACTCGGCCAGGGTTGCGCGTCATGCGTTCAAGCGAGTACATCAGAACGACGCTGGTATGGACGAAGAAAGCAAGTACCCCCGCCTGGCTCAGGTTAAAAACGTACTCGTCGATAAAAGTTTTATGGGAGAGCCCTTGATGGAAGTGCAGCGTAAGCAACAGGTGGTCAACAAGGACAACAGACACTGCCAAGGAGCGAAGGATATCTAGGTTGGCGCTGTGACGCATGATGATTGGGAATCTCCAGCGCAGTCCTAGACTAACCTTGCAAAGGCTTCAAATCGGACTGTTCGTTGCCTCTAGTTGAGTTGAGGAGTTTCATCTGGAATCTCCATTTTGAAAACAGATTTTCTACAACATTACTTTGAGTTGGCGACTCGATTCTTGTCTCTCTCAGCGACCAACAAGGCCGGTGGGCGGAGCAGGAGCATTTGAAGGATCGTTAGTGTAGCAGCTTTGTCGATTGAACGCAAGCACGCTTCCGGTTCCGTCCGGCGCTCCTCCCATGACATCAAGAAAACAACTGTGTGCCGGATTGAGGTTGGCATGCCCGCCCATTGCCAGTGAACAGGTCGCACCAGGTCCACACTGATTGCTCCCTACCCGACACACGCTGCCCTGATATGTTCCGCTCACGCAGTTACCCAAATCCCCGTTCGACACATCAGGCCCGTAGTATGGGAAGGGTTCGCACGTCGCACGGGTCGGATTACGGTTGAACGGAACCCCGGAGCCACAAGGGAGAGTCGAAGTCGTAGCCACCGTACCGGTGAGAAAGAAGGAGTTCGGCAGTGAATTGTTGCCTGGAACAGGATTCGCATAGATGCTCGGACTGCCGGTTGTATCCGCGAACGAAAAAGGAACTTCACCACTTACAAAACGCACTGCGGCGTTTACCGTATCGTAGTTGCCCCAACGCATCAGTGAACTAGCGGTTAGCGGATCAAAGTCACCAAATGTTGTGCACGCCGGGGGATTCGCGCAGAAGCCCGTAGTCCCAGTGATCACGTTTCCGCCGTTCCCTGTATAGCCCAGAACAAAGATGGAGTTATTACCCGAAGCACAGCGAGTAGACGATGGCAGACAGGTGTAGTTATTGTGGTATCCGGCCTGCCCCAGCACGTTCCCGATCACGTTGAAGTACCGGCTAGCTGCGTAAAGCTGCAAAGCGTCAGTCTCCGAAGTGCAGGCGGCGCCGTCACACAAGCTATCGCCCTGCCAGCCCCGGAAATAGTTGCGAAACAGCGTCGTGAAAAAGTGCGTACCGTGAACGTTGTCTGCAATAAACCCGATGCTCGATTGACCTTCGCGTAACCAGAAATCGTCGCCCGAAGAATGTTCATAATCGCTCGGCTGCATCCAATCAGGACTTCCGTAAATGTCATCCAGCGCAAGGTTGTAAGCTGCAACGTTTCCTGCTCCGCCGCTCGTATTTGAAGGACAGCTGTCAGTTACCTGTTGGCAAATGTTACTCAGCGCCAAGCTGTTGGAAGTTCCGGACGTAAGTTCCACCGCATAACTTACTGAAGCGTGTCCTGTGCTTTGATACATGTAGTTGTATTGTATCTGGCACTGGTTGCAGCCATATGCATAGATGTGGTTGCGCGCGGCCATTATGGAGCGAATACCGCTCGTCCAACATTGATAACAATTCATCATCACCACGGTTGAGGTTCCCGGCGTCGTGCTTGTCAGATCGGCTGATAGATCTTCTACCCCCATTTGGTAACCGGTTGTAGAAGCCCACCATGCGCCCGTGCTCTGGGAACTCCGCCAGTTGTTCATGTAAAGGCCGGGAGAAATGGTCAGAACCGTAGAACCAGAATTGTTGCAGGAGGGCGAACATGCTGTCACGAGGACCGACTGTTCCTGCGAGCAATAGCCGACATAGGGGCTTACCGATGACGAGCAAGTGTCGTCTGTACGGGCGAAGCCTCCGCTGAATCCACCGCACGGCGTACCAAGACAGTTCCAGATGTTCCCAGTGTCGGCGGCTTCATCCTGCTGATCCAAGATGACCCAGGTTTGTCCAGCAGTAATGTTCAGCGAGTTTGAAAGGGTAATCGAAGTTGCGCCTAGGCTAAAGCCTTGAGTCCAAGTGGCGTAGTTTTGTTCTCTTCCCCTATAACTTATACTGCCTGCCTCGCAGAATTGAGAATAGAGGCCGCCGCAACTTCCCATGCCGTAGAACTGAATAAACGTTGCGTTTGCTCCGATGCCGCGGATTGCCACCTGATTCTTGAGCATAATCGTGCCCGTCAGGTAAAACGTTCCTGCGCCCAATTGAACATACCTCTTTGCCCTGCACCCCGCAATCTGCATGTTAATGGCGGATGTTGATCCCGGCGACCCGCTTGTTCCATAGGCAGCGATGGTCGAACCGCACTGCGCCCACTTCCCATCCGGCAGCCCTCCGGGGATGCCCGCATTGGACCAGTCGACAGCGCGGGAAGGGGCAATGACACCTTTCCAGAGTTGAGCTCGGGACAATGCTGAGGAAATGAGCAAGAATGAGATTAAGGAGAATAGAAGCAAACGTCTGCAGCTCATTGAAATCGACCTCCGATACTTTAGACAGCTCAGCGTCGGGTCAGTTAGAAATTGAATGGCAGCGTGCTACGGACGCTGCCATCACAGAGGCAGCCTTCAAAGGCAAGAAAGATGGAGTACGCTGAACCCCAATCATGACCTCTGCGGGATAGGAAGCACTCGGCAAAGCGTTTGTTACACACAACGATCATATTCCAAGCTCGGTTGCATTTTTTCGCCTCTCGATGCGAAACAGTAACCTGTCCCAAAGCCTAATGAACGACCACCTAAGATACGGGAAAGACAGTTGCGCGCGTCTGGCAAGGCGCCAGCCGAGTATCGATCTGATCCAGGAGTACTTCCAGGACAGGCGTGGGGCTTCCAGTTGTCCTCCCAAGTTCCTCGCCATCTCTTCCGCTTGTCTAAAGAGATCGAGCCTCTCCGGATAGAAGAATACCATCCAGTTTTGCAGGAACTTCACACACGCTGCCCGCACCCTTTCACTGTCTTCCAATGAGCAGATATAGCTAATATGTAGCTGCATTGAGAGCCACTGCGCATCGCGTTTTCTGTCTGCCCCCCCTATGTAGCTCAAGGAGCTAGAACCGGATGATCGATAGTATACCTTCGCTCCGGGAACAAATCGCACTCCCTCGCTTGCCAGGAGTACGCGGCAGAAATACTCACCGTCATCGTCTCCCAACAACCTGGTGTCCCAGGGGCCAGCGGCTTCGGTCAACTCTCTGCTCACGAGCCATGTGGCAGTCTGCATGTAAAGATTCTGCCCCATCTTGCGTATCAGCCATTCAACCTTGGGAAGATCACACCATAATGCAGTCGGAACGAATCTTGCCCGCTCATACCGGTACATGAAACGCCCCCATTCCCCGGACAGAAGTATTCTCTTGTTGGATGAACTGTCCAAGGCCTGCATCTGTTTGGCTATTTTGTCGGGAGCGATGAGATCGTCAGCATCCAGCCACTGGATGTAGTCTCCCTGACTGAGAGAGAGCGCCTTGTTCCGTGCGGCGGCAGCTCCCTGATTCTTCTGTGTAAAGACCTTCACGCCTTCGGACTCGAAACTGCGCGCCACGGCCAGAGTCTGATCCTTCGAACCATCATCAACGATAATGACCTCTTTGCGATTCCATGTTTGTGTAATCGCCGAACGCACTGCGTCAGAGAGCCACTCCTCCGCGTTGTACGCTGGGATGAGAATCGATACCAAAGGTTTCATGCGGGATGCCTCCCTAACAATTCTGCATACACATTTCGGGTTAACTCGGCTACCGCGTCCGCCGAATGATGGACGCGCGCATAATCCTTGATCTCTTGCCGTCGCGTGCCCAGATTCCTGTACAGCTCGCTTGCAAAGTAAGTCTTGATAGTATTAGCCAAGTCCGCCGGATCGCCAGGCCGACATAAGTAGCCCGTTCTTCCCTCGACGATTTCTTCCCGGAACGATCCGACGTGGGTCGCAATCACGGGCAAACCGAAGCTATACCCCAAGAAAAGCACTCCGCTTTGGAAGATTTCGTTATAAGAGAGAACCAGGACATCTGCGGCTTTGAGAAGACGTTCTATCTCCTCATCCGGAATAAATTCGGTCTTCAAAATGATCTGGCCTCGCTCGAGTTCACGGGTTGCCGCCTGTTTGAGTTCCTCCAGATATTTCTCGTTCCCTCTTTGTACTTCGCCGGCAATAATCAGCCGATATTTCTCGTCGCTGGCGACGAGCAGCTTAAAAGCCACTAGCAGGTGCTCGACACCCTTATAAGGCTTGATCCTGCCGAAGCAAAGGATAGCCTTTTCATCGTCTCCGATACCCATCCGGCACTTTGCTTCAGCAGAGGTAAGTTCCGTGTTCGGAAAAGCATTGTTAATTGGGTAGCGGATGACAGTCACCGATCGTTCAAGAACGCCGAAATCCTCGATAAGTTCATTCTTCATCATCTGCGTATGAACAAATATGTGGTTGGCAAGATGATATTGGATTCTGAGAGTCAGACGATTGAGTGGCGAGTCGTTCCCGTCTCTTCTTTCCTTGTTAACATTGTGCGCTGTGAGGGCGATCTTCTTCCCCAGCGCCTTATAAAACAGCATCAGGAGAGTCCGATCGAAGAGCTGGACCTTGCTGTTCCAAAGGATATGAAAGACGCGCGGCTGTGCGACCGCCGCGTACAAAACGAGAGATGCATAATGGCGTACGGTTCTCAACAGCTTGGCTGCCAGAGTTGGATGTGCATGTCGAGTAGACCACACATTGAAGAACTTGAGGCCCGGAGTGGTATGCATCTCGGGACTGTCCACTTCGTCGCTGCCGATCACGTCGACACGTACACGCTTCGAGACAAGTGCCATTGCCAAGCCACACGCGTAGGGTCTGTCACACCCGCCAGTGAGCAATGCGACGTCGAGCCCGGTTGGTGGCGTAATGCAGATACATTGGGCCGTGATGTCTTCATCGAGAATCGACACACTACACTCCATTGCGAATCAGGCGTTTTTGCATCGAGCCACGGGCGCTCGCCAGAATACCTCAATGCAGCTTTCCCCACAGCGGTCGAGAGTTTGACTGATCTGCCGCGAATCGACCCATCGGTCCAACGCCAACCCTTGCTTGCAGTTCGAGGCATAGTTGAACTGTCCGGCAGAATCCAACCGCAGAAGCACCTCAATGCACTCCAACCCCTCTTGCCTAAACTCAGGTAGATTTATCTCAAAAGAAAGATATGGAACAGAGCGCCGCAAACCCCGTAAGACATTCAACTCGTAACCCTCCACATCAATTTTGACGAAGAATGGCAGACCATGGGTGATCATCAATTGTTCCAGCGTAGTCGTCTTAATGCTTTTCCCATGCGTAAATTCCAACTTGCACCGAGTATGCTCGAAGCGCTTTTTGTCTCCTTTTAGTGTCTCAGCCCACTTCTGGCTGAGAGTATTGAGCGCCGCTCCGGGCTCGTCTATCCACATTGTCTCGAAGCCGACTTCATCGCTCACTGCCTGGCCAACGATAACTACGGGTTTCGGAAACATTCGGTGCTCGAGATATTTGCCGCGCAGTATCTCTTGGTTACGCTCATCCGGCTCGACTGCCACCACGCGCGCTCCTACCCTCAAGAAGACATCTGTCTTTTCGCCGGCGTTTGCCCCAATATCAAAAATCGTGTCGCCTCTTTGAAATCCAAGGGGCAGGTTGCGATAGAATTTGACCTCACTATCTCTACCTTTGATTAGCTGTCTGTTCGCAAACCCCCAGTACAGATCGTAAACAGCTGAAGCTTTCACCCGCTGATAGATGCCGGCGTGCTTTAGAATTGACTGAACATACAGCTTGACTGCGGACATAGTTGCGCCTGATGGATTGCAGAAAATCTACTTTTAGATTGAGTATGACGCAGAATTCACACGCAGGATTCACAACTCGTTGATTAACCCTTGAGAGGTTTTTTACGTTCTTCCCGCATGATCGTTGCAAGGTTCAATCTACTTAGGTGAGATCAAGATCGGACTCTTCAGTTTTCCCCTGCCGCGATGCTCCCAGTCTCCGATCTTCTGCCGGAGTTTATGGATCTTTCGCAATAGTAGTTTGCTGGCGATTGAGCCATAGCCATCCTCGATAGCCTTCAATCGGCTGATCTCACGAAGCGCCTGCCTTATCCTGCGCTGGTGAAGTTTGCATTCAACGGAATTAAAGTAAGCTTCCCGCAGCAATTCTCTAATCGGCCTCTCATACACAGTTCCCGCCACCTCGGGCATCGCCAGCCACTTGCTGTACATTCGCTCCAAACAATCAAACACTCGATCATCCCTCATGGCGTAGGCATTGCAGATTCCAAGCGATCGCGACGGGGTCCGATCGGCTTGGGCAAGCGGTTCCCCCACAAAACAAAACCTTGCTCTTAGGCTGAGCCGAAAAAACAAGTCTGTATCTGATCGGATAAACTGAGTCTCGTCAAAGTCACCGATCTCCGCAAAATGAGCGCGCCGTATCAGAAGGCTCGGGGTAAAAAACGGCTCTCGCTTGGCCACAATATACTTAGTTGGGTTCTCAAGTACGCGAAGGCCGCGCCCTCCCTCGAAGCAGGCATCCTGGAAGGCAGTCAGTCTCTTGTCCGGGTCTCCGCCAAAATAGATGTCTGTGAAGCAAGCCCCGAACTCCCCCTCAAGCGAAGTTAAAGCCTCAATCTGGCGCTCGATCTTCGTCGGGAACCAGACATCGTCGCTATCCAGAAACGCTATCCACTCCCCCTGTGCTTCACGGATTCCCCTGTTCCGTGCGGCCGCGCACCCAGCATTCTTCTGGGTGAACAATCTGACGCTCGAACCGTAGCGGTTGCAAATTGACTCCACGGTACCGTCGGTGGAACCGTCGTCCACGACGATGATCTCGTCAACTGGAACGGTCTGCGAGTACACACTGTCGATCGCGACCATCACCTGCGTTCGACGATTATAGGTCGGAATTAATGCGGAAATCTTCACAACTGCCTCCCTCTTATGCTGCACCGCCTAGACCAGGGCCTAACTCGCGCTGCTTCTACTCTTCGTTTCTTCTCACGGCCCCGAGCAACTAGCCGCGTTCATTTCGACAGAGTACAACCAGGCTCGTTCCTGCTGCATATTTGCCCGACACGGAACCTGAAGGCAACTTCTCTCCAACTGAACTGTGGATTGGAACGGTCATAACCTAGAAAACGCCGCGACATTCTCGTTAGTAGCACTGAGGGGAGGCTGTCCATCACTCGCCTGGTTAGTGTCATGCTCTCTCGGCTTGCGAGCAGGCTGCATCGCTTTTCTTCCAACCAGTCCGGGCACAATGGCGCTTGAACCGACTCCTGCCAGGAGAAGAAAGAACCACATCGGGTTCAGCATCCTGAAGCCGGCCTCAGTTATGCTGTAGGCCACGGCTGCGGCGACATACGCCAGCATCAGACCTCCAAACGCAGGACGCCGGCGAAAGGCAGCGACTGCGTGACTGTATCCACTTATCAGAATCGCTGCAATCAAACTCACCCCAACCCACCCGAGATTGAGGTAAACCTCGATGTAACCGTTGTGGGCTTCATTGACGTGCCCTCCGCCCCACCAGCGCGAGAGACCGCGGTACACCTTCTCCAACCGTGGTCCTATCCAGAAGCTCTCGAACCCGGCCCCAACCATGGGGTTCGGCACCACGGGAAGCACAGCCGCCCAGATCTCCGAGCGCCCGGTCAGATTCGTTTGTCTGCCCAGAGCATGTATGACAGCTGCTTGACCGCCAAGAAGCATGGTCAATCCCCCAGCAAGCAGAATCATCGCAACAAGCGCATGAACTCCTGCAGGACGACGTCTGATGAAAGGCAGTCTTGTTCCAAGGATAAGTACGGCGCTGAGCAAAAAGCAGGCAATTGAAGTGGCGGAGTGGGCCATGTAGAGAACTGCCAGGCAGAAGGCAACGAGTGTTCCTCTCGCCAGCAACCGTCGAGCACGGTTGGGTTGAGGCTTGGCGAGTAGAAGATTGAGAAAGCGCCACATGGCCCCGAGCGAGATCACCAATGCGATGACTGCGAGCTCATTCTTGTTTGTCGTAACGCCAGTATTCATCGGAGCCCCGTCAGGCGAATAGCCTCGCCCAAGATTGCCGAAATATCTGATGAAAAGAACGGAAGCGGGCATCAGGATGTAGCCCGCTCGAGAAATAAGGCGATCAAGAGCCGCTATTGGCTGGGTATCGGTCACGAGTACGAGGACCATGACTAAATCGCCGATGGCTTTGACCCACCGTTTGAAGGCTATATCGGAATAATCCGACCAAAGAACGCTTAGAAGACAATAGGCAAAATAGATGAGACATGGCCAGTTGATTTTGAGGCAGGCCCATACACGTCTGTTTCTACCGATGAGGAGGACGATTCCGGCGGCCAACAGCGCTCCGAATACACCCGCATCCAAGGGGCTGTTTTCGGCGCCACGGATGGTGACTGTAGTTGCGGAATGAATTCCCAACCACACAGAGACAGGCCTTGATCCGATGATCCAGAGCCAGATGACTGGTAACCAAAGAGCCTCGGAGGTCCGTATGGACTTATCGCGATCGAGATAGAAAAGGCCCGCGATCCCAACTGCGCAAACAAGCGTGGCGTGCAAAGAACTCATTCTGCGGCTCTGTCGGTGGTGTCTTCGCGCTTGCCCGACACGGTCATTTGGAATCCAAGAAAAGCCGGTGAAGCAGCTCCAGTGAAAGTAGCCTGTGAATCTCGGTTGTGTAGTTGCGGTTACCCTTCAGATGGCTTCGAACAATCGCCTCGACGCCGCTCCGCTCTAAATATGGGCGCGTCAGTGTGCGCGAATCGAACAACATCCCTCGGACGTAGCTTGCCAGAGTGTCGCGGTACCAGACCCGGTAATGGTACATCTTGTGCCTTCCAAGGAAGAGACGCTCCAGCCGCAACGGTGAAAAGAAATGATCGAGCCCTGCTAGCCATTGCGGCATGCCGTAATCGTATGCATACTCGGCCTTGAACGTGAACTCAAGATAGTTCCGCAAGGCCCACCCGTGAAGCCGACCCACGTTGCCGCCAAATCCACGATCCGTCGGAATCTGTTGGAGAGCCGGGCTGCCGTCGCCAATCAAGCGTACTCGGAGATCGTTGTTCGTGGTTGCCGACTGAGGCGCCCGAAAGGCTGTTCGGACGAAGTCGTTGTCGAGGAATGGTGTTCGCACCGCCAGTTGCGTCTGCTCCAGCGACAGAATCCCAAAGTGATGCCAGGGGGCCTGTCGAAAGACAGCAAAGGAAGTTGGATGACCCTTGATGATCTTCGCGTAGGTCTCACGCGCCGCAACTAGGTAGGGGAGAAAGCTCAAACTAAAGACTCCCGGGGCCGGATTCACCGGCTTGAATGCTCGACATTGGGGGCGCTGTACCTCGTCCCCGTAAAGTCCCGTCATCCTTACCGGGGCGATCTCGCGAGCCTTCTCGCTGAGGTACAAATCAGGGGCCCTGCTCACATCGACGCAGCCATCCGTCAGATATATGCTGCGCTCGGCGTATTGCGAAAAGCGCGAAAGAAACTCGCTTCCCACCGTAATCACTTGATATGGCTGTTGGCACTCTTGAGCAACTTGGCGTGCCACTAAAACGTCGCGACATTCTTGATTCGCTTCACCGTATGTATAACAAGGAAGAGATCCGGGAGGGAACCTCTGCCAAGCCATGACCGCACGAGTATCCAATCCCCCGGTCAAAGACATCCCTATTCGCTCCCGGCCGCCCAGATAGCATGGTAGTCTTCGCGAAAAGGTCTCTCGAATTTGCTCGTGATAGGCTTCAAGCCCCAGCTGAGACTGCTGTTCCCACTCTGTCGGCTCAAAATACGTTCCTTTGGTCTCTACCGACCTATTCCTAAACGTCCAGGATGACCCAGGGGGCAGCACGTGGACTCCCTCGAACAGCGTCCGGTTTTCTAACACGCATCCACAAACAACAAATTCCCCCAGCCCACGTGGATCCGGTCGCCGCAGTTCTGGACGAACCTCTAAAATGGCCTTGGCCTCAACCGCAAAATAAAAGGCGTCCTTCGCCTCGTGGTAGTAGAGACGGTGCATCCCATAACGGTCGTTGAACAACTTTGTGATGCCGCGCGCCTTGTCCGATATGAGGCCCTGAAACCGTCCATTAAGGCATTTTGGAAAGGAGGGATCTTCTTCATAGAGGTGTACCAGATACGAAGGTCCTTCCGTATCGAATTTGTGGCCTCGCTCCCGGAGGTTACGAACGGTGACTGGGTCGGGGTATTCTTCCCCAGAGAAAGCCAGAATGATGTCTCCCTGCTCATTTCCGAGAGGATTCCCGTCGGAGAAAGAATTCCGCTTGGCAACCCAACCTACATACAGTCCCAACGACTCATCAACCCACATTCCCGTCACATAGAAAGACTCGTGCCGTAAAACCTTCAGCATCCGTGTTAACTGGAGTCGCGCCCACTCCTCTGGCCTATTGGTTATAAGTCCACAAATTCCTGGCATTTAAGTCATTTCCTCAACCGGAAGATCCCTAGCTGCGTCAAAGCGTTTGGTGTGGACCCCATCACACTTTGCAATCTCACCTACGGATTCGCCCACCTATTGGGAGAACCACTTCTCATCGATTTAGGTGTTGGAGCCGGCGGGAGGATTTGAACACTCCATCTGCCGATTACTGTTCGGATGCTCTGACATTGAGCTACACCGGCTCTTCTTAAACTTAAAACTGTACCATACCGCTCGTGCTCTTACGCCCGCCGTGATGACACTGTGAGGAAGGATACCCATGACTCCGCGGTGTAATTTCATTTTCACGCAGAGTGCCCCCCATATCGTCAACGGAACATAATATCTTGGTACCAATACTTCTCCGAACCCATTGCGAATCTTGAACTCACGGAGCGGGCTGTCCCGTTTGTTGCCGTAATTGAACATCCCGTAAGTCAAGTACAAGATTCCCTTTGCTTCACAGAGTTCAACCGCTTTGGCGATCAAAGCGTTGGCCGGTCTCTTGTCATCTTGGCTGACTCGCGGAAGCATTAGCAGGATTGATGCAACTTCCCTTGCGTACACGAGCTTTAGAAAGCCTATCAACTCGCTCCCAACATACGCACAGATAAAATCACTCCGGTCGAGGTAAGAGGACTGGTCCTTTTTCACCTGCTCGAACGGCTTTCCATAATGAGAAAATGGAATTCCTTGCCGGATGGGCGAGTCATTATTCACTTCCACAATGCCTTTGAGTAATTCGTCGTCAAGAGTTTTCACTGCAACGACCACGCCCCGTTTTTGTGATCTTCGGACGTTCTTGCGAGTTACCTGCGGCAGCTTCTCCCACCACTCCCTAAACGTGGAGATGTGAATCGCGGCAACACTTTGCCATTCCATCGGATAACCGTACTTGGGAGATGTCGAGGGGAGCTTCTGGGTGAAAGTGAAGATATCCGCGCGCAGCGCTCTCGAGCTTGCCTCTTTCAATTTCGTAATGCATAATTCCGGATTCTCGACCTCGGTCTCCAGCCACTCCTCAGCATGAACAATGGCTCTCTTGAGCCACTTTCCTCTAACAATTATATCTTTGCCGTCTACGGACAGTGCTGGAACCCTCATCCACTTCCCCTTAATGCTGATTTCGACACTGGTGTTTGTCGTCTGTCCGTCAATACAGGTTGCGACTGATGAAGACATTACCTGGTTCTCCATACGGAAACTATCCCGCCTGTTTATCCACTGTGGCCAGTATGTTTCTGACTTTTGTGCTAGAGAGGCCCGTTCAGCGCTTCCCCAACGGACAACCTTGGCCGAAAAACAATTACCGTCGGGCCCGAAACGCCATATTGATGCTTCTCCACGACGTCGAAGTCAGACTCCATGATGCCGATTGCCGCTTTCAGTCTATGTTTCTGGCCTCCCTTCCCGTCAGATGTGTTCATCCTCACGATGAAGACTCCATCGTCCTTCAGATACTTTGAGAAGTGCTCTAATATAGGCTTCACGTTGCCGCGCGGTACATGATACATGGATTCCCGGAAGAGGATTACGGCGAACTGTTGCGTCGGTTGGTAGCTGAGGAAATCCGAACACGCAAAACTATTCTTTCCTGTGCGGCCGTTTTCTTCGGTTCGCTTCCTCGCCTTGACGAGAGCTGCTTCGGATATATCCACGCCGACGTATGTTGTGTATGCGTTCTCGGGCAATTCGTTCGCCGTATTGCCAGGGCCGCACCCGAGATCGAGGATGTCTCCGTTCTTTAGGTGCTTCTCCAGCTGAGGGTACACGCAGTCGCCGACTGTGTTATTGATAAAATCCCAATGCGTGCCAGAGAACTCCTGGTCCCAAAGGCGCATCTTGATCTTTGAGGGACCATACCTTTTGAGAAGTCCTCGCCCATAGTTAAAAGCGCGTTGTGCAATTTCCATGCTTGCCCTCCGTCTGATCATCGGCCACCCAAAGGCTGAACTGGCCACTGGTCCGAGGTCTCTTTACATGATTTCGTGTCCCACAATCGCCGCCATGGGGATGATCCTGAGCATAGCCTTCGATCAGCGCGGAGTGGCAAGAACTAGCTCGCCCGTTACGCTCACTTTTGTTGCCGTTTTGCAGGTTCAGAAAGGCCACTATATTCTTGCCGTTTGGTTCCTGGACCGCTTTCAAGCGCGTACTCGAAGTGCCTTCCCGACTAGAACTTCTTTCAATCGCCGCATCTGCTCTCGCCTGGTGAACCTTGTCATTTCCTCGGAAACAGGCCTGCGCACGCCCCGCATGTACGACCATGTATAACCCAACAGCAGCGCCATGCCTCCTACGATGAAGGGGGCTTTTGTCATTTGATACACGGTTCTGAACAGTTCCCAGACAGGATGGCTTCCGACGGAATAGTCCTTGGCGCCGTCCTTGAACCTCGCCCGCAATGCACCCTGCTGAGCTGTACCCATCTGTCGGTGATGGAAATACGTTTTCTCAGTGAAGGTCCTCGTTTTCCATCCCTTCATCCTTGCCGCAATGTTCGCAATACGGTCGATTGCCCCCCCCTTCACGGGGACATAACCTCCAATATCCTCGAAGCACTCGCGGCGAAATAGCTGACAGATACCGGTTACATGCTCGATGCTGACGAAGCGATAATCGTAGCTTCCCCCCGACGCTTCCTTAAATGCCGTTCCGGTCAGGCCGAGGTTGGGATCGTCGGCAAGTTTTTGAAGCAAGAATGCGAAGTATTCTTTATCAAACGAGGCATCCGCGTCCACGCTTCCGACCGCGTCGAATTGCATTTCCTTTACTTTGGCGTATCCGGCGTTGAACGCAAGCACCTTGCCGGCAAAATGCCGCTCCCGGCGTTCGGGCATTCTGACGAGTTCAATCCATGCGTTGTCTGCGGCATATTTGCGCACGATGTCGTCTGTACCATCTATTGAGCCATCGCTGACAACGACCCATTTCAGAGGATGAATGGTCTGCGACACGACGGACTTGAGGGTAAGCTCAATGAACTTAGCCTCATTTCGAGCCGGAGTGATAAGCACGTAAGTGGGGAAGTTCAGCATACAGTGACAACCCCTCTTGTGTCTTGAAATTCTGCATGTTTTGCCGGTGGATCCAATCCGGCCGTCAGTTCAGACAACGCCCGAAGCATCCAGGCTTGCGACCATCTCATATATGAGATTCGGTTAGTTCCAAAACGAAGCACCCGATAGTAAAAGAACCCTCGATCGTCCCACATGTGATTCATGGCCCATCGCAATACCGACCACGCCAATCTGCCATTGTCCGGGTGGAGATCTCTAAACGCTAAGAGGGTGATGATGCTTTGCGCTACGCAATGAATGTCGAGAGGATATGTACGGTTATGAAAATATCTGGCTGCTCCGTCCTCTCGAAAGAAATGGGCCCTGTAGAACTCAAAGCCATTTCGAATGCAAGATTCGAACTCGTCTGTGCCAGCATCGCGGCAAATGGATTGCAGCGCACAGAGGTTGTATCCAGTGTGGAAATTGTCGACCCACTGTTGTGACGGCCCCTCACCATATGCCCACGAGCCATCGGAGTGCTGTTTGTGGGCCGAGTAACGCGCGGTCCTCAGTGCAGGACCAAGGAACCTTTCCTCACCCATGTGCTTGTACACTCGGCAGAGCAGCGCTGCAGCCAGAAAATTGGCGTTGTGAACCTGATTCCGCATTGACGGAAGAGGATAGCTGAAGCCTGCAACAATACCATCCTCGCTCCAATAGAGTTCGTTCAGGATATACTCTGCCGCACTCACCGCAATCTTGAGAAACTCGGACTCTTGACGTTGCTCATATAGATCCAGGAGGGCGCTGGCGGCGAACTGGGTGCAGACCAAGTTAGGTGTCCATCTGGGCACCAGCATACTTCGCGTTTGCCAAGGAAAACTGTAACCCCAGCACCAGTACGGGCTCCCAGGTGAGCGAAGCGCCAAAAGTTTCTGCGCCAGCAATCCGGCCAAGTCTTCTCTTTGGCCTGTAACTAGCTTTGGAGCCCTCACCAATGCAGACAAGAAAAGAGCGATCCCTTTTGGGTTTTGCGATTTTCGAATCTGCAGCAAATGACGTAAGTTGACCGGACTTCGTTTCAAGGCCTGGGTAAGGACGAGTCGCGGTAACCGCGAGTCAAGTAACGGCACGCTCATCAATAGCCGGCTGTTCAACGCGTCGTAGGGATCGTAGCCAGCCCAATCATTCTGTTGACAGTACGCCAGCAGTTTTCGCGCAGTGGTTTGGACTTCTGTCACTTCGGCTCGATCATTCATAGGGAGTGACACATACTCACAAAGTTGGACACGAGGATTATTGCCCGATCAACCTCGCGCTTGGCTTCGATGACATCGTCGCCGTCGGCGGTCCAGCGAAGACACGTCAAGGATTACACTCCACTGTTACGTGCGGCTGACTTCAGCCCGAACAGGCGCTACTTGCCCGCAAGCTCCACAATCGATTCGAACACGTAATGCGCATGCAAGCTTAGCCAACACGACGGTTGATCCATTCGTGATATGGGTTGCGGCTAAGCGCGCGACTCACGGTAAAGGGTGACCAGGCTCAGCTTGGCGGCGATGGCCTGCATGAACAGCTCAATCGCATGAACGTCAATTCAACGGGAGAAGCAGGGTTTGGCTGCAGCCAGACGCATTTCGTTGCTTCGTGGACCACCAAACGATCAGAATCCCGCAGCTCGAGCGCAGCGAATAGCCTGAATGTCTCTGGCACACGCGAGAGGTTCTTCGAGAATCACCGTTGGAAGCCGTCTCGCCTCGTTGCTTTCCTGGAATATGTGATTCATGCGATTGCCCTGGGATTGATGCCGAATTTCAGACGTTTCTCTAGAGCCTGTTATTAGCTTTTCCGCAAGCCGCTGATTCCAAGGCACTTACAAGGCAAATGCTGTCACGGCGAAAGTGCTGCAACTTATTGATTCTGTTGGACTTCCCACAAAGTTAATAACAAGCTCTAGTGGTTTGCCATTCTTGTTTGTCCAGGGTGCTCTCACGGCCAAGGGTTACCTCAATGTTCCCTCTGAATCCCGAGGCTGTTCTTAAAGGAGTGAAACGAAGATCATCGAAGCGCTTGGTTCTGGAAGGCCCGTTGAGACAACTTCGGTACCCGATCCTGCTCTTATCGTCAGGATTGGACGAGCGATTAGCAAAGGATCTCCGCGATTCTTTCCCCTGCTTGGCCGTCCCAAAGGGGCGGAATCATGCCCAATTTGGATTTACCTTCAAGAATCTTGGTCAACTCGCAACGCAGTTTGTCCATATTCTTGCCCACCAGTACGTTCGTTCCTAGGTTAACCGTGACAGGGCGCTCAGTGTTATCGCGCAGTGTCAAGCAAGGCACTCCCAGATATGTCGTTTCTTCCTGAATGCCTCCGGAATCTGTGATGACGACCGTAGCCCGCCGCTGCAAGGCCAAGAACTCGATGTAAGGTAGCGGCTCCAGGAGGTGAAGGTTAGTAACGCTCGTACCAAGCATCGTCATACGCTGGCGTGTCCTTGGGTGAACGGGGAAGACAACATTGAGGTGAGCATTTACTTCAAGAAGTGACTCGATGATGCTCCGTAAGGTTGCACTATCGTCGACATTGGACGGTCTATGAAGCGTGACGAGGGCGTACTGATCAGGCAGACCATCATTTGGAGATGCGATGGCAGAGGGGAGGAGCCGTATCAGAGAGTCGATCATTGCATTCCCGACGCGGTGGATCTTCGTGGCTTCCACGCCTTCGGATTGGAGGTTGTGGTCTCCATCTTCGGAAGGAGTAAACAATAGATCCGCAAGCCGGTCTGTCACGATCCGATTGACCTCTTCAGGCATGCTTCGATCAAACGAACGTAGCCCGGCTTCGACGTGGCCAACCGGAATTAGCAATTTTGAACACACCAAAGCTGCCGCCAGGGTGGAATTCACGTCCCCATAGACCAGAACTATGTCCGGCTTATGTTCCAACAATACTGGTTCGAGACGGCTCATGATCTCCGCCGTCTGCCGCGCATGGCTTCCGGATCCGACCTCCAAGTTCACGTCAGGTGCTGGGATATCAAGCTGCGAGAAGAAGACATCCGACATGTTTGCATCGTAGTGCTGGCCCGTATGTACTAGGCTCTGGCAAACCTGATTCCGCTCGGAAAGTGCTCGCATTACGGGCGCTACCTTCATAAAATTCGGCCTTGCGCCTACGACGTGAAGAACATGCATAAATCTCCTGCGTCCTACTTCAGAAACTTGATTGGAACCTGAACCATGCACAAGGCTGAGACTGTGTGCTGGGCGAAGGGATGCAGCCATTTGGAAACCCCTGAGAATCCTGGTTCAAAACAGTAGGAGCGCGAAGTTCGCAGCTTCGCGAACCTACCCTCAAGAGTCACCCAAATGGTGAGTAATAAGAACCAGCCTACGTTTGACACCCCGTTAATCAATGGGTTCGCGTAGCTATTTCGGAACCGAATAAACCTAAACTGCCACGCCCTATGACCTCGATTCGGGGAATTTTACGCCCTAGAGCGAACCACTTCCGCTGGCCACGATGCTGGAGAAACTCGGCTTCCCGAAGTCGCTCACAGACCTGATGGTTTTGGTCCCGTCCTTTCTGTGCCGCTGCGCGCCAGATTCGACATCACGGATCACGCATAGTTTCTTAAGCACACGCAGGTCAAACGTTTCAATCGCTTACCGCGCTGGTCCTGGAAAATCGAAACAAGGAGGGCTAAAGACTCAAGCTGATGGCACAGCATCGCCGCTCAACAGGTCAGGCACCCACCGAGTGCTCAAATTCTGCACAGTTCAGGTGATAATAAACATTCAGTTTTCCGCAGACGCCGCACACGTTCTCCCCGAGAACCAGCTTCCGGCCGGTGCCGAGTTGCGCAAAACGCATTGTGCGCTTCAGGATCGTGCTCCATTTTTGCGGTTGCCAGTGAATGCCTGCACTGGTGCGGCCTCCATGGTGAACAATCTGCGCCTCGCCGGCGTGATGTTGCGCCAAGTCGCATTGCTCAGCCTTCATTTTCCAAAATCGCAATGATGTGGTTGACCACTGCTTCCAGCGTAGCGCGTTGAGCGGGTTTGGAAGCCAGCGCCCTGGTGCGGGGCGCCAGTTTGAGCTTCTCGCGTACATCTTGCTCACTTTCCAAAAGCACTAACTTGCCTGTCTCTGCAAGGTGTTTGTCGACCGCGCCCATCGTCCCGCGAAATAAACTGTAAACCGGGACTCCCAAGGCAGCAGCTTCACGGTTCATCGTTCCTCCGCCGCTGATGACGACGTCCGAGCACCAAATCAGGTCCAGGCCATTGACCGCGTGCTTTGGCACCACAATTCTTCCCGCAACAAAGAGTTCGGATCTACTATGGCGCAGTTCAGCTTCCTGCCTGTGAGTCCGAGGCAGCAAAACTGTCTTTGCCTCGGGATGCGCGCCCAACAACTCGAAAACTGCCATCAACAGTTTCTCGCTCTCGGGATTGTGGTAGTGGGCCTCGGTAGCCGGCGGGCGAATGGTGACCACAACGTCGTTTGGCTTGAACCCAAGAGTGGCCCTCAACGAGTGATCCGCCTGAAAGAAGGGAACATAAACATCTTCTTTGATTCCAGGATAGTGCAAGATGTGATCCCTCAGCATGCCGTTCTTTACGAAATTGTCCGAGGGAATCACTTCGGGCATAATGACCCACTTCTTCTTTACAGAGCCTAGCCAGGTTGTCAGTCGAAAATCAGCGTATTCGTAGTCGACAATATTAATACTCCGAATTCCCAGGATGGCTGATAGCACCATTAAGGAGCGGGAACCATGCGAAACGCTGATGACAGGCCTTTCTCGAAGAATAAGTGGCGCCAACTGCAACACGCGAATGGCCAGTCCAACTAACTTTGCTATGTTGTTTTTCCCATAATGATGACCAATCTTCCGGTACTCCATTCCTTCCATGTCAGCGAGCTCGCAAACCTGGAAGCAGTCTCTGGCTGTGAGCACGACCTTGCAGTCAAGCTTCTCGAGTTCATTCATGATTGGCTTGAAGAACGGAACGTGAGGAGAATTCTCAAGGTCAACCCAGACCTTTCGGGCGGATTGACTTCCAGCCTCCAAACGCCCCCCGGCCTGGACTTCACTCCCTGGCGCACATTGCACCGCTTCGGTCTTTCTCACTTCTTGATTGGGTGACATACGATCGTCGATGGGGAGAGCCGCCCATGCTCGGCAAGCTTCGGTTAAGAGACTCAAGTTCCCTGCGCCAATGATGGGAATTCCACTTTCATTCTCTTGGCGGGAATAGTGGTGTTGGATTCTTACACCTAAAAACGTTATTAGAAATACTTCAATAGTTCCGAAGCGCTCTTAACATGTTAAGAGCGGTCGGGAAGCTGTGAAATTTCAAAGTCAAAGCCTGTGGTTAGTTCTATGCTGTCAGTTCCGCGGGCGCCAACGAGTTCTTCGTAGATTCCGCCCGCTTACGAAGCGCGCTCGAAGTAAAGGCTAGAATCTCCTCGGCCACTCTGGCTTGCTGCTGGGCGGTAAGCTGCGGGAACATCGGCAGGGAGATAATTTCGGCGGCGACGCCTTCCGCGACAGGAAAGTCTCCGCGACTATAATTCAGCGTGGCATAGGCCTTCTGCAAATGCAGCGGAATCGGGTAGTGGAGTCCCGTACCGATGCCCGTACTCTTTAAGTGATTCATCGTCTCATCGCGGGCGCTGGTGCGGATGACATAAAGGTGATACACGGCTCGAGACCAAGGAGGCTCATAAGGAACGCTTACAGCTTCATTCTCCGCCAGGAGACTGTTGTATGTTGCGGCGCAGTCACGGCGCTGCGTATTCCACTGCTCCAGGTGGGGCAGTTTTGCATGAAGGAATCCGGCCTGGAGGGCATCGAGCCGTCCGTTATAGCCTTCGACGTCGTGATAGTACTTCTTCACCTGGCCATGATCGCGGAGCATTCTTATCCTGGCCGCAAGTGCGGCGGCATTGGTGGTGACTGCCCCGCCCTCGCCACAGGCTCCTAGGTTCTTGCCTGGATAAAAGCTGAATGCAGCAGCATGCCCCATGGAACCGGCCTTCATCAGACGGTTGAGCTTTCTTGAGAAGTACTCTGCCCCATGTGCCTGACAGGCGTCCTCGATGACCGTGAGGCCGTACTGTTCCGCAAGGGCCAGAATCGAATCCATGTCGCACATCTGACCGTAGAGATGAACCGGAATCACCGCTGTTACTGGACGGCCGCTGCGAAGACTGATCAATTTGCCTGAATCTGTGCGGCGGCACTTCCCTTCCAGGAACTCTTGCAACTTCTCGACCGACATATTGTAGGTACGGTCGTCAATGTCGACAAATTCAGGCAGTGCGCCAACCTGCGAGATGGCTTCGGTCGTGGCGATGAATGTGTTGGGCACCGTGAGCACGACGTCCCCAGCCATGACACCGGAGGCCATCAGAGCAAATCGCAGAGCATCCGTTCCGCTGCTGACGCCTATTGAATGCTCGACGCGGCAGAACGCGGCGAATGCCGTCTCGAACTGCTCGACCACGGGACCGCCGACAAAACCGGCCGTGAGCATAACCTTCCGAAAGACATCGGTTAGCTCCTGTGCCAACTCCAAGTGCGGAGCGGCCAAATCAAGAAAAGGGATGATGGCAGCTGTCGTTTCAGAAACGTCCATTTTGCCTCACAGCATTCTCTTCAAGAAAACGAAGAACCTTCGCAGGGTTGCCGGCAACAACCGCATTTGCGGGCACGTCTCGCGTGATGACGCTGCCGGCCCCGACAATAGCGTTTTCGCCAATCGTTGTGTTGGCAAGGATGGTAGCGCCAGAGCCGATGGAAGCGCCCTTTCTGACGACCGTGCGCTCGACCTTCCAATCTGCTTCCGTCTGGAGAACACCGTTGGCACTTGTGGCACGGGGGTAGCTGTCGTTGATGAACATCACCCCGTGGCCCACAAAGACGTTGTCCTCGATCGTCACACCCTCGCAGACAAAAGTGTGACTGGAGATCTTGCACATTTTGCCGACGCTGGCGTTCTTTTGGATTTCGACAAAAGCGCCAATCTTTGTCTCGTCGCCGATCTCGCAACCGTACAGATTGATGAACTTCGCGAGGCGAACATTGTTTCCCAGCTTGACATCGTCTGAGATGCAATTGAAGGCGTTCATAGATAAACCAGGGATCCTCGTTTATTCAGGGACACGGTGGCCGCTTCAAGCATTTTGACGATGCGGAGTCCGGCGCATCCGTTGTTGAATGGTTCTTCTCCGCTCGAGACGCAGTCGACAAAGTAGGAGAGTTCCTTGTGCAGCGCCTCTGCCTGCTCAAGGTGAGGAACCCACATGTCCCCGGAACGGTAGTTCACGAGCAGGTCGTAAACGCCTTCGCTGCTGTTGATCTTGACTCCCTTGTCGTAGACCCTGATCTTTTCATCGGCTTCAAGATCGTTCCAGACGACCATTCGCTTTTCGCCGCCGATGAGCGTCGTCCTGACCTTGACCGGGGATAGCCAGTTGACATTGATGTGAGCGATTACCTTGTCAGGGAAATAGAGCGTGATGAAGGCGACATCTTCATGACCGTTAAGATGGCCCTGGCCGGTGGCAACTATCGCCTCAGGGCTCGGTTCGATCAAGTAGTCCATGATGGAGAGATCGTGCGGGGCCAGATCCCAAAGAACGTTCACATCGTGCTGGAAAAGCCCAAGATTAACCCGCGTGGAGTCGTAATAGTAGAGCCTGCCGAGTGTTCCATCTTCGACCAGCTGAGAGATCTTCTTGACCGCGGAGGTAAACAGGAAGGTGTGGTCGACCATGATCTTGAGGTTCTTTTGCTCCGCCAGGTTGATCAATTCCTCTGCCTGCGCGGTGGTGCTGGTGAACGGCTTCTCAACGAACAGGTGCTTGCCGCTCTCGAGCGTTGCCTTTGCCAACTCAAAATGGGTCCATACCGGGGTGATCACAGCAACAGCGTCAATATCGGGAGACGAGATGACCTCGGTTGAGTTCGCTGTCACCTCGATCCCGGGGTATGCCTTCCGAGCGCGCTTTCTTGCTGTAGGGCTGATATCGGCAATTGCATGCACATGGGAGCCCTCCAGCGCGGCGAGGTTCCGCACGACATTGGGTCCCCAATAGCCGAAACCAATCACTCCGAAATTCATAGTGTTTTTACCGGGCTTTCCCAGCGCTGGTGGATGTCGGTGAAGGTGGGAGTGCTGCGTGACTGCGCTGCTCGATCCTGTAAGTGGAATTTGGTCTAGGTTCCGAGAGTTACACTGCCCCGGTGCCCTTAATCACTGCCAAAGGCGTGCGAATCAAAATCTTGAAGTCAAGCCACGGTGTCCAGGACATTGCGTAGCGTAGGTCGAGTCGGACCATTTCATCGAACTTTACCCGGCTCCGGCCCGTCACTTGCCACAGCCCTGTAATGCCGGGCTTGACCTTTAGCACCCGGCGGCGATGCCAGGTCTCATAGACGGCTACCTCATATGGAATCGGGGGACGAGGGCCGATGAGCGACATGTCTCCCTTGAGAACGTTCAGGAATTGGGGTAGCTCATCAAGGCTTGTCCGGCGCAGGAATTTGCCGACGCGCGTTACTCTGGGGTCCTTCGCGAGCTTGTACAGCTTCTTGCCCTTTGAGTTTGAGTCCTGATGTGTGCCTTCATTGGCTATGAATCTGCTGATGAATTCTTGGTGTACGCGATAATCATTGTCGATTTGCATCGAGCGGAACTTCAGAAAAGTGAACTGTTTGCCGTCCTGCCCGACCCGCTGCTGTTTGAACAACACCGGACCCTTCGATGAGAGCTTGACCGCAATTGCGATCAAAAACCAGAGTGGCGCGGTAAGAGCGAGCATCGCGAGGCTGCCGAAAACGTCGATCACTCTCTTGATCACCGAAGCAACCTGTTTGCCCTTCGCGGGGTTGAACAGGTCCGGATAGAGTGCGAGGTTGATGGGGCTTCCCGGATTTTCATGGTCCCAGTCGTCGGGAAAGAAATGGAAGGAGATGTTGATCTGATTGAACTGGTCGAGCATCAACTCGTCGCACAGCCTGGCACTCACCTTGTTCAGGATGCTCCCGAGAACAAGGTTCTTGTCCTTGTGGGCGAGGCCTGTATACATTACTCCAACTGCGATTCGGTCTTGGTACCATCCGAGCACATCTGTTTCCCTGATGACTGGCTGCAGGGCGGAGGCAACAGAGTCCAGGACCCGGCCGTTCTTTTCAGAGCCTGGATGATGGCCGGCCTCAATCAGCATGAGGAGAAATGGATCCCTCGAGCGCTCCGTTCGCTTGCGCTCAACGGCGATCATCCGCTGGAAAGGCTCTTCGCCAAGGATCTCGCATCGACCGCCCGCGGCCGGCTCAACGAGACGCTCCACTGGCTTTGAACTATGACCTATTGGCAGCGGCTTCACGATTTGCTCCTCCTTCGGCGATTCCACTTCCCTGCGTCGTACAGTGCAAAATCGGTTGCAGGTCCGTTCCTGTCTGAAGTCTCGTTCCCCAGGCAACAGCCCGATTCCCGATAGCAGATAGACAGATTGTTGAAGTGACCATCTTTAGCGGGACGGTCTTTACCGCGTGCAATCTGATTCAGACCGCTCACTTGCTTTCTTCGGCGTTCGCGACTGGGCTCCCGGGCTTGTAGTAGTAGTAGGCACTGTGGGCTGAACCGGCTGAGCAGTTCAACAGGGCGCCAATGAGCTTCTTCGGCTCAATGGCTTCGACGCCCCTGAGAAGTTGCCGCCTCTCCGTGGTTCCCCGCCGTGCGACCAGGAGAATTCCGTCGACCAATCGCGCCCAGACGCTGGCGTCAGCCAAAGGCAGGATCGGCGGAGAGTCGATGACGATCCAATCAAAAAACTTTCCTAACCGCTCCAATAGAACTGGCAGTCTGGCCGATTGAAGAAGTTCAAGTGCCATGTTCGGAGCAGGACCTGAAGGCAGGAGCCACATGCCCGGTTCTTCGAGATGATAGATACTTGGCATTTGGACGGGCTCTTCCTGCAACCACTCGCTGAGACCCTGCTGGCTTTCGATTCCAAACTTTTCGAGGAGAGATGGCCGCCGGAAGTCTCCGTCTATCAGGAGAACCTTTTCCTGTTTATTTATGGCAAGAGTGCAAGCAAGGTTGGACGCAATCATGCTCTTGCCTTCTTGTGGGATGGTGCTCGTTATCAGCACTCTCTTGATGGGTCTGGTCCTGCGCAGATTCCGCAATCTCACTCCCAGCAAGCGAAACGCTTCCGCCGCTGGACTCTCGCCATCGGTATAGCTCACCAATCGATTCTGAGCGGATACGGAGACCTGCAAGGGCAGACATTGGGTGAAGAACTCTTCGCTTGCGGCATCTTGCGCAGCCTCTGCTGCAGTGCGCTTAACTTCCACGGCAGTTTCGGTTGGCGGCGCCGCAGAACTACGGACGCTCTTGTGCGCGGCGGGCTCGCTTTGACCGGAGACCCTTTCGATGGCGGCTGCATTCCACTGGGCTACCATCCTTTTTTCGGCACGAATCAGAAGTTCTGTGGCTTCAGCATCGTCATGCGAGACAACCCCAGAACCAGGCCCTTCCGATCTTTGCAAAGCGTCAAATATATGGCTCATGTTCACTCACTCCTACGGGCATAGGGCTGCCCGTACTTTTGTTACCCGCAGCAGCTTCTTGAAGAGAGAGGAATAGATCGACCAGGACATTGATGGCTCGCTTGACATCCATTTCTCCGGACCCGTTGGTTGACTTGCCATTCGTCGAGGACACAACATTGAGGCGCAACTCCCCGGCCACGTACTCGACGATGTCAGCCGTCACGATCGGAACCTGCCTCGCATATGCGGCCATCAGGGCATTTTCACAGATCGTGTTGATCAACCGGGGCAGGCCTTTCGAGTGACGATGGACTGCCGCGATGGTTGCCTCGGGAAACACTGCGGCTGGCTGAGTGTCCCCGGCAGCGATCTCAAGGCGGCGCTCAATATACCGCTTTGTCTCGGCCAATGTCAGCGGGCCAAGTTGCGTGCGAACGGCAATTCTTTGCTTCAATTGCCGGAGCTCGAAGGAATCGAGCTTTTCATCGAGTTCCGGCTGCCCCACGAGGATAATTTGCAACAACTTCTCAGTGGTGGTTTCAAGATTCGAAAGAAGGCGAACCTCCTCGAGTATCTCGGCGGAAAGGTGGTGTGCCTCATCGACGATGAGCACAGTCGTCATCCCCTTCTTGCCTCTTGCAACCAGCAACTTGGCCAAAGTGAGCAGAAGCTCATATTTGCTCTTGCCGGCCGCAGGCAGCCCGAAGTCGGCAACGATGTACTGGAGGAACTCCGTGGGCGTAAGACGGCCGTTGAAAAGATATGCGTAGCCTACGTCCTCGCTCTCCTTGAGCAGGCCAAGCAAACACCGAAGGAGCAGTGTTTTTCCGGTGCCGACTTCCCCTGTCAGGACGACAAAGCCCTTCCGCTGCCGCACCCCATAGTAGAGCGCTGCCAATGCCTCGTTGTGCCTTTGGGTAGGAACGAAACAGACGGGATCGGGCGTTAGATCGAACGGGTTGCGCTTGAGCTTGAAATAGCCTTTGTACATTGGGATCGATACCTAGCCGTGTAGGAAGCTGAATGCAGACCCTGCCAGGATGACGCAGATGACCAGCACCGCCGTCGCCCATCCAAGCATCATTTTCTTCTTTCTGATTTGTCCATCCGAGGGAAGGATAATCTCCGGAATCTCAGACAGGATCGCCATGGGCAGCAGGGCCTTGATCTCCTGCTCGCTGTACAGGCGATCATCCATGAGCCCTAAGGCAACGACAAAGATGAGACCCAGTGCCAGGCCTACGCCCAATCCAATTTCGCAGAACTTCAACCGGTTCGGAAAATAAGGCGTCAGAGGCAAACTCGGTGGATCAAGCATTTTGAATCGCTCGCCCTGCTGCATCTGCTCCATGCTGGTGGCCATACTAGATTCATTCTTTTTCTTGAGCAGATCGTCGAAGTTGGCCTTGGACTGCTCATACCCGCGGGTGAGGTCGGCGAGCTGCTGTTCGCTGCCAGGCTCGCTGTTCAGGCGTTCTTGATACTCATTGATCCTGGATTTGAGTGCGGTAATCGCCTGCTCGCGATTACCAATCTCAGCCAGGTTCGCCTGCAACTGGCTCTCGAGCTGCAACATTGCCGAAGACTGTGGGTCGCCGGCCGAGTCGCGCACAGCTGCTTTGTGGTCCGCTGACTTTGTCTCGCTGCCTTTGTCCTTGAGACCCGCGATGAGCGTATCTCTCATCCTTTCGGTCTTGGCTATTTCGGCCTTCAGGTTTTGGACATCGGGATAGCGATCGGTGTACTGAGAGCTAAGGTTGGCCAGCTTCGACCTGAGCATTTCCAATTGGTGATCAATAACGGGCAATGTTGTTGGAGCTCCCTCAACGGTCCCAGAGTTTCCGCTCAGAGCGCGATATTGTTCGGAAAGCGCCTGGAAGTAAACCCGCTGCTGTTTTGAAGTGTTGAGAGTGTCCTGTTCGTTCTGCAGCTGCGCCTGCAGCCCGCTGAGGATCTGAAGATTGGTTGCCTGCTGCGATGGCAACTCGCCCTCATGTCTGCCTTCAAAGTCCCGTACCTTTGCCTCCTGCTCAGCGAGGGTTGTTCGCGCATTCTCCAGCTGGCTTTCGATAAACTTCGTCGTGTCTTCAGATTCCTGCTGCCGCGCTTTCAGGTTCTCATCGATGAACAGGTCGGTCAGCTCGCTGGTGACTTGCTGGGCCACCTGGGGATCATGCGCTGAGTAGGTGACGGTGAAGCCGGTAATCTCCTTCTGGTTTTCGCCATGCACGAGCTCGATGTCGATGTCCTTGCGCATGAGTTCAACTCGCTGGTCATCCGTAGCCTGGGTGTGCCCTTCCCCGTAGAGATGAAGCTTGTCAATGATCGAAAGCAGGCGTGTGCGGCTGAGAATCTGTTGGGTGATACTTTGCAGCCTGTCCTGCAAATCTTCGCTCACATTGGGAGCAACATAGTCTTTGGGCATGGAGGGCGCTTCAACCAGGATCAGCGTGGTGGACTTATAGAGCGCGGGCAGAACCCAGCTTGCCCCCCAGACGAGGAGCCATCCAGCAAGAAGGGGCAACAGGAAATACATGTGGCGGCGGCGCGCTATGTTGAGGTAGCGTTCGAGATCGAACTGCTCTGACTGTTGTTCCTCGGGAGCATCGAAGTCTTCGGTCATGATTATCTTCCCAATGACTTTGTGAGTTGATAGGTGATGGAGATGAAGCCGCGATCATTGTCAGGGTCGCTGCTGATTGCCGCGATGCTGTTATAGGTCTGATGCAGACGCTGATAACCAGCCTTGGCCCGAAAGCGCTCGTTGAAGGAGTGGTCGACCGACACCGTCCCTGTCACGGTGTACCCTCCCTGCTCCGACGACACCGTGACAGGAGAAACATTCTTGAAGATCGTGTAACCGCCCGTCGCACCAACTCCCCAGGTGCGCGCCCATTGCCAGCGGGCGGATCCGCTTACAGAGTTTGTAGTGAAGGCCCCAATCAAACCTCCGCCGCCAGAAATCGAGCGCGAGTAGCTGGCTGCCAGGCTGGTACGCTCCGCCTGCCATCCCAGGCTGCCAGTGACGGCTGGCGTCCAGGAAGCTGAAGGCGTAAGCGAAGGGAACGTGAGATCGAAACGCTGCGGCCCGCCAGCCAACGACAGTGAAAGGCGATGAGCAAGGAATGCCGTATAGAAAGCGAACACCGTGTTCAGCTGAATCTCAAGCTGGCCGCCCGCTGGGTTTCCGAGGATCTGCATGTACTGATAGGTGGCGCCAAGATACTGTGAACTGGCCAGCCTGCGGCTGTAGAAGGTCGATCCGGCCCAAGAATGTGAGTTGTAGAGCCCCGTAGACTGCGGCTGATCAAGATAATTCGAGAGAGCCGTTGTTCCGCCGCCACCAATCATCGCGTCCCTGCTGAACTGGTACGTAAACTCCGCATTCGCTGCATTGCTCAGCCGGTCTGCATATGGAGCGATTAGATCTGCCGGCGAAGAAGGCGGCGCGCCGGAGACCGGCGCGCCCAACAGAGAGTCGGGCTGATTGAATACATTCGAGATCTTTTGAAAACTGTCCTGGCCGCTCAGCGTCATGTGCGGGCTTAACCGGTATTGGAGATCATAAGACGCACTCTGATCTGCTTCATTGCGAGCGCTTGTGCGTTGATAGAGAGTAAATCCAGGACGAAAGTCCAATGTCTGATGGAACCGCGGAGTCAGCTGGTCGATTTGTAATGTGGGTGTGATCGAATATCCAAAGTCGCTGATCGGATGCGTCCCGTAGCCCGGCAACAGGTTGTCATAGTATGCGGATTGGAAGGTGACGCCGGCGTTCAAGTAGTTCGTCCTTGTTTCGGCGAGCGTTGAGATTGGGAAAGCCTGACCACTCACCATGGGCGGTATTGGCATCCTGTACTCATCGTCGATGTTCTCAGCGGGCCCGGTTGCAGCGGGGACCACTTGAGAAAAAGCTGGAATGGCGATGAGCAGTGAGATGCTCAGAAAAGCTCGGGGAAGCATCATCTACCCTCAGGGCACAATTATGGTGTCGTTTGGTTGAAGCTTGATGTTCTGCTGAGGGTTCTTTCCCTTGATCACATCTTTGTAGTTGAACGGGATGCTAGACTCTGTTCCTTTGGCACCCTGACGAAGAATGTAAATGCCCTTCTGCTTGGCAAAGTCCCGAAAACCGCCTGCGGTCGCAATTGCGTCGAGGACCGTAGTTGTCAGCGTCAGTGGGTACGAGCCTGGCTTCCCTACCTGGCCGAGGATGTTGTACTTTTCGCTGTTGATCTGCTGGACCATGACCGTGACTTCGGGATTGGTAATGTAGTCCTTGAGCCTGGTGGCAATCTCCTGCTCCAATTGCAAGGGGGTTCGTCCTGTGGCCTGAACTTCCCCGACGAGAGGCAACGAGATCCTTCCGTCCGAGCGTACAGGAAGGGTTCGCGAGACCTCAGTCTCCTTCCACACATTGATAGAAAGTACGTCGTCATTACCAATGACGTAGGTATCATCGTGAACCTTGCCTGCAGCTGGGGTAGCAGGCTCTGTAGGCGACGCTGTTGCCGCGGTTCCCGGGGCGCCGCCATTGGCCTGACTCGACTCCTGCGCTTGACCATACACAAAACAGGATGCGGCCGTGAAGATGAATGCCAGCCCGATCGAACAAGCGACTCTGTCTTTCATGAAGGCTCCCATCAGCGACTCTTGAGGTGCTTCGATTCGGACCTTGAAGACCCATTCCGGATTTCATCACCATTGCTGGCTTGAGGGGCTTTGGCTCCGTTCGTCCTCGCATGCGTTGCAGCATCGGAGGGGATCATATTGTATTGCTCAATCTTATAGAGGACGGTCCGATAGCTGACATTGAGCAACCGGGCGGCTGCCTTGCGATTGCCCCCGGTCTTCTCCAGAGCAACAGCAATGGCGTTCTTTTCCGCCTCAGACTTGACGCTCTTCAGCAGCGAACGTAGCGATTGGGCGTCTGTGACCGCCGGATCAGCATGGGTTGGCTGAGGTTGCGGCTGATGCAAGCGCTGGGGCCTGAATGAAGCGGAGCTCCTTCCATTCGACATCGAATCGGTTCGGAAGTTCTCAGATCCAAGTTCCTTCTCTCCCACCATCAGGTAGCGCTTGACGAAATGCTCAAGCTCTTCGAGATTTCCGGGCCAGTCATACACCTGCCATGCCTTGATGATTGCTGGTGAGAACTCACGCGGCGATAGGCCATAGTGTTTCGATAGGCGATGCATGAAATGGCGCGACAGCAAGGCAACCTCCCCCCTGCGTTCCCTTAGAGGAGGCACGTGAATTGTGTAAGAGCTGAGGTGCTGGTAGAGGTCTTCGCGGAACCCCTTCTCCGTGAGCGCACGGTTGAAACGCGCCGGGCTCGTGGCCAGTATCCGGACATCGGCTTCGATGAAAGTAGATGTTCCGGGCCGGACGAACCGCTTGTGCTTCAGTACCTGAAGAAGGTTGAACTGCAAACCTTGCGGTAGCTCGGCAATCTCGTCAAGCAGAAGCGTGCCCTTCGCGCAGAGTTCCAGTTTGCCGGGCTTGGTCCGCGCAGGACCGGCGACCCCTCGGTTCTCGTAGCCAAACAGCTCCCGACCCAAAAGATCTTCAGGAAGCGCCGCACAATTGACCTTGGCAAATTCAAATCCGGACCGGACCGACAACTTGTGGATCAGGCGGGCCGTGGTTTCCCTGCCACTTCCGCCCTCGCCAAGAATGAGAACAGGCACATTGGCCTCCGCCAGCAACGCCGCCTGACTGCGCAACTTGCGGGTGGTGGGGCCGCTGCCAACGAAGTATGCGTCACCTCCAAGCGATTCGACGTCGTCGCTGGCAACATCCGTCTCGGGTGCTTGACTCGTCGGCGACAGACAGTGCTCGATCACCGCAGCTAGTTGGTGGTCCTCGATGGGCTTTGTCAGGTAATCGCGCGCGCCCATGCGAATTGACTCTTCTTTACTGGCAGTATTGCCATTGTGGCCAATGAGGATGACCGGCATCTCGGGACGAAGCCGGTTGAGCCAGCGGAGAATGTGCATGCCATCCGCATCGCCGTCTGGCAAGTCCAGAAGGAGAAGATCGGGCGTTGTCCCAGACTGCACCTTCTCTATCGCCTCCCAGGCATTTGATGCCGTCTCAAACTGCCAACAGCTCGACGCCCCCATCGATGAGATGGAGCGGAGAACGGCGAAATCACGGGTTACGACGAGAAGATTTGCAATCTCGGCTGCGGCTCTGTGCACTGGTTGCCTCATGATTAGGAGACCGGCGAACGGCGGATCGGCGTGACAGCGGGTGTGGGGTTTCTAATCGGCGTCAATCAATCGAAGGGGCTGGCAACGCCTCGGGCGGACTGCCAGCTTAGAGAATTCAGCCGGAAGATCATCGATTGTCGTAGAGGATTGTGAAGATTTGAGCTTGATTTTGCCAGGTGGGAGGAATCAAGCACCTAGCTTCGCCCTGAGAGTCACATTTCTGTTGACCCTTGGTGGTTTTCAGTTGCCTGCGTTTCTCGGCTCTTAG
>OBLU010000472.1_pt1 | contig 37918 bp, 33 predicted proteins | sample 1518681 | NCBI WGS metagenome assembly OBLU01 (sample SAMEA3539304, study PRJEB22396) | soil metagenome | biome: tundra; feature: field; material: soil | place: USA | collected 2010-05 | depth 0.15 m
GCGCCGAGGACCTGATCGTGGTGGGCGCCGCCGACATGTACGAAGCCCGCTGCCGACGCTGTTTCGAGCCGGGCATCCCCAAGCAGACGGAGCTGGATTTCCTCAAGGTCCGCAAGGCGGTCCAGGAGCCTACTGGTCGTAGCGAATGATCGGCCGGGCTCTGCCTGGCGGGGGCGTGTTTGTTGCACTGGTGGATGGGTTCGTCCTCGGCCGGGGATTGAAATCCGACGGTATATTGTTCGGGATTCCCAAAGCGCGGTCCGTGGTGATAATTCCCAGATCGCCGCAGCCGAAGCCGGTGGTTTGCGGTAGTGTCATTACATAGGGTTCGGCAATCGTCACGAAATCCGGCGGCAACGGTTCGGCGCTCCCCATCAGGCGCAAGGGACTCAAAGCATCCAGCAAGTCGCTGACGCCGGGAGTCAGCGCGTCATGCGGTCCTACTTCGGATTCGCCGAATTGGGCCAGGCCGAGATATCTCCCGAGCAGCTCGTCGGGAAGCGTTGCCAGCGGCGGCAGTCCAAATACCGTGTCGATGAATTTTACAACCGACGAGTGACTGCCCTGGTCGTGCGAGATGTAACTCACCTTCGAAAAGGGTGAAATGACCAGAAGCGGCACGCGGGGACCGAAGCTGACTACGGACTGATCGGGACCGGTGGCGACGATCGGCGGAGGCACGTGGTCGTAATCGCCTTCGGAATCGTCCCAGGTGATGATGATGGCGCTTTGTGCCCAGTACGGGCTGGCGGCAATCCTGTTGATGGTCTCGGCAACCAGCGCTTCGCTGATTTGCGAGTCGGAGTAAGACGGATGGTCGTCATCGCCTAGAAAGTACTTCTGCACGGTGGCGTCCGGATTAACCGGCTTCAAGTTAAAGATATTAGCGGCACCACCCTTCACAAAGAAGACACCGCCGGCCTGCGGAAGAGTGTGATTGGCGAGCGCGGTATAGAAGTCCTCCAGGCCGTGCAGATCCTGGCGTATCTGCGGGTTATTCGCCACATAGCCAAAGTATTGCGGTCCGTTGTGGTGCGTGACATACGAAGCGTGCGTGCCATTGGCATCGGTAGGCCCGTCGTCGGGATCCGTGGGCTCTTTGTCGAAACCTTCCTGGTACCAGCCGAATGTCACCGCCGGTTGCGTCAGTTTAGCCAGAAAGTCGACATCGTCGGTAACATCGGCAAGGTCGGTGGCGGCATCTGTGTCCCCCGCGGTGACGGTCTTGGCGGTGCTCAGCAGCATGGAAAGAGGAAGCGTCGCGTAAGTCAAATTGATCGCCGTGGAGTAGCCTGGATAGTCTATGGGAGAGACCGGCAACTTGTTTGCGGAAGTGTCTGACGGAGATCCCCAGAACGGGTCGTAGTCAACGAGCATCGGAACGTTACTCGACTCGCTGGGGTGTAAAGCCCATTGCGTCAGACCCGTTTGCGCTCCGATAATCGACAGGTTGCCGGGCGTGGATGGCCCTGTCATCTCCTGGAAAATATGGTCGAACAAGACAAGTCTCTGCGCGTAAGCCCAAAGGATCGGGATCGTGTCGCAATCCTCGTGAGCCATGGTGAGTTCGCCAAACTGCTTAGCTTGGAGGGACGGATTGCCGGTCGGGCTGTACTTCAACTCTTCGGTAACTGCGTACTGGTCCATGGCCGCTACATTGTTCTGGATGTCCATTTTGGCCACGATGAGCGGATGCGAGTGGTCGACATCGTCGGTATCGGCCGCATACTGGCTTGGCCCTATGAGGAATGGTTGAACGGTGCCCGTGGTGCCGTCCGTATTCACAATCTTCTGGGTAAAGCCGGGGGTTGCGGAAGCGGGATTACTGTAGAGTCCCTCAGCGCCCGGGAAAGTCCCGAAATACGAATCGAACGAGCGATTCTCCTGGTACAGCACGAAGACGTACTTGATGTTCCGTTGAACCAGGCTGACAAGCTGCGAGTAGGGCAGACCTGGTTCGGCATCGTTCAGGTGGTACTTTTGGAGCATTTGTTTGTGTGCGGCCAGGAACTGCGGATTGGCTGCCGCCGCCGTTCCAAATGGTTGGATCGCTAGCATGATCGAGAGCGCTACCGGCACGGTCCGGAGCTTGTTTACGGCCATATTGTCTCCTTTGTTGTTCGGTAAATTCAGCGCGTTGCAGTGCCTGCTTCAGCGTCGCGCGCCTTGAGGCTGATTTTGACCGGTGTGTTGGCCGGGAGAACCACGTTCGCTCCGCGCGCGATGAAATTCGAGTAAATACTGAACGCAGCGCCGGTGATGGCGATACTCGAAGCCAAGGCGCGGGGACCCACCTGCGCCAACAGCGTGCCAATCAACCCTAGTCCCACGGCCCCGGACTCGGCGCGGCCGCCGATGTCCCAATCGGGAACACCCTGGGCATTGTAATCCTGATGAAAAGACAGCCCGGCCACAGCTACCGCGATAGCTGGAAAGATGAACCGGGTCTTAGAACTGCTGACACGCGTGGCCCCTTCCGAGTCGAGGGCCAGGTGCGCATCGAAGTTCGCCTCCACACCCTCCAGGTAGCCTTGGATGCCTTGCGCGGCGCCCGCCGGCAGCTTGATCTGGTGGAACACAAAAAGCACCTTCCCGTTGCGGTGAAGGAAACGCGCACGTTGCGCCTCTACGATATCCCCGAGAAGAAGGCTGCCTTCCGGAATCAGCAGGGCATGATCGGCCGAAAACAGTGGCCGGGTCACGACCGCTTCCACTGGCGCACCTCTGCGGGCGGTCGCGGAACTGATCGGAGTGAGCAGGCGGGCGGTGACCTCTTGAGCCTCGGATTCGGCAACAGCAGGGTGATCGGCCCACGCTTCGATAGGACTTGGCGCCAGCCCCGTCAGAGGTTCCTGTAAGACGCCGTTGAAAAGCGTCCCGGCGGACCAGGCTTGCCGGTGATAGGGGAGCATAGCGAACAGCCTGGATTTCAGTTGGCTCATCTTGCCCGGCGCTTTGAAGGCGAGAATCGCCGCCCGGTCCATTTCTGCGATCCCGTCTCGAGCGTCTTGCAGAGCGGACTTGCGCTTTTCCCCCTTCTTCGGAGGTTTGGCGATACGCGTGGTGTGCGCTGTTCCGCGCGAGGGCTCAGTGCGGAGAGACAGCCGCGAACCGTCGCTCAGCACTAAGGCGTCAAACTGCGCACGAACCTCGCGCGGCGGTGTAAAGTTGCCAGACAGGATCGCTGTGAGTCGCCGGCCAATTGGAACTCCGCCGATTTTGGCGATGTGCCCTTCCACTATACTTCCGGCCGGAAGAACGAGCCGATCGTAAACGTAGACTGGATCCACCAACCGTCCCTGGATCGGTTCACCTACATGCTTGATTGCGACGCGGCGTTCCAGCGCCACACGAAGAGGAACGCCAGAAGGAACCGTCGACCCCGGCTGAGCGCTGGGAGGAACGGGGGCTTCCTGTGCCAGCGCTGCCACGGCGATTACCAACCAAATCATGCATCCACGCATCAGTGACTTCTCCGAGTCCGAAGTATACCGCATGGGCGCCGCTGTTGGACGCACTCTTGGCTAGCCGCGCTCAGTTCGTGCCGGTCTTCGGCGCCTCCACCGCTGGTTGCTTCAGAGACTGCCGGTAATGATCGAGGAGCTTCTCGCGGTTCTGGCGCAGGTCGATTCCGGTCGGCGCGGAGGGATAAGGCTTGTCGCCCATTATCCCTTTCCAGAGAATGCGGTTGTACTCCGCGGCATCGACGCGATCTGCGTCCGTGAAGTCCATTCCCTTCGTGACCTGCCCCCAGTACGGCGCGGCGTGCCACGTAGCTGGGCACGGCGTCAAGCCGGCCGGCTGGGGAGTAGGCAGCAGTGTCACATCGGGGGCGTAGAGACACGCCGAGGGAGTAGCTGTAAAGGTCCACGGGCTCGGCGTCGTATTGAAGATGTCGGTCATGGGATGCGCGAGCGCGTCGTTCAGGTTCATCATCGGCGGGTAGCCCAGCGCCTCCAATTTCTGCGGGAGGCCCAGAACCTCTTCAATCGTGCGCACGAAGTCGATAGTGTTGTACGGCGTGGAGACCACCGCGTTTTGCTTCACGTAGGCGCCCGCCACGAACGCGATGCTGCGGTGCGAATCCATATGGTCGCCGCCATCCTGCGCGTCGTCTTCAACCACAAAAATCAAAGTGTTATTCGCGTACAAGGGGCTGTTTGCGATCTTCTGAATCAGCAAGCCGACCGCATAGTCGTTATCGGCTACCATCCGGTACGGAGTATTCACACCGGCAATCGCGACAGGGAAGTTTCCAGTGTGATCGTGCATGAAGCGAACAAGGCTCAACGCAGGCAGACCCCCCTTGGCGTAATTGGTATCGAACTCTCGCTCCCACTCCTGGTAACGGTAATAATCCGGAAGCGAGTTGTCGAAACCGCGGAAGTATGGATCGGTGTACGGAGTGAGGGCAACATTCGTCGGGTAAGCCACAGTCCTGTGGTTTGCGAACGGGGTGGGGTCCACAGGAATGGCATTGGTGGCCGTTCCATAGAGAGTACCGTCGATGAAGAAACCATAGTTGCGAACCGTGAGACCAGCCCGCAGCGCGGAGTCCCACAAATAGCCGGAGTTCACTTCATTGTCCGGTCCATCCGGCGCGCCCACGTCGGTCGTCCCAGGTAACACATCCGGATCGGACGATGTGAAAGGATCGGCGGCTATGCGCCCGGCGAGGGTCGGTATCGCAACGTTCACATTGCGATTCAAACCCTCGGACTCCAGGCTGAGGCCGCGGAGCGCATAGGCCAACGGCCATTGGCGTTCCACCACGTCGGGGGCTTGCGCCGAAGTGGTCCACAGCCAGCCGTCATAGCTGACTTCGGCGGTACACAGGAAGTTGTCGAGCGTGACGAAGGTGTGCGCCAGGTTATGCAGATTCGGCGTGACCGCCTGTGGAAACTCAGTCAAAGCAGGTTCGCCATTGCCGACTGGCAGGTCACCCAGAACCTGGTCGTAAGTCCGGTTTTCCTTGATGATGAAGATAACGTGCTGGACGCCCTGACTCACGGCCGCCATCACCGCGGCGTCGCTGGCGCTCTCGGTGCTGGTGAACCGGTTATTCGCGACTACCTGCGCCGTCAGCGTGGTGAGCTGTGCCGCGCTGGGGAGCGGGAAGCTCTGGAGACCGGCCTTGGTCAACTGGGGATTATACTGATTCGACGCCATGCAAGTGGGCCACCCCACCGGCCCGTAGCCGCCATAGCAAAAGTCGGGATTCGGGCCCGTCGGCGACTTCGCATTGATCACGTACACCGAGTTGCCATCGCCGCTGAAGCTCACTGAGTTCGGGTACCAACCGGTCGGGATGAGACCAACTACCTGGTCGCCGCTATTCTTTCCGCTCAGCGCCACCACCGAGACGCAATTCAGATTGCCATCCGTCACATAGAGTTGCGTCTCATCCAGCGAGAGCGTCACGCTGTTGGGGTTCGCACCCTTATATTTCTGCAGGGAGGCAGGCAGGAAGGGCGCGACTACCGGGATGGTTTCGAGTATCGCGTTCGTCTTGGTGTCGATTACGTCAACGGTATCCGACTGGTCTTCGACGACATACAGGAGCGTCTGGGCCGCGTTCAGCGTCATCTTGTTGGGTTGGCCCTTCACTGGGAGCCGGGCCGTTACCGATGGCGCCCAATCTGCGAAGGATGTCGATCCTGGAGACCATCCGCCCAGATTCACTACGTCGATCTCGCGGTCGCGAATGCTGGATACATACGCGGTGGCGTCCAAACCACTACCCTTCACTACCACCCAAAACGGATCTTCGCCGCCCGGAACGCCCGCCTGCCAGGCGTTGCTTCTGCCGGGGCGCAGGTCGAGTTCTATTCCCTTCGACCAGTGGCCGAGGCCTCCGGTGAAGACCGTTATCGAGTCGTTGTAGTAATTCGCCGCCACCAGCGTTTTGCCATCATTCGAAATAGCCAAGCCGGCGGCGCAAGGATACACGCCAACCTGGCTGTTTATCGCGGTTGCGCCGTTAGGCGTCAGGTTAAGGCCATTGCCCCGATTGTTGTGGCCCAAGGCAAGCGCCGCCCCGGGCCCCGCCGGCCAGGTCCCGGTGGTGGCGTTCCAGTTAACGATAAAGATAGCGTCAGCGGCGCAGCCGGCCACGTAAAAAGCCGAGCCGGATGGATCGAAGACAATCCCGTTGTAGGTAACTGGGAACTGCACTACTTGCTTCTGGATCGGCGTGGGCGTCGAAATGTCGTAGATGAACACATAGTCATTCGAGAGCGGGAGGTCCCATGCCGGCACCGTCGGTGGTGGCTGGATGTCGCTGATGTAGTAGCGGTTGAACCCGCTGGTCAGAACCAGCATGGTCTTGTGATCCGGGCTCACCACGCTGGAGACCGCTTGCCCGGCCTCCCAGGTTGCCGGAAGGGGCGGACCGGGTTTCAGCGTTACCAACTGGGCACCCTGGGGACCATTGGGACCCTGGGGCGTAAGGTCTTGGCCCATATTGGGCAGGGCCGGAGGGGTGGACTGCGCATAGGCGAGCGCGCCCGAGACGACCAACGCAAGCGCCAGGCCAACCGCTGAAAAAGGGAAACGAGCGCGAGCTTCTCTTGCCATTACTTTAGGCTCCTTTGGAGCGGCCGCGAGCGCGGCGAGCTAAGTGGATTAAAGATGGTGGTGCAGTGCACCAGGGGAAAATCTCACTCGAAGTGGGGGCTGCTCTCAGCTTCCTGGGTTAGAAACGTAGCGTGGCCTTCAAACGCAGCGGGTCGAGCAGCAGATCCATGGCATTGGCCGCACCCACCACAAACAGATCCGCATTCCGCATCGCATCCAGGGCGCACCCTTCGCCGTTATCGACGGCGATCGCCAGTCCGCCGCCCTCCTTCACCGCCTTCAGCATCAGCCGGTCGTTGTTGCCGTTGCCAAAGGCGGCCACGTGTTGCAGGTCGAATTGACTCACGAACTCGGCCTTCTCGATATCATGCCTGCCGGAGCGCAGCTTGTAAGGTATAGCGATCCCCGCCAGCTCCCGCTCGGCCGTGCCAAATGAGTCGGCAGTTACAATGTGAAGGTCCACGAGGGTCACTAGCTCCGTTAACTTCCTCTTAACATCCGGCTCGATCACCCCAGCGAAGGAATGGGTTCCTGTATAATCGCTGACGGCTATGCGGATGTGGCGCTCGCCAAAACCAGGGATATCGATGGTGATTCCGGGCTTTTCCATAGGTTAGAATGACATTACCATGAAACTCGCATTTGTCGGCGCCGGAAACATGGGTTCGCCCATGGCGCGCAATCTGCTGCGCGCCGGCCATCAAGTCACCGTATACAATCGCACGCGTGCGCACGCCGAACCGCTGCTCCAGGAAGGCGCGGCGCTGGCGGAATCACCGGCGGATGCCGCGCGCGACGCGGACGCTATCATCACTATGCTCGCCGACGACCACGCCGTGGAGCAGGCGGTGCAGGGTTTCCTCGATACCCTCGCTCCTGGCGCGATGCACATCGGCATGAGCACCGTCAGCGTCGCGTGCTCCAAGCGGCTCGCCGAACAGCATGCCGCGCGCGGGCAAGTGTATGTCGCTGCGCCTGTGTTCGGACGGCCCGTGGCGGCTGCCGCAGCTAAGCTCTGGATCGTGGCCGCCGGTCCGCCGGAATCGATCCAGCGCTGCCAACCGGTATTCGATGCGCTGGGGCGTGGCACCTCGGTGGTCGGCGCAGATCCGTGGCTCGCCAATGCGGTCAAGCTTTCAGGCAACTTTCTGATTGCCGCCGCCCTCGAATCGCTGGGCGAAGCGTTCGCGCTGGTGCGCAAGTCCGGCGTGGATGCCGGGCAATTCCTGGATATTGTCAACAACGCGCTGTTCAATTCGGCGCTATACGGCAGTTACGGCGCCGCTATCGCCAATGAACAATTCGAACCGGCCGGCTTCAAGCTGCGGCTGGGCTTCAAGGACCTGAGACTGGTGCAGGAAGCCGCCGAATCGGCCGCCGTGCCGATGCCGCTAGCCGGCGTGCTGCGCGACCGCTTCCTGGCCGCCATGGCCCGCGGCGAAGGCGATCTCGATTGGGCCGCCCTGGCGCGCATCGCCGCCGTGCAAGCCGGATTGTAGCGCGTTTGAGCCCGCAGCGACGACGACCGGCCAGGAGGTCGGTCCCACTGAGGCCGCCTCCATATATAATCAGACTTCGCAATCTCTTTGGAGGAACACCATGCCCGCAGACGCCGTGGAACAGAAGGTCCGGAAGGCGCTCGATGGCTTCCGCATCGAATTGCCTTCCTGGGGCTTTGCCAACACTGGCACCCGTTTTGGCAAGTTCCAACAAGCCGCGGCCGCCACCACCACCGCCGAGAAGTTGAGCGACGCCGGCCAGGTGCATCGCTTCACGGGTTGCTGCCCGACCGTGGCCGTGCACGTCCTTTGGGACTTTCCGGACGGTAAGTTCAGCGTGCCGGAAGTCATGCTCATGGCCGAGCGGCATGGCGTCAAGATCGGCGCCATCAACCCGAACGTCTTCCAGGACCAGATCTACAAACACGGCTCGCTGGGCAACCCCGACCCGGCCATCCGCCGCGCCGCCCTGCAACACATTCTGGACTGCATCGAGATCGCCAGCGCCACGGGCAGCCGCGACATTTCGCTGTGGTTCGCGGATGGCTCCAGCTATCCGGGCACGGCCAATATCCGGCACCGCCGCCGCTGGTTCGAAGAAGGCCTGGTGGAAGCGCATCGCAATCTGGAGCCGAACCAGCGCCTGCTGGTCGAGTACAAGCCCTTCGAGCCGGCCTTCTATCACACCGACATCGCGGATTGGGGCATGTCGCTGTTGATGGCGCGCAACGCGGGCCCGCAGGCCAAGGTGCTGGTGGATACCGGGCATCATTACCAGGCACAGAACATCGAGCAGATCGTGGCGTGGCTACTTTCCGAAAACATGCTGGGCGGTTTCCATTTCAACGACCGCCGCTACGCCGACGACGATCTCACGCTGGGATCGATCGATCCTTACCAGGTCTTCCGCATCTTCCACGAGATCGCGCTGTTCGAATGGGAGACCGGCCGGCGCGCCGAGATCGCCTACATGGTCGACCAGAGCCACAACCTGAAAGACAAGATCGAAGAGACGATCCAGACCGCTGTCACCGCGCAGGAACTCTACGCCAAGGCCGCGCTGGTGGACCACGAGACGCTGGCGCGCTACCAGAGCAAGTCCGCGCTGGTGGATGCCGAAGAGTGTCTGAAGGAAGCCTTCGCCACGGACGTGCGCCCGGCCATCCGCGAATGGCGCAAGGCCAACGGCATCCCCACCGAGCCGTTGAAAGCCTTCCGCGAAAGCGGCTACCAGGAGCGCGCCGCGCGCGAACGGGGCGCAAAGAACGCCGCGGCAGTCACCAGCTATGCCTAAGAACGGAACCACGGATGGACACAGATGGACACGGATAAAACCGTTTTTATCTGCGTGCATCTGCGTGCATCTGTGGCTAATTCTTTTTGCCTTGGGCGCGGCCAACCCCGAGTTGCTCACGCGGGCGTGGAGCGCCCACTGGATCTCGGTTCCCGGTGCATCGCCCTATGACTATGGCGTCTATCATTTCCGGCGCACGCTCGATCTGGCTGGCGCGCCATCGTCCTTCCTCATTCATGTCACCGCCGACAATCGCTACAAGCTGTATGTCAATGGCGAGTTGGTCAGCCTGGGCCCGGCGCGCGGCGATCTGCATCATTGGCGCTATGAATCTGTGGACATCGCCCGCCATCTGAAGACCGGCAAGAATGTGTTGGCCGCTGTCGTCTGGAATTTCGGAGAGCTGGCGCCTGAAGCCCAGATCACCAATCAGACCGGCCTGCTGGTCGAGGGCGACGGCGAGGCCGAGCGCGGCGTGGACACCGGCAAGCAGTGGAGATGCGTCCGTGATGCGGCCTATTCGCCGGCACCGCGCGAGCGCGAGATGTCACGGTTCTACTATGTGGCCGGCCCCGGCGACCAGGTGGATTCGAGGCTCTATCCATGGGGCTGGGAGCAGCCCGGTTTTGACGACTCCGGCTGGCTGACCGCCGCGGTGGGCAGCCCGGGCGCGCCGCGCGATGCGCAAGATGGTCCGAATCGGTGGATGCTGGCGCCGCGCTCCATCCCGCCGATGGAATTGAAACCCCAACCCATCACGGTGCTGCGGTCGGGCAGCCCCTCCCATGAAATCCCGCCCCACACCAAGGCCACCCTATTGTTCGACCAAAGCTTTCTGACGACCGGTTATCCGCAACTGACCGTGAGCGGCGGCAAGGACGCCAAGATCGACCTGGGCTATGCGGAGTCGCTGTGGCTCCCCGGCTTCCGCGATAAGGGCAACCGCAACGAAATCGAAGGCAAGCAATTCATCGGCGCGCACGACATCTTCATCGCCGATGGCGGCAAGCGGCGCCGCTTCGAACCGCTCTGGTGGCGCACTTGGCGCTATCTCCGGCTCTCTATCGAAACCGAGGACCAGGCGCTCGGCATCGACGATCTCCACGGCGTCTACACCGGTTATCCATTCGAACGCAAGGCCCGCTTCGACGCCGGCTCCGCCGAGATTCAGAAGATCCTCGACACCGGCTGGCGCACCGCGCGCCTCTGCGCCCACGAGACCTACATGGATTGCCCCTACTACGAGCAACTGCAGTATGCCGGCGACACGCGCGTGCAGGCTCTCGTCTCGCTTTACATGACCGGCGACGGACGCCTCATGCGCAACGCCATCGAGCTGCTGGATTCCTCGCGCAGCGCGGAAGGCGCGACCTACAGCCGCGCGCCTTCCCGCCTGCAGCAATACATCCCGCCGTTTTCCCTCTGGTGGATCGGCATGCTGCACGATTACTGGATGTACCAGGACGACCCCGCGTTCGTCGCGCGCATGTTGCCGGGCGTGCGCGCGGTGCTTTGGTTCTTTGCCGCACGCCAGCAGGCCAACGGCTCGCTGGGCCGCATGCCCTGGTGGAACTTCGTGGATTGGACGAAGGAGTGGGGCGACGGAGTTCCGCCCGTGCTCGCCGGGGGCAATTCCGCGCCGCTGGATCTGCAATTGCTGCTGGCCTGGCAGTGGGCCGCGGAGATGGAAGCCACCCTGGGGAACCAAGCGCTGGCGGAAGAGGATCGCCACGCCGCCGCCCGTTTGCGGGATTCCGCGCGCCAACTCTACTGGGACGCGGGCCGCCACCTATTCGCCGACACGCCGGACAAGCGCGAATACTCGCAGCAGACCAACGCGCTGGCGGTGCTGGCCGGTGTAAGCGAGGGCGCCGAAGCCCGTGACCTGATCGAGCGCGTCTCCGGCGACCGGAGCCTGGTGCAGTGCTCGATTTACTTTCGCCACTACCTGCACTCCGCCATGAATAAAGCGGGCGCGGGCGACCGATACCTCGACATGCTGGGCCCGTGGCGCACCATGCTCGACCGCGGACTGACCACTTGGGCCGAAACAGCCGATCCCGCGCGCTCGGATTGCCACGCCTGGGGAGCCAGCCCTAATTACGAACTCTTCCGCACCGTGCTGGGCATCGATTCCGCGGCGCCCGGTTTCGCGCGCGTCGCGATCCGCCCATTCTTGGGCAAGCTGACGCACGTATCCGGCGCGATCCCGCATCCCAAGGGCGAAATTGCCGTGACTCTGACGCTCGATAACGGTAAACTGGAAGCCGGTGTAACGCTGCCCGCCGGTGTGACAGGCCAGTTCGAATGGCGCGGCCAGACGCGGGATCTGCATCCCGGCGAGAATCATTTGACGCTATGAACCTGATCGTAGGAGCCACAGGCCTGGTGGGCGGCGAGATCTGCCGCCGGCTGGCCGCCCAACAAAAACCGGTCCGCGCGCTGGTGCGGCCGACCGGGGATGCGTCCCGTATCGACGAACTCCGCGCCGCGGGTGCGGAACTGGCTACAGGCGACCTGAAAGATCCCGCGTCGATCCAGGCCGCTTGCGCGGGGGCGACGGCAGTCCTGTCGACGGCTTCCTCCGTGCTCTCGCGGCAGCCGGGCGACACCATCGACGGCGTGGATCGCCTCGGCCAGTTGCAATTGATCGAAGCGGCCGCCTCCGCCGGCGTGAAACACTTCGTGTACGTTTCGTTTTCGCCGATGGCCGAGGATTTCGCCCTGCAGCGCGCCAAGCGCGAAGTGGAGCGGGCGCTGATCGAGAGCGGCATGACTTACACCATTCTGCGCCCCACGTTCTTCATGGAGATCTGGCTCAGCCCGGCGCTGGGCTTCGACGTGGCCGCGCGGCGCGCCCGCATCTACGGCACGGGCGAGAACCCCATCAGTTGGATCTCGTTCCCCAACGTCGCCGAGTTTGCCGTGCGGTCGCTCGATACCGCGGCCGCGCGCAACGCCACCTTCACGCTGGGCGGCCCGGAAGCGATCGCTCCGCTGCAGGTCGTGCGCATCTTCGAGGAATTGGGAGGCGCGCCGTTCACCGTCGAATACGTGCTGGAATCCGTACTGCGCGCCGGAAAGGCAGCCGCGCGCAGGGCTCTGGACGAAGCCTTTGCGGCGCTCTCACTGGGCTACGCGCACGGCGACGCGATCGACATGCGCGCGACCTTGGAAGCCATGCCGGTGCGTCTGGTCGGCGTGCGCGAGTATGCCAAGTGGTTGTTGAACGAGAACCCGCTAGAAGCGCGGTAGACTGCGCAGCAGCGCGCCGGCGTCGCCCTTTGAGAGGGCGGCCGAGTGGACCGGATTCCAGTTGGCGTCCAGCGTACCGATGTAAGTGGCGTGGTTGCTGGCGTCCTTACCATCGGTGGCCATCAGGATGATTGTGCACGCCCGGTCCGGATACGAGAGCGCGCGGTATCGCGTGCCGCCGGCGGGACTCTGCCAACGGTCGTGCGCGGGCGCGCCCAGTTTGCGCACCACGGCGCCGTAGTCGTCCTGGGCGGTTAGAGACAGGTAGGTCCGGTCCTTGGCCATGTAAGCGATGCGGGGACGCAGCACGCTATCGCGGTAGAAGTTCACCGCGACGTATGCCGCAACAATGCCCAGCACCAGCGCGCCGCCGACTATGCGTAAAATGTGCGACTCCGTGTTGGATTCCAGGCGAATGCCGACCACCGGCGCGGGTCCGGTCTGCTGCGCCGGCGATGGAGGCCGCACGGACGCGCCCACCGCGATGGGCATCTCGATCACCCGGCGCTGATACGGCCACACGGCGCCCTCTTTGTACTCCAGCTCCTTCAGCAGGCCGACGATCACGACCGGGTCTTCGATGCGCGAGATCTCGCCCAGAAAGCGCCGCGGAATCCAGATCTCCTGACCGGTGCGCGCGTTGACGACCAGAACGTCGGACCACGTGGCCTTGCGATATTGCCACTTGTTGTGCTCGATGTTCAGGATGGCCGGATAGAACGAAAACGGCCGGTTCCGTAGCGCTTCGAGCGGCGGCGGAATTACGGGCGACGACATGAGCGAATACTATCGTAGCATCGGCGTTTCGGTGTATGCTATAGAAGGAGCTGCGGACCGGTTTTCCGATCCGCGGGTTGTCCTTTACTTCGGCTACTTCCGCTTTACGCGGATGGTAACCGTGATCACAATGGCGATTGTGATCGTAACGGTCAGCGCTAGAAACATACGCTGCCTCCTTTCCGTCCAAACGTAGATTGGCCGGCCCGGCGCCTACCGGGCCGGTCGGCGTTTGGGACGCCGAAAACGCCCCAGCCCCCACATTCAGCGGAAATTCCAATTGAGATAGTGCGACGCGGCGGGGAAAGTCTCTACAACGCGGTTGCCTAGACTAGCGCTTCGAGTGTTGGCAGGATTCCGGCGACAGCCGAGCCGAATAGTATAGTACCATCGGCCCGTTGACGGCTGACCTTATGGGTGTATCGTATAGGAGCGTAATGGTAAGCATACGTCGGCTCCTTTCTACTCAAACGTAGATTGACCGGTCCGGGTGGCTCCCGGGCCGGGCCGGGCGTTTGGGACGCCGAAAACGCCCCAGCCCACATTCAGCGGAAATTCCAATTGAGATAGTGCAACGCGGGGAAAGTCTCTGCTACGCTACGCGCGCGGAATCATACCCAGCAGCGCGTTGATCACGATGGCCGCCATGCCCACCGGGATCATGACTTTCCACCCGATGTTCATGAGTTGGTCGTAGCGGAAACGCGGGAAGGTGCCGCGGAACCAGATCATCAGATAGATGATCGTCGACACCTTGAAGAGGAACCAGAATATGCCGATAGCTGCCGTGTTGAACGCGGGCCACATGTAGATGGCGCCGATCAGCACCAGCACCAGCGCCACGCCGATCAGCACTTTCTGCTGCAGTGGATCTTTCATCTTCCGCACCAGAGTCAAACTGCTCAGGCCGGAGCCGGCGAACACCACCAGCGGCACTATATAGTTGAGCGCCGCCAGCCAGGAGACGCTGGGAAACGGGCGCAGCCATCCACCCCAGAACAACGTCACGGCCACCGAAGAGATCACGAAGATATTGGCGTACTCCGCCAGAAAGTAGAGCGCCCAGCGGAAGCCGCTGTACTCCGTGTGGAAGCCAGCCACTAACTCGGACTCCGCTTCTGGTAAGTCGAACGGCGCGCGGTTAGTCTCGGCCGTGGCGGCGATGATATACACCACGAACGGCACGATCATGAAGCCGTAATTGGAGAAGACGAACCAGATACCGCGGGTCTGTTGCGCCTGAATAATCCCCTGCATGCTCAACGTGCCGGCCACCATCACGCCGGAGAGCAGCGCGAAAGACAGGGCCACTTCATAGCTCACAAGCTGCGCCGCGCTGCGCAACGCGCCGAGCAGCGGATAGTGGCTGTTGGAAGCCCAGCCGCCCAAAATGATCCCCAGAATACCCACCGCCGACATGGCGGAAATTACCAGCAGGCCTACGTTCACGTCCGCCACATACAAGTACTTACTAAATGGAATTACGGCGAACGCGGTCAGTCCGGTGAAGGTCGATATCACGGGCGCCAGCCAGAAAATGGACTTATCCGCCCCGCTGGGAATGATATCCTCCTTGATGAGCAGTTTTAAGGCATCGGCGATAGGCTGCAAAAGGCCGTGCGGGCCGGTGCGCATGGGTCCCAGCCGGACTTGAAAATCCGCCAGCACTTTGCGCTCGATCAGCGTGAGGTACCCGGCCACCAGCGGGAACGCGGCCACGATCACCAGCGTGACCAGGATCGGCGTGAATAACGGATGGTGGATGATCGCGTCCATAGATTCCTAATGCAGCAATGAAGTCCCCGCCAGCCGCAGGAAGGGCTCCGGATAGATGCCGATACCCAGCGTAAGAATGCCGGTCGCTGCCAGCGCCACGCGCAATCCGAAGCTGGTGGAGAGCGGCGCCGGTTCTGTGAGATCCCGTACGAACATACTGCGCACGATGCGGAAGTAATAGTAAATCGCCACGGCGACATAGAGAGTGCCAATCACCGCCAGCGTGTAATGGTGAGTCTCTATTAGCGACAGAAAAATGTAATACTTGCCGAGGAAGCCGGCCGTTGGCGGAATTCCGGCCAGCGACAGCAGGAAGATCAGCATCAGCAGCGCATACCCCGGACTCTTGTGCATCAGCCCCGCGATATCGTCCAGATCTTCGCCGATAATACCTTTGCGGCGCAGCGCCACCAGCACTAGAAACGCGCCCAGGTTCATGAACGTGTAGACCATCACATAGACGGCGATACCTTTGATGCCGGTGTCGTTTCCCGCAATCAGACCGAGCAGCATGTAGCCGGCGTGCGAAATGGAACTGTAGGCCAGCAGCCGCTTGATGTTGCTCTGATTGATGGCGGCCAGGTTGCCGACCGTCATAGTGGCGACGGCGACAAAGCTCAGGATCGGCTCCCAGGCATCCCTCGCGGAGGCCAGCGGACCGAGGAAGATGCGCAGCAGGAAAGCAATGGATGCGGCTTTGGAGGCCACCGAAAGGTAAGCTGTAACGGTGGTCGGAGCACCTTCGTAAGCGTCCGGGGCCCACATGTGAAACGGTACCGCCGAGATCTTGAAGAGCAGGCCGACGGAAGTGGTGGCCAGCGCCAGTAAGACCAGCGGATCGAACGGCCCACGCGCTCCGATAGCCGTGGCAATGTCCGCCAGCTTGGTCGATCCGGAGATACCGTACATCACCGAGAACCCGTAAGCCAGGAAGCCGCTCGAAAAGGCGCCCAGCAGCAGATACTTCATGGCTGCTTCGTTGGAACGCTTGCTGGTGCGCAGGAAGCCCACCATCACATAGAATGAGAGCGCCATCAATTCCAGGCCGATGAAGAGAGTAACTAAGTCCGTGCCGGCGGCCAGGAAGAACATGCCGCACTGGGCGAACATCATCAGCGAGTAATACTCGGCGTGGTGTTCGCCTTCGATCTCGAGATACTTGTACGAGACAATCGCGACAATCACGGTTGCGGCGATGAAAATCCAATTGAAGAAGATGGAGAACCCATCCATGACGAGCGAGCCGTGGAAAGCTTCGATCGCGCCGTTGGCCAAGTTTGCCTGCTGGTTCCACAAGCCGAACCCGGCTAACCCTTCGCCAAGGATCAGGAAGAACAGCAGATACTTGCGCTGCCGCGGATCGGGAAAAACCACAAAGTCGAACAGCAGGATGGCGCATCCGAACAAAGCCAGCATCACTGCTGGAAGGAGGACAAAGTGATCGGTGCCTGTGTAGAACTGGTTCATTGGCCACTTACCCCGGAAACCGCTTCCTGACGGTCGCGGCTCAGTCTGGAGGGCCCCGGCCGCGTAGCGGCCTGCGCGCCGCCCTGATAGTATCCCGGCCGCACGCGCTCCACAATCTGCTGCACGGGCTTCTCCAGGATGTCAAAGTACGGCTTGGGATAAACGCCGATCCAGATGGCCCAGGCGATCAGCGGCAGAAACACTACGATCTCGCGCAGGCTGAGATCGGGCAAATGCAGATTCTTTCCGTTGGTCACTTGGCCCAGCATAGTGCGCTGGTACAGCCATAGCAGATAGGCCGCGCCAAAGATCACGCCGGTCACCGCGAACGCCGCCCACGCGCGATTGGCCTCAAACGCGCCCTGCAGAATCGTAAATTCGCCCACAAAACCATTCAGTAGCGGCAGCCCCGCGGAACTCAGCATAGCAATGGCGAAGATCACGGCGTATTTCGGCATCACATGCGCCAGGCCGCCGTACTCCGCGATCTCGCGCGTGTGCCGCCGCTCGTAGATCACGCCGATAATCAAGAAGAGCATGCCGGTGGAGATGCCGTGATTGAGCTGTTGCAGCACGCTGCCGGCCAAGCCATTGGGGTTCATGGCAAAGATGCCCAACGTGCAAAAACCCAAGTGACTCACGGAAGAATAGGCCACCAGCTTCTTCCAATCCTTCTGCATCAGGCTCACCAGCGCGCCGTAGAGAATGCCGACGATCGAGAGAACCGCCAGGATCTGCACAATCGTTTGGTCTACCGAAGCCTTCGGCAGCAGCGGCAGCGAGAAGCGAATGAAGCCGTAAGTACCCATCTTCAGCAACACGCTGGCCAGGATGACGGAGCCGGCCGTCGGCGCCTCCACGTGCGCGTCGGGCAGCCACGTGTGGAAGGGGAACATCGGCACCTTGATGGCGAAGCCCAGGAAGAAGGCCCAGAACACCCACTGCTGCAAACCGAGGGGAAGGTTCAGCTTCATCAATTCGGCGATTTCGAACGTGTACCTGCCGAACTGGCTGGCGTACTGGAAGTACAGCGTCAGGATGCCCAGCAGCATCAGCACCGAGCCGGCCAGCGTGTAGAGGAAAAACTTAATGGCCGCGTATAGCTTGCGCGGTCCGCCCCACACGGCGATGATGAAGTACATGGGCACCAGCACGAGTTCCCAGAACACGTAGAACAGGAAGAAATCGAGCGACATGAATACGCCCAGCATGCCCACTTGCAGCAGCAGGAACATGCAGTAGTATTCTTTGAGGCGGTCCTGGACGGCGTTCCACGAGGAAAGGATGGCGATGAAGCCGATCACCGTGGTCAGCATGATCAGCAGCAGGCTGATGCCGTCGATGCCGATCAGGTACTGCGCGCCCAGGCTGGGTATCCAGTTGGCGCGCTCGACGAACTGAAAGCCGGATACACCTTTGTCGAAGCGCGAAACCAGCGGCAGCGAAATCAGGAAACCGGCGAAGCTGGCCAGGTTCGCCCAGACCTTGATCAGATCTTTCTGGCGCGACGGAATGAACAGCAGGACCAGCAGCCCCGCCAGCGGCGTGAACAGCACCAGACTGAGTAAGTGGCCGTTCATTATTTACCCGCCAGGTAATACCCGAAGAAAACCAGCACGCCCACCACGACGAACAGTGCGTAGGCCTGCACGCGTCCGGTTTGCAGGATGCACACCGGGTAGGAGAGCAGCTTCACCGTAAAGGAGCCCAAGCGCACCGCGCCATCCACGATCCAGGTATCCCACCACATCGAGACACTCGCGGAAAAGCGCGTCAGCCATCCGGCGCCATTCACCGCGCCATCGACCACGTTGCGGTCGAATGCGCCTAACACTTCGCCGCCGCCTTTGCCCAGGCCGTTGACGAACAGGAAGTCGTAGATCTCGTCCACATACCATTTGTGATAGAGCGTGTTGTACAGCGGCTGGAAAGTTCGCGCGAGCGATTCCGGAATGTCCGGCTTTACCTGATAGAATCGGTAAGCGACGGAGATGCCGATGCCGGCCACGGCCACCGACACGAACATCAGGATCCACTCCATGCTCGAGTCATGCGCGACCTCGCGCACCGCCTCTGCCGCAGGGGCCAGCAGGGGATTCAACCAGCGCTCGAAGGTGTAGAAAACCTCTGAAAGGTTAAAGGCTTTCGGCACGGAGAGCCAGCCCGCCAGCACACTGCCGGCGGCCAGCACCGATAGCGGCACGGTCATGCTGGCGGGCGATTCGTGAATGTGCGCGGCGGCCTCCGGCGACACGCGCGACTTCCCGTAGAAGGTCATGGCCATCAACCGCCACATGTAGAATGCAGTCAATCCCGCGGTCGCCAGGCCGACGGCCCACAGCGCCTTCGATCCCGAACTGTAGGTCTGCCACAGGATCTCGTCTTTGGAGAAGAAGCCGGCGAGGCCCGGAACCCCGGCGATAGCAAGGGTGCCTATCAACATGGTCCAGTACGTAATTGGGATCTTGTGCCGCAGGCCGCCCATGTGGCGCATATCCTGCTCGCCGCCCATGGCGTGAATCACCGAGCCGGAACACAAGAAGAGCAGGGCCTTGAAGAATGCGTGCGTAAACAAATGGAAGATAGCCACCCAATACGCGCCCACACCCAGCGCTAGAAACATGTAGCCGAGCTGGCTCACGGTCGAATAAGCCAGCACGCGCTTGATATCGTTCTGCACCAGCGCGATGCTGGCCGCGAAAATCGCCGTGAACGCGCCCACCACCGCGACGATTCCCAAAGTCTGCGGCGTCAATTGGAACAGCGCCGAGGAACGCGCCACCATGTAGACGCCCGCCGTCACCATGGTGGCGGCGTGGATCAAGGCGGACACTGGCGTGGGACCTTCCATGGCATCCGGCAGCCAGACATACAGGGGGAATTGCGCGGACTTGCCCGTGGCGCCGATGAAGAACAGCAGGGCGATGGCGCTCAGCACGCCGAAGCCGGCAGTCTCCGCGTGGAATTGCCCGCTGCGCAGCGCCGCGTTCACATCCAGGAAGCGCACGGTCCCCAGGACGCTGAACATCAGCAGCATGCCGAGGATGAACCCGGCGTCGCCCACCCGGTTTACGATAAACGCCTTCTTGCCGGCATCGGCCGCCGACTTCTTATGGAAGTAGAACCCGATCAACAGGTAGCTGCACAACCCCACGCCTTCCCATCCCACGAAAAGCAGCGCGTAATTGTTCGCCAGCACCAGCATCAGCATGAAGAAGATGAACAGGTTCATGTAGCCGAAGAACCGGTAGTAGCCGTTGTCGTGGGCCATGTAACCGATGGAATACACGTGGATCAGCAAGCCGATGCCGGTGACCACCAGGATCATCACGGCGCTGAGCGGGTCGAGCAGAAAGCCCCAATCGGCGCTGAACGTGGCCAGGCGGCCATCCATCATGTGGAACGGCAGCCCCGCCAACCACCTGAACTGGATCAACTCGCGGACCCTCTCGGGCTTCTGCGCCAACTGCCAGACCGCGCCCACCGAGAGCAGGAACGAGATCAGCACCATGCCGGGGCATATCAGGCTGACCAGCACCTTCAGCGGCGAGCCGTGATGATGATGGTGCGAGTGGTCATGCGAGTGACTGTGGCCGTGACCATGATCGTGATCGTGTTCGTCGTGCGTGTGCTCCACGCCCGGCGCCACCGCGACGTCCGATACGGGCTGCGGATCGAGCAATCTCCCGAACAGCAGCATAAGCAGCGCGCCGCACAACGGGAATAGCGGGATGAGCCAAATCAGGTCGAGAAAAAAATTCATAGTGGGGCAGGACTCCAGTCCTGCGGGCGGCGTCCACGCCGGCCTCTGGCCATGAGGGCACCCCGACCTGGAGATCTGCCCCACATGGCGGCCTGAGAGGCCGCCGCAGGCTGGGAGCCTGCCCCACAAGAAGCTGATGGACAGTAGTGCAACAGGTTTACCATTTCAGCAAGTCCACCTCGTCCGCCAGCACCGTCTCTTTGTTACGGAACAGCGCGATCAGGATGCCCAGCCCCACGGCCGCTTCGGCCACCGCGTCGGTGATCACGAAGATGGCGAACACCTGCCCGTTCAGATTATGCAGCGCCTGCGAGAATGCCACCAGGTTGATATTGACCGCGTTCAGGATCAGCTCGATGGACATCAGAATAATGACAATGTTACGCCGGGTCAGCACGCCCACCGTCCCGATCAGCAGGAGAGCGGCGCTCAAGGCGATGTAATGCGCTGTAGTAATCGGGTACACGTTCAAATCCTTTTCTTCGCCATCACCACCGAACCCACCACCGCCACCAGCAGCAGGATGGAAGCGATCTCGAACGGCAGCAGATACTCTTTGAACAATACGTCGGCCAGTTGCTCGGTATTCCCCAGAGCGGAGGCCGCGGGCATGATGCCGGGCTGTGCGATCTTAAACGCCGCGCCGCCTTTCCCCAGGAACCAGAACACCTGCACGCCCACCACGGCCACGCATACCAGCGCGATCAACCATTGTCCGTTGAACTGCTTTTCCTTGGCCGCCTGATCCAGATTCACCAGCATGATCACGAACAGGAACAGCACCATGATGCCGCCGATATACAGTACGATCTGCACGGCGAACAGGAATTCCGCCTGCTGCAAGAGGTACAGGCCCGCCACGCCCATCAGCGAAACGATCAGGAACATGGCGCTGTGAACGGCGTTTCTGCGGGTAATCGTGAGAATCGCGCCGGCCAGCACCATGGCGGCGAAGATGTAAAAGGAGATAGCCTGGGTCAGTTCTGGGGTCAGCATTTGTATTGAGTCGGCTTGGGACCTTCTTCGAGCATCTGGCGATCCCAGATGGCGCCTTCGCGGGTGTAGCTGGCCAGTTCGAAATCCTGCGTCAGCTCGAGCGCGTCCACCGGGCAAGCATCCTCGCACAACCCGCAGAACATACAGCGGGATGTGTCGTAAATGAAGGTGGTCAGATCCTTGCGCTTGGTCTGCTCGTTGCGCTGGCTGGTGACCACGATGAGGTTTTCCGGGCAGGCCAATGCGCACAGGTTGCAGGAGATGCACAGCGTCTCGCCGTTATCCGGATTGATGTTGAGCCGCGGCGCGCCGCGATACCGCTCGCCGACTTTGGGCCGCTCGGCCGGATACTGCTCGGTATATATACGCTTGGGGTCCTGGTTGCGGAAAGTCACCCAGAGACCCTGGAAGAGGTCTACGAGAAAGATGGTGCGGAGGAGCTTAGTAATCATTTCCCACCCTTGATGCCCTGGTGGGGCAGGACTCCAGTCCTGCGGCCGGCGTCCACGCCGGTCCAAGCGGGTCCTGGAGGACCCGCGCAGACCTGGAGGTCTGCCCACTCATCTATCCACCTCGCCGAGCACGATATCCAGCGTACCAATAATCGCCACTACGTCGGCCACCAGGCCGCCCCGCACCATCCGGTCGAGCGCCTGCAAATTCACGAACGAGGGCGGCCGCACGCGCATGCGATAGGGCTGCGTTGAATTATCGCTCACGATGAAGTAGCCGAGCTCGCCTTTGGGCGCTTCGATCGAAACATAAACCTCACCCACCGGCGGCTTCACCACCTTGGGCACCTTGCCCATGATCGGTCCGCTAGGGATGCGGTCCACCGCCTGCCGGATGATGCGCGTGGCCTGCCGCATCTCCTCCATGCGCACCGTATACCGGTCGTACGTGTCGCCGTTCTCGCCAATGGGGATTTCGAATTCGTACTGCTCGTAGCCGGAATATGGCTGCGCCTTGCGCAGATCCCATGCCACACCGGCCGCGCGCAGTACCGGCCCCGTGACGCCGTACTCCTTGCATTCGTCGGCCGAGAGGACACCCACGCCCTTCAGCCGCCCCACCCAGATGCGATTGGTGGTCAGGAGCCGCTCGTATTCATCCACCTTGGGGATGAACCAGTCGCAGAACTTCTTGACCTCCTCCTCGAAACCGTCGTAGGTCTCGTACTGCAGCCCGCCGATGCGGAACGCGTGCGTAGTCAGGCGGGCGCCGCAGTAATTCTCGAAGATCTTGAGCACTTCCTCGCGCTCGCGCAGGCAGTAGAATACCGGCGTGATGGCGCCGATATCGAGCGCGTGCGTGCCCAGCCACAGCAGGTGGCTGGCGATGCGGTTCAACTCGGTGAGGATCACGCGCACGGCCTGCGCGCGCGGCGGCGCCTCGATGTTCAGCAGTTTCTCGACTGCCAGGCAATAGCCCAAGCCGTTCGAAACCGCGGCCACGTAATCCATGCGGTCCACGTAAGGCGCGAACTGCTGGTAGGTGCGGTTTTCGCCGATCTTCTCGACGCCGCGATGCAGATAGCCGATCACGCACTCGGTGCCGTTCACCTTCTCGCCATCGAGCTTCAGAATCACGCGCAGCACGCCGTGCGTGGACGGGTGCTGCGGACCCATGTTGATCACTAACTCGGTCGCGTCTAGAAAAGTGGCTTCCGGCATAGTGGGTTATTGCCCGCTTTCGATGCCCAGGTTCTCCCGCACCCAACCGTCGTCCTGCTGCAAGATCCCATAGTCCTTGCGTAGCGGGTAGCCCTGCCATTCCTCGGGCAGCAAGATGCGGCGCATGTCGGGGTGGTCTGCGAACTGGATGCCGAACATGTCGAACACTTCGCGCTCCAGCCAATTGGCCGTCAAATGGACGGTGACCGCGGTGGCCGGACTGTAGCCATCCGGGATCGCGATCTTCACGCGCATGCGCTCGTTGCGCGCGAAGCTATATAAAATGTAGACCAGATCGAAGCGCTCGGCCCGTTTGGGGTAATCGACGGCCGTCACATCCACCAGGTAGTCGAAATCCAATTCCAGCTTGAGCGTTTCCAGGATGGGAATGACGGCATCCGGCTTGGCCACCAGGAAGTTCTGCCCCAGATACGTCGAAAACTCCGTGATGTCGTCGCCGAAGCGCTCCTTCAGGAGTTGCGTGATATCGCTTTCCCATGGCGTGGTGACCATCACGGCAGGTGGCTTGGGAGGCGCGGCGTGGGCTGCCGCGGCAGGTTTGGGAGCGGCGGGTTTCGGCGCCGGAGCAGCCGGCTTTTCGGTCGGGGTGGCGGCCTCGCCCCCGGAGGGAGGAGGCGCCGCCGAGCCCTCGGGCTTTTGCTCGTCAGCCATTTGATTTCCTAGCGAAGATCACTACACATATCACTTGCCCCTAGGGAGTGTCAAACGCTCTGAAGTGGGGAAGTGTGGCGGACGCCCTCGTCCGCGCGCGACCCGCTGGCCGCGCTCTTCCCAGGGAGTGTCAAACGCGGCGGGCGATTCTCATCGCGCTAGATGAACAGCTCGGCCGGCAAGTTGAAAAACCCGGCCAGCTTCTTGGCTTGGGCCTTGCTGATAGACCGTTTGGCGCTCAAGATCTCGGAGGTGTGTCCGCTCCCTCCGAGCAAGTGCGCGATGCCGGCCTGGGTCAAGCCGCGCTCGACCAGCAGCGAGCGCAAGAACTCATGTGGAGGCGCGTGCGGCACCGGGTAGTGCCGTTCTTCATAGGCTTCGATGAGGGCCGTATACAACTCGGCAAGTTCGCGCTCCTCCGGCGTGAGATCCTGGTCGCGCCGGTCCAAATCGTCCAGGCGGGCGATGGCCTGCTCCAGCTCGCCTTCGTTGCGAATCGGCCGCGGACACATACGGCTCAGAATTCGTCCGTACTGTCTGTCGTCAATCGGTGGTCTTGCTTGCATGCTCATTTTTTCCAGGCGCCCTTATCGTATTCGGCGTGCGTCAGAACTGCCAGAATGAAAACCCTTTGCGTTCGATAATTGACGCGCGTAATCAGCCGGTATTTGTTGCCTGCGATGTTGAAGGCTGTACGCTCGCCCACCGCATCTGCATGCGGGAAATCCATTCTGGCCTGCGCCAGATTCCTCCAGCGTGCCCGTAACACAGTCCGGTACCACGCATCCAGCGGCCCTTCAGCGTCCTTGTGAACGCGGCGGAAGCCTACGATCGCCTTTCGGCTAATCACCCTCACCGTCTTGAGTATACTCCCATTCTGGGAGAACTGAGCCAGGGAGTTGTCTCGCGCGCGTCCGGCTGCCCCACAAGAGCTATGCTGGACTGAGATGACCAAAGTCCAGATAGACTTCCAACTGCAACACGCGCTCGACGACGAGCTGATGACGCGCATCGCCGGCGCCTATTCGATTTATGGGATACAGAAGATCAGGCTGGCGCCGTCCGAAGACGGCCTCACGGTGGAGTACGATGCCACGCGCCTGCGGCCCGCCGAGGTCCATGCGGCGTTCACGCGCGCCGGCATTCCGGTCGCCCCAAAATGACAACCGGCGGCACCGAAGCCAGTTCTTTGGAACAGGTCCCGGTCCGCCGGTTCGCGCCACTTCAACTAATATCCGCACTTGCAAGACACATGCCAGTCCCGCAATGAAAGAATTAAAAAGACTTAACGCCGGCCGGCCAGCCTGGCCGGAACGCTTTACACGGCCGCCCTGCAGAAATTACGCGTCCTTGACCTCCGCGGCGTGATGCCGCACGTCCACTCCCTTCACCAGGAAGACCACATCCTCGGCGATGTTGGTGGCGTGATCGGCGATGCGCTCGAGATTGCGCGCGACGAAAATCAGGTCCACCGCGGCGGGCACCGTAGTGGGGTCCCTCTGCATGTAAGCCACCAGTTCCTGGTAGACCGCGTCGCGCAACGCGTCCACTTCATCGTCGGCCATCAACACGCCGGTGGCTTCCTCGGCGTCGCCTTTCACGAATGCATCCAGCACCCGCAACAGCATGGATTCGACTAACTGCGCCATGCGCGGGATATCGATCAGGGGCTTGACCGGCGTTTGCGCCACCAGGGAAAGCGCCCGCTGCGCGATGTTCACCGCCAGATCGCCCATGCGCTCCAGATCGGTGTTGATCTTCATGGCCGCGGTCAGGAAACGCAGGTCCCTGGCCATGGGCTGGCGGAGGGCGAACAGACGGGTGGTCAGATTATCGATCTCGATCTCCATCAGGTTGATGCGGGCTTCGTCCCGCAACACCTGACGGGCCAACTCCGGATCGCGATCCACCAGCGCGCGCACACTGCGGTGGATGGCCGACTCCACATAGCCGCCCATTTGCAGAACTTTTTCGTGCAGTTCCTCGAGCTCAACGGAAAATTGTCGCAAATTCAGCCCCCTAGTTCCCTCTGACCGCGGCTCTACCCGAACCTGCCCGTGATGTAGTCCTCGGTTTCTTGCTTGGTGGGATTCTTGAAAATGATCTCAGTCGTATTGTACTCGATCAACTTTCCCAACAGGAAGAAGCCGGTGCCGTCGGCGACCCGCGCCGCCTGTTGCATGTTATGGGTCACGATCACGATGGTGCACTGGTCTTTCAAAGTGAACAGCAAATCTTCGATCTTGGCGGTGGCGATGGGATCGAGCGCCGAGCAAGGCTCGTCGAGCAGGAGCACCTCGGGATCCACGGCCAGGGCGCGCGCAATGCAAAGGCGCTGCTGCTGCCCGCCCGATAGCGCATACGCGGACTTATGCAGCTTGTCTTTCACCTCTTCCCACAGCGCGGCGCGCTTCAGGCTCTTCTCCACCGCATCCTTCAGCGCGCCGCGGAATCCGTTTACTCTCAATCCGTAGGCCACGTTGTCGAAGATCGATTTCGGGAACGGGTTGGATTTCTGGAAAACCATCCCCACGCGCCGCCGCAGCGCCGTCACATCCACCTGCATCACATCCTCGTCATCCAGCAGGACCTGGCCTTCCACGCGCGTGTTACGAATCGTCTCGCTGATGCGATTCAGCGTGCGCAGGAAGGTGGATTTGCCGCATCCGGAGGGCCCGATCAGCGCCGTAATCCTGTTGGCCGGAACCTCCAGCGTGATATCGTGCAGGGCCTGATAGGCGCCGTAATAGAAGTTGAGATTGACAGCCTTGAGCTTGCCCTGGTGCCCAACCGGCTTCCCGGCGGTCGGACTGGCGGAAGGTAGATTAGCGGTGCTCATGATCATAGGCTCATCTTTGGACTGAAATTCCCCGCGACAAGATCACGCGGGCGGCGATGTTGGCTAACAGCACGCCGAGCAATAGGACCAATCCAGCGGCCCACGCCTGCCGGTGCCAGTCGTCGTAGGGCGCGAGGGCGTGGGTATAGACCATCATCGGCAGCGACGCGGTAGGCTGGCTCAAGCCGCCGCTCCAGAACTGGTTATTCAAACTGGTGAAGAGCAGGGGCGCGGTCTCGCCCGAGATGCGCGCCACTCCCAGGATCATGCCCGTGGCGATTCCGCGGTAAGCGGCCGGCACTACCACGGTGGCGATGGTCCGCCACTTGCTTGCGCCCAGGGCCAGTGCGCCTTCGCGCAGTGTTTGCGGCACGGAGCTCATGAACTGCTCGGTACTGCGAGCGGTGATGGGAATCAGGATGATTGCCAGAGCCAATCCTCCGGCGAGGGCCGAGAAATGATGCTGCGTCACGACCACTACAGTCCAGGCGAAAATGCCGATCACGATGGAAGGCACGCCATTCAACAAATCGGCCATGTACCGCACGAGGAATGCGAACGTCCTGCCGCCGAATTCGGAGAGGTAGATGCCCGCCATAAACCCCACCGGCAGGCCGATCAGAGTCGCCAGCAGAATGATCTCCAAGCTGCCCACGATGGCGTTGGCCATGCCGCCGCCGTTCTCGCCGGGCGGTTTCGGCAGTTTCGTGAAGAAGTTCCAATCCAGCGATCGTCCACCATTGTAGATCAGGTAGCCGAGGATCAGGAACAGTATGGAAACCGCCACTAGGGCGCAGACACCGGTCAGGCTCAGCATGAAGTAGCTAAGGGTCTTGCGCCAGCGGTTCCGCAGCGTCATTGATGGGCGCTCCCGCGGCGCGTGGTGGCGATGATGAGTAAGCGCGCCAAGGCGTTGATCACGATAGTCAAGAGAAATAGGACCAGTCCGAGGCCCACCAGCGATTGCAGGTACAGGTCGCCGGTGGCCTCGGTGAACTCGTTGGCTATGATCGGGGCAATCGCGTATCCCGGCGAGAACAACGAGGCGTGGATGCTGGGGTCGTTGCCGATGACCATGGTAACCGCCATCGTTTCGCCCAACGCCCGCGCCAGCGCTAGAAAGATGGAGCCGAAGATCCCCAGCCGCGCCCACGGCACCACCGCCTGCCAGGTGGACTCCCAACGCGTGGCGCCCAGCGCCAGCGCGGCTTCCCGCTGTTCGGTGGGCACTTCCAGCAGCGCTTCGCGGGATATGGAAATGATGAAGGGCAGTGTCATGACAGCCAGGATCACACCGGCCGTCAGATAACCGTACCCGTAAATGGTGCCGGAGAAGATCGGCAGGAAACCCAGCGTCTTTTTCAGGAAAGGGTCCACATAATCCCGCATCAACGGCACCAGCGTGAAGATGGCGAGCAGGCCGTAGATCACGCTGGGCACGGCCGCCAGCAACTCGATGAAAAAGGTGAACGTGCTGGAAACGCGCGCCGGCGCCAGCTCCGCCAGAAAGATGGCAGCCCCGACCCCAATCGGCACGGCGATGATTAGAGCAATCGCGGACGTGATCACCGTGCCATAGATAAACGGCAGTGCGCCGAACTGGCCGCTCACCGGGTCCCACGACGAGGACGTGAGAAAGCTCAAACCAAATTTCTGCCGGGGCAGTGCGGAAGTAATCCAGAGCTCGTAGACCAACCCCACCGTAACCAGCAGAATGCTGGTGGCGAACGCCAGGGTGATCAAACGGGCGATTTCGTCCCCGCTGCGAAGGCGCTGGACGAAAACCCGCGCGCCCCTGGATGAGGGCGCGCTTACTGGTACCGACGTTGCCATAATTACTTGATCAGCGAAATCTGGTTGTCTTCTTTGGCGACTACTTCCTTGGGCAAAGGAGCATAGCCGAGCGACCCCGCGTACTTCTGGCCGTCGGTCAGCATCCAATGCAGGAACGTGACGATGGCTTTCTTTTTCCCCGGGTCCTCGATCTTCGATGGTATCAGCAACCAAGTGAATGAGGCGATGGGGTAGGCCTTTTTGCCGGGAGGATTGGTGATGGAAACCCGGAAGTCGGCGGGCATGGTCTTGGCGATAGCGGCCGCCGCCTCCGTCACGCTGTCCAGGTCCGCTTTCAGGTACGTCCCGGCGGCATTGCGCACCCAGCCGTAGGCCATTTTGTTCTGCAGCGCGTAGATGAGCTCGACGTAGCCGATCGAGTGGGGGGTTTGCTTAACGATGCCTGCCACGCCTTCATTGCCCTTGCCTCCCAAACCCACGGGCCAGCTTACCGAAGCATTCACGCCCACCTTGGTCTTCCATTCCGGGCTGACTTTGGCGAGGTAGTCGGTAAATACAAACGTTGTGCCGCTTCCTTCGGACCGATGCACCACCACGATCTCGGTATCCGGCAGTTTCACGCCGGGGTTGGCCTTCGCCAACTCGGGATCGTTCCACTTCTTGATCTTGCCCAGATAGATGCCCGCCAGCGCCTCGGGCGTGAACTTCAACTCCTGGGTGACACCAGGGACGTTGTAGGTAGGCACCAGCCCGCCCAGCACCGTGGGGAAGTGCAGCGGTTTGTTCTTGAACTTGCCGATCTGCTCGTCGGTCATGGGCATGTCCGAAGCGCCGAAGTCCACGGTACCTTCGGTGAACTGCCGGATTCCGCCGCCAGAGCCAATCGACTGGTAGTTGATCTGCGCGTCCGGATCGGCTTTGGTGAACTCTTCGAACCACTTGCCGTAGATCGGATACGGAAACGTGGCGCCTGCCGCGTTGATCAGCACCTTGGCTTGCGCGACAGCCAACAGGATGGCGAGGGCGCCCAAGGCGCCCAGCCAGAAACTACTCTTCTTCATGTATGACTCCCTTCTTCAGCTTCCCATTAACACGTCAATTGTGGGCAGGCCAGGAGGCCTGCCCCACCAGCCTGCCCCACAGCATCCTAGTAGTGGGGCGCCTGTCCCGGCAGGGTGTACCTCAAGTCCAGGAAAACCAAGTTGTTGTGCGTATCCCGGGGCGACCCCGCAGCCACATACCACGGGTTCCGGAAGAGGTACGAGTACTGGAAGATGAAGCTCAACGCTCCGTAGTTCGGGTTCTTCCAGAACGTTTGGTTGAAACCGAACGTGCCTTCCTGGATGGTCCGGTTCTGGCTGTTGGCCGATTTCGAATAGCCGTAACCCACTAATGCGTTCTTGTTGGCCGTGTCGATGGCTACGTCCCGCCCGATGTAGTCGGCGCCGTAGTAGGCGAAGAACAGAGTTTTGCCCGCCGTGTACTCGAAGCCGTCCGTTGTAGAGTCGGCATGCAAGGGCGACGGACTGCCATCCGCCCGGACGATCAGATCGGGCGCCTGGCCGAAAAGATACCGGCCGCCGCCATCGCTCAGGAACGTGTTGACGATCAGGTGGAAGTTCTTCACCAGTTCCAGGTTGAAGTTGGCTTCGCCGCCGCCGCCCGGTTTGGTGAAGCTCGTGCTGGTCAGGGGATTGAAGGTCTTGAAGGTGCTGAGGAAGCCGGCGAACTCGACGTGCATCAGGTTGCCGTTCACCTTCGGATCGAACGCAATCTTGGCCTGGAGATCGGGGGCCAGGTTTGGCGGAGTGAAAGTGGCGGCGCCCATATCGATCTGCGTGTTGGTGTACGGAGTGGCAAGCAGGCTGGGCAGCACAATCGCGCCTCCGCCGGACCCACCGCCGCCATATTGTTCGGCAGTCTCCAGGGCGAATCCCAAGGTCACTGTGTCGCCGGCGTGATAGACGGCGCGGAACTGGGGAGCGCGCGTCCACGGAATGCCCACCTGGTAATTCGTGTCCATATTCTGGGAATAGAAGATGTCGGAAGGCAGCGGAGAAATACCTACGCGGCCGGGCGTCAGCATGCTCCAGGATTGTCCGCCCAGCAGTTCCCAGCTCCCCTTTTTCAGGTCCACAAAATAAAGCCGCATGCGGAAGCTGTTGCTGTTCGAGGTCACCCCCGCGTTGGTAGACTGGGTGCCCAAAAAGTCAGACTCCCAGTAGGCCAGCACTTTCATGCCATGAACCAGCGCGTCGATGCGTGCGCCGATACGCGAGTTCTGGGCGCTGAAGCGCTCCTCGCTCAACTTCCCCAAGCCCGTCGACACGTTGTTGTAGGGGGTACTGCCAAAGCTGGTGCCGATGCCACTACCCCCGTCCGCCGAGCGGAAGACGCTGGTGAAATCCATAAAGCCCAGCGGCGTAATGGTCGCCGTTCCGATCTTCAGTTGTAAAGGCGATGCGGGCTCGTTGTCCGACTGCGGGAGGGCTACGGCGGCCGCCAGGCCGGGATGCAGCACGGGCGCCACGTCGCCCGCCGGGATGATTGCCGTCGTACTGGCCACCTGGCCCAAACTGGGCGGCTTCGGCTGGCTGGCCTGATCTAACACCTTCTTTTGCTCCTCCAACACGCGGCGAAGCTGATCGATCTGCTCCTGCTGCGCGGCCAGTTGCGTTTTCAAACGCTCGATCTCCGGGTTGGTGGTAGCGGGTTCCTGGGCGCGCGCGTACACCGTGAGGGCGCCCGAAAGGAGCAGGACTCCGCCTAGCGTAGCGAGTACTCTTCTCTTCATTGAAGCTCCTTGTGAGATTTGGAAGTTACAGCCAAACGTCCTCCAACGAGCGGGGACTGCTTGCAGGCGAGCGAATGCCCTGCGCACTTCGGCCTCACTCAGGGTAACTAGACGCGATTATGAGTTGATGACGGAAGTGTTAAGTTCCGGTTACGAAAAACCTGAGAGCCAGGCAGCTTAGTTGCGCGAAGAGCGGGTCCTGGAGGACCCGCGCAGACCTGGAGGTCTGCCCCACGAATACGTTCGATATGCGGGCCCCGGCGCCACCAGGCCGATTCTTCATGGCACGATCAGCGACGAAGCGCGCGGACCTTGTGGAACCACGCCTTCCGCCTCGCTTAAGAAGCCACGCAAAGAATCCAGAAAAGCCCGGCCGCGCGGGCGCCCATTGTCGCGGTCCAGCGCCAGACGCTGCAGGAAGACCAGGACGCCGAGCACGTCGGCATCCCGAGTGCGCGACATGCCGAGTTCCTCGTGCTCGTCCTTGCGAAACTCCTCCAAGCCGGTTTGCGTGGCGCTAAAGATCCGGTTCGCCAGCGCGTTCACCGGCCGGCTCTCGTAATACACCCCGCTTTGCAGCGTGCGCGCGGTGCGAATGAGCGCGTCGAGCGCGTCCCGCACATCGCCATCCACCGCGCCGGGAGTGTCGAACGCCGCCAGCATGAGGCTCTTGGCAGCGCCCACCACCAAGAGTTCGCGCTCCCCCAGGAACTCTTCCGTAATGCGGATATCCTTGTTGGGAATCTCGTCCGGATTCATAGGCCCGGTGCGCTCGTGCTTGCGCGCTTCCTGCAGATACGGGCAATCGAGCGGGCAGTCCACGGTGACCTCGCGCTCGGCGCCGCAGCAGAGCGTGCAGATGTCGCCGTGCACGCCGGGGCAGAAGCGGCGGGGTTTCCGGGTACGGCATATTGCGCAAGACATTCCCTTAGTATAAAGGGAGACACTTTATGCATCGAACCAATCTCTTCTTCAAAGTGGTGATCGAGCACGATGACGAGGACCAGCCGGAGCGGCTGGGCCGCGAGATCTGCCGGCAACCGATGAAGGTTTACGGCGTGAGGTCGGCGGAGCTGGCGAGCTTCACGCGCGTGGAGGAATAGCAGCTCGTTGAAGAGGGCTATTTGGAATTCCAATAGGCCTGCTGGCCGATGTAGTCGTCATCCGGCAGATTGGCCAGGATCAGGCGGCGAACTTCCAGTGGGTCGATCTCGCCTTGCTTCTGGTAGAGGACATTGCCGTCGATCCCGATCAGAACCGTGTAAGGCACAGCGGCGTTCCACCCGGGATCGAAAGCCGCCATCTCGTCGTAAGTCTCATTCGTGGCGAAGATCAGGTTCTTGGTGGAGGCATGCTGCTGGTTGAGGAATTTCAGAACGCCCTTGCTCTCGTCCGGGAAATTCACGCTCACCGTCACCAGATCGAACGCCCGCTTGCGATACATGCGGTACATCTTCTGAAACTCGGGGAACTCGGCCGTGCACGGGCCGCACCAGGTGGCCCAGAAATCCACCAGCAGGACTTTGCCGGTTCCGTTCTTGCGGAGGGCTTTTAGTTGATCCAAACCGGCCGGAGCCAGCACCACCGGTTCGGCGGCGATGCGCGCCATCTCGGCTTCGCCGCCCGCCTGCTTGTACGCCCACTTGATGGAACAGCCCACCGTGGGGGTTTTCTCCATGCCTACGGGTGTCACGGGCTTGCCGGCGAGCACCGCGTCGATGGCCAAGCGCGCATCCTGCCGCTTGGCGAGGGCCTCTCGCGGACTCGAATCCACGCGGCCCTCGTAGCGCAGCTTGCGCTCCTGGTCGAACACAAACACGTGCGGCGTGGCCGTCGGACCATAAGCGCGCGCGACCGACTGCGTCTCGCCGTCGTATAGAAACGGAAAGTCGAAATGCCGGTACTCCGCGCGGATCTTCATCTCCGCCAGCGAATCGGCAAGGTCCGTGTAGCCCAGCTCATCCAGGCGCACGGCTTTCGGATTGTTGGGCTGAATCGCCACCAGCGCGACGCCGCGATCCCGATAATCGCCGGCCAGCTTCTCGATGCGGCCTTCGTAAAGCTGCGCCGTGGGGCAGTGCACACAGGTGAAGACGACCACCAGCGCTTTGCTCGACGCGAAGTCCTGCAAGCGGTATGTCTTGCCATCGACGCCCGGCAGATTGAAATCCGGCGCGGCTGCGCCGATCGCCAAGGTAGGCGGATTGTCGTCCGCCCGGACAACGCCGGAGCATGCCAACAGCAGGGCGACGATCGTGAGTCTCATATCTTTAAGTATGGCGCGAGGCGAAGCGCCGGCGATCGATGGCCGGAACGTCCGCAGGCAGGCGCGCGTCCGGCGCCGGATCGCCGGCCTCGATCCGGAGCGGAACCACTCCCGCCCACACCGGCAGCGCGTAGTCTTCTTCGTCGTCGATGGGCGGACCCGTGCGCACTTTCGCGGAGACCTCGTCGAGCGCGAGCGCCAGCACGGTGGTGCTCTTCAGTTCCTGCCCGGTGGGCTGCCGGACTTCCTCCCAGCGGCCCGGCACGATGTGGTTCGTGAAGTGACTGAGCGCCGCCATCTTCTCTTCCGGATCGGTTACCACGCGGGCCTGGCCCAGCACCACGACCGAGCGATAATTCATCGAATGATGGAACGCGGATCGCGCCAGCACGAAGCCATCCACCAGCGTCACGGTGACGCAAAGCGGCGCGCCCTGGCCGAGCTCGCGCAACATGCGGCTGGCGGCTGATCCGTGAATATAGAGCCGGTCGCCGGCGCGCGCATAGCCGGTCGGAATCACGTAGGGCTGGCCGTCCACCACAAACCCCACGTGGCAGATAAAACCTTCGTCGAGGATCGCGTGGACTTGCGCGTGGTCGTAGACGGCCCGCTTCGGTAGACGCTTGACTTGAGTACGGCCGGTGGGTGTGTATGTCTCCATCGTTCCCAGTCTAGCAGTGGACCGCTTACTAACGTGCGCGGCTCAGTAACCGGGCATGGTTGCCGCTACGATGCCCGCGCCGACAATTCGCGCTGGTGGTTCCGCAGGTATGCGCCCAACATGCGGTCGGCCAACCGGATATGATCGTTCAGCCAGCCGTAAAGAAAGTCCAGCAGCTCGATCGCTGCATCGCGATCGCCGCGCCGGATGCGCCGCTCCAGCACTCGGATACTGAAGCGGGCCGTATGGTGCTGGCGGTGGTGCCACGCATAGAGAGAGTACCCGGCCGCGCGCATCTCGCGCTCCTCGTGCGAGAAGTGTTTCGCCGTGTGGATGACCAGGTCGTCCACGATCGACTGCACCTCGCTCGAAGCGGCGCCCGCCATCATGGCGCGCTGCAAATCGTCGCACAAGCGAAAGAGCTGTCGATGTTCGTCGTCCACCTCGGGAACGTGCACGGCGTGTGTTTCGTTCCATTCAAATATTCGCATGTGAATCTCTTGATTATACGACAAAACCTTGCGTCCCCAGGAGTGGTGACGCGGCACGCTGAGAGCGTGCGCCACGTCAGCGGCCGAGCATGGGGAAGAGCCGCCGCAAGTCTTCATCGCTGGGCTGACGGCCGTACTCGCAAATCTCGAAGGCCTCCGCGTGGGCGATCTTCGCCGCGCGCTCCGGACCGTACCACTTCTCCAGCGCGCGCCGCACGGCCGGCGCGATCTCGCCCGCGCGGTCCCCGGCGAGCCAGCGCTTGCGCTCCGCCGGATCTTTGGGCACCGTATCGAGGGTGCCATCCACCCACGGCAGCCATTCGTAAACCTGCGAGACGTGCGCATCGAGCGCCGCGACCTTCAGATCGAAAACGTCGTCGATGCCGATGGCCACATCCGGGCGGAACGGCGACGGCTTCTGGAAATGGTCCTCGTAGTACAGGAACACCGGATTCTTACGCAACGGCGGCGTATCGGGACAGACATTGGGAACCACCACCATGTACGCGGCGTCCTCGACCAGCACGCCCGTATAGCGGTGATCCGGGTGATAGTCGTTGGGCCGCGGCGCGAGCACGATATCCGCATTCCACTGCCGTATACGCCGGATGATTTGCTCACGCACGGCGATCGTAGGCAGCAACTCGCCGTCATGGTTATCGAGCACCTCGTACGTGATGCCCAGCCGCCGCCCGGACTCTTCCGCTTCCGCGCGGCGGCGCTTGGCCAGCGCGCCGCCTCCCATGCTCTGATGCCCGGCATCGCCATTGGTCACGGAAACGAATTTCACCGCGGCCCCCAGCGCGCGAAACTTGGCGGCGGTGCCCGCGGCGCGGATATCGCAATCGTCCGGGTGCGCCCCGAACGCGATCACGCGCAGCGGGCCATCCTGCGCCAGCAGCGCGGCCGCCGGCAGAAGTAGAAAGAGGCAGAGACGGAGCATGCTAGACATCTCCGAACTCGTCTTTCCAGACCGCCTCGCGCTTCTGATAAAGCGCGGTGCGGCCCAGGATCGCGAACAGCGTGCTGATGGCGGAGCGCTCGGCTACGTTCTCCACCTCGCCGTTCTGGATGCGCGTCAGGAAAGCCTCAATCGCATCGTTGGTGATGTCGCGGCTGGAGGGTATCGTCTCAACTTCCTTGGGGCCTTTGTGATGCACCATGCGGCTGCGCGAAGTTTCGATTACGCCCTTGGTTCCGGTGAACTCCTCGCCGACGCGCGCGAATCCCGGCGGGCTAATCTGGTTGGCTTCGAAATTTACGTGGATGCCTTTGGGAAACTCGAACGACAGCGTGAGGTGATCCAGGATCTCCATGGACGTGCGCACCTTGGTGCCGGCCATGCCGACGGCGCGAATGGGATGCGCGTCCAGGAACCAGTGCAGCACATCGAAATTGTGGCAATCCTGCTCCACGATGAAGTCGCCCGAGTAATCCCGGTAGCAGAACCAATTGCGCAAATGCTCGATCTTGGGGTCGTCGTACGGCGTGCGCTTGAACGGATCGCCACCGATCCAGAAGGCGCGGGCATTGACCAGTTCGCCGATCTGGCCCTCGCGGATGCGCTTGTAGGCTTCCAGGTAAACCGGGCCGTAGCGCTGCTGGAATCCGACGGAGACGTTCTTCTTGGGATCGGCTTTGCGGCTGGCGGCGATGATCTTTTTCACACCTTCCAGATCCACGCCCATGGGCTTTTCGCAGTAAACGTGCTTGCGCGCTTCGATGGCGGCAGCCAGCATGCGCGGGTGCTCGAAAGGCGGGGTGGCGATGATGACGGCGTCGAGATCGTTGGCCGCCAGCAGCTTTTCGTAATCCTTGTAGATGGTGGGCTTTTCGATCTTGATTTTCTGCGTGCCGATTTCGATGCGGTCGTCGAACAGATCGCACAGCGCGGTGACGCGCGCGCGGGGGTCGGCGTTGAAGATGGTGGCATCGTACTGGCCGCGTCCGCCCACGCCGATCAGGCCGACGGTGATTTTGGAATTTGCCTGCGAGCCCCGGACGGCCTCCGGGCGAACGATGGTGAAGCCGGCGGCTAACGCGGCGCCGGTCTTTTCGATGAGCTGCCTCCGGGAGAGGCCGGGGGTGGATTCAGACATGATGGATCTCCTTAGCGGATTATACGTCAATGCGACAGAAGGCAATTAGCCGCCGATGAACGCGGATGAACGCGGATAAGATTCAGACAAGGTCCTCGGGCGGCTTGGTTTCGGTAGCGTGCATGCGCTGGCGCGCGTGATGGTGGATCTCGCCGATGTTCAATCCGGTGAGCGCCGTGGCGATAGCTCCGCCGGCAAGCAACGGCAGCGTCAAGGCCAGGAACAGGACGAAAGAAAAAGTCGTCGCATCGTTGCGTTCCAATCCGGACACATCGTGCAAAGCGATCACGCACGCCGCTTGGATCAGGCCGATATTGGCAGGCGCGTTGGGGATCGCGGTGGCCACGCGCACGATCGACAGCACCGCGGCGGCATCCCAGAGGGAAAGGTCCAACTGGTAGGACTTCATCAGCGCCCAGTAGGAAAACACCTGCAAAAAAAAATATAGGAAGCTTACCGGCATCACTTGCGCGAGCGTCCGCCAGTTGCCCATGGTGTGCAGACCTTCCCCGACGTGGCGCAATACAGCAGCCCAGCGGCTCTCCTTCACCATGGCGTGCGCATGCGTCTTGTGGATCATCATGTAGGCCAGCAACGCGGTCCCAACTACGACCAGCACTTCCATTACGCGCGCGGTGTCGGCCAACCAACCGGGGATGCCCTTGAGGTGCTGCGCCACGACGACGAACGACAGAATCATCCAGAAGCCGTCGATGAGCCGCTCGATGGCGGCCGAGGCGAAGACCACGGAAAGCAGTTGATCGTTCCAGTGGGCTACCAGGTAGCAGCGGATCAGCTCGCCGACACGCAATGGCAAGACCTCGTTGGCAAACAGCCCGATGTAGATGGCCTGCACCGTGCTCCAGAACGGCAGGCGGTCCACGGGACGGTAGAGAAGGACCCAGCGCCAGGCCTGGCAGACGTAAACGGAGAGATCCAGAGCCACTCCGAGTGCCACCCATTTCCACTCGAGCTGGCGGAGCTGAGGGATCAAATCGCGGATCTTATAATTGTGGAGCACCCAGACCAGACAGCCGAGGGAAAGCACGTAGCCCAGGAATTGCGGCACCCAGTGAGGCACTTTGCGGCGCCCCGCCCAGACGCGGGCTAACCGGGACAGCGCGCGGCGATTGGGATCGGTTGGTTGGGAGTGCTCGATCGGTGGCGGCCCCAAGTGCCTATCATAGCTGGGCGCTTGCGCGCCGTGGCTAGTGGTTGGTGGCTGG
>OBLU010000473.1_pt1 | contig 37909 bp, 45 predicted proteins | sample 1518681 | NCBI WGS metagenome assembly OBLU01 (sample SAMEA3539304, study PRJEB22396) | soil metagenome | biome: tundra; feature: field; material: soil | place: USA | collected 2010-05 | depth 0.15 m
TTCGATCAGGGTTGTTTTCTTAGCAGTCGCCAGCACGGCGTGTGTTACTCCTCTTGTCTTCTCAGGTCCACTCTTAAGTGTCTACTGTGAGATTACCATGAATGAGCGATGCGAGGAAATCTGACGGGCAGGCTCCCTTCCCTTTCGGCTCGCGCTAAACTCCTTTGATCCCTTAAGAAAGAAACTCTATGGTGCCGCGGTAAACGCTCTCTTCACCAGTTCTAAGACCGAAGAAGCTGCCTCGTCGGTGTTCCCGTAGACTTCAGCCAACGCATCGAAGAATTCGAAGGATGTAACAGCGTAGAGCGCCGCGATTCGCCGTTTCGATTCCTCGTCGTCGTTCCGTGTGCCCCTCTTCCCAAGCCGTTCGACAATCCGCATCGAGGCCATTTTCCGGCGGCGATTTCTTCCCTCCACCGCCGATCCAAATTCGGAATCGATCGCGGCAATCCCGTGGATCCTCTTCAACAGCATCCGATCCTTGGCCCAGAACGTCGTAAACACTTCTACAAATCCCGCCAGCATCGCCTCAGCATCCGCCTGCTGCATTACCTCGCGCATTCGCTCCAGACCGGCATCGCGCGCAAGTTCGTCGAACAGTGCCTCAAGCACGCCGCCCTTGGTCCCAAACACGTTATGAACTGTCTGGCGCGTCACCCCACTCTCGTGCGCAAGTGATTCCATGGTGAAGTGCAGGAATCCGTTCGATTCCAACTGGGCCCTCGCAGCCGCAAGAATCTTCAACCGTTTGTGACCGGTCAGCTCCTGCCGTTTGCGCAAGTCATAGGGCCGCTTGCATGCCTCATCCCGTGTGTTTCCCATCATCTTCATTCAAGTCTACAAATTAATTTTACATACTGTAAAATGAAATGCATCATAGTGAATGTACGATTCGGAGATGATGCAAATGGGATCCCAAGCGAACCTGCATTCAACCACCCTGACAAGAAATCACGCCTCTTCCCTGTGGCTGCGTTTTGGCTTTTGGATGAGCATCGTAATTGCCGTCGCCATCGTAGTAAGACGAGTCCTTGCGCTGGTATTTCCCTCCCCCAACCTTCCTCCGCAGATGGCCGCTCTCGACTCCGCATTTGCCTCGCATGCGGTTCTCACGCTGGCGCACATACTCCCTGCCCTGGCTTTTGTGCTGGTATTGCCCTTCGTCGTCTTCACCAGATTTTCTGATCTCGAATGGCCGGAGCGCATGATCTTTCCCCTCGGCGGAATCGTCGCGTTGACGGCCTATGCGATGAGTACCTTCTCCATCGGTGGATGGACGGAACGTTCTGCCGTCTTGTTTTTCAACAGCCTCTTCCTCTTCTCTCTCCTTCGCGCTTATGGATACAGCCGTCGCGGAGAGCTGGCTCTGAAGAGGCGCTGGCTATTGCGCGCAATTGCAGTCCTTCTCGGCATCGCTACAACCCGGCCTGTGATGGGCGTCTTCTTCGCCACCAGCCGCCGCACGCATCTCGCCCCCGATCAGTTTTTCGGGATCGCGTTCTGGATCGGCTTTTCAATCAACTGGCTAGCCTTCGAAATCTGGATTCGCTCGCGCGATCGTCAACTTCAAACAGAAAGTGGGTCTACCACTTCGCATCACTGACTTGCCCCACTGGAGGAGTATCCCCATGACCGCTCAATCAAACCTTTTCGCGACTCAATTAGCGAAACATCCCGGACCGCCTCTTTGGCTCCTGGCGATTCTCTACACCGTGCTCTTCATCGCCGGACTCACTCCAGTCACCGCAATGGGCGGTCTTCCCTACTGGCCCGGTCCGTGGGAACCCGCAAGCGTCATCGTTCCCTACTTCCAAACCCATGCGACGAAAGTGTTGGCGTGTGTATTTCTACAGATCGGAGCCAACATCTGCCTCGGCCTCTTCACCGCCACCATCGTGAGCCGGCTGCACTTTCTCGGTGTGCGCGCCGCCGGAGCGTTCATTGCCCTATTCGGCGGTTTCATGGTGGTCTTCGATGGCATGGCAGCGGGCTTTACCACCTGGACACTAATCCATCCCGTCGTCGCGCAAACCCCGTCTGCTGTTCTTGCCCTCTATTACCTTGCCTACGCCTTCGGCGGTCCCGGGTTTTCAATCCCCATGGGGCTTCTCATGGCTGGCGTTTCGGTCTCCGCCGGATTCATGAAACTCCTGCCCAAGTGGATCGTCGCTCTCGGCTTATTTCTCGCAGCCGCAGGAGAACTGAGCACATTTCATCTCATCAGCCCCAGTCTGCTTTTTCTGGTTCCGCTGGTCCGCTTTCCAGGATTCATCTGGATCATCGCCGTGGGTTTTGCAATGCCTCGCAGCAGGAGAGCTCTCGCAGAAACCCAGGCCGCCTAGTGGGTCCTGTCTCTAAAATCCGCATCACAATTGATCTGTCATCCTGAGCGGAAGTTTGGCCTGCTTTTGGGCCAAACGGAGTCGAAGGACCTGCATTTGGGACGCCCGATTTCTGCATTGAACTTCTGACTCACAACTCTAGCTGCAATATCGCCGGGCCGCGCTACTCCTGTTGCATCCAGTAGTCGGCCCGCGCCACAATCCGCGCCCCGTAATCCTGCGTCGTCTTCACCCGAATCGTGTGCAGTCCGGGGCTTGGGTCCGACGGACTGAATGTAATCAGGTAGCGATTGCGAACATGCTTCGCCGCGTCCACCACCCGCTGTTCAAATTTCTTGTCGCCCGTGAACGTGGTGTATTCCCCGCCGCTCATCTCCGCCACTTCTTTGGCCACATTCTTCTTGAATGCTTTCACCGCCATCACCAGCGCCGAAACCATGTTCATCGTGCGATCGTCGCCGTTGTCTTTCAGATCGTGCAGCAACTCAGCACGGGATGGCGAAAACGAGACACTCAGAACTAGCACATCGGATTGCCCAATCTTCCGAATCAGTTGCACAGGCTTCATGTGCTTGCTGCCGTGATCGCGCTCCTCGCTGATCAGCAGAAGCACGCGCCGGTAATCCTTCGGTCGCGACTCCAGCAAGTCCACTGCATAACTCACCGTATCCAGAATCGACGCGCCCCCGTCGCCCGGTTCAAGATGCTGCAGGTCCCCAGTCAACTGCTCGCCGGAGTGCGTGTAGTCATCAATCAGATGCGGCTTGGAATCGAAACCAACCAACGCTGCCTGGCTTCGCGGATCCGCAAGAAATAGATCGAGCAGCGGCCCAAGCTTTGCCAGCTTGCCAAACTCCAGCACGCTCGCGCCGCCCTCTTCCACCGCGACCACGAGCGAGATCGGAGCCGTATCCATCTCCTCCTGCACGCGAATCTTTTGAGGAACGCCGTTGTCCTGAAGCACAAAATCTGCCGGCTTCAGCCCGTAGAGGATGCCGCCGCCTTTCTTCTCTACCAGCGTCGGAACCAGCACTTCGTTGGTCGTCACGCGCAGCGTGGGTGCGCCACTCTGCGTGCTGCTCGGCATCGGCTTTGGGGGCTCCGGCGGTGGCAGTTGCTGTGCTCCCGCAAATCCAGCAGTGAACAACATTGTCACTAACGCCAGCGCAGCAATGCGGGAAAAACCGCGATACATGCCCGATTCAACTCCAGATTCAAGGCGAAGGCTCAACCGGCTCTCGTCGTCCAAAACCCTCGCGAGCCCGGCTCCTTTTCTCATCTTCGATCTTGACGGTTGCCCGCGGTGAGAGTCACGGCCCAGATCACACACGCTTGCGCGCCTCTCGTTCCATCCGCCCTGTCCATGCGAGAAAGCTCAGCAATTCCCAGCGCGAGTTCCACATGAATCCCAACACATCCCGGGCCCTCAGCGTCTCCGCCGGCTTGCCCGAATAGGTCTCAACGCGCCACCGCAGAAACTCGCTTCGCCATGGCATCAGCCGATGACCGCGAGTCGCATTCCAGATAAAGCGCAAGGGAGCGAACACAGTTGTCATCCTCTCCCTGAGCATATCAGCGTTCGCCGAGTCGGCACGCCCGCACCCACTGCGCCGTCAGATCCTTTCCAACGTCTCGATCGATACCGGTTCGAGATAAACGCCCAGCAACGTGCGTCGCCACCACGCTCCGGTCTCGCGCCTTTCCTGCCAGTCCGTGAACTGGTAGCGATAAAACAACGCGCGAAGATATACCGGCGGCCGATCCGGGAAAGGATTCGTTCCAATCAGCTTCAGGATCGCCGGGTCGCCCAAAAGCAATTTCTGCACCAGCCTCAAGAACCACGCGTCGTATCGCCTAGCACGGATCCCGCTCCCGGTGACGGCGACCGCAAAAGGCAGGAACCAGATCAGCCAGTCCAGCCGAACGTGATACGGAGCAACCTGCGGCGGCATGCGCATCGGGTCGCCGGGCTTGGCCTTGAAGCCGTAAGCCCGCCAGCGTGTATCGTGCGTAATCGAGCGTTCAGCCGTGCCCTCGATAACAATCTCATAACGCTCCCTGCCGACCCGCCCAAACGCGCCGTACGTATTCACAAGATGAAATCGGTTATAGCTGTAGTTCATCACCTGGTTCTTTGAAAACAGATTCAGCACCGGCTCAATGCTCAACAGCACCGTGGCCGCGCTTACCACATACAGCACAATGCGGAATCCCAGCGGCTGCGATTCAAGCGGCGGCGCGTTCCATCGTGCCACGGAATTCAAAACCTGATCGCTGAAAGCGGACAACCCCAGAATCGCCGTGAGCCAGTTCAGCCACGCATAGTTGCCGCTGATGATGAGCCACAGTTGGTGCAGAATAATCAGGCCGCCCGCAATCGACGCAATCGGTTGCGGAGCGAACAACCCGAAAGGCACAACAAGCTGCACAAAATGGCTGAACACCACCGAAAAGCGGTGAAACACCGCAGGCAGCCGATGGAAGTACCAGCTCAGCGGATTCGGTAGGGGCTGCGTTTCGTAGTGATAGAACAAGCAAGTCAGTTCCCGCCAGCACGGATCGTGGCGCAGTTTGATAAGGCCTGCGCCCATCTCGGTGCGAAAGAGCATCCAGCGCAATATGAGAACCGGCAGAATCGAAGGCGCCATTCGCGATGACCCCAGGAAGGCCGTGAAGAACCCGGCCTCCAGCAGCATCGACTCCCAGCCGAAAGCAAAAAACTTCTGCCCCACATTCACAATCGAGAGATACAGAACCCAAAGCAGAAGCCATGCGCCCACCGAAATCCAAATCGGTCCGGCTTCCGTCACTCCGAATAAAGCGCTGGTCGCCACCGCTAGGCCCGTCCACGCAACCACGTCGAGCAGGCGGTCAGAGTATCTCCAGCAGAAGATGCTTGGCACTTCACGGAAACTTGCGCCTTCCAGGTAACGCCGGACGGGCAAAAGGCCGAATTCTCCAAGTAGAGGTTTGAACTGGCGAAGCACAGCAATGTACGCAATCAGGTAAATTGCCGCCATCCCTCGTTGGAGGAGCACGCGGGCAATCCACACGTGACCGAAGTATGCTTCGCTTGACAGCACGCCACGCTCCAGTTATTCCCCAGTTATTTTGGATGACTGGCAGCTAACTCTGGGAAGTTCCGTTTTGCAATAAACTGGACAGAAGGTAAGCAGATTCCCTGCGGCAACTCCTGCCTGTCACTCGTCGGGTCGCCACGCCCTTACGAACCGAAATAATTGCGTATTATTTCCGTGAAGTCGCTATCCTTGAACCCGGGAATCAAAAAGCCAGCGTCCGTTTCTCCGCGAAAATGGCGCAGCTCGAAGCGCTTTTCCGGGCATCGCCGGGCCAAAATCGGCTCTAACTCCTTTGCTGAGACGAATCTGCGGATAACTCTTTTATACGGAGGATTTTGGCGCGACGGATGGTCCGTAAATGATTGAAGCAAGGGAATTTATTCACAGAATCCGGGTGGGGGGGGGTACTGTGTAAACATAACCTACCGACCTCGCCCGGCCGAGCCGGCGCCCCAACCCTCTTGTCAATGCAGCTTGTCAAACAGGCTCCCTGCTCCCAGTTGCGAAATCACGTCTTCGAGTGCCGTCTCCTGCGTCTTTGAGAGCGAAAGCTGGGTCGAAACCTGGGCCAAGTCCGCCTGCATCAGGTTGGTCTGCGCCACCGTCAACTGCGTCTTTTCGCTGGTCACAGCATCCGAGGCCGACGCGAGCCGGGTGAGCGAGTTATCCAGCGTGACCCGTTGCTGCGACACGTAGTTCAATGCCGTCGTCAGCGCCTGCGTATCTGCAACTGATGTGGCCGCAGGGACGCCGCTCGAAAAATCAGCGACCAGTTGGTTCAACGTTCCCAACACGCTGTTCGCACCGGCGGCAGTAAAGATCCGGTCCCCCGGAATATTCAACTGAATCGTCTGACCATTGGGCGTCTGCAGCAGGTTGACGTTTTCGTCTCCGTTGTAGGTCGAAGTAGCCGGAGTAGTCAGGTTCGATGTAGAGAATGGAGGCGTCGACGTCTGTCCGCCGCCAAAGATGTATTGTCCTTGATAGTTTGTGTTCGCCAGCGAGGTCACCTCGTCGCGAATGCCGGCGAGCTGGTTTGCAATAGCCTGCAACTGGCTCGAATTGAGGGTGCCGTTATTGGCGCCCGTTGCCAGAGAAATCGCTTGCGTCAGTTGCGAAACCACGCTGCCCAGCGCGGAATCACCCACCTGCAACCGTCCCTGCACCAGGCTGGTTGTTTGCGTGAATGAATCGTCTCTCTGAATCTGGTTCAACAGCAATACGTTTTCGCCTGAGGCCACCGGATCCACGCTCAATGACGTCACACGCACGCCGCTCGACAACTCGCTCGTCAACTGCTGTTCCGTCACCTGGGTCTGGTCCAGAGCAGGCACCAGGTTCGATACAAAAAATGGATCTACCCGCATTGCCTTTTCTCCATCCCGCCCGCGTTGCATACTGGGCAGCGCTTTGGGAAACCGCGCCCCTTACGAAACTGCCGTCTCAACGCCCAGGTTCAATGCCGAAGTCATAATCGTGTTCAGAATATTGAAGACTTGCGATGCTGCCTGATAGCAAGTCTCGAACTGCTGCATCGCGGACGCTTCTTCGTTGAGATTCACGCCCGAGAGCGAGTCCTGCTGCGTCTGCAACTGGGTAACCGAGGCGCTTTGCGCCGCGTTCTCCGTCTCGACCTCTGCAACCGTCGATCCGAGCTGGCTGACAAATGTCGAGAAGTAGTTCGTCGGCGTCTGGCCATTCACGATTGATTGATTGGCAAGGTTGTACATCGCTCCGGCATTTGAATTGTCGCCCGTCTGGTTTCCCAAGGCGGCCGCGGCAATGTTGCTCGGATCGACCATCACAACCTTCATGCTCGCCGCGCAACCTGCCACAGTCGCTGGAGGAGACGCCGCGGGCTCATTGAAGATGTAAAGTGGAGTGATTCCCGTTCCGGTGACGCCGGATTGATTGGTCCCGGTTCCTTCAACGTTATTCTGATCGGTCCCCGCGTTGTTCTGTGCATTGACCGCGGCGGAGATGCTGTAAGCCATTTGATCGAGCGCGGAAAGCGCGGTCGGAATGTCGTTGTCGCGAGCCGTCAGATACCCCCCTAACTCACCTCCTCCACTGGTCAGGCCACCGGTCACGTCCGTCGCGCCTACATAAAAATGAGTTACCCCGCCAACCAGTCCGGTCGTCAATTGAAAGCTTGATCCTTCTGAAACAAGTAATTGCCCCGAAGTCGTGGTAATCGACAGCCCATTGTTCTCCGTCGTCACCTGGTTGATTCCGATGAGTTGTGAGAGCTGCGACAGATCCTGCTGCCTTTGGTCTTCGAGCGTGCCGGGATCGCTGTTGGGCGACATGGCTTGAATCTGCGTATTCAGTTGCGCAATCGAGCCGGTCAGCGCATTCACTTGACTGGTCACGCCCGAGGCCTCCTGATCGAGCGCGGATCTTTGGGAACTCAACCCGGCCGCTGCATTGGAGATATCTCCGCTAAGGGTTGATGCCGTCGAGAGCACCTGCTGGCGCAGCGCGTTGTCTGTCGGGTTGGCCTCCAGCGATGAAAATGAATCGAAGAAGCTGGTGATGTCGAAGCCGATATCCCCGGCAGTTGCGCTCGATGAGCCTGAGTCAGGCGGGAATAAAGCCTGAAGCGAATTCAACGCCGTCAAACGCGCGCCGGAGGCCGATGCTAACTGTTGCTGCTGCGCAAGCCGCTGTTCCAGTACGCGATCGCGTATCGAAGTAGCGCCGGTCTCCGTAACCCCCGCGCCATAGGACACACCGTTGATCTCAACCGGCGAATTCTCCTGCCAGTTGGGAACCTCCCGCGTATAGCCCGTCGTGTTCGCATTGGCAACGTTGTTGGCCACAATGCTGAGCGCCGACTGGTCGGCTTCGAGAGCCTGCGACATGATATGGAAAGCCGAATTAATCGTCGCCATTTTTGCTTTCCTTCGCCCAGGTTGCTGGCCCCTGAGGCGCATACTCCAACTGCCCCGTGCGCAGGTCCTGCAGTCGCTTCATCACCCTCAGATTGGCCTGCGTCGCTTCCAGCACCCGGGCAAACACCGCCATATCCCGCACCGCCTCCCCTGCCTCCCGCGCACGCGCCACGCGCTCAGTCGGATCCTGCGATACGCGATTGAAGGCCTGGCACGACAGGGCCAGTTCCTCCAGCCGAGTAGCATCCAGGCGAGCCAGAGCATGCGTTGCTTCCACGACCATCTCTTTCAAGCCCGGCTGCACACTGCTCTCCTCATCCTGGGACCTTCATGGTTCGCCCCCATTCTTCGCCCCGGCTCTGCGCTCCCACTCTCTTGCCCCATTTCGAGGCTGCTGGACCTCAATTGCCGGAGGTTTGCCCGCCGCCGAGCATGGCATCCACTAATTTGCCGGCCACTGCCGCGATGGGCACGCTATATGTCCCTGCGGCAAGCGCTGCCTGCACCGCGACGACCTTATCCGTCCGCACGCCGGATTCAGCGGCGGTCTGCGAGACCTCCGTTCCGGCACTGCTCAACGTGGCGTGGTCGCCCACAAGAGGCGGGGTGGCCGCCCCGGCAGCCGAACCCGGCTTCACCGGTCGCGCCTGCTCCAAACCTGCCGACGGCACTCCGAGGAGCGTCTTCAATCCTTCAACACTGTTGCGAATGTCCATGCGCTTTTCTCCTTACCCTGCTTATCGGCACCGCTGTTCATCACTCTAGTCATTCATGGTTGCTGATTGTGGTAACTTTGTGCTGATTTCCGATTGCCGGCTCGCATTGGGAAGTTTTCCCCGAATGGGAAAGACTGTGCAGGATGCTCGTGGCAATGCCGAGGCCGCCTGCCTCGCTCAGCGCCCGGCCCAGGGATTCCGAGGCAAACTCCCCCATCGCTCCGCCGGAGCCCGAGCCGGAGTCGCTGTCCTCTCCCGTCAGCCCGTCCGAAGCGGTCATCGGCTTCAGCAGTTCCTTCATCATCTGCGCCTCGAATTCGTGCGCGGCATGTACCAGTCGCGGCGGCGACGTTTCATTCGGGCTCGCGCACGCTCCCGCAGTCATTCCAAGTCCCTCGATCACAGCGCCTCCAGAATCACAGCACCTCAATCACAGCACTTCAAGGTCGGCTTCCAAAGCTCCAGCCTCCTTCATCGCCTGCAGAATTGAGATCACGTCCCGCGCACCGGCCCCGGTGCGCTGCAGTTCCTGAACCAGGTCTTCGACGGTAGCTCCTTCTTTCAGCTCGATACGATTCACCGGCTTATCCTCGGCCTGCACGGTCGTTTGCTCCACAACCTGCGTCGTTCCTGAGGAAAGCGGGCCTGGCTGCGAGACCTTGGTTTCGGAGATCACGTTCACCGAAAGTCCCCCATGCAGGATCGACACCGGCTGCAGACGCACCGTGCCTCCAATCACCACCGTTCCGGTGCGCTCGTTCACCACCACGCGCGCCCGCGGATAAACCTGAATCTGCACCGATTCCACCTTATCAAGCAACGCCGCGACGTCTTCCTCGGACGTGATTGCAATCTCAACGCGGCGGCTGTCGATCGCGTGCGCTCGCGCGGCGCCCAGAGTCTTGTCGATGGCAGACGCCATGCGCTCTGCAGTATGAAAATCGGCGTCATTCAACACCACGCTGACCGTGTGCATCTGCTTCAGTTCGAATGGAACGGCCTGTTCGACCAGCGCGCCGCCTGGAATCCGCGCCGTGGTGGGATGGTTCACCTGCCGCGTGTTGCCTCCCGCCGAGGCCATGTAGCCTCCCAGCACCAGGGCTCCCTGGGCTTGCGCATAGATTCTGCCATCGGGACCGTACAGCGGCGTCATCAGCAGAATGCCGCCTTCGAGCGAGCGCGCGTCGCCGGCCGACGATGCCGTGATGTCGATCCGGTAGCCGGGCCGGCTGAAGGGCGGCATGGTGGCCACAACGAAGACAGCAGCCATGTTTTTGACCTGCATGTTGCTGGCGCTGTTCGAGCCGGTCTGGGGAACGGTAATACCCATCCTCTCCAGCGCCGAAATGAGCGTCTGCGCGGGAAACACGGTCTGCGAGCTGTCGCCGGTGCCGCGCAACCCAACCACCAGACCATAGCCGACCAGCTGGTTGTCGCGAATTCCTTCAATCGAGGCCACGTCCTTGATCCGCGCAAGCTGGGGTGAAGACTGCGCACGCACTGCTCCGGCGGTCAGCGCCATGAATAAGGCCAGCGTAACGGAACCCCTAAAGGCTTGGGCAAGTTGTCGCGCCGCTTCCGTCCTCATCGGCAACGTCTCCATCTCATGTCCTCGCCCTCGTTCTCTGCCCTAGAACACGAGCAGCTTTTCAAGCATGCGCACCAGCGGATTCTGGCGGTAGGTCGAATCGTTGATAATGCCCTTGCCTGTCACTTCCAGTTCAAGATCGGTCATCGCAGTTGAGAGCACCTGGTTCTGTGCGCTCACATCCTCAGGCCGAACCAACCCGCGCAGTTTGATCAATTGGGTTTGCTGCGAGAAGGTCAACTGCCGCGTGGCCTGCACCACCAGCATTCCGTTCGGCAGCACGTCCAGAACCTCGGCGCCAAACGTAGTTACGAGGCTAGAGTTGGTGGTGCTCTGGCCCTGAGCCGTCAGCCCGGACGACGAAGTCTGCCCGATCAGATTCTGCATGGCGTTCGAAGCCTTGAGTGCGCCAAACAGCGCCGACAAGCTGGAACTGGCATTCGAGGCGCGGGTATTCTTCACCTGACCATCGGTCGATGCCGCCAGGCTCTCGGTCACCACAATCGAGACCACGTCGTGGAGCCGGACCGCCTTGGCATCGGTACCCAACCGCACCAGCCGGCCCTCCGGGCTCCAGATCGAACCCGGAGTCTTCACCTCCGCCGCCTGTTGCGCCCGCACCCGGTCAATATATGTGCGCAGCGCCGTTTCCGGCGGAGTCGCCTTCGCCGCAGTATCGGCAGCCTTCGGCTTCTTTATTCCCGCCTGCGCTGGCAGGGCCATGGCCAATGCGGCCAGCAGATAAATCGCCCAGGCCCTATTGCGTCGCGCTGTCATCGCTGCACCTTGGATTCCAGCCCGAGCATCGCCCGTCCCGGACGGAGTGCGATGGCACGCACGACCTTGCCGCCGATCCTTAATCTCGCCTGGAAACTGCTGCCTGCCGCCGCGGATCCCAACGCGATCGCTTCAAGCCGCGCCTCCACAACTGCCAAGTTCTCTTCGACAATGATCCGGTCGCCTCCGCGAATTACCGGTTGGGCGGAGACCGCAGTCGATGAAGAATTTGGAATCACACCCTTCGTATACGTAGCCGGCGTCATCACGCCTGGGCCACCAGGGTGGGTCGGATTGCTTCTGAGCAGCCAGCGAGTCCCAAGCTGAGAGTCGTCGATCTCGGCCATCACGCGGACCGAAGAACTCTCGCCCGCCGTCGCTTCCTGACCTTGAGAAACGGCGAATCCGTCATGCGCGCAAAATGTCGCAGCGACCAGAAGTCCCAATAAGAACGCCGTTCTCCCTCTCAAAGCCGACGGCTCTCCACCTTGCTTAACCCTCATGCCACCCTCTTGCATCACCGAGTCATGTTGTTGACTTGCGAATACATGTCGTCGGCCGCCTTAATGACCTTGGAATTCGATTCGTAAGCGCGCTGGGCCAGGACCATCTGCACAAACTCCGTGACCACATCTACATTCGAATTTTCAAGGTACCCTTGCTGCAAAGTGCCCAGCCCTTCTGCGCCGCCGGGGTTGCCCAGCACCGGGTCGCCTGAACTCAGCGTGGCCTGCAACAGGTTTGAGCCCAGGCTTTCCAGGCCCCCAGGGTTGGGGAAGGTCGCCAGTTGAAGTTGCCCGAGCTGCGAAGGATTCTGCTGCCCGGAAAGTGTAGCGTTCACCACGCCATACTGCGTGATGGTCACGGCAGTGGCGTTCGACGGAATGGTGATGTTGGGCAGAACGGGATCGCCATCCGTGGTCACGATCGTCCCCTGGTTGTTCAAATGAAACTGCCCGGCACGAGTGTAGGCAATGGTGCCATCGGGCCGTTGCACCTGAAAGAACCCGCTCCCCTCGATGGCCACATCCAACGGATTCGAGGTCTGATTCAGCGATCCCTGTGTCATGATCGCCTCCGTAGCGGCGGACCGGGTTCCGAGCCCGATCTGCAAGCCGGCCGATACGGTTGACTGGCTCTGCGCGGCACCGGGCGTGATCAGGTTCTGATAGACCATATCTTGAAACTGCAGACGCAGCTGGCGAAACCCGGTGGTCGACGAGTTGGCCAGATTGTTCGCAATGGTGTCCAGGTTCATCTGCTGCGCGCTCATTCCGCTGGCGGCTGTATAGAGTGCTCGAATCATTGTCTTCCTCGTCTCGCAGGCGAGCCCCGTCGCTACACTTTGGGCAGGTCTTCGCTGGCGAATTTATTGAAGTCGGTATGGAAGATAGTGAGCGCCCTCTGCATCATCTCCGCCTGGCGCTGCATCATCATCAGGTCCATGGTGCCCTGGACAACATCCTGGTTGGCGCCCTCGATGGCGCCCTGGTGCACCGCGGCATCCTTCTGCAAAGCAGGCTTCACACCAGGCGGCGCGCTATACCGGTTCGCCCCTTCAGGCGTGAGTTGAATGGCTACTGGGAATGCGTACACTCCGATCGTGGCCACTGCCCCGCCTGCCACCGAGAGCACCCCGTCCGCTCCGACCGATACTTCACCCGGCGGAACGGCAACCGACTGGCCGGTCGATGAAAGAACGGGTTCGTCGGCGGAGGTGACCAGCAGCCCTTTCTGCGAACGATGAAAGCTGCCGTCGCGTGTGTAGCGCTGGCCGCTGGGCGTCTCGACCGCAAAGAATCCCTGGCCTTCAATGGCCAGATCCAGCGGATTCCCCGTCTGCTGCAATGCACCCTGCGCCTGGCTGAGTCGATCGCCACCGAGCAGGCCGTAATCGTTCACGGTCTGCCCCAGTTGCGAGTCTGAGGAATCGGGCCCCAATAGCACGGAGCGGAAGAATGCGCGCTCAGCGCGGAACCCGGGCGTCTGCGCATTGGCCAGATTGGCTGCCGCCGTGTCCAGCGCCTGACTGCGCGCTTCCAGTCCGGTCATGGCTGCGTAATATCCACTGTCCATCGCGGTTCCCTTTCGCGATGGGTTTCTTGCAGATAAGGGACCGGAAAGGGTCGGGATGGATTAGAGAAATATCAGAATGGGGAGTGCCCAGAATGACTTCCTGATCATCGAACCTCGTAACATGGCCTCTTCCTTCTCAGGCGGCCATGCGCTCAAATCACCGGAACCGGAGCCGCCAGAGAAAGGGCCGCAAGAAACAAAGCCGCAGGGACTCGACGCCGGGAGGGATGCTTTTCCGAGAATGATTTACCGCTTCAACTCGCGCGGCCTATTGCAGGCCGTCGCAGACAATGGTCACGGCGAAACAGGCGTCCTCAAATCGGTAAGTGTGATATAGCTGGAACTCGGGCGCCTGCACGTGCAATTGGTAATCCCGGCCTGTAATGACAGCTGGAACCGACAGGCCGCAGTTGGCAGCCAGATCGGGAACCTTGCCTTTCCAGGCACCGGCGAGCATGTTGCAGATTTCGCCAATCCCATCTTTGACGGTATCGTCCACTTCGTCGAAGTTCATGCCTGTCATGTGCGCAGCCACCTTCATCGCCGCCAGGGCGCCGCAGCGGAAGACACATGCTCCGCTTAACAAACCCCCAAACCCAACTACCGCGGTTACCGATTCCGGTTCGGCCTCCTCGACGGCCGCCGCGCGAACGCAATGCACGCCCAGCATCAACCGAAAAACTTCTTCCACACTCGCATCAAGATTCTCCGGATCAGATACCAGATGCACAGACTCCCGCAGTGACAGCGCCATTCCCGACTCCGTTTCTTCTTCGCCCCCGCCCCATTTACCCGCGATCACGGCTTTTCGAACTCCATTCAAAAGCACACCGGCACCTCGCGCTTATGCCGCACCAACAAGCGGCAGCACCCGCTCCTTCACCTGTTCGGCCGTGAAAGGCTTGCGGATGTATCCCTGTGCTCCGGCCAGGATGGCCTGCTTCACATGTTCCTCGCTGGACTCGGTCGTGATCATCACCACGGGAACGCCGGGAGCCAGGTTCTGCGCCCGGAGTTGGCGCAGGAATTCAAGTCCGTCCATTGAAGGCATATTGATATCGGAAAGAATCAGGTCCACCTGCTTGGCTCTCAACAGATCCAGCCCCTCGGTACCGCTTGCGGCTTCATGCACCACTAGGAGGTCCAGGCCCGCTTGACGAAGCGCACGCTCCACAATCTTTCGCATCACCGTCGAATCGTCCACAATCAACGCTCGAACTTCACTCATTGTCGACAACTCCTCTGCTGCTTTCTATCGGCGCGCAGGCTCACTTCTTGAACCGACTTGTCTGTGCTTGTGCCAGAACCCACCACGTGTTAGTCCCCAATCCGGCCAATCGAGCAGACCACATCCGAGACCGTGTCCGTCTCGGGCAATGGTCCGCATTGCGGACTTCCGCACATCCGCAGCCACAGGCAATCGTGTACCTTGACCAGGCGCGACGCCACCGGCCGCGACCGCTCGATCGATTTGGCGAGCGCCAGAACGGCCGCCGGTTCCGAAACAGCCTCGATAAGTTCTACATGCGGAAACTGCGCACCGAGCATCCGATTGTGCGCCGCCGAAAAAAGCGAGCCTTGCACGATTCCGCTCTCTACGCGCAACCCCGACATCCGCTCGGTGGCCAGGGCCAGCGCCGGGTCAAGACTCTCCTCGAACCCAAGGTAGAGAAGCCTGCCCGCAGCCAGACGCAACGGCAACACCCCGAATGCGTCCACAAAAAGGCGCGGCATCACGCCGGTGAGCCCTGCTGCGTCGTGGTTTTCCAGCGGCAGCACAGGACAACTCCATTGCAGGCCCAAAGCGCGAGTCACCATTTGCTCATTCGTCGCGCATTGCCGCACCAGCCAGTGACCCAACCGGCCCGTCCCCGCCAATCTCTGCGCTTCAAGCGCCTCGCGCAACTGGGCAGATGTGATCCAGTTCTGTTCAAGCATGATGAGGCCTAGTGGAATGCGATGACGGTGAGCATCCCGCACCGAGCCTCGTCCGCCTGATTCGCGACGCACTGCGGAGGCTACCTGCGCGCGTGTGCATTCGAACGAACAGCACCATCCTCCTTCGAAGACCGGAGCCGAGTGGCTGCGCCACAGGTGCAGCCAGCCGGAGCGGCAACCACGATTGGCGCAGGTCTCGAAGAACCCGTGCGCCGGAGGCACACCGAGCCCGTCCGTTGCGGCATAGGACGGCTCACGGCCGAGCGCCGATGACAGGTCGTTTCGAGCCGCTTCGACGCTTGGAATTCTGCGGCTCAGAAGAGGCATCGTATGCTCTCCAGGCGTTTCCGTGGCGCGGCCACTTCGGTCACGCGCAATCCAAAATTTCCATTCACCAGAACGACCTCGCCCCGCGCCACTATCTTGTCGCCTACGATCAGGTCCACGGGGTCGGTCACCTGGCGGTCCAGTTCAACCACGTCGCCCGGGCCCATATCGAGAATCTCGCCCAGCGGCATCTCCCGGCAGCCGAACCGCAGCGCCGCCTCCAGTTCCACGTCCAGCAGCAACTCGATTCCGGGACTCAACCCTGCGGAGAGCTGCGGAACAGCGGAATCGGGTGCTGGCCCGGGAGACGGAGAGGAAAGAGGAGGTTGTGCGTCAGCCTCTTGCTTTTTCGCCTCCTGTGTTTTCAATTCATCGTGGACCCGCAGGCTCCAGACGCCTCCGGATGACTTGAGCTGAAAACCTCGAGCCGGCGCATCGCACTGCCCAGTCAACTCCTCGATTTTCTCCACTCGGCATTTTTTCCCGGTCTTGGCCAGCAACTCCCCTGCAGCGGACTCGGCCACCTCGCGCAAAAGCTCGCTCCACCCAGCTTTCTGATCGATGCCGTCGCCGGTAAGCGAAGCAGCAAGAAGTGCAGGGTCGAGCATCACCGAGAACTGCCCCTCCTCATCCCCGATCAGGGTGGCGACGAAACCAAAGGCTCCATGGGCCATTGGCTCCGCCCGCAACTCAACAAGTTCCGGTTCCCCAGATAGAGCTTGCGAAAAGAGGACTGTCGCAACCGATACCCAGCAGTCGATGAAGCGCGTCATGCGGTCTCTCCTGGACGGGCAGCTTCGATGCGCGCCGCGCGATGTGCGCCCTGCCGTACAGCCTCGGCCGCCGAAAGCCGCTGTCCTCCGACGCGCCACTCGGCTGGTGACGTGGCAGAAAGGTTGAGGCGTAGAACGGTGCCCTCCTGCAGGTTTTCGATGGCGCTGGCCGGCAGGCGCACCGGGGGCAATTGCAGGGTGCCGCCCACAGGTATTCGCCTCAGCGAAGCCTCCATTCTTGACCTGGTCTCGGACGCCTGGCGCCTCCGGCCCCACTCTGAGGTCAAGCGGCGCAGGATGGTATTGGCCACCACGGCCGGAAAGGCAAGGTTCAGCAACCCCGAGCTGTGCGGCATGCGAATCTCAAAACTCAGGCACAGGGTTTTTTCATTGACCGACATGATGCGCGCCACTTGGGTCTGCATCTGGCGGCGCTCAAAGTTGAAACTGAGACCTACCGGCTGCCAGGCCGCGGTCAGTTCCCTGCAGATGATCTCGACCACACTGGCCAGGATGGCTTCCTCAATATCGGTCAACTCCCGCAAAGGACCGTTCTGGCCTTCCCCGCCCAGAACCAGGTCGATGATGGGCGGGGCCAGCGCCAGGTCGATCTGCATCACCGAAAGCGCTCCCAGAGGTTCCAGGCGCACCGAAGCCATATAGCTGATTTCAGGAATGCGCAGCAGGAAATCGTTGAAGGGAATCTGCTCGGCCGAAACCAGGTTGACCTGGAAGCGGCTGCGCAGCCACGCAGTGAGATTGTGGGTCAGATTGCGCGCGAAGAGATCGTTCAGCATGCTGATGGCGCGCAGCTGATCGTTAGAGATCTGCCCGGCCGAGCAGAAGTTGTACGGTATCACGCGACCGCGCTCCTCACTCCGCACGGCGTCTGCAGTCGAGGTGCGAGCGGCCTGAAAGAGAGCGTCGATCTCATCCTGCTTGAGTGTCTTTTCCATCAACTACTACTCCTGTTGCTTCTTTGCCGCTGTTCTTCGCGCACCGTTGCGCGCCCTGCCTTTAGTGCGGCGCAGCCGTGCACCTGGTTGTCCGGCTCGGTCTGAATGCCCCTGCGGAGGCCAGGTCCCTGAGCGCCACGCGCAAGCGCATCACCGCCGAGGCGTGGACCTGGGAGATTCTCGATTCCACCACTCCAAGCGCCAGACCGATCTCGCGCATGGTCATCTCCTCGAAGTAGTAGAGGGTCATCACCAGTCGTTCTCGCTCGGGCAAGTGAGAGATGGCGTCAGCCAGGCGCTCTTGCAATTCACCGCGCAGACAGCGGAAGAGAGGATCCTCGTCCGGCCGTCCCGGCACATAAGCCAGTTCTTCTTCGCCCGAGTCCTCGTTACGCTCGATGTGTAGCGTGCCGATCTCAAGCCCCTTCAGCTCGCCCAACAACAGCTGGTATTCGTCCAGGCTGACGCCCAGTTCCTCGGCCACCTCTCCTTCGCCGGGCGGCCTGCCCAACCGAGCCGTCACAACATGAATTGCTTCCTCGACGGCACGTCCCTTTCGCCGCAGTTCGCGCGGGCTCCAATCAAGTGTGCGCAGGCTGTCGAGGATCGCGCCCCGGATGCGAAACTGCGCATAGCTTCGGAACTGGACTTTCTTGTCGGGATCGAACTTCGCAAACGCATCCATCAACCCAACAACGCCGGCTGACACGAGATCTTCGATGTCGACATGCTGCGGAAGCCGTTCGTGGATGCGGCGCGCCAGAAAACGCACCACCGGAAGATGCTCGAGGAGGAGGCGCTCCTGGTCGCCGGTCAGTCCCGGTCCTCCCGTTGCCGAGGGAGGATATCCGCTCGCAACCGCTCCTCTGCGTCCCGCTCCCCGATTTCCCAGCGTCCCCATCGTTTCGCCCCCCATCTCAGTCCTCCTTAGCCGAACGCATTCAGCGCACGGTTCCCACCGGGCGCAGGCGAATCTCGGGAGGAATCTCTCCAGAAGCCACCACCGCCAGCCGGGGCAATACCGGTTCGAGCCAGCGCTTAACGTGGTAGCGCGCCGGACTAGGGCAAAGGAGCACGGGAAGGGCCGCAGCGGTGGATGCTCCAATGAGTTGGTTCAAAGAATCGAGAAGGCGGCGCACCAGCGGAGTTCCCGGCGCTCCTGCGGCCGTAAGCAGCCGCTGGCCCGACTCTGGCGCCAAAGTCGAAAGAATCTCTTCTTCGAGGGCCGGATCGAGCAGCAGGACCGGCAACAGGCCGTCCCCGTCCAGCAAAGGCCGAATCAGCCTCCTGCCCAGCGCCTGGCGCGCGGCCTCGACCAGCGGCACCAAACCCTTGTTCACTGGCGCCGTCTCGAGAAGCGCCTCCAGGATCGCGCCCAGGTCACGAATTGAAACCCGCTCGCGCAACAACTGTTCGAGTACCCGCCCGACCTCGCCCAGGCTGAGCAGCTTTGGCACCAGTTCCTCGATCAGTTTGGGATGGCTGTCATTCAGGGCGTCCATCAGCCGTTTGATCTCAGCCCGTCCCAGCAACTCGCCGGCGTTGCGACGGATCAGTTCGCCCAGGTGCGTGGTGATGACGGTGACCGCATCGACCACCGAATAGCCGGCAGCGATGGCCTGGTCTTCCAGCGCGGGCGCTATCCAGACGGCAGGCACTCCGAAGGCCGGTTCGCGCGTCTCCCTGCCGGAGAGCGGCCGCCTGCCCGGATCACCCGAAACCGCAAGCAGTTGCGCTCCTTCTGTTTGCCAGCGGCCAATTTCAATCCCGCGGAGAGAGAAAAGATATTCCCGCGGTTTCAATCGCAAATTGTCCGAGATGTGTACCGGAGGCACCAGAAAGCCCATCTCAGCCGAGAGATGACGCCGCAGCGAGCGCACGCGGTTCAGCAGGGGGCCCCCTTGTTTCTCGTCCACCAGCGGAATCAGTTGGAAACCAATCTCCAACGTGAGCTCTTCCAGCCGAAGTAGTCCAGCCAAGTCCGACCCGTGCACCTGTTCCGCCTTTTTCTTCTCCGCCGGTCCCGCCTCCAGTCCCGTGGCCGATTCCGCGGCAAACCCGATGCGGCGGCCGATCCAGTAGAGCCCTCCGGCCACCAGAAGGAACGGGAGCTTCGGCAGCCCCGGGATCAGGCACATGGCTCCCGACACCAGGCTGGCAAGATAAAGCGTGGCGGGCTTGGCCAGCAGTTGCTGATGAATCTCGGTGCCCAACAGTCCGGCCGAGTTGGCACGGGTCAGCGTGATGCCACCCGCGACCGAAACCAGCAAAGATGGAATCAGCGTCACCAGGCCGTCGCCCACCGTGAGCACGGTGTAGGTGCGCAATGCTTCGCTCAGATCGATGCCCTGCTGAAGCGTTCCGATCAGGAGACCGGCAATGATATTGATCGCCGTAATCAGGATGGTAGCCAGCGAGTCCCGCTGATTGAAGCGCGCCGCACCGTCCATGGCTCCATAAAACTCCGCCTCCCGCGCGATTGCCTGGCGACGACGCCGGGCTTCGGCCTCGTCAATCAGTCCCGCATTCATGTCGGCGTCGATGGCCATCTGTTTCCCCGGCAGCGCATCCAACGTGAAGCGCGCCGTGACTTCGGCGGTGCGCACGGCGCCGTGTGAGACCACCAGGAACTGAATGGCGATCAAGGCGAGAAACAGCACGAAGCCGACCACATAGTTCCCGCCAACGACAAACTGTCCGAAAGCCTCGATGACTTTGCCGGCCGCCGATGTACCCTCCGAGCCGTGCAGCAGGATGCGCCGGCTGGAGGCAATGTTCAGCAACAGACGAAAGAGCGTGAGAAGCAGCAGGAGGGTTGGAAAGACGCTGAGTTCCACGGCACGGCGAATCTGCACAGCGGAGAGAAAGACAATGATCGACGCGGCCATCGAGAGCGCCAGCAGAAAGTCCAGGCCTGCGGCCGGCAGCGGCACCAGCATGACGAAGATCACGCTGATGGCGGCAAGGGGCAGCACGTATTCGCGCAGCCGGTGCAGGACGGTCAAGGGGTGAAGCGGCGCGGCCGCGAGAGCGGTGGTGCTCATCCCGGGCCTCCTTCATAGGGCGGGATCACGGCCATGGAGCGAACCGTGCGATCTGCCGCGTCAGACCACGCCTGGGCACGGGCTGCGGCTTCGTTCGCGCGACGTTCGCGCAACTCGGTCTCCACACGCTGGCGGTAAAGATAGGCAAGAATGGCGGCCACAGCGGCGTAAAGATCTACGGGAATTGCCAGACCGACCTCGACGGAGCGATAAAGCGAGCGGGCTAAAGGCGGGTTTTCGATGATCGGCACTCCCGACCAGCGTGCCTCCGCCTTGATCTCTTCGGCCAGTAGATTGCGCCCTTTCGCCAGCACCTTGGGCGCGTCCATGGTGCCGAAATCGAAGCCCAGGGCCACCGCATAGTGGGTTGGGTTGGTCAGCACCACGGCGGCCCGGGAGACATCGGCCTTGACCCGGCGGCGGCGCATCTGGCGCTGTAGTCCGCGAATGCGGCTTCGGATCTGGGGGCTGCCTTCGGTTTCCTTGAACTCGTCGCGCATATCGTCGCGGCTCATCTTGAGGCGCGATTCGCGGCTGCGCCACTCGACCACGTAATCGACGGCAGCCCCGGCGAAGAGCAGCCACGCAGCGGCCACCAGCAGCCCGTACACGTCGGAGCCAAGCAGTTCGAGACGCGCAGTTGAAAAAGGCGGAACCGTCAATTCCCGTGCGATCCTCTGCACAGCAAATATCGCCAGAATTGCCGCCGGAACCAGGGATTTGCCCAAACGAGCCGCAGCGCGCAGCGAGAACAGGTTCTTGATATTCGACAGAGGATTGATGCGGTCCAGCTTCAGGCTCACCGCTTCGGCGTAGAAGCTCAGCCCGCCCGTCTGCAGGATTCCAATGCTCAGTGTTGCCGCGGCGACTGCTGCCATCACGATGCCGACTGGCCCCAGGATCGCGATGGAGAGGCTGCGTGCGGCATAGAGAGTCGGTTGCAGCTCTGCGGATTCCCAATGCGCGGGCTCGCCCAACTCGAGAAACGCGCTGAAACTGCTCCGCCACGCATCAATCGCCCTTCCACCCATGATTCCCAGTGCCATGACCCCGGCCAGCATACCCGCCGCCGCCGACAATTCGCGGCTATGCAGCAGATCGCCTTCCTTGCGAGCCTTCTCGCGACGATGCTGCGATGCCTGTTCTGTGCGCTCTCCCGGCATTGGCTATCCCCCCAACCGAGCGGCAGGCGCCGTGATCAGCCCCTCAGCCAGATCGAGCAGGCCGTCGAAACGCGCTTCGATGAAGTGAGGCCACAAGGCCAGCGAGCCCGCAAGCAGTGCAAACCCGGTGAGCGTCTTGAGGGGCACAGTCAGCGACATCACAGGCAACTGAGGGCTCAGCTTGCCCATCAGGGCAACCGCCAGCTCGACCAGCAAAGTGGCCGCCAGGAGCGGAGCCGCCAACTGCACGGCGGCCAGGAAGATGCCTCCCGCGGCGCGAACGATAGCCAGCGTCGTCACGGGCGCCATTGCGTAACTGCCCAGAGGCGCCACGCGAAAGCTGCGCACCATCGATGCCAGCAGGATGCGATCGAGTCCCGCCGTCAAGATACACAGGGTACCCATCAGTTGAAACAACTCACCCAGCAGCGGTGTCTGAATGGCCGAGGCCGGGTCGAGGAGATTGACCAGCGAGAAACTGAACTGCAGGCCCGCAATCTGCCCGGCAAACAGCAGCATCTCGTTCAGCAGCGCCAGAGTGAGTCCATAGACCAGTCCAATCGCCACCTCGCCCAGCAGCGCGGAGAAGGTAATCTCAACGCGAGCGTTGGGCAACGTGGCAACCAGTGGGGCCAACAGATAGGCCACCGCCAGCGTAAACACCGCTTTCGCGCGCATCGGCAGCGCAGTCGACGAAAAGAAAGGCGCAAAGGCCACCATTCCGCTCACCCGCACCAGGGCCAGGGTCATTGCGCTCAAAAAGTGGCTCCACTCCATCATTTCGCTTGACTCCTGGCGTTTAGCTTTCGGCGCCAGCCATTTGCTTTCTGCCTTCAGCTTTCAGCTACTTGTTCCCAGCTGCTCACTTCTGTTTCTTTCCCGTTGCCTTTTCGGCTCTTTCATCTCTTTCCCCCTCGGACAGGACCTCAACACGCAAACCGCAAAACTGATAGCTGAAAGCTGAAGGCTGGAAGCTGTCTCTCAGCCCACGTAGCGGTGCAAATCGGCCAGTAGCAATCGTGCGTATTGCGCCATCCGGCTCAGAAACCAGGGCATCCCGGCCAGCAGGATCAGGGCCACGGCAGCCAGCCGCGGAACAGTGGTCAACGATTGCTCCTGCAGGCTGGTCAGAGTCTGAATCAGGCTCAAAACAAAGCTGAGCACAACCGTTGCAATCAGCACCGGTGCGGCCAGGATCATTGCCTCCTTCATCAGTTGACGCAACAGTTCAGCAACCATGTCGGGGGTCATCGAGGCTCCTTCAAAAGCTCTTCAACAGCGATCCGGCCAATAGATTCCAGCCATCCACCATCACAAAGAGCAAAATCTTCAGCGGCGTTGAAACAACCACAGGCGGCAGCTGGAACATGCCGATCGAGGTGGTAATTGCCGCCGTGACCATGTCAATCAGCAAAAACGGGAGAAACAACACTGCACCGATGGCGAAGCCTGCCTTCAACTCGGAAAGAATGTAGGCGGCAATCACAACGCGCATGGGCAGATCGGCGGGCTTGCTAGGACGCGGAATCTGGCCCGCCGCGGTAAACAGGGCCAGGTCCTTCTCCCGGGCGTAACGCAGCATAAAAAGCTTCACCGGCTGCGCTCCATCGTCGATCGCCTGCAGGCCGGTAATCTGGCCCGCGCGATATGGCTCGACGGCCACTTGGTCCACCTGGGTCAGTACCGGCGTCATCAGAAACCAGGTCATCATCAGGGCTAGGCCCAGCAGCGTGGGATTGGAGGGTGCTGTCTGCGTACCCAGCGCCTGGCGCAAAAAATGAAAAACCACCAGCAGCCGCACAAGAGGCGTCATGCACATCAGAATCGCAGGCAGCAACGTGACCAGTGTCAGCACAAAGACGATGGTCCAGGGGGTCGAATCCGACGGGTGCAAACGGGCGTTCAGGTCGGGCAGCGCGGGCAGGGCGGCCGCGGTTGCTTCCCGCGCCGCGACCCACATCGCTACCACGAAACCCTCCCCGCTGAGCGGGCCGGTCGAGTGTTACTCCCCGGCCGCGCAGGCGATGCGGTCCCGTCGAGTGCATAAAAGGTCGGAGCCCCCTCTGGCGAGACTGCCACCAAAAAGCGTCGCCCGTCCGCTTCGACCAGGGCCACGCTGTGCCGAGGCGCCACGCTAATTCGTTCCAGCAGCGCCAATCGCGGTTGTGCCCGAGGAGCTCGCCGGAAATGTTCGAGAAGCCAAAGCGCAAAGCCGCCTACTGGAGTTTCTTTCATGTCGTTTACGTGGGCGGTCGGATACATTTTTTCGTCTCTCTCGCACTGTCATCTAGCTCAGATGACTTCAATGCGCGGGTTCGCCCCGCTCAGGCCAGCCGCGTGAGTCGCACAGCCAGCTTTTTGTCGATAACCTCGAACTCGCTCCAGGCCAATTGAACCTGGCTCGCCGCCAACGGCATATCGGCACCGTCGGCCCACTGCGTTTCAACCACCTGACCCGGCTCCAGCGCCAACAGATTCCGAACCCTGAAAGCCTTGATCGGAATGGCTACATCGAGCTCAATCGGGAGTCGTGCGACAGACGCGCCAAAAGCGATGACGGCAGGCTCGAACTTGCGCGGAGAAGGCACCAGGGCCTCTTCGCCCGATCCCCCCGGCTCTCCTGCATGAGATCCCCGAATCTGATCAATCGCCTGTCCCGGCAGTGGATGTGTGGTGGCCATGTGTCCCGGAAACAAGCAGAAAGATGACCAGAATGATGTGAGAAAGATTGGAATGGATTAAGAGGTGCGCCACAGCGTCAGTCAACCACTTCCCCTCAACCAGGCCGTCGCATCGCTGCTACACTGGTACTGATAGTGAGGGGCGGAGTGATGCTCCGCGGGATCCATATAGCCCGTAGGCGGTCCCGGATCGAGGTCGAAACATCATGGCAGAAGTGAATGGGAACAGGAACCTTGCGAGCACTGGTTTGCGCTTGAAGATCGGATTGGCAGAGATGCTCAAGGGCGGCGTCATCATGGACGTGATGAACGTCGAACAGGCCCGCATCGCCGAGGAAGCAGGCGCCACCTCCGTGATGGCCTTGGAGCGCGTGCCGGCGATGATCCGCGCTGAAGGGGGCGTGGCTCGCATGGCGAAGCCCAGCCTCATTCGGCAGATCATTCAGGCTGTTTCGATCCCTGTCATGGCCAAGGCCCGGATCGGGCACTTCGCCGAGGCGCAAATCCTGCAGGAACTCGGCGTCGATTTCATCGATGAGAGCGAAGTCCTCACGCCCGCCGACGAAGCCCACCACATTGACAAGCATGCCTTTACCACCCCATTCGTATGCGGCGCGCGCAACCTTGGCGAAGCATTACGTCGCATTGCCGAAGGCGCCGCCATGATCCGGACCAAGGGCGAAGCCGGCACCGGCGACGTGGTCCACGCTGTCCGGCACATGCGCCAGATTACCCGCGAGATGAGGGCGCTCACGGTTCTCTCCGAGCAGGAACTGTACGCCGCAGCAAAGGAACATCAGGCGCCTTATGAGCTGATCCGCATGGTGGCCCAAGCGGGCAAACTGCCGGTACCCAACTTTTCCGCGGGCGGCATTGCCACGCCGGCCGATGCCGCCTTGATGATGCAATTGGGCGCAGAGGCCATCTTTGTCGGCTCCGGTATCTTCATGAAGGAGCGCGCGACTCCGCTGGACGTCGAAAACGACCCCAAGGAGCGTGAGGAGGCTGTCTCTCGAGCCAAAGCCATCGTGACAGCAACCACTCACTACAACGATCCCAAGATTCTGGCCGAAGTCTCCGAGCAGGTCACCGGTACCATGAAGGGTCTCGCCGCGGCAGCTCTCGATGAATCGCAGCTCCTGCAGACGCGAGGCTGGTAAGTCGGCGGATTCCAGAGGGGAGCCGGGGATTGACCGAGGATCGTTTGCCCTTGCGCATTGGCGTATTGGCCATTCAAGGTGACTATGCAGCTCACGCAGAGGCTTTGGCAGATGCCGGGGCCTTCCCTGTCGAGGTGCGCAAGCTCGAACAACTTGCCGGCCTCCACGGTCTCGTCCTGCCCGGCGGCGAATCCACCACGATGCTCAAGTTTCTTGAAAAACACAGCTTTTTTGATGCGCTGAAAGAGTTCTGCGCGCTTCACCCAGTCTTTGGCACTTGCGCAGGAACCATCTTGCTGGCACATGAAGTTGTCAACCCGGCACAGCGCAGCCTGGATGTGCTCGATGCCACAGTGGAGCGCAATGCATACGGCCGCCAGATCGATTCCACCATTCTGACCGCCGAGACCGACCTCCCCGGAGGACCGCTCGAAATGGTCTTTATTCGCGCCCCGCGAATTGTGGCGAACGGGCAAGCAGTCGAAGTGCTGGCGCGACGCGAAGGCTACCCCGTGCTCGTGCGCCAAGGCGGTATCATGGCTGCAACCTTTCACCCGGAGCTGTCGACCGACCGGCGGGTGCACAAGGCGTTCGTCCAGATCGTATCGGACTCAGTTCGCGGCTGAAACAGCTCTCTACGTTCCACTGAAAGCGAATTTCACAAAGCAAGACCACATCTTCGAATACCTGTGCGTCCAAACCTAAGTAAGAGTAATCTCATTTTCACAGAGGCCCACTATGCCCTCCACCTTTACGCATTCCCCTGCGGAGACGGAACGCAAAGAGCCAGGAATCGGCGGTAAGCCACCTGTAGACCGACGCCCCACCGGCGGCGGAGGCGGGGGGGGCGACGACGATTGGAGGCGAGAAAACCGTGGGCCGCGCGAGCTTCTCAACCGCATTCGCTTTTTTGTGTTTTTTGGCCTCGCGGGCGACATGATGTTTTTCGCCATGCTGGTGGTGCTCTTCTTCGCGCGCCAGGCTGGCACCCACATGGACCTTCACACCCATGAACAGATCGGCGATTGGCATCCCATCATGCTCCCGCCGATCCTGTACTTGAATACGGCTGTACTGGTGCTCAGCAGCCTGGCCATGGAACTGGCGCGGCATAATATATTTCGGGAAATAGACGTGCTGGAGGAATGGCTCGGCCTGGGGCGGCCCGCACTGCATCGAACCTTGCCCTGGGTGGGCGCAACCCTCGCGCTTGGTTCGCTATTCCTCGCTGGACAATGGGTCGCCTGGAAGCAACTGACCGCGCAGGGATTTGCCTTCGACCGCTGGTCGACCCCCGCCAGCTACTTCTTTTATGTCATCACCGGACTGCACGCTGCGCACCTGGTCTTTGGTCTTTTGGCTCTGGCTGTGTGCCTATGCGCGCTGGGCCGGTTAAAGCGTGTGGAGTTGCGTCAAATTGCGGTCGACGCCACGGCGTGGTATTGGCACGCTATGTCCCTGGCTTGGTTGATCCTGCTGGCCGTGCTAGCCATCGGGCAATAGATACCGCCTTCCTCCACAACCCAGGGGCCCTTGCGTTCCCTCAATGCTTTTGAACTCGGGGTTTCAACTTTGTGGCCGCCTTTCGCCCTGGCACTATTAGCGTGAACTGATCCTTCTTTTCGACACCGAGTTCGGCGGCCTTCGGGTCCTTTACCTTCCACATCACGGCGTGCAGTTCGCGCTTGCTGACCTCTACGGTGAGGTAGTTGTATACCGGAAATCCCGGATCCCTGTAGAGGTCAGCACGGCCGCGAAAAAGCAGCGGATATGGCTCAGCGCCGCCTCCTCCCGTAATCACGTACTCTACGCCGTTGCGCACAAACCGCTCGTAATTATGAATATGCCCGTTGAAGACAACGACCCGGGCGCGAAGCTTTGCAAGATGCGCCTCCAGAATATTGCGAAGTCCCAGCGCATCACTGCTGGGCAGATTCACAAAGACCTGGGACTGCTTATCCGCCATCCACGGTAAGTGATAGAGGATGAACAGAAATTGCACCTGCGGGGGCACGTGGCTCAGTTGGGTGGCAAACCAATCGCCCTGGGCACTGGCTCTGCCCGAAGCGGAAGTGCAATCCAGCGAGATCACTTCCACATTCCCAAGCAGCGCCGAATAATAGCGATGATCCTCAATCTCAGGGAAATTCTTGAGATAGTTGGCAATGCCCTGCTTCGCACCGCCATAGACCTCGTGATTTCCCGTCGTCGGCAACACCAGAATTGAGCCGCTGCGCCATGATGCGGTTTCGTCTTGAAAATTCACCCAGTCCGCCACGCTGGCCCCGGTAAACGGTGTATCGCCGGTTATGAGAAGCACCTGTGGATTCTCTTCCGCAACCCTCTCCGCGAGCCATTTCCGGAGTCGCGGATCGACGCCGTTGGTAACCGCAGGATTTGTAAAGCGCGTGTCCCCGTAGACCACGAGGCGAAGTGGAGTTCCCGGCGCAAATTGAGAGAAGGTAAATGTAGGGCCCGCGTCAACCGATTCGGCCGATTGCAATCCAGCCCCGTACAGAGACCCTCGACTCAATAGCAAAACAAGTAAAACATACGAGGCCCGCATCACGGAGGCGCTGAATCGGGAACGGTTCACGGCATCAGACTACCATTGCGCCATGCAACCGCGCGGCTTGCCGCCGCAATGGAAGTCCGCATAAATAGTATGCAGTCTAAACACGATGCGGATGCAGGAAGGAATGCCAACGCTCGCGGAGTGTCATCACCGGTGGACAAGCGAAATAAACCTCGTGGTTCAGAGACATCAATATCTGTACCGCCTCTAGATGCGCGCGGTCCAGAACTGAGGACTCGTCGCAGAAATACTCATCCGATAGGTATTCGATGGCGTGCCCCAGCATTTCAAGGGCGCGGCCCGCGCTAAATGTGATATGTCGTGGACGGTCGGGATACGCAGCAGGAACTGGTGACACAAGCGCGAATGCGTCGACCGAAATACTTGAGAGGGAGGCTGCCATGAGGTTCATCCTCACCCCTTTCTTCGGCGCAATCTATGCGCTTCTTGAGGTGACGGATGTACTGTGTTTCAACTTGAAACTCTGAAGTATGACCTCCCATTTCGGGAAACGAAGTGATGTAGCGCACTGTCTTGGCGGCGCGCGCTGGCTTATACAAACCAAATGGGCTTTTGACTCTCGAGTGCCAATAACCGGAAACTGCCGGTGCCTCCGATGCCGATCGTCCATGCGCCACGAGATGAACCAGTCTGCGGTGATCGCCTTGACGGGATGAGGTTGAAAACCTAAGCTCAAACCAGCGGCCAGTCGCAATGGGGTGAATGTGCCCCGATGTGCCCGGCGCGAAATTTTCGGAGTTTTTTCCGGACAAGGCTGCAATGATCCCTTATCACTGGCAATATCTGCCGCTCCTGATGCAAATCGCCTTCGCGTTCGGACTTGCGGCCTTTATGGTTGTGGGCTCTTGGTATGTCGGCCAGCATCGCAACAATCCAGTAAAACTGGCTCCATATGAATGTGGCATCGAGGCCGTTGGAGATGCGCGCGGTCGCTTCAGCGTGCGCTTTTACATGGTGGCCATGCTCTTCATTTTATTCGATGTTGAAGCGGTCTTCATGATGCCCTGGGCAGTCATCTACAACAAGTTGCCGGCCATTACCGGCAACCGGCTCTTTGGCTTTTGGGAGATGGTGGTTTACCTCGGATTTGTGGCTGTGGGCCTGTATTACATCGTGCGCAAAGGCATTCTGAACTGGAGTATTGACAAGGCGGACCTCTGATATGAGCGATGCCTTGCGAACCACATTGGCGGATAAGGAAGCTGTCCTGGAAGGCCTTCCCGATCATCCCGCGCTTAAAGCGATCCTGGCCTCGACTGCCGGCGCATTGACAGATGCCAAATACGACCGGGGCGAGTTGACCCTCACCATTGCTGCGGACTCCATCAGGCTGGCCGCCGCCACAGTTCAAGCAGCCGGATTCAACTTTTTTGAGGATTTGACCGCGGTCGACTGGTATCCCTCGTCACCCCGCTTTCAACTTAGCTACCACATTCTGTCCCACACCTTCAAAGAGCGCATCCGTCTCCGTGTCATGATCGACGAGGTCGATCCCACAGTCGACTCGATTACGCCCGTCTGGCCCTCCGCCAACTATTACGAGCGCGAAGTCTTCGATCTATTTGGAATCCGCTTCGCGGACCATCCAAACATGCGCCGAATCATGATGCCGGATGATTGGAAAGGCTTTCCGCTGCGCAAGGATTATCCAGTGGAGGGCTACCGCTGATGACTGAGGTTTCCGGCACACCGATCCTCGAAGCCCCTGTAGCTGAAGGCGCCAAAGATCAACACATGGTCCTCAACATGGGGCCGCAGCACCCCTCCACGCACGGCGTTCTTCGCCTGGTGCTGGAGATCGATGGCGAGATCATCGTCCGCCTCTACCCCGAAATCGGGTACCTCCACACAGGCATCGAGAAGACCTGTGAAGCCAAGTTCTACCAGCAGGTCGTTCCGCTCACCGACCGCATTGATTATCTGAGCCCCATGGCCAACAACCTTTGTTATTGCCTGGCCGTGGAGAAACTGCTCGACCTTGAAATTCCCGAAAAAGCGCAATGGATCCGCGTCCTCCTCTCTGAGTTGACCCGGTTGAATTCGCATCTCGTGTGGCTCGGCACTCACGCCATGGATATCGGTGCCCTCACCGTTTTCCTCTACACCTTCCGCGAGCGCGAAGATATCCTGCGCATATTTGAGGCAGTGGCCGGCCAGCGGATGATGACCAGTTATTTCCGGGTCGGCGGGCTCGCAATGGAGCCGCCTCTGGATCTCTTCGAGCGGGTACAGTCGTTCATCAGGACATTTCCCGAGAAGATCGACGAGTATTCCAATCTCCTCACCGGCAATCCGATCTTCATCAATCGCTTGAAGGGTGTGGGCTATCTCTCTGCAGAAGATGCAATTGCGCTAGGCGTCACCGGCCCGCCTATGCGCGCATCGGGGGTGGACCTTGACTTGCGGCGCGACATGCCCTACTCCGGTTACGAGAAGTTCCAGTTCAAGGTGCCAATCTCCACCGATGGCGATTGCTGGGCGAGGTATGTGGTTCGGCTGGATGAGATGCGCGAAAGCGTGAAGATGATCCAGCAGGCGCTGGATGGAATGCCGGAAGGGCCGATAAAAGCCGACGCGCCCAAGATTGTCCTGCCCGATCGCGAGAAGATGAAGACGCAGATGGAGGCCTTGATCCATCACTTCAAGATTGTCACCGAAGGATTCGCAGTGCCTGCAGGCGAGGTTTATCAGGGCATCGAGAGCCCGCGCGGCCAAATGGGCTACTATGTTGTTTCCGACGGCACAGCAAAGCCTTACAGGGTGCATATGCGCAATCCGTCCTTCGCCACCCTGCAGGCCCTGGAGACCATGTGCAAAGGCAGAATGCTCGCTGATGTTGTCGCGGTAGTCGGGTCAATTGACATTGTGCTCGGAGAGATCGACAGATGAACTTGGTAGATACGATTGAGAAGGATCTTTATGCCTCGACGCTCGATGAGCGTTCGCAGATTGCAATGAGTTTTCTCGACAATGTGATTCACCACCTTGAGTCGGATTTGGAGATGGCTGAAAAGTACAAGGCGACTCCTTCCGAAAGGGGAAATTTCAGCTCAGCCTTTGACGCGCTGGGGATCAAACTCGAGGTTGTGCGGGGCGACGCTGTTCACAAGCTTTCTACTCTCACGCTTTCGTCAAGCTTTACCAAGATTGAAATCTTTGCGAATCATCCGCCGGGTTGGATGTTCATTCAGATATCGAAGCGTTCGGCAATGTTCGAAGGCGTCATCCACTACGGTGTCATCGAAGTTGTTCTTCATCCGCAGCGCGAGCGCCCCCACGAGTTCAACTTCACCAGGTGTGGCTGGCTATGGTTTGAGGGGATGCCGGACAAGGATAAGATCCGTCCCCGGCTGATTGCGGAGCTGCTGTGGAAGCACCTGGTAACGACGGAAATCCACGCACAGCTTGAAGAGTTGTCGGAGAAGGCTCGCCGATGATCTGCTGTCGCACAGAAGCAAATTTCAACCAAGGAAAGCGTGTAAACGAGGCGGCCCTGGGCCGAAGGCGGAGCGGAGCCGGACCTGTCGAGATGTGTGGCAGAGAAGGTCGGCCGACAGACGGAAAACATCCATGATCGATTACGAGAAGATTGCCAGGGAAGAAAAGGCCAAGCAGGACGCGGCAAGTTTAGCAGCGACCGAGAAGCTTAAGCGGGATGAAGCGTCGCTCGTTTTCTTTAAGAACATCGAGGTCGCCCTGGCCGAGGAAATCCAGAAGGCGAATCCCGAGCTCGCAAAGTATGGTCTTCTGACCGGCCATAAGACCGGCGGAATCACAACGGATCAAAAGCGGTTCGATACGCAGGTTCGCCTGACCTACGGCAGGGCTGCATCTTGTGAAGTGAATTTTGATCAAGCCAACTCCATGATCCAGGTGGACATGGTCATGGAGCAGATTGGGGAAGTTCCGGTTCCTCCTCAGAAGCTGGCTTTTTGTGTTGGTTTCACCCAGACAGGCACAATTGCCGGCAAGCTTGAACCGGGCAAGGAACCAACTGGCAGATTCGCGCCGAAGGATATCGCGGAAATTGTCCTTGCGGGATTGATTCGGGGCCATTTTGAGTGATCTCGCGTTGAGTGTTTACGCCGAGCTTTGGGTTTCAATGGCTTCCCTGCTCCGCAGTTATACCGCGGCGCACGGGTTGAACAGGGATCGACAAGCGACCGTCGAGTTGGGCGAGGAACGGATCACGGTTCGGCACGGCGAAAACTGGCTGGACTTGCGGCGAAATGGGTCGACGGTGATGTGGCAGCGCGAAAATGGAAGAAGCGGCGAGCTTGAGTTGACTGAAGCCGGAACGCTGCGATCGGGAAATTCCAATGGGCGCGAGGAAGAGTTGGACATGGCGGCAGAAGCGTGGGCACGGGAGTTGATGCAATGAGTGACGAGACCATGACCATCTTTTCGCCGCAGTTGGCTGCCCGCTTCGACGCACTGGTATTGAAATATCCAATGCGGCGCTCGGCTTTGGTGCCCATGCTCCTGTACGCACAGGACGAGATCGGCTACCTCTCCGATTCCGTGATCGCAGAGGTGACTCATCGTATCGGCATCACCGAACTCGATGTGCGTAACGTCGCTTCCTATTACTCCATGCTGCGCTTCAAACCCGTGGGCAAATTCAACGTGCAGGTCTGCACAAACATCAGTTGCATGCTGCGTGGAGCCTACGACGTTTTCGACCGCTTCCAGGAGGAACTCGGAATCGGGCACAAGGGCGTTACGCCGGACGGCATCTTTTCTCTGGAGGAAGTCGAGTGCATCGGGGCATGCTCCTGGGCACCTGCCATCCAGGTAAATTACGCATTTCACGACGAACTGAACCCTGAAAACGTCGCGGACCTTCTGGCCGAATATCGCGGAAAGACAGCGGCGGAAGGGACGGCCGCCCATGCCTAGACTTGTCTCGCATCTCGATGAAGTAAAAATCGTGACTGGCCGATTTGGCAAGGGCGCGGCGGACATCGAAAAGTACATCGAACTGGGCGGCTACGAGGCCGCGAAGAAGTGCCTGGCTCAAGGCTCTGACTGGATCATCAACGAAATGAAGGTCAGCAACCTGCGCGGACGCGGGGGCGCAGGGTTTCCCACCGGGATGAAGTGGTCGTTTGTTCCCAAGCAGAGCACAAAGCCGAAGTACGTGCTCGTCAACGGCGATGAGAGCGAGCCCGGCACCTGCAAGGACCATCTGATTTTCCTGCACGATCCTCACGCCGTGATCGAAGGCACGATCATTGCAGGCTTGGCCATCGGGGCAAAACTGGGTTTTATTTATCTCCGCGGTGAATACCGCTACCTGATCGAAATCGTGGAGAAAGCGGTCGCGGATGCTTACGCCAAAGGTTTTCTTGGCAAAAACATCTTCGGCTCCGACACCGAGTTCCAGATCATTACGCAATCCGGCGCAGGCGCTTATGAAGTGGGCGAAGAGTCGGCGCTTATGGAGTCGCTCGAAGGCAAGCGGGGCATCCCGCGCATCAAGCCGCCGTTCCCTGCTGTCGTGGGCCTCTATGGTGGCCCAACCGTCATCAACAATGCTGAGACCATCGCCACAGTGCCGCATGTGATTGACATGGGCGGCGAGGCTTACGCCGCAGTCGGTACCCCGCGCAACGGCGGCACACGCTTGTTCTGTCTCAGTGGCCACGTGGAGCGCCCCGGCGTCTACGAGTTGCCCATGGGCTACAACCTCAAGAAGATGATTTACGAAGTTGCCGGCGGGATTCGCGGCGGCCGCAAGTTGAAGGCGATTGTTCCCGGCGGTTCATCGACTCCCGTGCTGCTGCCCGAGGAGATCGAAAACCTTGGCATGGACTTCGATCAGGTCGGCAAGGCTGGCTCGATGCTCGGCTCTGGCGGCGTCGTGGTAATCGACGACCACACTTGCATGGTCGAGTTCGCGCTCCGCACCATCAGTTTTTATCAGCACGAAAGCTGCGGCTGGTGCATCCCCTGCCGCGAAGGAACAGACTGGCTGAAGAAATCCCTGACGCGCTTCCATGCGGGATTCGGAACCGACAAAGACATCGACAACATTCAATACCTGGCCGAAAACATGTTGGGCCGCACCTTCTGTCCACTCGGTGACGCAGCGGCCATGCCGACAATAGGCTTTGTAAAGAAATTCCGCAAGGAGTTTGAAGATCACCTGGACGGGAAGCCCTGCCCGTTCGCCAAACACGTAGAAGTAGCTTTGGTTTAAGGGGCGCTGGAGACGAATGGCAGACGTAACCTTCACAGTCGATGGAAAGAAGCTGACCGCACCAGCGGGGACTCTGCTCATTGAGGCCTGCCGCAAGGCGGGCATCGAAATTCCAGCCTTCTGCTACTACCCCGGGCTCAGCCTGCAGGCGGCCTGCCGCATGTGCGTCGTGCGCCAGGAAAAAGTGCCCAAGCTGCAGACCGCCTGCACCACGACCGTCGCCGAGGGCCAGGTCTTCGTCACCGAGTCGCCTGAAATTGCACAGGCTCGCAAAGCCACCATCGAGTTGCTGCTTGGCAATCACCCGCTCGACTGCCCGGTCTGCGATGCGGGCGGCGAGTGCGAATTGCAGGACATGACCTTCAAGTACGGTGCGGGCGAGAGCCTTTACGAAGAGGCCAAGGAGCACCGTGACGAGCAGCAGTGGTCGCCCGCAGTCTTCTACGACCGCCCCCGCTGTATCCTTTGTTACCGCTGCGTCCGCGTATGCGGCGAAGGTATGGATGTCTGGGCACTTGGCGTGCAGAACCGTGGTGTCAGTTCCGTCATCGCACCCAATTGCGACGCGCAACTGGACTGTGAAGAATGCGGCATGTGCATAGACATCTGCCCGGTGGGCGCGCTGACCAGCAGCAGCTATCGCTATAAAACGCGTCCTTGGGAGATGAATCACGTTGCAACCGTCTGCACCCACTGCGGCGACGGATGCAAGGTAACCCTCGGAGTCCGCCAGTCCAATGATGGATCCGAGATTATCCGCGCCGATAACCGCGACAAGAGCGGGATCAACGGTGATTTTCTCTGCGCCAAGGGCCGCTTCGGCTTCGATTTCGTCGAGAACCCCGACCGCCTGAGCAAGCCTCTCGTGCGCAATGCCGAAGGCAAGCTCGAGCCGGCCACCTGGGAACATGCGCTGCGATTTGCCGCCAATAAGCTCAAGGAAATTCGCGACAGCCATCCGCACAGTGCATCCGGCTCAGCCATCGGCGTGATCGGCTCCAATCACACTACCAACGAGGAGAACTACCTGCTGCAGAAGTTCGCTCGCTCCGTTCTGCAGACAAACAGCATCGATCACGAGCGCACAACCGACTACGCGGGATTCGCCCGTTCCCTGGCCGGACACCCCGGCGCCGCCGCCAGCCTTCGCGATGCAGCAAAGGCTCCGGCGATCCTGCTTGTCGGTGGCAATCCGACCGAAGAGCACCCGCTGCTGGCGTGGAATCTGCGCACCAATGTGCGGTTGAATAAAGCGCGCCTCTATGTGGCGAATGCCACTCCAATCAAGCTCGAGAGACAAGCCAAAGCCGTCCTGCGCCTCCCTGCCAACGGCTATCCCGCCCTCGCAGACTATCTGACTGGCAACGATGCCTCACTCGGGAATTCAGCTTTCCGTGACGCTTTATTGACTGATGAATCTCTCCTGGTGATTCTGGGCCAGGAGTATCGCGGCGCTCAGATTGCTTCCCTCGTTGACTGGGGTCTGCAAAAGGGCAATGTGCGCTTTGCCTACCTGGGCGACCACGCCAATTCCCGCGGCGCCGCCGACATGGGCCTCTTCCCCGATCTGCTTCCCGGCTACGTTTCGGTGAATACGCCGGGCGACTTCGCCGCAGAGTATCCGGGAATGCCCGCAGCGCCGGGAATGACGCAGCCCGAGATGTTCGAGGCAGCAGCCAATGGTGGCCTCGGCGCATTGCTGGTCGTCGGCGCAAATCCGGTGGCAAAGCTGAACATCGATCCAAAAGCGTTGCGCAAAACCTTTGTCGTCGTTCAGGACATCTTTCTCACCGAGACAGCGGCCCTCGCCGATGTAGTGTTTCCGGCGACCAGTCTCTACGAGAAGAGCGGCACCGTGACCAACACCTTCGGCGATGTGCAACTGACGCGCAAAGCTGCCGACCACGCCGGCGTGAAACCCGACTTTGAAATTCTCGTGCGCCTGGCTGGCGCAATGGGTGTGGACGTAAAGACGCTGGTCCCATTCGGCAAAGGCGGAGTCACAGGCGATCTGGGCCAGTCGCGGGGAGCACAGTCCGGCGAAGCGGATCGACACGCAGTTTGGCTCGCGGCTAATGGCCTCGAACCTAAACTGAGCCCCTTCGATCCGCTTGCTGCGCTGGATGAAATCGAACGCCTTCTTCCCAGTTACAAGCTGGATCGGCTGAATCTTTTCGGCGGAAACGATGTGCCCACCGAGCCAGGTTTCGTGCCGCTCTCCGCGCTCGCCGGGTCCGATCTGGTCTTCCCGGCGCATGATGGACTCTTCACCTCCGGGACATTGAGCCGCTATAGCCCGGCCCTGAAGGAACTGGAGCAGTATCAGGCAGACGAACTGGCAGAAACGGCAGCCGACTGATGGAGCGCTTGGCAAGAGAGGCTGAACACTCGTGACAATATTGCAGTTTTTCCTGTGGAGCTTGCTCAAAGTAGTCGTGGTGACCGTGGTGATGCTGCTCGGCGTTGCCTACACCGTGCTGCTGGAGCGGAAACTCGTAGGACGCATCCAGAACCGCTGGGGACCCAGCCGAGTCGGTCCTTTCGGCCTGCTGCAGCCGCTGGTCGACGGTGCAAAGTCTTTTCTCAAAGAAGACATTATCCCAACTGGTGTATACAAGCCGCTCTATCTGCTGGCTCCCATCCTCGCTTTGAGCTGCGCTCTCATCTCCATCGGTGTCGTTCCCTTTGGCAACCCCGGAGTGACCGGTCCGGGCGGGTTTCACTACTTTCAGATTGCCGACGTCAATATCGGCTTGCTCGTTGTTTTGGGCATCACCTCGATCGGCGTCTACGGCATCGCCCTCGCTGGCTGGTCGTCGAATAACAAGTATTCTCTTCTCGGCTCGCTGCGCGCTTCGGCCCAGTTGATCAGCTATGAGCTGGCCCTGGGACTTTCGTTGGTCGGTGTGGTGATGCGTGCCGGATCTCTGAACCTGCGCGTCATTGTCGAGAGTCAGGCAAACAAGGGGATGCTCTCCTGGAATCTCTTTGGCGGACTGCAGTTCGTTGCCTTCTTCATTTACCTGATGGCAGCCTACGCTGAAACCAACCGCTCCCCTTTCGATCTGCCCGAAGCCGAGAGCGAACTGACCGCCGGTTATCACACCGAATACAGTTCAATGAAGTTCGCCATGTTTTTCATGGCCGAATACGCCAATATGATCACCGTGGGCTGCGTGGCCACTTTGCTCTTTCTTGGCGGATGGACCAGCCCATTCGGCGACATGATCAAACTTCCAAAGAACTTCCTGCTGCAGGCGTTCCTGCCGATCTGCTGGTTCGTTCTCAAGGTTTTCAGTTTTCTTTTCTTGTACGTCTGGGTGCGCGGCACGCTTCCACGCTTCCGCTATGACCAATTGATGAACTACGGATGGCGTTATCTGATGCCGCTGGCCATCCTGAACATTGTGGCGACAAGCCTCTGGCTTGCCTATCGTTAGGAGCGCTCCAAAGCCTCAACCTCCTTGCGCATGTGGTAGATCGTTAACCGTCAAGGAGAGAGGCGCGCTCAAGTACAATCGGAAGGGATTTCCGGAGCCACCAATTTCTGCTCCAAGTACCTTCTCTCAACCGGCCGGCTCGCTTGCGGCCATCGC
>OBLU010000475.1_pt1 | contig 37850 bp, 28 predicted proteins | sample 1518681 | NCBI WGS metagenome assembly OBLU01 (sample SAMEA3539304, study PRJEB22396) | soil metagenome | biome: tundra; feature: field; material: soil | place: USA | collected 2010-05 | depth 0.15 m
AAACCAACGAGATCACCCAGGTCAGGCCGCTGCCGGACCCGCTGGGCCTGGAAGGCGCCGTCGTCACGCTCGACGCGCTGCACTGCCAGAAGGACACCGCCCGCTACCTGGCCGAGGACAAGCACGCCGACTACATCTTCACCGCGGTCAAGGACAATCAGCCGAAGCTGCTCGATGCCCTGGACGCCCTGCCCTGGCAGTCCGTCCCGGTCCAGCACGTGATGAAGGACCGCGGGCACGGCCGCGACGAGGTCCGCACCATCCAGGTCCTGCCCGCCCCCGACGGCGTCTTCCCGCACGCCGCCCGGGCGTTCCTGATCGAACGGCACGTCACCGACCTGCGCGGCAGCCCCGGGTCCGACATCGCCGCGCCCGGCATCACCAGCATGACCCCCCAGCCCGGCACCCCGGCCGCCATCGCGGTCCACGTCCGCGGGCACTGGGGAATCGAGAACAAGCTGCACTATGTCCGTGACGTCACCTACGGCGAAGACGCCTCCCGCGTCCGCACCAGGAACGCGCCGCAGAACATGGCCAGCATGCGCAACCTGGCCATCGCCGCCATGCGGGCAGACGGCTGGACCAGCATCGCCGCCGCGGTCCGCTGGACAGGCCGGAACTACATCAACCCAATGTCACTACTAAAACTCGCAACGTGAGAACGCCGAACCCCTGCGGAAACACCTACCGCGGCTGTGCAATCGCTGGGAGGCTCTGATGAGGTCAAACCGAGCTGATCGAGGAGCGCCGTTGCTTCTGGGAACGGCTGAGCGCTGGGCCCATGATGAATGCTCGCTGCGCCTTCGAAGCTCTTCTGCGCAGCTAGCCCGTGGGGAGTGACCAGGCCGGCAAGCCGGTAATGCCGCCACAGCGACACCGGTCCGCTGGTGTCGACCGTGATGAGATCAGGCTCCCGCCACATGCACAATGCCCACTTGCCGTTGGTCGATGTTGCCCAAGCGCCGACGACATCTGACTGCTGCGCTGCACCGACGACTTCAAGCGCGGCAAGGAGCGGATTGCCAAATCTGCCTATGACGTGCAACAGTCGGTCTGCGCCCGGCGCTGTGTGTTATGAATCGCGGGCAGGTGCTAAGACCGCAGTGCAGGTGCACATTCCTCGAGGAGGGGCCGAACCGATGATGAAAAGGCTTTCCGACCCGTCGGCTCTGTCGCTCTCCCAAGCGGGGGCGGTGCGTGCGCACCGGCTGACTGTCCCTGCGGGGCTCATCCGGCCGCGGGCAATCGGCGGGGCTGCGCGATGAGCAGGACAGACGCGGGGCCGGAGGGCCAGCCCGGCGGGGCGGCCCGGGGCCGGGCGCTGCTGGACCGGATGGACCGGCTGCCGGGGTGGCCGCTGCGCCCCTTCGACCTCGCGGTGCTGGGCGTGGCGTACTTTTTCGTCTTCTACGACATTACCGATATCGGCTTCGGGTTGCCGGCCATCGTCAAGCAGTTCAACCTGAGTTCCAACGACGTGAAGTTCGTGGCGATAGCCATCGGGCTGGTCGGCTACATCGTGGGGTCGAACCTCATCGGGGCGCTCGCAGACTGGCGGGGCCGCAAGCTCGCGTTCCTTACCTCGCTGCTCGTCTCCGGCCTGGGGTCCCTCGGCACCGCGTTCGCGACCGGGATCGTCTCGCTGTCGATCTGGCGTTTCCTGACCGGTATGGGCGTCGGCGCGGCCCTCAACCTGGCGTCGACGTATGTGGGGGAGCTCTCCCCTCCCGCGCAGCGGGGCCGTATCTCGGTGACGATGTTCATGATCGGCATCATCGGCCAGGCCATCACGCCGTTCGTGGCCCTCGCCCTGGTACCGCACTTCTATATCGGCTGGCGGCTCCTGTTCGGCATCGGCGCGCTGATCGGGCTGGCGGGCGTGCTGTTCGGGCTGCGGCTGCCGGAGTCACCCCGGTGGCTGATCCAGCACGGCCACCTCGACAAGGCCGAGGCACTCGTCGGGTCGATGGAGCAGCGCTTCGACACGGCAGACCTGGCAGCGTCCGCGGCGCCGCCCCCGGCCGGGCGGGTGACCGGGCCGCTATCCGGCGGGCCCGAGGGCACTGCGCCGACCGCCGGCGACCAGAATCAGGTCAGCACCGCTTACGAGCTGACGCACGGACGGTACGGCCTGGCGGTCCTGGCCATGGTCACCATGTGGTTCCTGTGGTACATCGGCAACTACGGGTTCTTGGGGGACGCCGCGACCCTGTTCTCCGCGCACGGCCTGGGGATCGGCAGCTCGATCCTGTACCTGGCGGTCGGAGCGATCGGGTACCCGGCGGGGGCGGCGATCATGATCGTCACGGCCGACAAGATCGAGCGCAAGTACCTGATCTTCGGCGCCACGGTTGTCTGGCTGATCGGGATGCTGCTGATCGGGACCCTGGCCGACGCCGCGGTCGTGACCGCCGGCTCGTTCCTGGCGGCGCTGGCCCTGGGGTCCTACCTCCAGGTGGCCTACACCTTCACCGCCGAGAATTTCCCGACCCGGCTGCGGGCCCGGGGGTTCGCCCTGGCTGACGGTGGCGGGCACCTGGGCGGGGCGGTGGGCGCCCTCCTGCTGCCCACGCTGGTGTCCGACACCACGTTCTTCATCGGGTTCGCCGTCATCGGAATCACCGGGCTGCTGGCCGGCCTGATCGCCCTGGGCGGCCCGAAGACCAGCGGCCGTTCACTTGAGAAGGTCGCACGCTGACATGCGTGCGGCCTCCCTTGGCGGGACCTCATGCTGCCGGGGATGACGCGGTCGGCGTGGTGGGACCGGTGCGCGCGGCCTGTTCGTCGGCGAGGTTGCAGGCCCAGTGCTGGTCCAGTGCTGGTCCAGTCGCCTCTGGCTGGCAGGGCTCGGAGCTGCGGGCGGCCTCCGCCCCGTCGAGTCCTGACACGTCGAGGCGAAACATGATCCCCCGGGGAAAGCGAGTGTCTTTTCCCGTCGCCCGGCCGATACGCAAGCGCGGAACCCGCAATCGACATGGTCACCGACCCCCACCTGTCAGGCTGGCGGGAAGCACCGTGGTGCAGCAGAAAACCTGAACCGCCCTAGCGGCTTGCTTGGGCCGTGTGCGCGGGAACGTGCATGCACCCTGAGGGGCCCCGGTCAAAGCCAGGCCGCGGCACTGCGGTCGGCAGGTACTCCGGTGCTGTGGGACCTTTAGGTCGGCGGCGGCTGCGCTGGGCCTGCCGGGTCTCGACCAGTCAGTCGGCATCACCACGGGCGGGTCGTCTGGCCGCCCCGCGGCCCCGCACGGTCGTCACGGCGCGAAGACGAGGCGGGCCTTGGCCTTGCCCTCCAGGACTTCGGAGATCGCCGCATTGACGGAGCCCGGCTGCCTGGTCTCGTAGACCACCTTGGTCCGGCCGGCAGCGTGCAGCGAGAACACGTCCTGCAGGTCCGCGCGGGTTCCGACGATCGATCCGATTATCGAGACGCCGTTCAGCACGGTGTCGAAGACCGGGATGCTCAGCTGGCCGGCTGCGGGCAGCGCTACCAGCACCGCAGGCCGCCGCGCCGCAGGCCCGCGTAGGCAGTAACGAATGACTTGTCGTCGCCACCCAGCCCGATCGCGACGTCCGCGCCGCCGTGTTCCTGCAGGACAGCGGCAGGGTCCTCGGTCCGTGCATCGATGACGAAGTCGGCACCGAGATCCTGGGCCAGCTGCAGCTTCTCGTCGGTGACATCAATGGCCGCCACGGTTCCGCCGAAGATCTTCGCGTACTGCACGGCGAGATGCCCGAGCCCGCCCACGCCGGAGACCGCAACCAGGTCCGCCGGGCGGACGTTGACAGCCTTGTAAGTGGTCACGCCCGCACAGGTCAGCGGCGCCGCGTCGAAGGGGTCGATACCGTCAGTACCTTCGCGGCGACGGCTGCCTCGCCGAGGAAGTACTCGGCGTAGTGAGCAGCCGCTGTTGCACTGCTGCAGGCAGAGCGTCTCCCAGCCGGTCAGGCAGTGCTTGCAGGTGCCGCATGCGTAACCCAGCCACGGCACGGCCGCCCGCTCGCCGAGTTCAAAGGCGCTGACGCCGCGGCCGATGGCATGGACTGTTCCCACGCCCTCGTGGCCAGGCACGAACGGCGGGGTTGGCTTGACGGGCCAGTCGCCGTTGGCGGCATGGATGTCGGTATGGCAGAGGCCGGAGGCCTCCGTCCGGACGGTGATCTGGCCGGGCCCAGGCTCGGGCACTGGCCCGGCGATGACGAGCGGCGCCCTTAACTCTCGTACGACGGCAGCTTTCATGTCTCCTCCGCCGTGATGGGTCCGCTCCACCGTTCCCTGGCACCTGGAATAAGCAGTAGGGGCCTGGGTCATGGGGTCGGGGAGGATCTGTACAGCCGTTAGCGCTAGCGATGATCTTGCGTCTGGTGAGTGATGCCGGTTCGGCGGGCGCTGGCCGGGCTGGCCGACAGCACCATCCGCAATGACACCAACCATCTGGAGCTGGTCCGGGGCTGGTTCGGGCGGCCGCTGTGGGAGATGCAGCCGACCAACGCCGATGCATACTTCCGCAAGGTGCTGCGCGAGGCCAAGCCCTCGACCCGCACCGGCCGGGCGGCAGCGCTGACGGTGTACTTCCAGTTCCTTGAGCTGCGCCACAAGGCCGAGCTGCACAACGTCACCGGCCGCGTGGTCGAGGTGCCCCTGGATGAGATGAACCGACCGCGGGCCTCGGTTGACCCGCAGTTGAGGGTGCCGCCGACCGAGGCCGAGATCGAGCAGCTGTTCGCCCGGGTGGCGCGAGGAGCTGGTCACCTGCCGCAAGTTCGCCCCGGCCGACGTGGGGCTGCGGATCAGCGAGGCCCGGATGCTCGACCTCGACGACGTTCGGTGGGAGCTGGGCCGGTTCGGCAAGCTCAAGTCCGTCACGGCAAGGGTTCGCGGCGCAAGGGCCCAAGCCGCGCTTGGTGCCGCTGATCAACGGCGCGGACCGCAAGTGCCCGCGGCGGCCTCGATGGCCAGCGACTTGCCGGCGGGCCTTGCCGCCGCTGGCAGAATCCGATCAACTGAGATGACTGCGGGCTGACTCGACGGCGAGGGCCTTGGCCGGGCTTTAGCGCGGCTTGACGTACCCCGGCCGACGGCGGCCCGGCGGGCTATGGGCGGTACGTCGGCAGGGAGGCCGCAATGGATATCGAGGCCAGCAACCGTGACGCCCACCCGCGACCGCCGCGCGGCGCGGAGATCCTGGGCCGGCCGCTGCTGAACAAGGACTCCGCGTTCACTGAGGCCGAACGCGACGCGCTCGGCTTGCACGGGCTGCTGCCCTGCGGCGTCCTCACCATGGAGCAGCAAGTCACCGTGGAGCTGGAGCACCTCCGCCACAAGACCGATGACCTGGAGAAATACATCGGGCTCGCGGCACTGCACGATCGGAATGAGACGCTCTTCCACCGGCTTCTGGTCGAGCACCTCGAAGAACTGGCTCCCATCGTCTACACCCCGACGGTCGGCGAGGCCTGCCGCCAGTTCAGCCACGTCGTCCGCCGTCCCCGCGGGCTGTGGATCACGCCGGATGACGTCAGCCGGATGCCGGAACTGCTGCGCAATGCCGACCGCCGTGACGTCAGGCTGATCGTCGCCACCGATAACGAGCGGATCCTCGGGCTCGGCGACCTCGGAGCCGGCGGCATGGGCATCCCCGTCGGCAAGCTCGCGCTGTACTCTGCGGGCGCTGGCGTGCATCCGGCATTGACGCTGCCGGTATCACTCGACTGCGGGACCGACAACCAGGATCTGCTCGGTGATCCGCTCTACCTCGGCTACCCGAAACCGCGGCTGCGCGGGGCGGCCTACGACTCCTTCATCGAGGCCTTCGCCAGCGCCGTCCGCGAGGTCTATCCCGGCGCGCTGCTGCAGTGGGAGGACTTCAAGCAGCACAACGCGATCCGGCTGCTCGACCGGTACCGGCACCGGCTGCCGAGCTTCAACGACGACATCCAGGGAACTGCCGCGGTGGTCGTGGCCGGCATCCTCGCCGCGCTGCGGCTGCGCGGCGAGCCGCTGGCCGCGCAGCGGCTGGTGTTTCTCGGCGCGGGCGCGGCCGGCACCGGGATCGCCCGGCTGGTTGAGATGATCATGCGGGCGGAGGACGCGACCGGCGACCCCCGGCGCTCGGTGCTGATGCTCGACTCCCGCGGCCTGATCTTCGAGGGGCGCGACCAGGTGGACGCGGACAAGCTCCCGTTTGCCCTGCCGCGCCGCGAGCTCGCCGGGTTCGGTTTCGCCCCTGACGGCCATTACGACCTCGAAACCGTCGTGCGGCAGGCGGCCCCCACCATCCTGATCGGAACGAGCGCGACGGCCGGCGCCTTTACCGAAGCGGCGATCCGGGAGATGGCGGCGCGGACGGCGGAGCCGATCGTGTTCCCGCTGTCCAACCCGACGGCGAACTCCGAGGCCACCCCCGCCGACGTGCTGGCCTGGACCGAGGGACGCGCGCTGGTAGCCACCGGCAGCGCGTTCGCACCGGTAAAGGTCGGCGACCGCACGCGCGTTGCCGGGCAGGCCAATAACGTCTTCATCTTTCCCGGCGTCGGCCTCGGCGCGATCGTGGCACGGGCACGCGAGGTCACCGACCGGATGTTCCTCGTCGCGGCCACCACATTGGCCGGCCTGGTCTCCGCCGACCGGCTCAGCCAGGGGGCTCTGTATCCGCCGCTCGGCGACCTGCGGCAGGTATCGCGTGCGGTCGCCACCGCCGTGGCACGGGAGGCCGTCGACAGCCAGGTGGCCCAGCTGCCGCCCGGCGCGGACCTCGAGGCAGCGGTGGACGCGGCGATGTGGATGCCCGGCTACAGCGCTACTAGATGACGGCATCGCCGGAGCCGATATCCTGGCGGCGAGCTGGCCTGCGGGAGGAGGAGCCGGGCAATGTGCCGGTTATTCGGGATGACCGCCGGAACACAGGCGGTCGCGGCGACCTTCTGGCTGCTCCACGCACCCGACTCACTGGAAGCGCAGAGCCACCGCAACGCCGACGGCAGCGGAATCGGGTTCTTCGATCCAGCCGGGCAGCCGGTCCTCGACAAGCAGCCGGAGCCGGCTTTCGGCGACGAGGAGTTCATTCGCGACGCCAGGCATGCGACCTCGGCCACGTTCGTCGCCCACGTGCGCTTTGCGACGGCGGGTGCCCGGACCGTGGCCAACACCCACCCGTTCGCGATGCACGGTCGGATCATGGCGCACAACGGCGGTTTCGGCGAGGTCGGGCGCCTTGATGAGCAGCTCGGCACTTACGGCCAGCTCGTGCTCGGCGACACCGACTCAGAGCGCTATTTCGCGCTGATCACCCAGCAGATCGACGCCCACGGCGGGCATGTCGGGGCAGGGATCACCGCTGCCGCACGCTGGATCGGCGAGCATCTGCCGCTGTCCTCGCTGAACGCCATCATCACCACGCCGGGCGAGCTCTGGGCGCTGCGCTATCCCGGCCAGCATGCACTGCACATCATCGAGCGGCCCGCCGGGGACAGTATTCCCGCCAGCGGTGCCGCCCTGCCGCCCGAGACGGGGCACGGCGGGCTGGCCGTCCGCAGCACAATGTCCTCCGTGCACGCGCCAGCGCTGCGGGAGGTGCCCACGGTCGTCGTCGCGTCCGAGGAACTCGACGGTGAAAGCGGCTGGCGCATGCTGGCCGAGGGCGAGCTCATCCACGTTCATCCGGACCTGACCGTCGAGTCCGCCGTGGTGATTCCGCAACCGCCTGCCCGCCTGGTGCCGCTTCCCGGCGACAGCCCGAACATCGACACGTGACCCCGGGGCCGCCCGCTCAGGCCGCGGCCTGGCGCCTGCCGGCGCCTCGGCTTACTCGCCGGATGCCCCTGCGGCTCACCGGGTGCAGCCGCCCTTGCCGCAGAAGCCATGGCCGCCCAGGCCAGGCCCGGTGATCCCCGTCACGGCGTCAGTCGACCTCCACCCAGTCCAGCGTGCGCTGTACCGCTTTCTTCCAGCCCGCGTAGCCCGCTTCCCGCTGCTCCGCGTTCCATTCCGGCTCCCAGCGCTTCGATTCATTCCAGTTGGCGACGAGTTCGTCGGTGTTCGACCAGAACCCGGTGGCCAGGCCCGCAGCGTACGCAGCGCCGAGCGCGGTCGTCTCGGCCACGACGGGGCGGCTGACCGGGACGCCGAGGATGTCGGCCTGCATCTGCATGCATAGGTCGTTCGCGGTAACCCCGCCGTCGACCTTCAGCTCATCCAGTTGCACCCCGGAATCCTGCTGCATTGCCTCGGCAACGTCGCGGCTCTGATAGCAGATGGACTCCAGGGTGGCCCGGGCGAGGTGCGCGTTGGTGTTGTAGCGCGACAGCCCGACGATCGCGCCGCGGGCGTCGCTGCGCCAGTAGGGCGCGAAGAGCCCCGAGAAGGCCGGCACGAAATAGATGCCGCCGTTGTCCTCGACCTGGCGGGCCAGCGATTCGGTCTCGGCCGCACCGGAGATGATGCCGAGCTGGTCCCGCAGCCACTGCACGGCCGATCCGGTGACCGCGATCGAGCCCTCGAGGGCGTAGACCGGCTTGCTATCGCCGAACTGATAGCACACCGTCGTGAGCAGGCCGTTCTTGCTGCGCACCAGCTCCTCGCCGGTGTTGAGCAGCATGAAGTTTCCTGTCCCGTAGGTGTTCTTGGCCTCGCCGACCGCGAAGCACACCTGGCCGACCGTCGCAGCCTGCTGGTCGCCGAGATCGCCGGTGAGCGGGACGCCGCGCACCGCCGCGGGCCCGCGAACCTCGCCGTAGCCGTCCGGAGCCGATGACGGCCGGATCTCCGGCAGCATGGAGCGCGGGATGCCGAAGAAGCCGAGCAGCTCGTCGTCCCAGCTGAGCGTCTCAAGATCCATGAGCATCGTGCGGCTGGCGTTGGTCACGTCGGTGACATGGAAGCCGCCATCGGGCCCGCCGGTCAGGTTCCAGATGAGCCAGGTGTCGGTGTTGCCGAAGACGGCGTCGCCGTTCTCGGCCGCCTCGCGCACCCCGTCGACGTTCTCGAGGATCCACTGGACCTTCCCGGCCGAGAAATACGTGGCCGGCGGCAGTCCCGCCTTCCGCCGGATCAGGTCGCCGCGCCCGTCGCGGTCCAGGGCGCTGGCAATGCGGTCAGTCCGGGTGTCCTGCCAGACGATCGCGTTGTAATACGGCCGGCCGGTCTTGCGGTTCCAGACGACCGTCGTCTCCCGCTGGTTCGTGATGCCCAGCGCGGCCAGGTCAGCCGACGTCAGGTTGGCCCGGTTCGTCGCGGTCTGGATCACCGAGCTGGTCCGCTCCCATATCTCCACCGGGTTGTGCTCAACCCACCCCGCCCGCGGCAGGATCTGGTCATGCTCGAGCTGATGCTTGGCCACCTCGTTCCCGGCGTGGTCGAAGATCATGAATCGGGAACTGGTGGTGCCCTGATCGACGGCACCAACGAAATCCGCCATCTGGTCCTCCTCGAGCTAGTGGCCGGGCCTGGTCAGCCGGCGCTTGAGCGAGTCGACGAGCCAGGCCGCGTCCGTGCCGTGACGGGTCGGGCGTGATCAGCCAGCCTCCGCCTCGGCCTCGATCTGGGCCTCGGTGGGCAGGTACCGGCCGACCGCGTAATGGTAGAGGGCAGCCCCGATCACAGCGCCGATGATCGGCCCGGCCGGCCCTGCCCGGAGCTGCCCGGTGTATGCAGCCGCCAGCCAGCAGGCGGACCGGCAGCGCTGCTCGGCGGATGACCGCTCGCGGCCGGGGACCGGCTGGGTTCGCTCGGGCCAGAGCTGGCGGAACTGGGCGGAGGCTTTGGGGCTGGGGGCCGGTCAGCCGAGCCAGCGGGAGTGGGCGACGATCTCCTCGTCCGACTTGCCATCGGCGAGCTCGATCTCGGCCCGGCGGGAGGCCGCGAACGTGCTGATCAGCTGGTCGCCCGCGGCGGCACGCAGCTCGTCGCTTGCCTCCAGCGCCTTCACTGCCTCGTCGAGGCTGTCCGGCAGCCGGACTGCCTGGTCTGCCTGGGGGTGTCCGGGCGCGCTCGGGTCGCCGCTGACTTCCGCCGGAAGGCTCGACTGCCGGTCCGCGCTGCTCAGCGCCACCGCCATGACCGCGCCGGTCAGCAGGTACGGGTTGGCGCTCGGGTCGAAGCACTTGAGCTCGACGTTCGCCGTGCCCAGGTCCGAGGGGGTGGCCTCGATGAACCGGACGGCGGCTTCCCTGTTCTCCTTGCCCCACACCTGATAGGCCCCGGCCCACCGGGACGGGCGCAGCCGCAGGTAGGAGGCCGGCAGCGGCGATCCGATCGCCAGCAGGGCGGGCAGGCTGTCCAGCAGGCCAGCCATGATTGACTCGCCGCGCTCGGTCAGGCCGTGCCGGCCGCTGCCGCCGGCGAGCAGATTCTCGCCGCCAGCCCAGAAGCTCGCGTGCAGATGGCCGCCGTTGCCGACGTTGTCCGCCAGCACAGCCGGGGCAAACGAGGCACGCAGTCCGTGCCGGGCAGAGACCGCCGAGATGATCAGCTTCACCAGGACGTGCGTGTCCGCCGCCGACACCGGGTCCTGAGCCGCCACGGAGACCTCGAATTGCGCCGGGCCGAATTCCGGATGGATCTGCTCGACCCGCACGCCGGCCGCCTCCAGGCTGTCGAGCACGTCGCGTGCGTAGCCGGCCGCACCGATAAACCGGGCCAGGCCGTAGCCGGTGCCGTCGACGGCGGGATGGAAATCGTCGGTGTCCCGGCCGACCATCCACTCGATCTCGAAGGCCATCAGGGCGCTGATGCCCCGACTCAGGCCGGCGGCCACCTGCGCCCTGGCGAACGAGCGCTGGCAGCCGGCGTAGACGGTGCCATCCTGCTGGAACCGGTCGCCGGGTGCCCACGCCCAGCCGTCCGGAGCCGGCAGCACGGCAAGCTGGTCGAGGTCGGGGACCAACCGCAGGTCGCCGTCTGGTGTGCACAGCGGCGACGCCGCGTCGATGCCGCCCGCACTGGTGAACGCGTCGATCACCGGCGAGAACCCCAGGCCCGACCGGGCCGCCGACGCCAGCGCGGTCAGCGGCACGACCTTGACCCGCGCCGCGCCGCTATGGTCGACGAAGGTCGTCGCGACGCCGCTGACCTCGCCCGCGAGCAGCCGCTGGAGCACCTGCGCCCTGTGCTCGTCGGCGGCGCGCTCCTCTGCACTGCGGGACCGGCTGAACGGCCGTGGCATGGTCAATTCCCCTTCGTGCGGCGAGCGTTCCTTGCGGTGCCCGATTCCGTCAGGACGTTACCTCCCCATCCCTGGCCAAGCCGCCGGACGCTGCCGGGACCGGGCTGGCCAGTCCTTCGGAACGCGTCAGCATCTCCCCGGCTTGCCGGGTGGCTGCGGGCCGGGCCAGCACCCAGGCGATCCCGATCACGAACCAGGCGATGGCCACCGCCGGCCCCCACCAGTTGACTCCCGTCGGCAGCGGCCAGATGTTCCTGAACAGGGTGTAGACAAGGACAATTATGCCCAGGACCGGGATCGCGATCTCCCAGCGGCGCACCGTCGTCTGGCCGGAGAAGAACACCAGCCGGACCATCCCGATCGTTGCCAGGATGTAGACCACCAGCAGGATCAGCGTCCCGATCACCCCGCTCTGCGCGAACAGGCCGAATGGGGTGCCACGCAGGACGAACCAGGTGAAGGCGATGATGACGTAGACGGCCAGCGCCACCGCCGCGGCAGAAACAGTCGGGGTCCGGCGCCGCGGCGAGACATGGCTCAGCCGGGGCGGCAGGATGCCGTCCCTGCCCATTGCGAAGAAGAGCCTCGAGGCGCCGACCGTACAGGCCAGCGCGCAGCCGAAGGCCGAGATCATCGCGCCGGCCGTGATGAGCGTACCGAGCCAGGAGGCGACGTACCTGGTGCCGAGATCGCCGACCAGGGAGGTCGAGTTGATGAACGCCGTTACCCCCTTCGCCGATGTCCCGAAGCCCATGACCTCAACCGCGGTCACCACGAAGAAGTAGATCCCGCCGAAGATCGCGACGCCGAGGATGGCCCGCGGGATATCGCGGTTAGGGTGCCTGGTCTCCTCGCCGAGGGTGGCCGCAGCCTCGAACCCGGCGAAGGACAGGAAGCCGAATACGACACCGAGGAAGACCGTCGACAGCGGGGTGCCCGCCGGGAGCTTGAAGATCGACCAGTTGACGCCCAGGCCGCCCGGCGCGCTGTGGCCGGCGAGCTTGCCGAAGACAATCGCGACCACGATGACGATCAGGGCCACGGTAATGGCTTCGGCGGCCAGCAGCAGCCGGGTGCCGCCGCGGGCCGGCGTGATGGCAATCCACCAGACCAGCAGCATCCCGATCGCGCCGAGCAGGAATCCCGACCAGGTTGGCGGGTTTTTCCAGATCCCGAGCGCGTTCAGCAAGTTGGACGCGAAACGGCCGCCGGCCATGGAGGTGACAACGCCGTAGAAGGTGTAGGTGCCTGCCAGCGCCCAGCCGGAGATCACGCCAGCCCGCGGGCCCAGCGTCGCCCCGACGAATCCGTACACCGAGCCCGAGTGGTGGAACCGCTGGGTCAGCCGGACGAAGGTGTAGGCGACCAGCAGCACGCCGACAAAAGCAAGCGCGAAGGCCACCGGCACCGCCCGGCCGACCGTTGTCGCGGTGCCCTGCGGATTGATGCTCGCCGCCATCGACGGCGCCATCAGGGCCAGAGAGATGCCGATGGCCTCCCAGATGCTGAGGTTGCGCCGGAGCTTGCCCTGCCCGGTCTCGGTCTCGGTCTCGGTGGTGTTAGCCGCCATGTCTCAGGCACCTCCTGCTGCCAGCCGCGCCCCACCGGCCGCGTTCTACGCCGACCCTGGTTCCATGACCCGCGCCCCGGTCGTCATTGATCACGCACCTTGGCTTGTAGCTGATGATGCTCCTGCGCCGTCAGCTGCACAAGATCTGATTTACATATTTCCTACCTGACTTTAGGACATAGTGCCAGGTCAGCGAAAGTGCCCCGCTCGCGGCCGGGGCGCCGGGGCGCCGGGTGAGCCCGGTCAGCTCCTCGCCAGTGCGGCGAAGCCGAGCGCGAGGGCATCTTCCGCCACCCCTACCGCGACGCCGGGAAGACGGGAAGGCGGCGGGCTAGCGCGGCGCGGACATCGTGGCCAGCCATGGCCGCGGGGAGGGCGGGCCGCAGCCTACACGTTCGGCGTCTGCTCCGCCGCGGTGGCAGGCGACCCGTCGCCCCCGCGATCTGCGGGTACAACCCCGCGAATGCGCATCGTGCTCGACACGACCAGCGTGAACGTGCAGACCGAGCTTGACCCGACCGCACACCCTCCGGCGTCCCCGGTCCTGGGCGCTCACCCGTACCGGCCGCGGGCCGGTGACCTCCCGGTCCCATCCGGTCCGGTGCTGCGCCGGACGCTGGAGCTAACCGGAGCGCTCATCGAGCGCTCGCCGCCCGCGGTGCTCGGACCGCTGTCACCGGATCAGGCCGCCGACGAACTGCTCGGCTACCTGCGGCGCCACGGCCACCTTCCCGCGGGCGGCTCGGCGAACGCTGCTGGGCCCTAGCTAGGCGCTGCGGCTCAGCACGACCTTGAGCGCGTCGGTGTCGCCGGGCCGAGCGAACGTGTCGTATGCCTTGTCGAACTCATCCAGCGCGAAGCGGTGGGTAATGAACCGCCCGGCGTCGATCTGGCGGCTTGTGACCAGGCGCAGCAGCGTCGCGGTGGAGTAAGCGTCGACCAGGCCAGTCGTGATGGTAATGTTCCTGATCCACTGCTCCTCGAGGTGCAGGGCGGCAGGCTCGCCATGCACGCCGATGTTGGCGACGTGACCGCAGGGCCGGACCATCGCGATGGCAAGCTCGATGGCGGCAGGCACGCCGACCGCCTCGATGGTGACGTCGGCGCCTAGCCCGCCGGTCAGCGAGCGGACCACCTCAAGCGGGTCCTGCCTGGCGTTGTTCACGACGATGTCCGCACCGAACCGCTTGGCCGCCTCGAGCCGGGAGTCAGCGAGGTCGATCGCGACGATGTGGCTCGGGCTGAACAGGCGGGCACCCATAATCGCGGACAGGCCAACAGGGCCGGACCCGACGATCGCGACCACATCGCCTGGCTGCACGGCACCGTTGAGGACACCGACCTCGTAGGCCGTCGGCAGGATATCCGCCAGCATGAGGATGTCCTCGTCGGCGGAGCCAGCCGGCACCGGATAGGTGGAAGTGTCAGCGAAGGGCACGCGGACGTACTCGGCCTGGGTGCCGTCGATCTTGTGGCCGAGGATCCAACCGCCCCCGCCCAGGCACTGCCCGTAATGACCCTCCCGGCAGAACCTGCATTTCCCGCATGCGGAAATGCAGGAGACGAGGACGCGATCGCCGGCCTTGACCGTCTTCACGGCGCTGCCGACTGCCTCGACAGTCCCGACCGCTTCATGGCCAAGAATCCGCCCATCGGTAACTGCCGGGACGTCGCCCTTGAGAATATGCAGATCCGTACCGCAAATCGTCACGGCATCCACCCGCACTACCGCATCGGTGTTGTCGGCAATTTCCGGCTTCGGCACTTCCTCCCAGGCCTTGTTGCCTGGTCCGTGATAGACAAGAGCTCGCATTACCAAGGATCTCCTCTTCCTTTAGGAACCAGCACACACACTGTGCTCGCCGCGCTACTCACGCGGAAGTGCCGAAGGTCCCGCGGAGGGTCAGCCGCCCTGATCACCTGCGCCGGCTCCGATTAACCGGGCACCGTATTAGTGTCCCGCGCCCGAAGTTCGTAGCAGAAGTCGTCCGAGGGATTCGAGGATCTCGTCCGCTGTTTTGGTCCAGACGAAGGGTCTGGGGTCTTCGTTCCAGTTGCCGGTCCAGGCGCGGATGTCGGCTTCGAGTGCCTGCACGGACTTATGGGCGCCGCGGCGATCATCTTGGCGGTCAGCTCGCCAGACCACCGTTCCACCTGGTTCAGCCACGACGAGCTGGCCGGCGTGAAGTGCATGCGGACTCGCGGATGGCTGGCAAGCCACTGCTGGATCACCGGGGTCTTGTGCGTGGCGTAGCTGCCCGGCCACGATGTGCACCTCCAGCCCGGCGGGTACCTCGCGGTCGATCCTTTGCAGGAACTTCTCCCGCTCGGCGGCCCGGTGCTGACGGTGCAGCGAGGAGATCACCAGCCCGGTGGCGATGCCGGGCGCGGCAGACAAGGTGGCGGCGGCGTAGCGGACGTAGTCGCGGGTCCGCTTCCCCGGCATGCCCGGCATCATCGGCAGCACCGGGGACGACCGGTCCAGGGCCTGGATCTGCGACTTCTCGCCGGCGCACAGCACGACCGCGTGCTCGGGCGGGCTGAGGTACAGGCCCGCCACGTCGTGCACCTTCCCGGTGAACAGCGGATCGGTGCTCACCTTGAAGCCGTCCGCCAGGTGCGGCTTGAGCCTGAACGCCTTCCAGACCCGCCCGGGGCGGACGGCGGCGACGGGGAGGCCGCCGATGTTGACGCCCCACAGCTGACTCCTCTGCGGCCGCATGACCGCACCCGCCACCGCTCGCGGCTGCCCGCTGGCCGGGTCGACCAGCAGCAGCTCCTCTTCGGCTCCCACGTTCCGTGCTGCCACGGTACCCATCATCTCAGCCGCGCCAGGACGCGGGTCAGCGCCGGTGCTACCTCGGACAGCCGCCGGACCGGCTGACTGATGCCACCGCCGCTTCGCGCCAGCTCGGCCGCGGCAAGCCCCGAATAGGGCGTGGGCAGCGGGCACAGTACATGCAGCCGGTCGATCCCGGCCAGCGCCGATGCGGGGGCGCCGCCGGCCGTCCGCAGGCAGTCAGACACCAGGACTGTCAACCGCTCGTCGGCGGTCGCGCGGGCCAGCTGCACCGCGGCCGCGCGCAGCGCGCCGGCGCGATCGGTCATTCCGTGCCCGCGCAGCTGCACCAGCTCGCCGACCAGCTCTTCGGGAACCCGCCGGGAACCCTGCGGCTGCAGCACAGTGCGCTGAGCGCCAAACGCGAGGATCGCGGGATCCAGCCGCCCGTCCGCTGCGAGAACCACGGCGGCCGCCGCGACCGCGGCGATCGCCACCGCGCGGCCCGACATCGAGCCGCTGGTGTCGACCAGCAGGCATACCGCCCGGCGGTGCGTGCGCCAGGACCGGGTCACCAGGTCGCCATCGGCCGGCGGCCAGCTGCCGGACAGGCGGTCGAGCGTGCGATCCAGATCGAGATCCCCCTCCCCGCGGTGACTGGGGCCGAGCCGCCGGGTGCCGCGAACCGGAGCCCCGCCGACCGCGCCGAGCTGGACGAAGGTCCTCGCCGCCGCTGCGCGGCAGCGCGCAGCTCCCGGTCAGTGGCGACCGCCAGGTCGGCCAGCAAGGTCACCGCGGAATCGGGGTCGGCAGCAAGCAGCCTGGCGTGGGCGCCGCCGTCGAGCAGCCCGGCCTCGGGAGACACATCACCGAACGAGGCGGCCCGCCGGCCAGCTCGGCGCGGCTGATGGTCCGCCGCGCGCCGCCCTCGGCGCGGTCACGGCGGAGGCTGGATCGGGAGCGGACCGTCGGTGAAGCTGGCCGGCACGTAGCCCTCCGCCAGGACCAGCGCGGGATCGTACTGACCCACCAGCCGGGCTCGGCGTTGCCCTCGACGAAGACGACCTCCTTGCCCGCGTCGGGGCGATCTCCCAGGGCAGGGTGGATTTGCCGGTGCCCGGCGGCCCCTCGATGACCACGTGCCGGCCAGCCTGCAGCGCGACGGTGAGCACCTCGCGCTCCCGCCGCAGCCCGACTACCCGCGGCGCGCCGGGCACTGTTCCCGCCGCTGGCAGATCAGGAATTGGCGTGCAGGATGACACCGCGGATGTTGTTGCCGTCCAGCAGATCCTGGTAGCCCTGGTTGACTTGGTCGAGTGTGTACGTTGTGGTGATCAGCTCGTCCAGCTTCAGGTCCCCTGACTGGTAAAGCTCGACCATCCGCGGGATGTCGTGGAACGGATCGCCGGAACCGAACGGGCTGCCCTGGATGCGCTTTTCGAACAAGGTCAGGACGCCGCTCGACAGCTCGATCGTGTTCTTGGCGGGATCGGCAGCCCGGTCACGACAACGGTACCGCCCTTGCGGATCGCGTTGAAGGCGTTGGTAACGACCTCCGAGGTCACCACGCCCACGGTGACGATCGCCTTGTCGGCGCCCACTCCGCGGGTCAGCTGGCTGATCAGCTCCTGGGCCTGCTCGGGGGTCTCGCAGCTGTGCGTTGCACCGAACTGCTCGGCGGCCTCCCGCTTGTTCGCCAGAGGGTCGATTGCCACCACGTTGCGGGCACCCGCCAGCGCGGCTCCCTGCACGGCGTTTGATGCCGATGCCGCCGATGCCGTAGATGGCGATGGTGTCGCCCGGCTCGGTGGCGGCGGCGTGTACCGCGGAGCCGAGCCGGTGGGCACCCCGCAGCCGATCAGGACGACCTTGTCCAGCGGCAGGTCAGAGTCCACCTTGACGCAGGAATTCTCGGAGACGGTCGCGCGCTCGGAAAAAGTGCCGAGCATGCACATGCCGCCGAGGTCCTCACCATCCTTATGGAACCGGTAGGTGCCGTCGGGCAGCATGCCGTCCAGGATGGTGGCACCCATGTCGCACAGGTTGGACTTGCCGGTCGAGCACCACCAGCAGTGGCCGCAGACGGGCAGGAAGGAGCAGATGACATGGTCACCGGGCCGCAGCCGGTTGACGCCTTCGCCGACTTCCTCGATGATCCCGGCGCCCTCGTGGCCGCTGGCCATCGGGAAGCGCGGCGTGATGTCGCCGTGCCGCAGGTGCTCGTCGGAGTGACAGAGGCCCGCAGCCACGAAGCGGATTAGCACCTCGCCGACCTTCGGCGGATCCAGGTCGAGCTCGGTGACCTCGAAATCCTGACCCGCTCCCCGCAATATCGCGGCCCTGGTCTTCATCGACCCTCCTGGTTCCCAGCCCGAACGGATGCCGTTTCGACGTGCCCGGATCCTGCATGCAGCGGCAGGCGGCAGAAACCGCGGCCAGCGCCAGGCAAGCGCGGTCACTGGGCGCCGTGAATGTCACCATAAATCGGGCATGGCCACTTCGGCCACTCCCGAAGCGCTCGATGTACCGGGCTCTTGTTACTCGATGCGCCGGGCACCTGCTACTCGGTGCGGGTGGCGATGCGCGTGCCGATCACGACAGTCCGGCCGACCGTGCAGAGCCGGTCACAGGACTTGCGCACCACGTCAGGCAGCACGCCGCAAGCCCTGTCGCCCTGCTCGGTGTCCGGAAACACGATCCGGAAGGTCACCTCGATATCGGCGAGGCGGTTCCCCTCGGCGTCGCGCACCTTCTTCGCGTCCACCTGCACCTCGAACGCGTCAGGTTCAGTCCGGTGCGATGTCAGGATGTCGACGTCGATTGCGGTGCAGCCGCCGATCGCGGCAAGAAGCAGCTCGACCGGAGTGAACTTGGCACTGCCCCCGGTGCCGAACACGATCTGCCCGCCACGATCGTTGGCGACGTGAACTCGCCGCTCGCGATCCGCTCGACGGTCACGGAGCGGTAGTCAGAATCATTCGCTATTCCCCGATAATGCCAAACGCCCGCGGCAGACCGGCAGCCGCTCACCGGCTGGAGCGCGCCCGTCGGGGTCAGCTCCGCGCGGCCTCGCCACCTGACGGCGGCCCGCGGCCCGGGCCCGCCTGACGCCAGTGAAACCTGACGACGGTGATAATCGCCATCCGCGCCTCCTGTCGGTATCGGCCGGGCCGGATTACCTTCGAGTCATGCTGAAGCATCGGATCGTCCTGCCGCCGGAGCATCTCTACCCAGCGGACGAGTGGCGCATCGTGGAGGCCCCGTACTCGGATGAGTTTGTCGATCGCACCGAAACGGTCTTTTCGCTCGGCAACGGTTTCGTCGGCGTCCGCGGCAGCTTCGAGGAGGGGCGCCCGACCCTGTGCCCGGGGACGTTCGTCAACGGCTTCCACGAGACCTGGCCGATTGTGCATGCGGAAGGCGCGCCCGCGCTCGCCCGGACCGGTCAGACGATCGTGAACGTGCCCGACACGACGATCCTCAAGCTCTATGTGGACGATGAGCCGTTCTTCCTGCCGACTGCGCGCATCCATGATTACTCGCGGGTCCTGGACATGCGGGCCGGGACGCTGACGCGCGAGTTCGTGTGGGCCACTGACGCCGGGAAGCACGTCCGGGTCCGCTCGCGCCGGATCGTCTCGCTCGAATACCGCCACCTGGTCGCGATGACCTACGAGGTGACACTGCTCGACCACTCCGCACCTGTCGTGATCTCCTCGCTGGTGCTCAACCGCCAGGACGCACACCTGCGGGAAGACCTGCCCGAGTACCGGCCGGGCGATCCCCGCCTCGCGACCGTACTGCCGCACCGGGTACTCAACGTGCGGGCTGCCGAGCTTGCGGACCGGCGCACCCTGCTGGGCTACCAGACGACCAACAGCGGGATGACGCTCGGCGTCGGTGTCGACCACGTGATCGACGCGGCGTGCTCCTATCACGCGGTGGGGTCCCTCGACGACGATACGAGCGAGGTCCTCGTCACCGCCGATGCGGTGCCGGGCGTGCCGATCCGGATCACCAAGTATGCGGCCTACCAGACCTCGCGCAGCATCCCGGTGCCCGAGCTTGTCGATCGGTGCCGCCGGACGCTGGACCGGGCGGTCCGGGACGGATTCGACATGCTCGTCACGAGCCAGCGCGCGAACCTTGCCCGCTTCTGGGACAGCGCCGATGTGCGCGTGCAGGCCCGGCTCAATCCGGTGCGGCAGCAGCAGGCGATCCGGTGGAACCTCTACCAGGTCGCGCAGGCGTCGTGGCGGGCCGAAGGGGCCGGAGTCCCGGCCAAGGGACTGACCGGGCAGGCCTACGAGGGCCACTATTTCTGGGACACCGAGATCTACGTCCTGCCATTTCTGTCTTACACCCAGCCAAGGATCGCCCGAAACCTCCTGCGCTTCCGGCACAGCATGCTTGGCCGCGCGCGGGAGCGGGCGCAGGAAGTGAGCCAGCGAGGGGCGCTCTTCCCGTGGCGGACCATCAACGGCGAGGAGGCTTCGTCCAATTTCCAGTCGGGCACCGCGCAGTATCACATCAACGCCGATATCGCTTACGCAATCAGGCGCTATGCGCACGTCCAGGGCGATGTTCGCCTGCTCGGCGAGATCGGCGCTGAGATCCTGGTCGAGACCGCCCGGCTATGGGAGGACCTCGGTTTCTTCGGCGCCGACAAGAGGTTCCACATTCATGGCGTTACCGGGCCCGACGAGTACACCACCGTAGTCAACGACAACGCCTATACCAACCTCATGGCGCGGCTGAACCTTAATTTCGCCGCCGCCACCGTGCGCCGGCTGCGCGAGGAGCGACCGGAGGATTACACCGCGCTCGTCCACGCAGTAAGACTTCAGCCCAGGGAGATCGGGTCCTGGGAGCGCGCTGCGGCAGCAATGCACGTGCCGTTCGATGACGAGCGCCGCATTCACCCGCAAGACGAGACGTTCCTGCGCCGGGAGATGTGGGACCTCGACAAAACACCGCGCGACAAGTTCCCGCTGCTGCTGCACTTCCACCCGCTCGTGATCTACCGGCACCAGGTGCTGAAGCAGGCCGACATCGTGCTCGCGATGTTCCTGCTGGGCAACGAGTTCTCCGCGGAGCAGAAGCGCCGCAACTTCGACTACTACGACCCGCTCACCACTGGCGACTCGTCCTTGTCCGCGTGCGTGCAGAGCATCATCGCCGCCGAGATCGGCAAAGAACGTGAGGCTCTCGAGTACTTCCAGTATGCGCTGCTCATGGACCTGGGCAATGTGGCCGGGAACGCATCGGACGGAGTTCACATCGCCTCAGCCGCCGGCGTGTGGTCGTCGCTTGTATTCGGGTTCGGCGGCGTCCGCGATTTCGACGGCAGGCTGTCCTTCGCGCCCAATCTGCCGCGCGCGTGGAACGAGCTCGCATTCTCGCTGCGATTCTGCGGACGGCAGATCCGGGTCAAGCTCACCCATGACGAGGAGCGCTACCTCGTGGAAAAGGGCACTCCGCTCAACGTCAGCGTCCGGGGCGAGCCATACCTGCTCAGCCCGGGTACTCCGGTTGCGATCAAGCTCCCGACGCCGTAGCACCGTCGGCCCATGCCCGGTTCGGGGTCACCAAAAGGCCGGGCACTGCACCCAGTTCACCAGATCGTCGAGCCAGCGCGGGGTGCAGCCTCCCAGCGGGCGCCGCGCGGATTTGACGCGCCGGGCGGCGGGCGGCAGTCTCAGCAAGACCAATGAGCACTGAGGCACCGAAGCCGTGGCCGCGCCCGCGGCCGCTGATAGGGGACAGCACCAGCAGCGCCGAGCGGGCCGGCGACCCCATGAGCTGGGCCCTGCCGCCCGCGACGCGTGCCGCCCTCGCCGAGGTCGTCGCCGCCCGGCGTGATGTGCGCCGCTTTCGCCCGGACCCCGTCGGCGCCGACATCCTCGGCGAGGTGCTGGCGGCCGGCCACGCAGCGCCGAGCGTCGGGCACTCCCAGCCGTGGCGCTTCCTCGTCGTGCGGGATCGCCACCTTCGGGCCAGCGCGGCAGTCATGGCCGACCGTGCTCGTCTTGCCCAGGCCAGACAGCTCGACGCGGACAGTGCACGGCATTTGCGCAGCCTGCAGCTCGAGGGGATCCGGGAAGCCCCGGTGGGTGTCGTGGTCTGCTGTGACCGGCGCGCCCGCCCGGCCGGCGTTCTCGGCCGCGCGACCTTCCCTGACTCCGATCTGTGGTCCTGCGCGTGCGCGATCGAGAACATGTGGCTGACCGCTCGCGGGCACGGGCTCGGGCTGGGCTGGGTCACGCTGTTCGACCCTGATGAGCTGAGCGCTCTGCTGCATCTGCCCGACGGTGTGGTGACACTCGGATGGCTCTGCCTCGGCTGGCCCGACGAGCGACTGCCCGCACCGGGACTGGAGCGGCACGGATGGTCGCGGCGGCTCCCGCTCGCCGAGGTCGTCCTGCAAGATCGCTGGCCGGATGCGGTGGCGCCCGCCCCGCCTGCTGATCGCGCCGACACGGCGCTGGGCAGTGCCCGGGTCCTGGCCCGCGACAGCGAGGACCGTCTGCTGGCCGCGCCCGGGTCGCTCGGGCTGCTCGGCGAGACGCTGCTGCGCGCCGAGTCCGTCCACGCATGCGAAGGCGCCGGAACCCTGGTGATCGCCGCCGCCGACCACCGCGTTGCCGACCTGGGCGTCAGCGCATTCCCGCGCAGTACCACCCGGCTGGTCGCGCGGGCGCTCGCCGCCGGGCAGGGCCAGGGCGCCGCCATGGCCAGAGCCGCAGGCCTGCAGATATGCCTGGCCGACTGCGGCATAGACGGGGCTTGCATCGACGGCTGGCGGGATTTGCGACCCGCGGGCCCGCGGGGCGACCTGGCTAGCTCGGATGCGCTCGACCGCAGCGCCGTTGCGGGGCTGCTCGCCGCGGGCGAACAGGCCGGCCAGGAGCTCGCGGCTGCTGGCCCCGTTGCCCTGGGCGAAGTTGGCATCGGCAACACGACTGTGGCATCCGCGCTCGCCGCGGCCCTGCTGGCCGTGGCCGCCGAGCAAGTCACCGGACGGGGCGCGGGCAGCGACACCGCCATGGTCATCCGCAAGCAACTGGTCGTACGGCAGGCGCTGGCGCGGATGGGCGGGCGGCTTCCCCCGCCTGGCCAGCTCGATCGCCTCGGCGTCACGGACCTGCTCAGCGGAATCGGCGGCCCGGAGCAGGTCTTCCTCACGGGAGTATGCCTGGGAGTCGCGGCCGCAGGCGGCCTGGTGGTGCTGGACGGACTGCTCACCGCCGCGAGTGCGCTGGTCGCCGTTCGGCACCGTCCTGAGGTGCAGGCGCACCTGGTCGCGGGGCACCTCAGCGCGGAGCCGGCGCACGTGCAGCTGCTCGATGCGCTGGGCCTCGAGCCCCTCCTCGACCTGCGGCTGCGCGCAGGCGAGGGGGTGGGAGCAGTGCTCGCGCTCGCGCTGCTCGCCCAGGCGAAGCAGGCCCGGCGGATGACTGCCGCGACGGACTGAGCAAAGCGGGCGGCAGTCGCCTCCGCCGCCGAACGCACGACGCCGGCATCTGGCTGCGTCAGCGGGCAAGCCAGGGATGAGCCGGTCAAGCCGCCTGATGGTCGCATCGGCCAGCTGCTAGGCCTTGGTGAAGGACTTCAGCTCGGCGACGCTGCTCACGGTCGTCCGGCCGTCGGCCGTGGCGAGGACCTCGGTTTTCACCGGGCCGACCCCGTTCGCCACCCAGTTCCGGATTTCCGTATCCACTGTGAAGCCCTCGATTCGCTCGGTCATGGTCTCGGTGATGACGGTGGCGCGGTAGGTGCCGGCTGGCACCGTAACCGTCGCCGTGCCAGCCCCCTTGACGACCATGTGCGCATCGAGGGTGGTCGTCTGGCCGCCTTCTGTCACCGTTATCACGAGCGTGTCGTGATTCGGCTGGCCGGATGCCAGCTGGGCCCCGCCGGGCCAGAGCACGCTGCCCGACTTGATCTGCACCGCGGTACCCGCGAACTGGGTCAGCGGAATCGTGATTGAGCCGTTCGGGTGAAAGACGAATATGACGTGCGTGGCTGTCGATGCTGTCGGCACGCCCGGCAGCTGGGTGCTGATCGCCATGGTCACCCGCTTGCCGTCGGGCGTAGCGGTGACGGCGGTCATCCGGTTGGTCGACATGCCTTTCCCGGTGCCCAGTTGCTCGGTATAGACCCAGGTGTTTCCCACCGCGATCGGGAAGAGGGCGGAGACATCAGTCGCGCTGCCGCCGGACGTGCCCGCAGCGGACGAAGCGCTCGCGGTTCCCGAAACGGCGTGGCTGGAAGCGGCGGGGCTGGACGTGCTGTCAGCGCCAGAGCCGGAACTCTTTCCGCAGCCGGCCAGAACCAGGGCGGCGGCGACAGCCGCGGATGCGCAGACTGCGTATGTGCGTGGGGTGTAGCTAGCTCGGTTCATTTTTGTGACCTCGGTCTCTTCTTGGTAGTGGAGGTCTACTGCGCGGACAGTCGTGGCGGGGGTGCTGCCGGTCATTACCGCGAGTCACTGTTGACTGCGCTGATGTCGCTGCCTTCGGCTGCCGTGCCGCGGCCCGTCCCCGCGCCGGAGTAGGGGGCGAGCGACGCGGCGAGAATCGACAGCGCCAGCGACTGCAGCCACACGGTGCCCGGACCGGACAGTACCGCGAAGTGGTGCGCGCCGCCGAAGTACCGGTTAGCGATGCCCTGGACTTGTATGGGCTGGAAGACGACCGAAGCTTCGAACATCCCGACATGCCCTCGATGGGCCCGCAGCGACTGGCCTGCAGCCAGCTCGAACCTGACGACCTCTCCGGCGAGCTGCACCGAGGCGCGCCCCTGGCCGCCGATGTGCTGCAGGACTGCCCCAGCGTTGTGTCAGCAGGTGCGCCAGCAGCCCGAAGGTGATGACGGTGCGGGCCGCATCCCGACAGGTAGTCCCCGGGCGGTCCGATGGGGTATTCCTGCGGTGGCAGGGTTCCCTGCACCAGCCGCTTGAGCGCCTTCTGGAGGTGGACCTCGGACAACCCCCCCGCCAGCAGCGGCAGGGGTGACCAATCCCGGCGTTCGTAAGCGAGAACTCCCCCGACCAGGGACCGAGAACGAGCCGATGACGGGGTAGAAGGCCCGCCGGGCAGCAGCCGCATCTGCGGACCGAGTGCTGCCAGGTACACCGGGACGGAGGATGGCACTTCGCCGGCCGGGTCCGCAAGTTCTCGAACCCGAGCCGCTCTGCTTCGCGGCCGACTTCTCTCAGCCGGCCGAACGGCAGGCCAAACCGGGCATCCAATCCGACACCGATAATCATGGGTCGCATTATGCAGAGGACATCGCGGTAACTGCCAGGGGCCCGGACTGCGCCGGTACCTGACGCGTACTGGGGCGGCGGCTCAGCAGCTCATGGCGATTCAGCCGTCCTCTTGATTGCGGCGAGAGTCACGGGGATGCCGGTGCGCGCAGCCTCGATGCGGTCAGCGATCTGTGCCTGCGCGTCGGCTCCGTACCGCTCCTCGAACCGGTCGATCCCGGCGGGGAGGAACTCCCAGGACTCCGTTACCTGCGTCCCGCCATCAACCGGGGTGAATGTATAAGCCCAGCGCACCCAGGCCCCACCGACGACGAACGCGAACTCCCGGCCGGGCTCCGCCGCCACGACCTCGGATCGCGTCTCCCAGGTCCTTCCGGGCACCTCGTTTCGCCCGGTGAACCAGGCACCCGCCCGCGGGGCGGCCCCATCGTCCCACCAGCAAGCCCTGCAGACCGGGCTCCACTCGCCCATCCGCGTCACATCTGAGACCAGGTCATACAGGGCTTCCGGTGAGCGCGCGATTACGATCGACGCTGAATGGCTGAGACTGTCCATCCGCACAGTATCGCCGGTCAACGGCAGCTGCAGGGAGCACAGGAGCTCTCTGTTTCGCCATGATTGCTCGACCGTCTGACTACTCCTCAACGGCTTGCCTGCTGCGGCGGATCCCGCGGATCCTCAGCACATTCACAGTGATAATCGGCACAGCGGGTACGGCGAACAATGCGGCCGCGGCGGCTTCCCCGCGGCATTGTCTTGCCCGACGATCAAGGCGAGGGGATGCACACTAACCACCGCAGGAGAACTCGCTCGGACCGTACTGGCTGGCCATCGCGCCGATAACCAGGTAGCTACACTCCGGTATCGCGCGCGCATGCGGCCGGGCGTACCACGCCGCTGGATCTGGTGTCAAGCATGTCCGGCCGATCCGCCGCCACCTCGACCGCCTCGGCGCGGGACCGGACGTACGCCTGTCGCCCGCGCCGCAACGAGGCAGCCTGGGTACTCATCCCGGATGGCAGGCACGCACCGGCTCGTATCCGCCGGAGGCGCTGTGGTCGCAGGAGCGACCGGCGGAATCGGACGACAGCCCGATCCTGCTCACGATCTCGGTGTATGTTTCTCGAGCCAGTTCATGGCGTCTTGACGGCTTTCATAGATGTGCGGGGCCAGTTCCCGGTGGAACAGCTGCTTGGTGAGCTTGAGCCGCATGAAGGAGCTGGTCGTGTACCTGGTCACGCTCGCGTAGTGCCGCTCGGCCAGCCCGCGGACCACGGAGATGTAGTCGTCGGTCAGGGCCGGGTCCACGTAGAAGTTGTCATAGTTGACGACCATCTGCACCTTCTTGTCGATGGCTGCCAGGCGCTTGTCGACCGCGGCCCCGATCGCCTGGACCTCGTCCTCACTGACCAGCGACATGCCCTCCATGTTCAAGAAGAACATGTTGCGTTCGGCGTCGTAGGCGAACCGGGCTTCGAGCGGCATGGTCAGCAGGTCCTCCTTCAGGCCCATGGGTTCGGCGGTGAAGATCCGCGCGTCCATCAGCTTCGGCTCGCCGCGGATGATGGGCTCGAACCCGATGTGGGCGAGGACGTCCTTCTCGAGATCCACCCCCGGGGCGATCTCGATGAGCTCCAGGCCGTCGGGGGCGAGCTGAAAGACGCACCGCTCGGTCACGTACAGCACCGGCTGGCCGGCGGCGGCCGCGTACTCGCCGCTGAAGGTCCGCTGCTCGACATCGGCGAGAAACTTGGCCGCCACGATTTCGTCAGCGATGACCATCCGGCCATCCTGCACCCGGCAGCGGCTCGGCACCACGAAGGTCCCGGCGAAAACCAGCCGTTTGGCGTTCTGGCTGATGTTAATGAACCCCCCCGAGCCCGCCAGCTTCGGCCCGAACCGGCTGACATTAACATTGCCCAGACGGTCCACCTGAGCCATGCCCAGGAAGGCGGCGTCAAGACCCCCGCCGTCGTAGAAGTCGAACTGGGACGGCTGATCCAGGATGGCCTGCGCGTTCACCGCCGAGCCGAAATCCAGCCCGTCGGCCGGCATACCGCCCATCGCACCGGGTTCGGCGGTCAGCGTGAGGTAGTCCAGGATGTGCTCTTCGGCCGCCACATTGGCGACGCCTTCCGGTATGCCGATGCCGAGATTGACCACACTGCCGGGCCGAAGCTCCATCGCCGCCCGGCGGGCGATGACCTTCCGCTCGGTCAGCTCTAACGGCGGGACAGAGGTGCGGACCCGCCGCAGCTCTCCGCTCAACGCCGCGGAGTAAGGCGTGCCAAAGGTCTGCCAATGGTGCTCGGGCTGCGAAACGACGACGCAGTCGACCAGGATTCCAGGGATCTTCACCTCGCGCGGGCTCAGGCTGCCAGTCTCGGCAACCCTCTCCACCTGCACGATCACCAAGCCACCGGCATTGTGCACCGCGGTCGCCACGGCGAGCGCCTCCATGATCAGCGCCTCGCGCTCCATGGTGATGTTCCCTCCGGGATCCGCGGTGGTACCGCGCAGGAACGCCACATCGAGCTGCAACGCCTTGTAGAACAGGTACTCAGCGCCATCGAGGGTGATCAGCTCGACGCGGTCCTCGGTCGTCCGTCCATTGATCTTCCCGCCGCCCTGCCGCGGGTCGACGAAGGTACCTAGTCCCACCCGGGTCAGCAAGCCGGGCTTGCCGGCTGCGGTGTCCCGGAACAGCTGCGAGATAACGCCCTGCGGCAGATTATGCGCCTCGATATCGTTGCCCACGGCCATCTTCCCCAGGTCGGGCGACATGCCCCAATGACCGCCCACGGCCCATTTGATCAGGCCCTTGTGGCACAGCCGGTCCAGGCCCCGACCGAGCCGGTTCCCCGGCGCCGCAGTAAACACCAGCCCGAGGTCGCGTGGGGTCCCCGTCAGCAGGAAACGCCGCTCCAGCGCCAGCGTCAGCTCCTCGGCGAAGCACTGCCCCATAAATCCCTCGATCACGACCGAGTCGCCGTCACGAATAAGCCGCACCGCCTCGACGGCGGTGACGATCTTGTCCCGCACCGACCTGCCGGACAGGGATTCCGCTGGGATACGCATGGTGTTCCTCCTGGAGCGAATCCGAGCGAACCGCCATTGACGGGGCGGTCAGCTGTGCGCGCCGACGCCCGTGACGTGCCGGCCGACGATGAGGGTCTGGATCGTTTCGGTGCCGCCCATCATGCACCGCCATGAATCTACCCAAGCTGACGTTGCTCCGGTTCATCTCGATGTCGATCAGAACGCCGACTGTGAATCCATCGGCGGGCAGCCATAGCTACGCAGCCCGAAATAGAGATAATCGGTCACCAGCGCTGCGCCGATGCTGTTGTGCGGATCCATAACCGGGCCTTTCCGGCCTCCGTGCCGATCATCGAACACGCACGTTTCGCGCACCTTAGGCAGCAGTTTCAACCCGGTTAAGCCGGGTCGTTCTTCTCCGAGACCAACCGCTAACGACGCTCGACGCAGTTTCTTGAGCCAGATCCAGCAGTGACGCGGCCAGACCACGGACCCGCACAACCGGAGTTCCATAACATCAGCCGGACCTGCTCTTGCACGAAGCCTCGGGTCATCCAGGCCCTGTCACAGGGTCCGCTGGCCGAGTCTGCGCAGGGTAGGGACGAACGTCCTAAATCTGACAGAACATCTGGCGGCTCCGATTCGTGACCTCAAACCGTGCTGACGCGCTGGGCCAGGCCTGTCGATTGGGGCAATTCGGGGGCATGATGCAGGTAGGGGTGATAGTAACACTGTGCCCCTTTTGGGAGGCGTGATGGCAAATCTGAGTTCCGTGCTTACGCGAGCGGCCGCCGAGCATGCCGAGCGCCCGGCTGTGCGCCTGGACGGCCTGGTGCTGAGCTACTCGGAGCTGCGGGACGCCGCAGGCCGCGCGACCTCCCTGCTGTCGTCTTTCGGAGTAGCGCCAGGTGACCGTGTCGGCATCATGCTGCCCAACGTGCCCGCCTTCCCGATCGCCTTCTACGGTGCGCTCGGCGCCGGGGCCATAGTAGTGCCGATGAACCCGCTGCTGAAAAGCCGCGAGGTCGCCTATTATCTCGGGGATTCGGGGGCGAAGGTCCTGCTGGCCTGGCACGAGGCGGCGGGGGAAGCAGCAAAGGGCGCCGCCGGGACGGGCGCGCGGGTAATCGAGGTCGACGAACTCGACCTGGCCGGGCTGCTCGCCGGGCTGGCCCCGGTTCCCCCGAGCACGGATCAGGCCGACGGCGACGACGCGGTGATCCTCTATACCTCGGGAACCACCGGCAGGCCCAAAGGCGCCGAACTCACGCACGCGAACCTGACCCGCAACGCCGAGCTCACGGCCGCCACCATGCTGAACGCCGGTCCCGGCGATGTGGTCATGGGCTGCCTGCCGCTGTTCCACGTCTTCGGGCTGACCTGCGGCCTGAACGCGACGATCGTCGGCGGGGGGACGCTGACCCTGCTGCCCAGGTTCGACGCCGGCAAGGCACTGGACATCATCGGGCGCGACGAGGTGACGATCTTCGAGGGAGTGCCGACGATGTACGCCGCGATGCTGCATTGCCCGGGCCGCGCCGACGCCGATACCTCGTCCCTGCGGACCTGCATCTCCGGCGGCGCCTCGATGCCAGTGGAGATCATGCGCGGATTCGAGCAGACCTTCGGGTGCATGATCCTCGAAGCCTACGGGCTGTCGGAGACCTCCCCCGTCGCTTCCTTCAACCACCCGGGCAGGGCACGCAAGCCCGGATCGATCGGCACGCCATTCGCCGGGACCGAGATGCGCGTTGTCGACACCGACGGCATTGGATTGCCCGCCGGCGAGGTCGGCGAGATCACCATCCGCGGGCACAACGTCATGACCGGCTACTGGGGCAAGCCGGACGCCACCGCCGAGGCGATCCCGGACGGCTGGTTCCGCACCGGCGACCTGGCCAGGCTGGACGACGACGGCTATTTCTTCATCGTCGGCCGCAAGAAGGACCTGATCATCCGCGGCGGGTACAACGTGTACCCGCGCGAGATTGAGGAGGTCCTCCACGAGCATCATGCCGTCGCTGAGGTGGCCGTGATAGGAATCCCGCATACCGATCTTGGCGAGGAAATCGGCGCTGCCGTGCAGCTCAAGCCGGGTGCGACCGCCACGCCGACGGAGCTGCGCGCGTTCGCCCGAGAGCGGGTGGCGGCATACAAGTACCCGCGCCATGTCTGGCTGGTGGACGAGCTGCCCATGGGACCCACTGGCAAGATCCTGAACCGTGAAGTGCAGCCGCCGCAGGAGCTCCTCCAGTAAGGATCGATCGCTGCAAATAGATGTCGACCGGTGGTCCGCTGCGGTGTCTGGGATGGCGCCTCTCCTTTCACCAGGGGAAGCGGGCACCTCTGGGTAGTAACGACGAGGGATGGATGGTCGCGGGTCCTGGCGACCGGGCGGGCGGTGCAGGGCGGGTGGCGTAATGGCGTCCCGCATGCAGCGCCACTACCTGCCGCCGACCGCAGACGCGCTGGCCGCACGACATGCGCCCGACCCCCGACTTAGTGCGGTACTGCTGCTCCCTCAGCTCCTGAATGGCTGCCGCGCACGCGCTGCTGCTGCGTCAGTGGCGATCGCGAGGCAGGTGAGCGAGCGGTCAGCCGGTCCTGCGGGTCGGCCGGAGCTAGCAGCGCACCCCCACGCATCCGCTCCGGCGGCCGGATTCATCCACAACAGATATGCTCCGGTACCGGTATGTCGAGCGCACAGTGTCAGTGCGGGCCGATAGTTTCGCCAACATGCAGCGTTTGATGTTGCGTGGCCTCGATCCCGCCTCCCTCGAAGATGCCGTCGGGGGCGCCTGCTACGCAAGGGGTGCTCAGTACGCCCGGCAACGGGCAGTCATCGACATGCGGTGGGATCCTGCGCAGAGCGCACTTCATGGCACCTTGCATGAGGGAACCGGCGAGTTCTACACGACCACCGCGTACTTCTCTCCTGACGACGGGCTGCCGCCGGAGTTCGTGCAGGGCCATTGCAGCTGCCCTGTCGGGTTCAACTGCGGGCATGCCGTGGCACTGGTCCTGGCGGCAGCGGATCCCGGCACCGCAAGCACCGCATCGCGCCCAGGTCCGCGATCCCTTGCGTGGGAGCAGTCACTGGAGTCGCTGCTGGAGTCCCGGCCGGCCGTTGCCGCTAACCGTCCTAATGAAACACCGCTGGCCATCGAGCTGACACTGTCCGGCAAGACGCGCCCGGTGCACGCACGCGCCCCGGAGGCGGGCGGGCCACCGCTGAAGCTCACGGCCCGGCTGGTACAGCGGGGCAAGACTGGCGGCTGGATCGGCGGCTCTCTGAGCTGGGGCAAGCTGGATTCCCTGCGCTATTACGGCGGCTACCCCGCTGCGCAAGTGCAGCTGCTCCAAGAGCTATACGCCACGTATAGGTCGCACATTAACTATTCCGTCTACTACTCCTATGGCGGGGAAAAGTCGATCGACCTGTCCACGTTCGACTCTCGCCAGCTCTGGCCACTGCTGGACGAGGCTGAGTCAGCGGGCCTGCGGCTGGTGCATGGCCGCAAGCTCGGCGCGATGGAGAAGTACCGTTCCGCCGAGTTCTGCCTGGATGTCACCCGCAGCGAACGGTCCGGGGCGCTCGTGATCGCGCCCCTGATCCGGGTCGACGGGGCACCTAACGACGCCGCGCCGGTCGGGTTCATCGGGGCCCAGGGTCACGGCCTCGTCTATGTCGACCGCGCGGAAGTCCAGCAGAGCACCGACTACAGCCGCTGGCGTTTCCGGTTGGCCAAGCTCACCAGGGCCGTTCCGCCGCAACTGCAGCGCATGGCGCTCGCGGGCCAGCGGCTGGAGATTCCCGTCGCTGAGCAGTCCCGGTTCCGCGGTGAATATTATCCGCGGCTGCAGCAGGCGGCCGCGGTGACCTCCTCGGACGGATCCTTCACGCCGCCGGCGATCTCGGAGCCCACCCTGGTGCTGCGCGCGTCCTATGGCGCTGGCCACACTGTCGAGGCCGGCTGGGAGTGGGCCTACCAGGTAGGCGATTCGCGGCTCACCGCATCGCCGGATCAGCCTTCGGCTGATGCCGCATACCGGGATCTGGATGCCGAGCGGATGATCCTGGCTAGTCTCGACCTCCCGCTCGACCGCTTCGGGCTGATGCATCCTGATCCGGCATCAGCCGATCCGGAACAGGCCCTGGCCCCGCACGTCCAGCTCGGCGGCACCGAAACCATGCGGTTCACCACTGAACTGCTGCCGCTGCTGGCGGGCCAGCCCAGCGTAGCTGTCGAGATCACCGGAAATCCCGCCGACTACCGCGAGGCAAGCGACTCGCTGCGCATCGGCGTCTCCACGGACGAGGTTGCGGGCGACACGGATTGGTTCGACCTCGGGGTCACCATCACCGTTGAGGGACGAAAGGTTCCGTTCACCGACGTGTTCGTGGCGCTCAGCCGGGGCGAGTCGCACTTGCTGCTTGCCAACGGCGCCTACTTCTCCTTGCAGAAGCCTGAACTGCAGACTCTTGCCAGGCTCATCGAGGAGGCGCAGGCACTGCAGGATTCACCGGACGGCGGGCTCAAGATCAGCCGATTCCAGGCCGGGCTGTGGGATGAGCTGACCGAGCTCGGAGTGGTCAGCCACCAGGCAACCGCGTGGCAGCAGCAGGTCCGGGGACTGCTGGCGATCGACTCGATCGAGCGCCAGGAACTACCGGCCACGCTGCGGGCACGGCTGCGTCCCTACCAGCTGGACGGGTTCCATTGGCTGGCCTTCCTCTGGGAACATCGTCTCGGCGGCATCCTCGCCGACGACATGGGGCTCGGCAAGACGCTGCAGACCCTGGCGCTCATCTGCCACGCCAAGCAGGCTGACCCTGCCATCCCGCCATTCCTCATAGTCGCCCCGACGAGCGTGGTGTCGAACTGGACGGCCGAGTCTGCGCGGTTCACGCCAGGCCTTAAGGTGGTGTCGATTTCGGACACGGTATCGCGCCGCGGCCAGCCCCTCAGCGAGACCATCAGGGGCGCCGATGCGGTGGTCACCTCGTACACGCTGTTCCGGCTCGACGTCGATGCCTACTCGAAGCTGGGCTGGTCGGGTCTGATTCTGGACGAAGCCCAGTTCACCAAGAATCACCAGTCAAAGATCTACCAGTGCGCGCGGCGGCTGCCGGCCCCGGTTAAGGTCGCCATCACCGGCACGCCGATGGAGAACAACCTGATGGAGTTGTGGTCGCTCCTGTCGATCACCGCGCCCGGGCTCTTTCCGAATCCCACGCGTTTTCGCGACTACTACGCACGCCCGATCGAGAAGCAGGGCCATGCCGAGCTTCTCGCCCAGCTGCGGCGCCGGATCAAGCCACTGGTCAAGCGCCGCACCAAGGAACAAGTGGCCACCGACCTTCCCGCAAAGCAGGAGCAGGTACTGGAGGTAGACCTGCATCCGCGGCACCGCAAGATCTATCAGACTCATCTGCAACGGGAGCGGCAGAAGGTCCTCGGCTTGATCGACGACATGAACTCCCACCGGTTCACGATCCTGCGCTCACTGACGCTGCTGCGCCAGCTGAGCCTGCACGCCGGGCTCGTCGACGACGCGTACCGGGATCTCCCGTGCAGCAAGATCGATGCACTACTTGAGCAGCTTCGTGACGTGGTCGGCGGCGGGCACCGGGCGCTGGTCTTCAGCCAGTTCACCGGATTCCTCGACAAGGTACGCGGGCAGCTGGATGCCACCGGCGTGCCGTACTGCTACCTGGACGGCAAGACACGCAACAGGGCAACGGTGTTGCAGGGCTTTAGGGAGGGCTCGGCGCCAGTGTTCCTTATCAGCCTCAAAGCGGGCGGATTCGGACTGAACCTCACCGAGGCCGACTACTGCTTCCTGCTGGACCCGTGGTGGAATCCCGCAACGGAGGCGCAGGCCGTGGACCGGACCCACCGCATCGGGCAGACCCGCAACGTCATGGTGTACCGCATCATCGCCAAGGCCACCATCGAGGAGAAGGTCATGGCCCTGAAAGAGCGTAAGGCAGAGCTGTTCTCCAGTGTCCTCGACAACGGCAACGTTTTCGGCGCCAGCCTCGACGCCGACGACATTCGCGGGCTCTTCGCCTAGCTGAATTCGCCGACGATGAGCCTGGCAGCCACGCTTGTAGGGTCGCCGAGTTAGCGGCCGCAGGCACAGCCGAGATATCCAGTCAGGCCCTTAGCTTGCCGTTTAACCTGTCTGGTTCCTGGCAGCCTTGTTGGCTGTGGTCTTCTTCAGGTTCTTTCCGACGTCATGGCGTGTGGCTGGCCGCCGGTTCTTTGATCCTGGCGGCCGCCCGGGGCCCGGCTTGCTGGGTTTCGGCGCGCCGGCCGGGCAGCCCGCCGTCGCGCGGATGTTCCGGAATCCGCGCCGTACCCGGACGGGGGTGAGCCGGCCGGGCGGGACCGGGCGTTCCCGGGGGCGGCGGAGGTCTGCGGCCAGCGGCCGGGCGAGCCGGAACTCGGCGTGGCAGGCGAGGATTAGCCAGGTCCACCGGTCGGCGGCGTGCGGGTCGCGGATCTTCGGGGCGGTCCAGCCGAGGACCTGCCTGAACGGGCGGAAGGTGGGCTCGATATCAAAGCGGCGCAAGAGCAGGTCTGCCTCGCCGGGGCTGGCGGCGGGGCGGGAGGACCACAGCCACAGCGGTTTCGGGTTGCGGTCGCCGGGCAGGTGATCAACGTCAGCCGGATCAGGGTGCCCTCGATGACCGGCAGCTCGCCGTCGTGGGCTTCCCAGGCGGCGCGGCGGGTCAGCCGGGGATGCAGCCGGTGCCATGCCTGAGCTGCGGCGGTGCCGTACCGGGTGGCCTGGGTGATGGCGGAAACCGGCCGGGCTGGCCAGCTGGTCTCCTCGGCGGGCCTGAACTCGCGGCCGAGCGGGACGGCCGTCCCGGCTGGCCGGGACCGCGCGGCGGCGCGGGAAGCACAGTACCCGGTCGCTGCGCAGGCGCCCCAGCACCTCTACCGGGAGATCCTTCAGCAGGAACGCCAGCCGCATCACGTCATACCCGGCGTCGAGTGACACGCCGGTCAAGACCGGCCATCTATGTCAAGCGGGACAGCAGAGGTTAAATAACAAGGCACCGGGCAGTAGGCGCCGGCTCCCCGCCTGCCCCGCGACCGGGGAGGCAGTGCGTGCGACTCTGCTACGCATAGCGGCGCAGCCAGAAGGTCATCGAGCTTGGGCGGCTTCTGCAGCGCGTGCGTGCCAGCCAGCGTCGGCAGCTGCTGGCCTGCCTGCCTGCCTGCCTGGATACCCGAATGGATCCGGCAAGTCCGGCGTAAGGCCCCAGGGGCGTCTGCGCATGCGACTTCCCAGGGCAGGTCCGACAGCCGCGAGAAGCCAGAGCGGCCATTTACGCCACCCGCCAGGCCGCGGGGACACCCGATGTCTGAGGGCTCGGTAGGTCGTCCGTTCCGGCGCCGTGGTGCTTTACGGTGGTCAGCGTGAGCGAGAGACTCGCCAGCAGCGAGATACCCGCAACGGTGACCGCGGAGTTCGCGCAGCTCCGGGCGGAGAACGCCCGGCTGCGTCGGCTGCTGAAGCTGACCCAGGCCGAAGCTGCGCCGCCGGGGCCAGCCCAAGCCGGGTTCTTCGAGGCGCCGCCCGGGCCGGTGCACGCAGGATCGCCCGCTGAGGCAAAGGTCGCATTGTTCGGCGCGCTGTTCGCCGCCCGCACCGATATCTACGCACTCCGCTGGGAGAACGCACGCAGCGGGAAAGCCGGGTGGCTCCCGGCAGTACGGGGTGGGTGGCGCAAGGGAGTTCCGCACGCGGAGCGGGAGTACCTGCCGCTGACACCACAGGTGCTGACCGCGCACCTGTCCGGGCAGGCACACATCGGCCTGTACCCGCTGCTCGACGGGGACAGGTGCTGGTGGCTGGCTGCCGACTTCGACGGGCCGGCCGCGATCATGGACGCGCTCTCGTTCCTGAAGGCAGGCCGCTCACTGGCGGTGCCGACGGCCCTGGAGGTGTCGCGATCTGGAGTAGGGGCGCACGCGTGGGTGTTCTTCACTGCCCCCGTTCCGGCGGAAACGGCGCGCCGCCTAGGCACCGGCCTGCTGCGGGAGGCGATGGCGCTGCGCGGCCAGATGGACCTGGCCAGCTACGACCGCCTGTTCCCGTCCCAGGACGTGCTGCCAGCCGGCGGCGTCGGCAACCTGATCGCGGCGCCGCTGCACGGCCGGGCCCGCCGGGACGGGACGACCGTATTCCTGGACCTGTCCACGCTGGAGCCACATGACGACCAGTGGGCGTACCTGTCGACGCTCGGGAGGATGAGCCCGCGGGAGGCAACCCAGGCCGCAGAACGAACCGGAAAGGTCGCGGTCGGGGCAGAAGTCAGCCGGATCAGCGCTCCGGCTTCAACACGGACCAGGCCGACGCCAGCGCCGGTCATCCATGCCTGTCTCGGCGCCGGAGTGCGGGTTGAATCAGCGGAGCTGACACCAGCGCTGCTGGCAACTCTCAAGCACGCAGCGTCGATGCCGAATCCGCTGTTCTACGAACGGCAGCGCATGCGAGCCTCAACCTGGGACGTGCCGCGGTTCCTGCGCAGCTACGACGAGACCCTCGACGGCGGGCTGATCATGCCTCGCGGCCTGGCTGGCACCATGGCGACGCTGGCCGAACAGGCCGGAAGCCGCCTGGAGGTGACAGATGAACGCTCCCAGGGCGGGGATCAGGAGTTCATCTTCACCGCCACCCTGACCGGCGAGCAGCGCGAGGCCGCTGACGCGCTGATACGCCACGACCTCGGCGTGCTGGTCGCGCCGCCCGGCTCCGGCAAGACTGTCATCGCCTGCGCGGTCATCGCCGCGCACGCGGTCTCCGCGCTCGTGCTGGTAGACCGCAAGACCCTGGCCGACCAGTGGCGCGCCCGCATCCGCGACCATCTCGGGGTCACGCCGGGGCAGCTCGGCGGCGGGCGGGCAAAGCTCCGCGGTACGATTGACATCGCCACGCTGCAGACCCTGGCCCGCCACCAGGACGTCGCCATGCTCACCGCAGGCTACGGCCTGATAGTCGCCGACGAATGCCACCACGTCCCGGCAGCGGCTTTCGAGCACGCGGTCAAGCAGATCCCCGCCCGCCGCTGGCTCGGCCTGACCGCAACCCCCTACCGGCGCGACAAGCTCGACGACCTGATCTACCTGCAGGTCGGCCCGGTCCAGCACACCATCTCCCATCCCAGCGATCACAGCCGGAACGCAGACGGGCAAGTAGCCCGGCTGGAATTCGGGCCAGGCGACGCTGCCTCACGCCCGGCTCCCGTCCTGCGCGTGCACCCGACCACGTTCTGCTATTCCGGGGACGCCAACCCGTCCGGCCCCGGCGGGATGGCGGCGATCTACCGGGACCTGGTCGCCGACGACGCTCGCACCGCCCAGGTCGCCGGCGACGTGGCCGAGGCCGTGAACCGGGGCCGACACTGCCTGGTGCTGACCCAGTGGACTGCTCATCTTGACCACATCGCCGAAGCCTTGCGAGACAAGGGGCACGACCCGGTAATGCTAAGAGGCGGGATGGGCGCCAAGGCCCGCGCCGCTGCCCTTGCACGCCTGCAACCCCAGCCCGGCCAGCCGCCGCTGCTTGTCGTCGCCACCGGGCCCTACGCAGGTGAAGGCTTCGACTGCCCGGCACTGGACACCCTGTTCCTCGCCGCGCCGATCGCGTTCAAGGGACGCCTCATCCAGTACGCCGGACGGATCCTGCGCACCCGCCCGGGCAAGAACACCGCCGAGATCCACGACTACCACGACACCGGCACCGGCGTACTCGCCGCGTCCCTGGCGAAACGCGCCCCGGGCTACACCAGCCTCGGCTTCCCCGACCCCCGGCGCCTGCCCCTCACACCAAGCCATCGCCCGTAGCAGCAAGGCTTGAAACTCAACCACGTCTCAACTGTCCGGTGGCGCCACGGTCAAGCTGCCACCCGCCAGCTCACAACGCGCAGACGCGCTGACCTGCCGAAACCAGTCCCCGTCCCTGGAGCACGTTCCGGACACGTTACCGCCGACTAGGCCTATCGAACCA
>OBLU010000477.1_pt1 | contig 37802 bp, 28 predicted proteins | sample 1518681 | NCBI WGS metagenome assembly OBLU01 (sample SAMEA3539304, study PRJEB22396) | soil metagenome | biome: tundra; feature: field; material: soil | place: USA | collected 2010-05 | depth 0.15 m
CTGAACCGCCTATAGAATCGCCTATAAGGCCGCTAAATACAAGATAATTATGGAATACCGTGACAGGGCAGCGCTCTAACCAACTGAGCTACGTCCCCCTCTGCACCATCAACAACCTGCAGGGTGGATAATCAACAAACTTTCCGCACAGGCGAACAGCCTGCAAACCACGAAACTGTCACCGTTCCGTCATCCAATTGTAGCAAAGATTCTTAGCGCAAACGCCTCCGCCAAAATGTCCCTCCTGAAGCAGAAACCGACGTCGTCTGCCCGTTCAGGCGCTCCACGCCGCGCGGCTGCCGCGCCCCATCGAACTGAACCCCATATCCTGCGAGATCCCCCGCACACAATGAAGCAGATGGTTGGCAATGGAAGGAAGCTTCTGCGCGGTCACGCGGAAGGATGGCCCTGAAACGCTGATCGCGGCCACCGGAAGACGCTGCGAATCCAGAAGGGGCACAGCGATGCAGCGCAGGCCTTCTTCCAGTTCTTCATCATCGACGGCATATCCACGCCGGCGGGTCTTTTCGATCTCCGCGCGCAGTGCTTCCGGCGTCGAGATCGTGCGGCTCGTGAATCGCTCAAACCGAGTTCGGCGCAGTATGTCGTTCATCCGTTCTTCCGGGAGAAAGGCAAGCATCGCCTTCCCCACCGACGTGCAGTGAACCGGGTTACTCGACCCGATGCGCGTAATCATGCGCACTGAGTGCGCGGGCTCGATCTTGTCAATATAAATGACTCGCGCCTGTTCCAGAATGCAAAGGTGCGCTGTCTCTTCCGTTTCTGCGACAAGCCGGCGCAAATGCGGTTGAGCTCGATCGCGCAGATCATACTGTTCAATCGCCCGGTTGCCAAAATCAAACAGCCGCAGGCCGAGGCGAAACTTGCCACCGCTCGTCCGCTCCACCATGTGGTGGCGCTCCAGGACCATCAGAAAGCGGTGCGCGGTGCTCTTATGCAGTTGCAGCGAAGAAGCGACCTGCGCCAATCCCAAGGGCGTTTCACTCTCTCCGAGCAAATCGAGAACGGCAAATGCCCTGTCCAGCGCTTGAACTTTGTAGGTGCCTTGGGGAGCGGCGTCTCGCATATTGGTCCTCTGTTTCGCGTACTGATTACATCTTGAGTTTCTCAGAATATGGGATTCGGGTCAAGGTTCAGCCCGCTTGCCTCATGAAGGAGCCTCGCGCACGAAGATGTGCGCCTCAGGCCACCGGCTCCATCGAGTTACTGAGTTCGCCGGGGCCGCAGGGGTCATCAGCTTCAGACCCACACTCCGCGCCAGCCCGATTCCGTCATGCCGGGACCACATCTCCCTCACCCGGCGCGAGGAACAGGTTTGCCTCTAGCCCATGCTGTCGGGTATAGAGGTCGTAGTAGCGGCCACCCAGCGCGAAGAGCTCCGCGTGGTTTCCGCGCTCCACGATCAATCCGTTTTCCACCACAAGAATCTGGTCGGCACGTCGAATCGTGGAGAGCCGGTGCGCAATCACAAACGTCGTGCGCCCCTTCATCAACTGATTAAGCCCCGCCTGAATCATCGCTTCCGACTCCGAGTCCAGTGAGCTGGTCGCCTCATCGAGAATCAGAATACGCGGCTCGGCCAGCAACGCTCTTGCGATGGACAACCGCTGCCTCTGCCCTCCCGAGAGTTTTACGCCACGCTCGCCCACAATGGTGTCATACGCATCGGGAAAACGCTCGGCGAACTCATCCACGCGCGCCGTGCGGCACGCAAACAGAAACTGCTCCTCCGTAGCGTCAGGACGCGAAAACATGATGTTCTCGCGAATCGTGCCATCGAAAAGAAACGAATCCTGCAACACCACGCCCAATTGAGAGCGGAACGTATGCAGGTCCACCTTCGCGAGGTCCACCCCATCCACGAGCACTCGACCTTTGGTTGGTGTGTGGAAAGCGCAAAGCAGGCTGATGATCGTCGACTTTCCCGAGCCCGACGAGCCCACCAGCGCCGTGACCGTCCCCGGCTCGGCCAGAAAGCTGATGCCGTGCAGCACCGGTTTATCGGTCTCGTAGGCAAACTCAACATCTTCAAATTGCACTGTGCCCTGAATCGGCGGCATCGGCACTGTTCGTCCGGCAACCTTGTTTTCCTCCAGCTCGGCCATGATCTCGGCGGTCCGGTCGAGGCCGGCAAACGCTTCGGTCAACTGCGTGCCAATGTTCACGATCTGGAAGACCGGCGCGATCATGAAAGCGAGAAACATGTTGTAGCTGAAATAGTCGCCAACCGTCCAGGTGTGGTTCAACACGCTATGGCCGCCCATCCACATCACCAGTGCGGAAACCAATCCCAGCACCGTAGTCGAGGCCGAGCCAAGTACACTCGTCATGGTCAGCGACTTCATTACGTTGGTCAGCAGCCGCTCCACTCCTTCAGCAAAGACGCCATGCTCGCGCTCCTCGGCGTGGTAGCCCTTGATCACGCGCACGCCGCCCAGCGATTCTGTCAGCCGGCCAGTGACCTCGGCGTTGATCTTGGCCCTCTCGCGGAATATGGGGCGAATAATCTTGAAGGCGTATTGCAGAACAAACACAAACCCGCCCACCACCGCGAAGACCGTCAACGTCACCGTAACACTGCGGTGCAACAGATAAACGAACGCCAGCGAAGCCGTGAACAGGCCGCCAACGAACTCGACAAGCCCCGTGCCCACCAGGTTGCGCACGCCTTCCACGTCGCTCATGATGCGCGCCACCAGAGTCCCCGTGCGATTCTCGTCGTAGTAAGCCACCGAGAGCAGCCCCACGTGCTTTTGCACCTGGCGCCGCATCTCGGCAATCAGCCTTTGGCCGGCCTTTGAGAGCAGCTGCGTCAGTGAGAAAGACGTAATCGCCTGCACCACCATCGCCGAAAACACCAGCGCAATAATTCTCGGCAGCAATTCCGGGCGCGGGTGCAGAGGAGAAAGCACTGTATCCAGCAGCGGCTTTGCGGTGTAGGGCAACACCAGGCCGGCAACACGATTGATCACCATCAGGCCGAGGCCCGCAAACAACAGACCGAGGCGCGGCGCCACCAGTGCGCGAATCTGCGGCCACAGCTTCTTCAGGTCAGGCTTGCGCTTGGGCAGGTCTGCCTGGCCCGCCCGAGCCCCACGACCCTGCGGCGTGCGCTCAGCGCGCATGCCCATACCCATCCCACCGCCGCGCATTGTGCTCATGTGTTAGACCTTCCCCGTACTCCGTGCTGCAAGGAACGACCGTATACAGAGGATCATGAAGATGAGAAGAAGACCAGCCATCGTGATCTGCGAAGCGAGGGCAATAGCGTCCGGCGCAACGCCCGCGGACGAAGCATGAATGTAGCTTTGCACGGCTCTCGCACCCGCACCTAAAAAGCCCAGCAAGCCAATCGTCACATTGATGTGCATGAAGAGCTTGCGCCGTTTCTCGCTCGGGCTCATCGCCAACCATCCAAAGAGTCCCAATGCCACGCCAAACCAAGTTGGAATCAGCGCAGTAGGATGCTGACTCCCCGTTCCCAGAAAACCCACCAAGCCAAGAGCGATCAAAAGACCTGCAAACACCAGTGTCACCTTTGCCACGCGAGACCTCTCTCTGAACACACGGCAAGCATACCAGTAGCTTGGATGAAACTGGCCGCCGGCCGATGCATAAATCCCGCGGCCTCTTCGAGTTCTATCGCTGAATGCGGGCCGAGCCGCCCCTCGCGATCGCCCTCACCTGGTCCAGCGTGGCCATGGTCGTATCGCCGGGGAACGTGGTCAGCAGCGCGCCATGCGCCCACCCCAGCTTCACGGCTTCTTCGGGCGCCTCGCCTGTCAGCAGGCCATAAATAAAGCCGGCCGCGAAACCGTCGCCGCCTCCCACCCGATCCAGCACATCCAACTCCGCCGTTGGCGCGGCGTACGTTTTGCCGTTGATCCAGGCCACCGCGCTCCAGCTATGCCGGTTCGTAGAGTGCACCTCGCGCAGTGTGGTCGCTACCACCTTGACATGGGGAAGTTTCTTGATGACCCTGTCGATCATGCCGAAGAAGACAGTGGGGTCGAGCTTCGACTTGGCCGCAACCTCCGGCCCGGGAATGCCCAGCCCCTTCTGCAGATCCTCTTCGTTGCCGACCAGCACATCCACGTTCTCGACGATCTTGCCGATCGTCTCGACCGCCAACTCATCGCCGCCATGAATCTTCCACAGCTTCGCGCGAAAATTCAGGTCGAACGAGGTAACCGCACCAGCGGCCTTCGCGGCCTTCATCATCTCCGCAGTCAATTCAGCCGTCGAGGGCGAGAGTGCCGCAAAAATCCCGCCGCTATGCACCCAGCGCACGCCTCCCGCAAAGATCGTCTTCCATTCGAAATCACCCGGCTTCAGTTGCGCGGCCGCTTCGTTGGCCCGATTGTAGAAAACCACCGGGGCACGCACGCCAAAACCGCGGTCGCTGTAGACTGTCGCCATGTTGGGCCCGGTCACGCCGTCGTGTTTGAAGTGCTTGTAAAACGGCTTTACGCCCATTGCGCGAACCCGTTCAGCAATCAAGTCGCCAATCGGATAGTCTGCCATGGCGCTCACAATCCCGCTCCTCAGGCCGAAACAATCCGACAAATTCGCGGCTACGTTGTACTCGCCGCCGCTGGCATGAATCTTGCACTCCGTTGCCTTGCGAAAAGGCACGATACCGGGGTCGAGACGATACACCAGCGCTCCCAAAGAGAGAAAATCCAGTTCTCCATCTGCGCGAATATTCAATCCGTAGTTCATCGTTTACTCTTTCCGTCAAAAGGCATGAGATCTGATTGTCCTGTTGCCCGTCACGCGCCCGCGGCCGCCTGTTTTACGTCCGTCATCACCTGTTCCGGCGTCCATTCATTCCCAGGATAGAAATGCACCACTTTGCCATCCGCCCCAATCAGCGTGGTCGAAAGCGTGTGCGTAATCGTGTCATCGGGCCCTGCCGTGATGCCGATATCGAAGTACTTCGCCATCTCCGTCAGCACCGCCTTCTGCGGGACCGCAAAATCCCAATGCGCAAAGACTTTCTTCGCATCGCTCCCAATGTACTCCGCGCCGTAGGCCTGCAGCCTCTCCGGGGTATCGTGTTCCGGGTCAAAGCTGACGCAGAGCAAGTGGGTCTTCGCGTACAACGGGGGGTTCGCTGCCAATTGCTTCTCGATAATCGCAAAGTTGTGCGTCACCAGCGGGCAAAAGTTGGGTAACGGGCAGCGCGTATAGATAAATGTGATCAGCAGTTGCTTGCCTCGAAACTGGCGCAGATGAATCATGCGCCCGTCCTCATTCCGCAATGCGAAATCCGGAACCGCATCGCCCGGCGCCGGCACATGGTAAATTACTGCGGGTTTGTAATCTGGCTTTCCCTGCGCCACCACGACAATATGATCCAGCAACACAGTCTGTTCGGCGCTCTTCGACACCAGCACGTCCGCGGTAATCACGTCACCCCGATGCAGTTCGCTGACGATACTTGCATCTTTGAGCTGGTAGGGCATTGTCATCGCATCCATGAATCCGGGAATGGCCTCATGATCCAGCACCACGATGCCGTGATTCGCATCGGTCGAAATGACCTTGCCGCGCAGATGGTACACCTTCACATTCTCGCCAGATGTCTGTGCGGAATCATTCTGGACTGAACGACAACCAGCCAGCGCAACGACAATGAACAATGAGGAAGCAAGGAGTCGGCGAATCACATCCCAGTTTACAACCGGCAGCCAGCCGCCCAATTTTCCTCAATGGCGCTTCCCGGCCGGGCAGCGTATAACGCAGGAATGAGGGCACTGCCGGGAGCTGAGATGGACGGATGGCTTCGCGACGGGGGCCTTGTCATTACAGCCAGCGATCGTGCGGCGCGCGCGCTTCGGTTGACGTTCCACCAGCGCCGCCGAGTCGAGGGCCTTTCGGCATGGCCCGCTCCCGCCATCCTCGACTGGACAAGCTTCGTCCGCCCCGCCTGGGAAGAACGCGCCACAGATGGCCGCATGCTGCTGAATCCCGCGCAGGAGCAGTCCCTCTGGGCCGATATCGTGGGCAGTGAAAACCACCTCGCCACCATACTCGAAGGTCCTCGTCACCGCCTCGCCGCCATGGCCATGCGCGCGCACGAGTTGCTTTGTTCCTATGCGCCACGTTATTTGCGTGAGGCAGCCCGCATCGGCTGGGATCAGGATGCAGGTGCATTCAGCGGTTGGCTCTCCGCATTCGACAAGCTTTGCCGCGACAGCAATCTCCTCAGCCCAAGCCGAACTCCGCTCGAACTGATTCCGATCTTGCAGGCCGATCCAACCAGCCGCCCGTCTCTCCTCGCCGCCGGTTTCGACCGTCTGCTGCCCATCCAGAAAAACCTCTTCGACGCCTGGGGTTCATGGCAGGAACCTGCTGCCGGAGCGCTTGCTACAGATCCGCACTTCTATAAAACGCCTGACGACCAGACCGAACTGCACGCCTGCGCCCAGTGGTGCCGTCAACAAATTACTGCCAATCCGCAGGCCCGCCTGCTCGTCGTTACCCAGGACATTGCGATGCGCCGAGGCGAAATTGAGCGCGCCTTTCTCCGCTTCGATCCACCTGGCACTCCGCCGCGTTTCGAGTTTTCTCTTGGAATCCCGCTCAGCCAGGTGCCTCTCGTCCACAGTGCACATCTATTGCTGCGCTGGCTCGGCGGCCCGCTCCAGGAGAATGAGGTAGACTGGCTCCTCTCTGCCGGATTCACTTCCGTAAGCCCCCAGGAATCCGCCGCCCTGCAAGCGTATATGCGCAACTTGCGCAAGCGCGGCCTCGAACGAACCGAGTGGACTTTGCAGGCATTCGTTGCACAGCGTCATGACTCCCATGCGCTACTCGCCGGCTGGATTCAGCGCACGTCCATGGCCCGGCGTCATCTCCTCGATTCAGGCACTCGCCAGAGCCCTCTCGACTGGGCCGCTCTCGTTCCTCAGCTCCTTGACCAGGTTGCCTTGCCCGGCGAACGCCGCCTTTCGAGCGACGAGTTTCAGGCCCTTCGCCGCTGGCAGCAGGCCATCGACACCTGTGGCTCACTCGGCTTCGATGGCCGTCGCATCACCTGGACAGAGTTTCTGACTTCGCTCGACCGCACTCTCGAAGAGACTCTTTTCGCCCCTGAATCCACCGATGCGCCCATTCAGATCACCGGACCCGCCGAGTCGGCGGGACTCTCCGCGGACGCCATCTGGTTCCTGGGTGCAGACGAAGAGGCCTGGCCTGCTGCCGGAACCACGAATCCGCTGCTACCAATTCAAATCCAACGCGAATCGGCCATGCCCCATGCCACGCCGCGACACGACTGGGAACTCGCGCAAGCCATCACATCGCGCCTTCTGATCGCCGCACCTGTCATCCGTTTCAGTTGCGCAGGCCAAAAGAAAGATGGTGAGACCCGCCCTTCCCGCCTCATCGCCCAACTTGCCGGACCGCCCCAAACCCTGCCCGCCGAACTGGCCCCGCCTGTCGTCCAAGCGCCCGTCACGGTGCGCGTTAAAGACGTAACCCGTATTCCCTTCTCCCCCGGCTCGATTCATGGCGGAGCGAGCATCCTCACCGCGCAATCGCAATGCCCGTTCAAGGCCTTCGCCACCGCACGCCTCGCCGCTCAAGGATGGCAACCGGCAGAGGCTGGGCTAACCGCTGCACAGCGCGGACAGCTACTCCACGCCGTGCTTCACGCGATTTGGGGTGGGCCGCCGAATGGCTTGCGCTCTCTCAATGACCTGCGAAACTTCACTGACCTGGCGGCCTTTGTCGAAGACCACGTGCAAAGCGTTCTGCGCGACAGAATGCCCGCCGGTGCCCGCGAGCGCATGCCGCATCGCTATCTCGAACTGGAAGCCCGCCGCCTCACCCGCCTCGTCACCGAATGGCTTCAATACGAATCGGCGCGGCTTCCCTTCGCCGTCGCAGAAACCGAAGCGGACCGCCCCATCAGCCTCGCCGGGCTCACCTTCCAGGTTCGTCTCGACCGCATCGACCGCCTCAACGACGGCTCAATGCTCGTCATCGACTATAAGAGCGGCGACGTTTCATCGAATTCATGGCGGCTTCCCCGCCCCGACGACGTGCAATTGCCTCTCTATGCCGGCTTCGCGCTTGACCCGGATCAAGAACTTGGAGGCCTCGTCTTCGCCAAAATACGCGCCGGCGATCAGGAATTCACAGGTCACTTGGGCAATGCCGGCGCCACTCTCTTCGCAGGGCTCAATGCCAATAGCTCTCTCATCAAGGCCGCGCTCACTGCGGAGAAGCTCATCGATTGGAAAGAATGTATTGAGCAGCTTGCCAGGGATTTTCTTGCTGGCAGCGCTGATGTAGACCCGCGCGAAAATCCCCGCCCCTGCAAACGCTGTGATCTGCAAACGCTCTGCCGCATTCAGGAGAATAAAGACATCGTCGAAGCCGAAAACGAGGCCCAAAACGAGTGCGACGAATGCGAGGCCGCTGCCCATGAGTAATCCCGCAGCCGTCCGGCCCGCCCCTCCCGATCAGGCGCAACGTGAGAGCGCCCTTGATGCATCCCGCTCCATCCTTGTGCAAGCCCCGGCGGGCTCTGGAAAAACCGACCTGCTCACCCGCCGCTTTCTGCGTCTTCTCGCCGAGGTCGATGAGCCCGGCCAGATTGTCGCCATCACTTTCACCAATGCGGCTGCCGCCGAAATGCGTCACCGCATTCTTTCGGAGCTCGAAAAGGCCGCCGCCACTCATGCGCCCGATCCGGCAGCCGACGAGTTCTCCATGCAGGTTCTGGCTCGCCGCGCTCTCCAACACTCCCAGGCACTTGGCTGGCAGCTCCTCGACCTCCCGGCGCAGCTTCGCATTTCGACCATCGATTCCTTCTGCCGCGATCTTGCTCTGCAACAGCCGTTGCTCACTCAGCTTGGCGGAGAGTTGGGCATTCATAATCAACCAGCGGAGCTCTATCGCCGCGCCGCGCGCCGCACTCTTGAAAGGATCGGCGGAGGCGACCCCGCACTCAACGCTGCCATTGAAGCTTTGCTGCTATGGCGCGATAACGGCTGGCAGGAGATGGAAAACCTGCTCGTAGAAATGCTCGGTCAGCGCGACCGCTGGATGCACGAGTTTGTCCTCGAGCGCGAGCCCGATTGGGTCGCCTTGCGCGAGCGCTTCGAGCGGCCCTTCGCCAAGGCTGTGCGGGAGTCCCTCAACCAGCTCAACCGCCTTCTCGCTCTCTTCCCCGGGGCGCAAGATGAAGCAGTGCTCCTCGCGCGGTTTGCCTTCGAGCAGAGTGGCGGAGCGCTTCACCAGAACCTTGCCGAGCTTGCCGATTTCCCTGCCGGACCATTCACCAATCATGAAACGCTTGAAGAAGCCCGCCACGCCTTTCTCTGTATGGCCAACCTGGTGCTCACAAAAGACGGCTCATTCCGGCAGCAGGTCAACAAGAGACAGGGATTTCCCACTGATCGCAAGCTCGAAAAAATCCGGCATGCATACCTGATTCAGGCGCTCCATCAGGTCGACGGCTTAGAAGACACACTCGCAGCAGTCCGCGATCTTCCTCCCGCCCGCTACTCCGAAGAGGATTGGCAGATCGTGCAGTCCTGCTTCACCTTGTTGCGTCACGCGGCAGGCGAACTGCGAACCGTCTTTGCCGAAACAGGCTCAGTCGACTTCATCGAAGTGGCCCAGATCGCTCTGCATGTCCTCGAAGGCGAAGGTGGCTATCCCAGTGACGCAGCTCTTGCGGTCGCAGACGGCATTCGCCACTTGCTCGTCGACGAATTCCAAGACACGAGCCGGCGCCAGCATCAGCTCCTCTCCCACCTCATCGCAGCGTGGCCGGAGACAGCCGGCCGCACCTGCTTCGTCGTGGGCGATCCCGTGCAGTCCATCTACTCGTTCCGCGACGCCGACGCCGAACTCTTCCCTCGTGTGAAAACCGTCGGGCTCGAAATCCCCGCTAGCGATCCATTGATCTTCGACTTCGTGCCGCTCACCGCCAACTTCCGCACCGCACCTGCTTTGGTCCAGAAATTCAATGAAGTGTTCGATGAGATTTTCTCTCTAAACGACACCAGCGATGTGCGTTTTGCACATTCGATTCCCGCTCGTGATACCCCGCCCGCTCCTCATCCTTATTTCAGTCTGCATCTCGAATTTGTCCCCCAAATCCCGCCTTTCACAGCCGCCGATCCTCTGCTTGTGCACCAGAACGAAGCCGCTCATGCCGCCCAGATCCAGGAGATCGTTGCCCTCATTCGCAGCAAGCAAAACCAGATCAACGAGGCCCACCTCGCCCGCTCTCGCGGTGAGGACAGCAAGTACCGCATCGCCGTGCTGGGTCGCGCCCGCACAGCCCTCGAGCCCGTCGCAGCCGAACTGCGCGAAGCTGGAATTCCCTTCCGCGCCGTTGAACTCGAGCAGTTGAAAGACCGCCCTGAGGTTCTCGATGCGCTGGCGCTTAGTCGCGCCCTGCTCAATCCTCAAGACCGCAACGCATGGCTCGGCGTGTTGCGTGCTCCATGGTGCGCCCTTGCGCTCGATGATCTTCACAAGCTTGTCAGCGCCGACGATGCTGATGTGCTTGTCCGGCCCGTTCCGGAGTTACTCGCTGAGCGCCTTGACCTCCTGAGCGAAGATGGCCGTCGCGCCGCCGCCCGCGTTTTGAATGCAATCGATTCCGCGCCCGCGTTGCGCGCAACCTTGCCCACGGCTTCACTCGGAACATGGCTGCAACAAGTCTGGCTCAGCCTGGGCGGCACAAGCTGCGTCGACGCAACCGCACACGCCAATCTCGACCTTCTCTGGAGTTGCCTCGACGGCCTTCCCGGCGGCGAACAGGACTTGCTCAGCCCCGTCCTCGATGCAGCCCTCGAAAAATTGACTGCCCTGCCCGATCCCGGAGCGAGCAGTGAGTGCGGCGTGCAGTTGATGACCATCCACAAATCCAAGGGCCTCGAATTCGAACTCGTCATCGTCCCCGAATTGCAAGCCCCCGGCGGCCGGAGCACCGGCAAACTCCTCTCGTGGCTGGAACGCGGACTGGCGCAGCCTGACGGTTCTGGCGACATCACTGAGTTCCTTGTCGCGCCACTGCAATCCAAAGGCGCCGAACGAAGCAAAGTCAGGGTTTGGGTAGATCGTGTCCGACGCGATCGCGAGTCCGAAGAGGCGCAGCGTATTCTCTACGTCGCTGCCACCCGCACGCGTGAGGAACTTCATTTCTTCGCGCGCCCCGCTTACAAAGACAGAGACGGAAGCCTCACCCTCGTCGAGCCCAACAACAACCTCCTCGCCACCGCCTGGCCGGCTTTCGAAGCCGAAGTCAATGCCCGCTTTGAAGATTGGAAATCGTCCCGCACGGCACCGAAACCCGCTGAAAATCAGCTTATCGAGGCAATCGCGGCCTCCGGCGAAAGCAACCTGCTGGTCATGCCTTCCCCGGTAAAACCTGCGATTTTACGGCGCCTTCCATCGAATTTCGAGCCGCCCGCTGCCGTCAGCACTAACGCCTCCACTGACAGCGGTCTTATCGGGATGGGCGACTTGCCACCCTACACTCGTCACGAGGGAGGCCAGCTCTCGCGCGCAATGGGCAACGCCGTACACACGCTTCTCGAAAAACTCGCCCGTCTCCGCACTACGCATGACTGGACCGCCGCTCGCGCAGCTCTCGCACGCCTGCAACCGAACGTCGCTGCACAAATTCGCGCTGTCGGCGCGCCTTCAACTCAGGCAGGATCCATAGCGGCCAAAGCATTTGAGTTCGCGCTCAAAGCCTCGGAGAATCCGTATGGCCAATGGATTCTGTCGCCGCACACCGATGCCGCCAGCGAAGCATCCTGGGCCGGCATCGTCGCAGGCGGCCTGCGCACAGTGCGCGTTGATCGCATCTTTCGCGCAGGGCTCGACCCGCTCTCCGAGGGCGATGATGCGTGGTGGATCGTCGATTACAAAACCGCTCATGCCGACAATCTTTCCCCCTCCGCATCCTTGCCGGAGCTCCGAAAGCTGTTCGCTCCGCAGCTTGAGTCCTATGCCGAGGTTATTCGCAATCTCTATGGCAAAAACTCTCCCATCCGCCTCGGCCTCTACTATCCCCGCATGTTGCTGCTGGATTGGTGGGAGATCTAGCTGTCTGAACTGCTCACGCCCAATCCAATCGATCGCATCAGTTCGAGCGCATTGCTTGTCTTCACCACTCCCAGCCTCAGTTTGTAGTCGAAGATCAACTTGCCATCTTCAAATCGATCCTCAAAATGGAAGTTAGCGGCCCGTTCTCCCATCGTTTCGGGAATCTTCGTCAACGCGAGATCGTGCGTACTCACAATCCCGATCGCGCCTCGTTCCGTCAAACTCCGCACCACAAACTGCGTTCCCACCAACCGATCGTGCGAGTTCGTGCCCGAAAGCAACTCATCCAGCAAAAACAGAACTGGTACCGGCCCCAGCGTCAGATCAAAGACCAGCTTGATCCTGTGGATCTCCGCATAAAACCGCGACACGCCCTCCGAAAGCGAATCCAGGATGCATATCGACGCAGCTACGCGTAACGGCGAAAGTCTCAGCCTCCTGGCCCGCACTGGCGCGCCGCACTGCGCCAACACCGCATTCACTCCCATGGCCCGAATGAACGTACTCTTCCCCGCCATATTCGGCCCGCTCAAAATCATGAGTCGCAGCCCATCGCCCAGCTTCACGTCGTTGCGCACCGCTTTGGATGTCGGCAGCAGCGGATGCGCAAGCCCCTCTGCATCAAACAACGGAGCCATTCCGTACGCCGAAGGCGCAGCGAACTCCGGAAACACATCCTCCCCGTGTTCATAGGCATATCCTGCGAGCGCGGTCAGCGCTTCAATCTCTCCTACCGCTCCGAGCCAGCCGCGCATCTGGGGACCAAACTCCTGCTGCCACCGTTCCGCCGCAAACACCAGTTGGGCGCTCCAGAAAGTCAGCACATCCACCAATCGGCCGAATGGATTGCGACGTGACTTGAGGTACTCCACGATCCGGGCCAGCTTCCGAATCGCCTCCGAAGGCAACCGCCCATGGCGCCTCAGCGCACCTTGCAACTCCATCAACTTCGGGGCTGTAAAGTCTTCGTGTTCTACCAGTGCAAGCACGCCAGCCAGTAATTCCAGGTCCTCTGTGGCTTGCTCCAGCGCATCAGACGCGCCGTCCAGGCGCTCGTAAATGCGATGCGCCCACGCTAGATTCAAAACCGTCATCGCCCCGGCAACAGCGCCAAGATCCCACAATCCCCAGCAGACCAGGCTGGCGATCCACAGCAACGGCAGCACCGAAGTCACAATCCGCGTGGCATGCTCAGTGAAAATCGGCCCCCGCTCTCCCCACACCGAGAGCAACTCCGGATGAACGCCCAAACGCACCGTCTCGCCGAGCGAGAACAGCCTCTCCCGAAAGTGCGTACGCTCGCTCAGATCGCGAAGGGCTCTTTGCCGCGTAATAACTTCTTCAACACTTGCCGCATCCAACAGCCAGGCCGCCAAGGTCTCCTCGCCCGCTCGAGTACGCGCCGTACAGAGCAGCTCAAAAAGAGAAGCTCTCCCAAACAGGTCGAGATCACGCGCGTACGGATGCGTGGGATCAAGAAAACGCTCCCCCGTTTCACCCGTCCCCGCCCACCGATCCTCGATCCGTGCCAATCCTCGCTCATAAAAACGAGCCGCCCGTCCGCGAAGCCCAACCGACTCCAGAACTCGCTCATGCAGAACGGCCAAAAAGATGAACAACGCAACCGCAATCAGGAGGAGCTCAAGAACCGTCACCCGATGAATGAACACCGCCGCGCACAGGATTGTTGCGACACCAAGCGCCACCTTGGCATATCCCAACAAGCGCTCACGCTTCCCTTCTGCTGCCTGCGCCAGGTGCAACTCGTTCAACCGCTGGGAATAGACTTCCTCCGGGCGCTTACCGCCGAACTTTGCCTCACCCGCATCCATTCCCTGCTCCACCATCGCAGCTCAAGTATCGCAGTAATCGCAGAACAATTGATCCGGCACAACGCACAACCGAATCCCGCCGCAAGTATGCAACACGAATCCGGCTCGAGATTCCCCGAGCGTGTCTCAACAGAATTGTCGTTGGAAACTGCTAGACAGAGAGCAGGCTCAGCTGACTTTCTTCCCATCCTTTTCCTTCGCCACGCTCTTGTGGTGGCGCACGTCGTTGCCCTGCACCCAGAAGATCACGTCTTCTGCAATGTTCGTGGCGTGGTCGGCCACGCGCTCCAGTGCACGCGAAATCATCAGGGCGTTCAAAGCTTGCGGAGCGATGTGGCTCTGCTCCTCCATCACCTTCGTCAAAGCCTTGTAGGCCGCCCGATTCATCGCATCCACGGCGTCGTCCATCGTCAGCACGACTCGGGCAATCTCCGGATCGGCCTCAATAAACGCCTGCAGGCTCTTGCGCACCATCTCTGCGGCCAGCGTGGCCATGCGCGGAATGTCCACCGGCAAATCGGCGACCGCCATCTGCTCCATGCTGCGCACGCGGTCGCTGATGCTCTTCGCTGCATCGCCCACGCGCTCCAGGTCGGCGTTGATCTTGATCACGCTCAGAATGAATCGCAGATCGATCGCCATCGGCTGCTCCATCGCCAGCAGATCCAATGCCGATTGGTCGATATCGCGCTCCAGCCGATTGATGGCGTTTTCGCTGCGGCTCACCAAGTCGCATATTGAAAGATCGCGCACACGATACGCTTCAATCGCCCGCTGGATGGCCTGTTCCGCCAGACCCGCCATCACCAGCAGGTTCTCTTTCAGTTCATCGAGGCTTTGTTGAAAACGAATGCGTGTCATCCGAACCTGCCTGTGATGTAATCCTCAGTGCGCTTGTCGCTGGGGTTGGTAAAAATCTTGTGCGTGGAGTCGAACTCCACCATGCGCCCGTTCAGGAAGAACCCCGTCTTTTCGGCCACGCGCGCTGCTTGCTGCATATTGTGCGTCACAATCACGATAGTGTACTGCGACTTGAGTTGAAAGATAAGATCTTCAATTTTTGAAGTCGAAACCGGGTCCAGCGCCGAGGCCGGCTCATCCATCAGAAGCACCTCTGGGTCCACCGCCAGTGCCCGCGCAATGCATAAGCGCTGTTGCTGTCCGCCAGACAGGCTGGCGCCGGATTTCTTCTTCAAATCGTCCTTCACTTCGTCCCATAATGCCGAGTTCTTCAGCGATCTTTCCACAATCTCATCCAGCGAACGGCGATTGCTATATCCGTTCAGTTTCAGCCCCGATGCCACGTTGTCGTAGATCGACATGGTGGGAAACGGATTCGGCCGCTGAAACACCATGCCCACGCGCCGCCGGATCTGCACCGGCTTGGCGTCGTTATAGATATCCAGGTCCCCGATCCGTACAGTTCCCGTCACCCGCGCGATCGGGTTGGTTTCATGCATCCGATTCAGGCAGCGCACAAAGGTGCTCTTGCCGCAGCCCGATGGGCCGATCAGCGCCGTGGCGTGATTGGCCGGAATGTTCAGATTAATGTCCTGCAATGTGTGGTTGGTCCCGTACCACGCATTCAGGTTGGTAACCTCGATGCCGACGCCCACTTGCGCATTTCTCCTTGTTCAGTCCACAGCAGCCGAAACTCTCAAGTCGCGATCTCCCCATGAAATCGCAACATCGCAAGACCGTCAAAAGGCTATCTCAAGGAGAAATGCCTTCTAGCTAGCCCCTTTCAGAACGCCGCGGCTGGTCACCCAGCGCACCAGCGACACCGCCAGCACGATCAACACGATCAGCACCAGCGACCCTGCCCATGCCAGGCGATGCCAATCGTCGTACGGCGAGAGCGCGTACACATAAATCTGCAACGGCAGAGCTTCAATCGGGTGGTTGAGGCTTGTGCTCATAAATGGATTACCCAGCGCCGTAAAGATCAACGGCGCCGTTTCCCCTGCCACGCGCGCAAACGCCAGCATGGAGCCGGTAATAATGCCCGGCGAGGCCGTCTTCACCGTGATCGAAAGCACCGACCGCCAGTTGGGCACGCCCAATCCCAGTGCCGCCTCGCGCACCGCGTGCGGCACCATCAGCAGCATCTCTTCCGTGGTCCTGCATACGGTGGGAATCATCATGATCGCCAGCGCCACGCCGGCCGAAAATGCCGAAAACCCGTGTTGCGGCACCACCACCAGCGAGTACGCCGCAAGTCCCATCACGATCGAAGGAACGCCGTTCAGTACATCGGCGGTAAATCGCACCGCGTTCGCCAGTTTCGTTCCCCGCCCAAACTCGGCAAGATAAATGCCGCCCCCAATCCCGATGGGTATCCCAATCGCGCTGGCCACAGCCAGCAGCACTCCGGAACCCACAATGGCGTTGGCCATGCCGCCGCCCGATTCGCCCACCGGCTTGGGAAGCTGAGTAAAGAAGGCAAGGTTCAGTGAGCTGGCGCCTTTGTAAACCAGGTACGCGAAGATGGCCACCAGCGGAGTCACTACGATGACCGTTGCCAGAATCGACAGCGCAGTAACCGCGTCATCTGCTACTGCCCGCATCCGCGACCGGATTTTGAATGTTTCCGTGCTCAACAGAATCTCCTCAGCGCACCTGCGCCGGCGTGCCCCGCGTAACTGCCCACACCAGCACCTGCGCCAGACCATTCACGATGATTGTCACAATAAACAGCGCAAGACCAATCTCGATCAGCGCGCTGCGATGCATGTCACTCACCGCTTCGGTAAACTCATTGGCGATCACTGAGGCCATCGTGCCTCCGTTGGAAAGCAGCGATTTATGAATCTCCGGCGTATTGCCGATCACCATTGTGGCCGCCATGGTCTCGCCCAACGCTCGCCCGAGGCCCAGAATGATCCCGCCCACGATGCCAATCCGCGCATTGCGCAACACTCCAACGCGAATCATCTCCCAGCGCGTTGCGCCCAGCGCCAGCACCGCCTCGCGCTGTGAATGCGGCACGGCCGTCATCACCTCGCGTGTTAGCGACGAGATGATCGGCAAAATCATGATGGCCAGAATCACGCCCGCCGAAAAATAGCCAAGTCCCGTCGGATTGTCGTCAGCGAAAAGGCCCGTCCAGCCCAGTGCGCCAATCAGCAGCGGGTTCACATGTTCCCTGAGCAGCGGCACAAGCACATACATTGCCCACACGCCGTAAACAATGCTCGGAATTGCTGCCAGCAGTTCCGTAATAAACGCGAGCGGCCCGCGCAATCCCCGCGGGCACATTTCTGTTAGAAAAATAGCCAGGCCAAGTGCCAGCGGCACCGCAATCAAAAGCGCCAGAAATGAAGAGACCAGTGTGCCGTAAATAAAAGGCAACGCGCTGAAGCGCTCATTCACCGGGTCCCAGTACATCGGGCCACCCGTTTCGGGATTCTTGAAAACCTGGTAGAAGAAGCGGAAACCGAACTTGGCCCACGACAGTTGCGAACTCACCATGAGCCGCCAGGCAATCAACGCTACGATGGCAAAGATCGTCAGACCACACAGCACCATCAACCAGTGAAATGCCCGGTCGGCCAGCGCAGAGTTTCCACGTGCCATCAGGAATTTGCGTACCGCCGAGACTTCAGGCGGCGACGTCCTTGCGGGTGGCTGACCTGGGGAAAATGACGGCTCCGGCTGGATCTGAGGCTGAGAGATGCGTATCTCTGGCACGTTTGATATCACCTAGAGTAGGCTACCGGGCCAAGATGAATAGAAGGTTACAAGGCCGCAAAATCAAGCGCATACAGTGCGAATATCGAATGAATTCGCCGCGCGCCCCCGGTTTTAAAGGGTAGGAGATTCGACCGCTTGTTGGTCGAACCTATGCCGTTCGCGATTTCCTCCCCCACTCCCCTTCACTCAGCGTGCCCGCAGCGTCCCGCCGAAAGTCCAAATCCCGATTTCCCACCGTGGCCGAAACAATTTGCCCATTGGTTTCAACTTTTTCCGTTAAGCTTGGGAACTGGAAAGTGACCGACCCAGCCCATGCGATCAATTTTTGCGGTTTTTGCCCTCGTCCTTGCCTCCGTTGCACTCCACGGCCAAACCTCCATACAGCCCGACTCACCCCATCGCGAGTGGAAAGCCTCCTGGATTACCCATCCCACGGCGCCCTTGCGCCAGCCGATTGTCCTGCACTTTCGCCACACCCTCGACCTCGCCTCTGTCCCAGCTAGTTATCCAGTTCGTGTCTGCGCCGACAACCGCTTCATTCTCTTCGTGAATGGGAATCGCGTCGGCGACGGCCCGGCGCGCGGCGACTTGCCCCATTGGCGTTACGAGCGCTTCGACTTGGCTCCATTTCTTCATGCAGGACCTAATCTAATCACTGCAACTGTTTGGAACTTCGGCATATACGCGTCCGTTGCACAGATGTCCGATCGCACCGCTTTCCTGCTTGAAAGCGAGGCCACGGGACCCGAATCCATCAGCACCCCCGAGGGATGGCAGGTCGAAGTGGAACCGGGCCACACTGCGCTTGATCGTTCCACCGTCACCGTTAAGGAATACTTCGCCTCCGGTCCCGGAGAGGAAATTGACGCCTCGCGCTACGACTGGAACTGGAACTCCCCGTCCGATGCCGGCTCCTCCTGGGTTCCCGCTGCTTCTCCCATGCGCGACAGCATCTTTGAAGGCACCGGCAAGGCGCATTCAGCAGACACCACCGGCGACAACTTCTGGGGCCTGATCCCCGACGAACTACCGCACATGGAGTTCGCGCCCACCAGCGCCGGCGAAACAGTACGCACCGACAACGACAATCTCAAAGCTTTCCCTGCCTCCGCAGTCACTATTCAAGCAGGTAGCCACATCCATATTCTCCTCGACCGCAAAACCCTCACCACCGCCTACCCGCAGCTCACCGTCTCCGGCGGCAAAGGCGCTCACATCCACCTCACCTACTCCGAGGCCCTCTACGACATGAACGGCCACAAGGGCGACCGCAACGACGTCGACGACCGCACCGCCCTCGGCCTCAACGACAGCTTTCTCCCCGACGGCGGCCCGCATCGCGTCTTCGAGCCGCTCTGGTGGCGCACCTGGCGCTACCTCGACCTCGACATCACCACCGCCGACACCCCGCTCACCCTGGACTCCCTAAAAGCTAACTTCACCGCCTATCCCTTTCAGGAACTCGCCAAATTCCAGTCCCCAGACCCCGACCTCGCCAAAATCTGGGAAACCAGCTGGCGCACAGCCCGTCTCGACGCCCACGAAACCTACATGGATACCCCTTATTACGAACAGCTCCAATACGTCGGTGACACCCGCATCCAGGCGCTCATCTCCTACTCTGTAGCCAACGACGACCGCCTCGCTCTGCAGGCCCTCGCCGCATTTGACAACTCACGCTCTCCCGATGGACTCACCCGCAGCCGCTACCCCAGTTCCCTGCCGCAAACCATTCCCACCTTCTCCCTGCTCTACGTGGGCATGCTCCACGACTACTGGATGTACCGTCCCAATCCCGAGCCGGTGCGCGCATCCCTCCCCGGTGTTCGCGACGTGCTCGGTTGGTTCGGCACCCACGAGCAGCCCGACGGTCTCCTCGGCACCCTCCCTTGGTGGAGCTTCATCGACTGGGTCTCCTCAGGCGAAACGCCCACCTACGACACGCACGGCGAATCCTGCATCACCACTCTTGAATACCTGGGTGCGCTCGATGACGCCGCCGATCTCGAGAAGGCTCTCGGCGATCCGCTCTTCGCCACCCGCGACCACTCCCGTGCCGCTCACGTCCGCTCCGGTATCTACAGCAAGTGCTGGAACACCGCACGCGGACTCATCGCCGACAACCCCGACCAGAAGGTTTTCTGCCAACAGGCCAACATCCTCGCCGTCCTCTATGACGTCATCCCCAAAGATCACCAACAGGCCGTGCTGCAACAAATGCTGTCGATCGAGCCCGGTACCACGCCCAACGGCGTGCTCAGCGCTTCCTATTACTTCCGCTTCTATCTCGCCCGCGCGCTGGATCACTCGGGCCTTGCGGATGACTACCTGAAATCCCTCGACCCCTGGCGCGAACTCCTTCCCCTGCATTTCAGCACGTGGCCTGAGATCCCCGGCGACACGCGCTCCGACTCTCACGCTTGGTCGGCGCATCCTGTCTACGACCTGTTGACCCTTGTGGCAGGCGTCGAGCCCGCCAGTCCCGGCTTCGCCACCGTTCGCATCGCTCCCCACCTGGGCACGCTCAACGCAATCACCGCCAGTTTTCCGCATCCCGAGGGTGCCATCGCAGTCGAGTACCATCGCCAGGGCGCAGCACTCGATGCGGACATCACCCTTCCCGGCAAACTTGCCGGAACCTTCGTACTTCATGGAAAGGTCTACCCGCTCAAGCCAGGCGCCAACCACATTCACGCTGAATAACTGCGCACTCGATTCAACCGCATCGACTTTCTTTCGAAATGGGCGCCGCAATGTGTCTCTTGACACCTGAGAGAAGAAAATCGATGTACTTGTGAGGTAAATCGTTTCCGCGATTGTGTGAAACGTGTTACAACTCCATCATGGCAAAGGCAAAAATCTCGACGCCATCCGGCCACATAAACCTGCGCATGCTCGCCGAGCATCTTGAGCTCTCGCAGACTACGGTCTCGCTCGTCCTCAATAACTCCCCGTCTGCCAAATCCATCCCTCAGGAGACACGCGACCGCGTCACCGAAGCGGCCCAGCGACTGAATTACCGTCCCAACTACTTTGCCCGCTCTTTGCGGCAAAGCCGGTCCATGAGCGTTGGCGTTTTGGCGCCCGACTTGAGCGAAGGATATTTCACCCGTGTCATGAGCGGCGTGGTCGAGGAGTTGACCAACGCTCACTACTTCTACTTCACCGCCTGCCATGACTGGAAGCGCGAACTCATCGAGCAGTATCCACGCATGCTGGTGGAGCGCGCGGTCGACGGTTTCCTTCTCCTGAATACTCCGGCCGATCAGATTGCAGTGCCCGTTCCGGTAGTGGCAATTTCCGCGCACAGCGTGGTCCAGAACGTGACCAACATCGTCCTCGATCACCATAGCGCCGTCCAGCAGGCTCTCGTCCACCTCTATGAGCTCGGTCACCGCCGCATCGCCTTCATGCGGGGCCCCCGCGCCATTCCCGACTCCGAATACCGTTGGGAAAGCATTCAGCAGGTCGCCCGGGAGATGGGACTTCGCATCGATGCCGCTCATGTCATCCGGATTGACGCGGCAGGCTGGTCGATGAAGACCGGGTATCATCCCATGGCCCCTGAAATCGGCTATAAGCCCATGCAGGCACTGCTGGAAAAATCCCGCGATTTCACCGCTATCTTCTGCTTCAACGACATCGCTGCTATCGGCGCCATTCGCGCACTTAAAGAGGCCGGCCTCTCCGTACCCGGTGACGTCTCCGTGGTGGGATTCGACGACATTCTCTCCGCGGCTTACTACACGCCCTCGCTCACAACAGTGCGCCAGCCGCTGACCGAGATGGGAAGGCGCGGCGCGCAAGTGCTTCTCGAGCGCATTGCCAGCCGCGAAAATGGCCACCCCGCTGAGATCGTTATGGCGCCTGAACTCGTAGTCCGAGAGTCCACCGGCCCCGTGCCAACCACGATCAAGGCGTGACTCGCCGCCTCAACTACAGAATGACTCAAACCACCGGCTCAGATACACCTGCGCGTGCGCTTCACCACAATAATGCCGCGCATGGGGCGCATCGGCAGCTTCCTTGGTCCACTTGAACACCGTCAGTTGCGTGTTGCTGCAATGGATCACGATCCACCGCACCGGGTTTTCACTCTCGGTACCGCAAATCTCACACCGATAGATCGTGTCAATCATTAAGTCTCCTCTGTCCCTGATCTCCGACCACTGATCACTGTCCACTGTTCACTGCTACTCAAGCATCTGCAAATCCAGCGGTTTCTCCAGCAGGCAATCCATCTGGCGAATGCTTTCGAGCGCCCGCTTCATCGCCGAAGACTTGCATGGTTCCACCGTCACCACAAACGGCAGCGCATGCGCCGGGTAACCGGCCTTCTGCACAATGGCCCGAATGTTGATCCGTTCCTTCGCCAGCGCGCCCGTAATCTCCGCCACGATCCCCGGCCGATCCATCACTAGAAACCGGATATAGTGCGGCACTTCAAATTCTCCGCCGATCCGCGCCGGAACCGACGGAATTTCCACCCTCCTCGATCCGTGCGCCAGCGCCAGCAGGTCGCTCACCACCGCCACCGCCGTTGGATGCCCGCCCGCGCCGTGGCCTGAAAACACAACATCACCGCCATAGCGCCCGGTCAGAATCACCATGTTTTCCGTGCCGCGCGACCACGCCAGCGGCGACCGCTGATCCACCAGCATGGGACCCACCGTAGCCGCCACCATGCCGTCGCGTTCCTCTGCCCGTGCCACCTGCCGGATCGTGCAACTCAGATCCCGCGCATAACTGAAGTCCACCGCCGTCACCGCCGTGATCGGCTGCGGCACAATCTCTTCCGGATCCACCACGACCCGCAGCGCCAGCCGCATCAGAATGGCCAGCTTCGCCCGCGCGTCAAACCCACCCACATCCTCGGTTGGATCGGACTCGGCGTAGCCCTTCTCCTGTGCCATCGCAAGCACCGTCGCATATTCCTCGCCCGCCTCCATCCTGCTCAGGATGAAGTTGCATGTGCCGTTCAGAATGCCTTCCATGCTCTCGATGCGGTCGCCGGCCATCCCCTGTTCAAGCCCCGGAATCACCGGAATTCCGCCGGCCACAGCAGCCCCATATTTGATATGCCCGCCCTTCGCCGCGGCCAGGCGCTCCAACTCGACTCCGTGGTACGCGATGAGCTTCTTGTTCGCCGTCACCACGCTCTTGCCCGCTTCCAGTGCGCGCCGCACCCAGCTCCCCGCCGGGTCCAGCCCCCCGGCCAGCTCGACAATCACATCCACATCCGACGCCAGCACCGCATCCGCATCCTCGGTCCACACCACGCTCGCGGGTGTCCAATCCACACGCTTCCGCGAGACACCGCGGTTAAACACATGCGTTAGATCCAACCCCTTCGGCTTTGACTCCACAAGAATCCGCGCCACGGAACTGCCCACCGTCCCAAATCCAAAAAGCGCAATGCGCAGTGGCCGCCGATTGCGCCTTTCCTGCACCTGAATCTCAGTCTTCAATACGGTAGCGTTCTCTTCAGGCACCAGCATTCCTTCTTTGAGTCGTAAAAGTTGCGCGATGAATCGATGATACCTGAGCGCCGCGTTGCTGCTCCCCTTTGTATTCTCAATCCATTACTCGTGTAATATGAACGCCAGATGAGGCGTGCGCTCTCCATCTTCCTCGTTCTCCTCTTCGGGCTGGGGCCGCTTACGGCCGCCCTCGACGCCGGCGGCGATTCGCGTTTGCCTGCCTGCTGCCGCCGCCACGGAGCGCACCATTGCGCCATGGCCGACTCCGCAATGGCAAAGATGCTGCAAGCCGCATCCGACAAGCCAAGCCTCACCACGCCATCGCATTGCCCTTTCTATCCCGGAGATACAATCGCAATCCTTGCGCCCGTACCCGCCTTGGCCTCGTCGCCGGCAAATCTCCCCGACCCTCTTTCGCAGCTCCACTCCGCAGTTGCGCATCGAGTCGCAGCGCGGGGCAGCCAGTTCCGTGCCCACGCCGGCCGCAGTCCTCCGCTTCCTCTCCTGGGTTGAGAACACGTTGAGTGCCTCGTTCTTCTGAACGAGGTTTCAGTCCATTTCCCCGGCTGAATAGGTCCCAGGTCCACTGGACGATTCGTCCTCCAGCCATCCGGCCTGCCCTCGACGATTCACCGTCACGGTCAAGGCTGCTCTTCGCCTCATATACGCGACGAAGCCCATTCAGAGCCACCTTCCCCTGAGGTTGTCGCTATGATGCGCCCTTATCCCGTGTTAGCCATTGCCTTGCTTTGGACAGCCTCCATCCCAGCACTGGCCACCATCTTTGCTGCCGTGCATGGAGTCGTTCACGACACCCAGCACCGGCCCATTGCCGGTGCTCAGGTCACCCTCCAGGCCGTCGACTCCGCCTTCACCCTGCATGCCACCACAAACTCACGCGGCGAGTTCGAACTGACCCAGACTCCCATCGGCGTCTACCACCTCGAAGTTGAAGCCCCCGGCTTTTCACCCGTCTCCCAAACCGTCACGCTCGCCTCAGGCACCAACCCGGTATTGCACATTCCACTGTCGATCGCCCAGGCCACGCAATCCGTTGTTGTCACCGCATCGGGGGAGTCTGCTTCTTCCACCGATTCCGTTACCCCCACCACCCTCGTCACGAGCCAACAAATTGACGAAACCCCCGGCGCATCCCGCACCACCGGCATGCAGATGATCACCGACTACGTGCCCGGCGCCAACATGACCCACGACATGCTGCATATGCGCGGAGGCCACCAGACCAGTTGGCTCATCGACGGAGTCGCCATCCCCAACACCAAAATCGCATCCAATGTCGGCCCGCAGATCGACCCCAAAGACATTGATCAGTTAGAGGTCCAGCGCGGCAGTTACACAGCCGAGTTAGGCGACCGCACGTACGGCGTCTTCAACGTCTTGCCCCGCAATGGCTTCGCATACAACCGCGAGGCGGAGTTGTTGCTCTCAGCTGGGAATTTCTACACCGGCGAAGCTCAGCTCTCGCTCGGCAATCACTCCGCCCGCACCGCATGGTACGCAAGCCTCACCGGCTCCCGCTCCAACTACGGCCTGGCCACTCCCATCGCCGCAGTTCATCACGATGCCACCAACTCGCAGAGTGCTTTCCTCTCCCTGCTGCGCAACCAGACTCCCAGGGATCAGTTGCGCCTTGACGCCCAGTTTCGCCAGGACTATTTTCAGATTCCCTATGACCCCGACCCCAGCGATTATGAATCGGCTTCCGGCTACTACAGTTCTTTCGGCTTGCGCGACGCCCAGACCGAACGCGACTCCTTTGTCATTGCAAACTGGGTCCACACGCTATCGCCGAAATTGCTGTTCGAGATCGCGCCCTTCTACCACTTCAATCAGGCCAACTACGATTCGCTCGCAACCGACAAGCCCGTAGCCACCACCTGGCACCAGGCCTCGAACTATGCAGGCGCACAGGCCGACGTTCGCGCTGACCTAGGTCCCAACAGCCTCTCCGCCGGCTTCTATTCGTTCTATCAAACCGAAAGCGATCTCTTCGGCCTTGTCGTCAACAACCCAAGCCATTCCGCCGGCAGCGTTCCCAACACCGCATCGACAGCCAATGCCGGACTGCTCGAGTTCCACTTCTCTGACACCCTGCGCGTCGAGCGCTACATCACCCTGCTCGGCGGCATGCGCATCTCCAACTACCACGGCGGAATCACTGAAACGGCCGCCTATCCCCGCATCGGCGCCAGCGTCGAAATCCCTCGTCTGCACTGGGTCTTCCGGGGCTTCTACGGCCACTTCTTTCAGCCCGCCCCCGTCGAAACCGTCTCTAGTTCATTTCTCAACTACATCACCAGCCAGCAAGGCCAGAACGCTTTCGTCCCCCTTCCGTCGGAGCGCGATGAGGAACACCAATTTGGTGTCCAGATTCCGTGGAAAGGTTGGGTTCTTGACGTCGACAACTTCAAAAATCGCGTCAACAACTTCCTCGACCACGCCAATGTCGGTGAATCCAATCTCTACTTTCCCATTGCCGTTGACGGTGCCCTGGTCCGAGCCTGGGAGCTATCCCTCCGCTCGCCGCAACTCGCTCACTTCGGCCAGTTCCATCTCGCCTATTCCAACCAGATCGCCGAACAGCGGGGCAACATCATCGGCGGATTTGCGTGCAGCGATCTCGCCGATCCGTCCTGCAACCTGGGCCCCGATTACATCCCCGTCGATCACGACCAGCGCCACACGCTCAACGCAGGATTCACCGCAAATCTGCCGCTCCATACATGGTTCGCCACCAATGTGTATTACGGCTCGGGATTCACGAACGGCCTTGCCGGCGCCAACCAAGGCCCCTACAACGGACCCTATCTGCCCGTCCACACCACCTTCGATGTTTCAGGAGGCCGCAACCTCGGCGAGCATTGGAAGCTATCCGCCAACGTGCTCAATGTGACAAATCACCGCGTGCTCCTCGATAACTCAATCACCATCGGTGGATTCCACTTCAACGATCCCCGCATCGTCTCCGCCGAATTGCGCTACCGCTTCCACTTCTAACGGAATGACCGGGTGCCGCGCCCGCCTCTGCGAGGAGCGGGACCGCGTATGTCATAGAACCGCTCAGAGAATTACCGAATCGCATAACCCCCATCGACACGAATCGTCGCGCCGGTAACGAAGTCCGAAGCCCGCGAGGCCAGGTATACAGCCGTCCCGGCAACTTCCTCCGGCTGACCCCACCGTCCAGCGGGTGTCCGCGCAAGAATCTCGTCGTTCAATGGCATGGTGCGCACGGGCGCCGTCATCTCCGTTTCAATCCACCCCGGTGCGATTGCATTCACTTGAATGTTGTGCGGGGCAAGCTCAATGGCCATTGACTTGGTCAGTTGGACGATCGCACCTTTCGCTGCGCTGTAAGACGGGATGAGCCCAGATCCAAAGAATGAGTACATGCTGCCAATATTGATGATCTTTCCACCGTTTCGCCTCAGCATCGAACGGGCAGCAAGCTTTGAAAGAAGAAATACCGCATTCAGTTGCGTCTCGATAACGTTGTCCCAATCCTCAGGCTTTTCGTTCAGCACTCCGCCGCTTAGCGAAACATTGCCCGCATTGTTCACAAGGATTCCGATGCCACCGAGTTCGCTCTCGACCCTCTCAAGCGCGGGCTCCAATCCCGCGCGGTTGGTCACGTCAACACGCACCGCCATCGAAGGAACTCCGATTGCTTTCAATTCGGAAAGCACTTGCTGATTCTTTTCGTCGTTTCGTCCAAACACTGCAACGGCAGCACCGGCTTCGGCCAGTCCGAGCGCAATGCCGCGGCCGATTCCTCCATTACCGCCCGTCACCACCGCGACACGACCGCTCAAATCAAACAAGGGAGAAGTCTTCACCAGTTACTTCCTTTCAAAGATCCGGATACGTGGCTGAAACCGCGCAATTGTGTGCTTCATACCGTCAAAGTGAACCCGCCATCGGGCGTCAGCGTGGTACCTGTAATGTAGCTGGCCTCGTCAGAGCACAGGAAGAGGATGGACTCGGCAATCTCCTCCGGGCGCCCTGCGCGCCTTGCATGCACTCGTTGCTGCAGCAAGGCGTCATAGAATTCATTGCCGAAAATTGCACGACCCCGATGATGCATCGGGGTATCGATAAATCCCGGGCAAACAAGGTTGACCCGAATACCGCGGGGCGCGAGTTCTGCTGAAGCGCTTGAGGTGAGACCGATCAATGCGTGTTTCGATGCGGCGTAAGCCGAGCCTCCCGGAAAGCCGAGAAAGGAGTTGACAGAGCCGATATTCACGATGGCGCTCCCACCGCCGCCCGCATCAAGCATGGCCTTCGCCTCGTGCTTCAGGCACAGAAATGCGCCCTTGAGATTGACGTCGATAACCTGATCCCAATCCTCTTCGGGCATATCAAGGATGCTCGCAATCTTTCCTTCAATCCCGGCGTTGTTCACCGCATAGTCGAGGCGGCCGTAGCTATCGACCGCATGAGCAACCATTCGTTCCACATCCTTCGCAACGGAGACGTCCGTCTTGATAAACGTTGCCGCGCCTCCCAAAGCCTCGATCTCCGCCACGAGTTCAGCCAGGTCATCCTCGCGCCGTGCAGCCAGAACAACCTTGGCGCCTCGCGCCGCAAAGGCCTTCCCTGTCGCTCGGCCTATCCCACTGCTTGCTCCGGTAATCAGAGCTACTCTGTTGTTCATATCTGACAATTGCGTTCTCCAGGGCCTGCCAGGCTTGGCGTCAAGGCTTCGCCTTCATCCCGGGGAGCTTGAGGCGAGATTCTTTCGGTTGCGCGGTAGGCAAGCGATTATAACGAAGGAGGCGGCTGCCGGTGCGCTAGGATAACCGACGCGCGCCGTCGCCCAATCACAATTCCACGATCCAGATTGACCACTCCCCTCGAGTCGCGGATTGCGTATAGTTCCAGAAAGGCTTTCCCATCGCACGAGGTCCTTGAATGGCACGACGTTTGCAGGTCTCACTCACCTGTTTGACTCTTTGCATCTTCGGCACCCTTTCCGCGGCCCAACCGGCGCCGTCCACAAAGTCAGCATTAGCCAAGGCAGACAGCGCCGCCCCCGTGACCCTTGGCGATTCCGTGGTGCCACTCAATGGCCCGTGGAAATTCCACATCGGCGACTCGCCCATCGATCCGCAGACGGGTAACCCATTGTGGGCTGAGCCAGGCTTTGATGACTCCACATGGGAGAACGTCGACCTCACTCCGAAGAGCGGTTCTTTTGATCCCGTTTCAGGAATCTCCAACTTTGTGCCCGGCTGGACCGCCCTGGGACACCCCGGCTACTGGGGTTATGCCTGGTATCGCATCCGCGTTCGCGTCAACACGCCTCCGGGTACCAAACTGGCTCTCGCCGGTCCCGCCGATGTCGACGATGCCTACCAGTTCTTCAACAATGGAACCCTCACCGGCAGCTTTGGCGAGTTCGCCGCCAACCCGCCAAAAATCTACTACACCCAACCGATGATGTTCCCGCTCCCACCCTCAGCGGGAGCGGGCCAATCTTCACAGGTGCTCGCCTTTCGCTTTTACATGCTCCCCAACACCCTGCTCCAGTTCAACGGTGCCGGTGGCATCCATACCGCGCCTCTTCTCGGTGAGGCCGGAGCCGTGACAGCCCAGCATCAGATGCAGTGGAATGAACTGGAACGCGCGTACATGGGGTCCTTCATCGAGGCCATTGTCTTCTCCATGCTCGGATTGGTGGCATTCAGCCTCGTCCTCTTTGACCGCTCTGATCACGTCTACCTTTGGATCGGCGCTCTGCTGCTCCTCATCGGCATCGATCGCACCATGGGCATCATCGGTATCTGGACCCTCTGGATCCCGGCAAACAACTTGCTGGTGGTGCGTCAGGTCATCTTCAACGCCCTCTTCCTCGCCGGATGGGTGATGGTCTGGCGTGTCTGGTTTCAATCGCGGCGCCTCACCTGGGTCCCGCGCCTCCTTCCCGTCCTCGTCGCGCTCCTGATCATCTCCAACTGCTTTGGTCAGAATCTCTTTGTCTCCATCATGGCGCCTTCTTCCAGCCACGTGTTTTTCGTGGCTGCCCTCTTCCTGCGTCTGGCCGTGGCAGTCCTGTTGATTTTCACCGTCGTCGAAGGAATCCGGACCCAGGGCCTTGAAGGCTGGATTGTGCTGCCCCCGGTAATTCTCGCCGGAGTCTCCGAGTTCTACACGGAACTCCAGTTCGCGCACATCCTCGAATTCTGGTTCCCCTTTGGGGTCCAGATCACATCCCGCCAACTCGCCAGTCTGTTGCTGGTCGCGGTTCTCGCTCTGCTCCTTATGCGCCGTCTTTTACTCTCCGTCCGCCGCCAGCGCCGCATGGCGCTCGATTTCAAACAGGCGCAGGAAGTACAGCAAGTCATCCTGCCTGAAGCGCACACCGTACTCCCCGGTCTGCTGATCGAGAGCGAATACCATCCTGCGCGCGAAGTCGGCGGCGACTTCTTTCAAATCATCCCGCACCATAGCGACGGCAGCCTGCTCATCGTTGCCGGCGACGTCACCGGCAAGGGCCTCAAGGCCGGCATGCTGGTCGCACTCCTCGTCGGAGCCATCCGCACCGTGGCTCAGTTCGATTCCAATCCCCTTGTCATGCTCGATGCGCTCAACCAGCGACTCCTCGGCCGCGGAGATTCGCAGGCCACCTGCCTCGTCCTGCGCATCGCCGCAGACGGCCAGGTCACCCTCGCCAACGCCGGACACATGCCGCCCTACCTCAACAGCGAGCAGCTCCCTGTCGAAGGTGCACTGCCCCTCGGCATAATCGAGCGCCCCGACTTCACCGTGACCCGTTTCCGCCTCATGGAAAACGACAAGCTCGTCCTTCTCTCCGATGGCATCGTCGAAGCCACCGACGCCAACGGCAATCTATTCGGATTCGAGCGCGTGCACAAGCTGTTGCATTCTGTCACCACCGCCGCTGAAATCGCCGCCGCCGCCCAATCCTTCGGCCAGGAAGACGACATCAGCGTCATCTCCGTCACCCGCACCAGCGTCCTCGAGCCTGCGGCTGTTTAGACCCCGTAGGAGAGATCACACATGAAGAAGGCCATCCGTTTCGCGTGCCTGACCGCAGCCTGCCTTGCTGCGGCGTTCTTTGCGATGCCGCAGTCCACGAACGACTCGCTCGACTCCTTGAAGGCATGTGCTGCCACGCAGAAACTCATTTTTGAGAATCAGTTCGTGCGCGTCATCGATGACCGGATCCCAGTCGGCGTCGCCGAGCCGCTGCACCGTCACCGTCACGGCGTCGTCATCTTCTTGACCACCAGCACTTACGAAACTGTCACGCAGGGGGGCAAGAAGTCTGTGCAAGAACAGAAAGAGGACACCGCTCTATGGACTGAAGCCACAATCCACACCGTGAAGAATGTCGGCCACGCGCCGGCTCACGCCATCCGTATCGAGATGAAATGAACAGTCGAATTTGGCTGGCCGCCCACGTCTCAGAGATCAAATTACCCAGGTTTTGGGTTGCCCGTCCGCGCCGTCACTTCAGTTGGCGCCGATTCGGCCGGAACTCCTCGCCGCTCTGGCACCGCCCCCAGATACTTACTTTGACCAGGGCGGCACAATACCCGTCATTCGCGCGTAGGCCACCAGCTGCCCCATGTGCTCATTCGCATGAATAATGATCCGCAGATACATCCCGTCGGCCGTGGCATCCCGACCCGCAATCCGAACCTTCCGAGAAAGGTCTTTCGGGTTCTCTGCTTGATGAGCTTGCTTGACAGCCTCCAGCGAACGCTTCAGCCAACTGATGACATCGGCCTTCGACGTTACAGTTTTCTCAGCGTCCTCCTTGAGGTCAGGCGGCATCTTCGGTCCAGTCACGCTCAGCAAGTAGAAGTTCGCCATCACGATATGCATGTAGACCTCGCTCGTGGACCGCACCCCCGGAGCCGGTCGCCACGCGAACTTGTCCGGCGGTGTGGCTTCAGCCAGCGCAACCAACTGTTGAGATACATGCCTCCACTCCCCGTCGTAGCCTTGCCAGAGCCCATCGAGGGGATCCTGGGCGATCAAGGTGGGTGCGCTCAGAACGAACAACAGCAACGCCACGACCAGCCGCATTTTCACCATGAAACCTCCCGCACGCATGATGCTCCTTCAAGCCTACCCCCGAGACTGCGATTGCGCATCTTGAACATCCCCGGGCCAGAGGGTGCGTAATTACGGGGCCGGTGCCCAGTGTGGATGAGCAAATCGAGCGTGCTCAGGCGGCGCGCTGCGCCAGTTTAATCATGCGCATGGCGTGGTTGGCTCCGCGGATGCCAAGTAGGTTGTACTTCTTGCCCTCGAGCTGGTGGTAGTTGACGAAGAATTCTTCAAGTTCGTGGAGGAACTTGTTTGGCAGGTCGCCCGGCCGTTTGATGTTGGCATACATATGATTCATCTCGGCGACGGCGAGTAGACGATCGTTGCGGTTCTTCTTCTTGCCGTCAATCTGCTCTCCCTCGATGATGCCGATCAGGCGCGAACGCACGGCGATCCCCGGATAAGCCGGCTCATCCATCAGGAGCAACACATCGATCGGGTCACCATCGGGAGCCAGGGTTCGTGGCAGAAAGCCAAAGTCGTAGGGGAAGACCATCCCCGCCGGCAGCACCTTCTTGACGACAAAGATATTCAGCTTGTCGTCAAAGGCAAATTTATTCCGGCTTCCTTTGGGGGTCTCGATGATCACCTGCAGAATCCCGTCCTGCTTTTCGATCGGCTTCAGGAGGATAGGGTTGGCGAGGCTCTTTGAAGGCTTTCTCGGCATCTGATTTTCGACCTTTCTGGATAGTTACACCAATAACTGAGAGAACGAAAAGGATGGTACGGTTGCTCCGCCGGATTTCGACCTCCGAAAAATGCACGCAGCCTTTCGGATCTCGGCAGTGCCAGTTTCCCGGTTCTGGCTTGAAGAATCGCGGCTCCGCTCCTTCGCTACCTCCGGCTTGGCAACCACTCGCTCAGAACCTCCCGCCATAAGTACAATGCAAGGCACGGCCTTTTGGCCGCCCAAAAGTTGTGTTCCGTCACGAGAGGAGCCAAAGAATTGGTTTTGGAAGATGCTCAACCCAAACACCTTCGAATCGGGACGATGAAGGTCGAAATCTATCCTGACCGTAAAGCGGCCGGCGTTGCGGCTGCCAAAGCTGCGGCCGGCACATTGATCCAGCTGGGGCAGGCTCATGAATCCTTCAGCGCAATTTTTGCTACGGGAGCCTCGCAGTTGGACACCCTCGATGCACTCACAGGAATCGAAAATCTCCCTTGGAATCAGATTGCCGGCTTCCATATGGATGAATACGTCGGTATCGATGCAGATCATCCAGCCTCGTTTCGCCGCTATATGCGCGAAAGATTGGCAAGCAAGGTCCACATGAAAGAGTTCTTCGAAATCGAAGGCGACGCGTCCGATCCAGAGCAGGTTGCTCGGGACTATGCCGGCAAGCTCCGTTCGGCCGACCCCAAGTTATGTCTACTCGGTATCGGAGAGAACGGTCACCTCGCCTTCAACGATCCGCCTGTTGCGGATTTCAACGATGGATTGGACGCAAAAATTGTCCGTTTGGACGCTGAATGCAGGCAGCAACAAACTTCCGAAGGTTGGTTTGCAAGCGTCGATCAGGTTCCGGAATATGCGATTACGCTAACCATTCCTGCCCTGATGCGCGTGCCCAAGCTGATTGTTTCGGTGCCCGGGCCACGCAAGGCAAACATTGTGCGGCGTGCCTTTGAAGAGCCGATATCCACAAACTGTCCTGCAACCATCCTGCGCAATCACCCCGACGTCACCATCTATCTTGACGTTCAATCGGCGGATCAACTGCATTCGGCCACTTATCCCGATGAGATATTGTCGTCACCCCAACGAACTAATTCAAAGTCCGTTATGGAAACAAGAGAGACCCGTAAGGGGAGTTGAATGCAATGTTCGAAGATGCCAAGGAGCAAATTGATCGCCGGACGTTTGTGAAACAGGCAGGAGTTACGATGCTCGCGGCAGGCATGAGCGCGAAATCTTATGCGCGGGTTCTCGGCGCAAACGATCGAATTCGCATAGGTCAGCTTGGCTGTGGCGACCGCAGTCAAGGACATGTGCACATGGTGCAGTTAGCGTCAAAGCAGATGCCGGTGGAAACGGTTGCGGTCTGCGATCTCTGGAGCCTGGCGCGAGAGCACCGGGCCGCCCAGGTGAAGCGGGTGTTCAACCTGGAACCGCAGGTCTACAAATACTCTGAGGAGATGCTGGCCCGCCAGGATATTGACGGCGTGATGATTGCTACGGGCGATTTTCAGCATGCGAACTTATGCGTGGACGTGGTCAAGGCGGGTAAGGATTGCTACGTAGAAAAACCCTTTGCCAACGTGCTGTCGGAGGCCCTCGAGGCGCGCAACATTGTCAAGCGATCTAAGCAGATCGTCCAGATGGGTACGCAACACCGCAGCCAACCCTATCCCCTGGCAGTGCGGGATATCATCCGCTCGGGACGGATCGGCAAGATAGTCCATATCGAGCAGGAATGGAACGTGAACGAAGAGCGATGGAGATTCAAACCGGAAGACACCGGGCTAACTAAAGAAATGGAGATGGACGTTAATCTGGAGTGGAAACAATGGCTCTATGGAAGAACCTCGCAGCTCCGAGAAGAAGACACGGATTGGAAACGATGGCTGCTGGGCAAGCCATCTCGCCCATTCGATCCTCATATGTATCTCGAGTTTCGTCTTTATAAGGATTTTTCATCAGGAATCTTCGATCAATGGCTAAGCCACGGCTGCGATCTTGTGCATCTCTGGACCGGCGAGAGTCACCCGGAGAGCGTCGTTGCCAGCGGCGGAATTTTTGCCTGGAACGATGGAAGAGAAAATCCGGATACGTGCGTTGCAGCCGTCACCTACCCGAAAGGTTTTCTCTACACCTATAAGACGATCTTTGGAAACAGCTACCGTAGTTTCTCCAGAATTCATGGGCGGGACGGCACCATTGAGAATTATGGCGGCGAGGGCGCGTCGCTCTTCACGGTCACGCGTGAAGGCGGAAGGCAGGAATTCGATCCACCCGAGTCCGGGCCGTTCTATAACAAATTGCCAATCGTGGGACCGACGAAAGACGGTGAAGAGATCCTGCATGTTCCTGGAGTTCCGCCGCCAAACTCTTTAGGCCCGGACGATGACGACCTGGGGCATATGGTGAACTGGCTTCAATCAATGCAAACGCGCACCGAGCCAAATGCTACCGTCGATCATGGCTTCTCCCATGCGCTTGTTTGCATCATGGCCACCAAGGCGTACTGGAGTGGCAAGAAGCAATACTGGGACCCGCATAAGGAGCAGATCATCGATCATCCGGTTGCAACTCCCACCGCCTGATCGAGCTCTCGTTGTGCAAAGGTCGTGTTGTATCTCCTGGCATCGATCGATCCTTCTCCGCTGGCTTGCAATTCCACCATCAACCTCCCGAAGGCAACGAGCAAATGAGTGGCGCGCAACCATCGGCAGACAGAGCGAGCGGCGGTCCACAAACCGCAAACCCCGTACAGCGTCACAGCTCTGGACGGGTGCGGTGGTGGATCGTTTGGACCCTCTTCTTTTCAACTGTCATCAACTACATAAGTCGTCAGACTTTCTCGGTACTGGCGCCGTTGATTACCGCACAATACCATCTGTCGCACACTGACCTGGCCAGAATTCTTGGTGCATTCCAAATTTCCTATGCAGTCACATGGCTGGTCGGCGGAGTCATCCTTGATGCCGTTGGAACGCGGCTCGGGCTGGCGCTTGCCGTGGTCTTCTGGTCTGTCGTCAACGTCCTCACTGGCTTTGCCTCTTCCGTTTTCGGCTTCGCAGCGTTTCGATTTCTACTAGGAATCGGGGAAGGCTTCAATTGGCCGGGCGCGAGCAAAACGGTCGCCGAGTGGTTCCCCAGCCAGGAGCGAAGCCTTGCCGTTGCGATCTTCGATAGCGGCTCCAGCGTGGGAGGAGCCGTGGCCGCATTCGCTATTCCTTTGGTCGCATTGGCCATGGGTTGGCGATGGGCGTTCGTGTTGTCTGGAATGCTCGGCTTCGTTTGGCTAATTCTGTGGTTGCGCGTGTACCATCCCCTCGATTCCCATCCAAAGGTGTCGCCCGAAGAAGTCTCGCTAATCCGTGCCGGCCAAGATGCCCCTTCAATTTCGACGGAACGCGGTCCAAAGCGTTGGCTCAAACTCGCGCGCCAGCGGAATGTGTGGGGTGTTGTTCTTGGCCGCGCACTCACGGATCCGATCTGGTGGTTCTACGTTTTTTGGCTGCCTCAATACCTGAGTGATGCGCGTGGATTCACCTTGAAGCGAATCTCTCTTTTTGCCTGGATGCCCTTTATCGCTGCCGATCTCGGTAACTTTACCGGCGGTCTGATTTCAGGCTATTGTGTTCGACGCGGTATCTCCGTAGTGCGCGCCCGCGTCTGGGTATGCGCCTTTAGTTGTTTGCCGATCCTTGCAGGAATTCCTGCCGCGAGCGTGCACAGTGTCTATGCCGCGCTGGCGTTGATCTGTTTTGCGCTTTGGGGATACGCGAGCTGGTCGACCATGGGCCTCACTCTGCCCTCCGACCTCTTTCCACAGGATGTTGTGGCCACGGTGACAGGACTCAGTGGACTCGTGGCAGGCCTGGTCGGCGCCGCCTTCACATTTGCGGTCGGGATGCTCGTCGATCGCTTTTCCTACGGGCCTGCATTTCTCGTTGCAGGATTGATGCCGTTCTTCGCAACTGCATCCCTGTTTCTCTTGATCCGCGCACCCAAACATCCATTGGAATCCAGAGAATCCTTCGCAACGAGTCCCTGATAGGAGCATGGCAAGAGCACGGCCCTTTGCGAAGCATCGTCAGCTTGAGCGGAGGTCGCCGTGGTCGGGGTCTGCGGTTGCTCATGGAAAGCGGTGCCGGTTATCCGCCACTCTCTATCAAGGGGAAGATCGGCGCCGCAACGACCTCGGCGATCGGCAGCGTAACCCTAAACTCAGTATGGCCTTTTTTCGACTCGACATCGATTGCGCCATCGTTATGCCGCACCAGGCGCCGGACAATATCAAGCCCTAGTCCTGTGCCTTGTCCCATCGGCTTGGTCGTGAAGAACGGATCGAAAATCCGGGCAAGATCCTGCGCCGGAATGCCCGGCCCGTTGTCGATAATGCGGACTACCGCGTGCTGATCCTCGCGGCGCGCAAACACTTCGACGCGGCCACCGGAGTGCACTGCGTACAATGCGTTGTCAATCAGGTTCCCCCAAATCTGGCTCAGCTCGCCGGCGTAGCCGCGCACATGGGGCAGCTCGCCTTGCAACTCGACTGACACATCTACCGATTTGTCACGAGCCTTTGCATTAAGCACAGTCACCGTGTTGCCCAGGCTCGTTGCCAGGTCCACAGACTGGGCCACCATCGCCTGGTCCATATTTGTGAAGCCCTTGATTGCCGTTACCAGGCCGGATATGCGCATCGCCGCATCCTGAATCCCGGAAGCCAATCGACGCACAGAACAACCGGCGGCTGCCCATTGCAGTACCGCGTTCAATGCTGCTCCCGACACCGCTGCTGCGAGCTGGTCGAGTGCCTCGAATGTCACTTCGGTGTCGGCCAGCATGCCCGCGTTCGCGGCGTCCAAGCCATGGTTGGCAAGCCACTCGGCAATTGCGTCCTCGCGGTCCGACTGCTCCAGACAGGACAGCACCGTTTGTGTCTGCTTGGCCAGGCAGGAGGCACGAATCGCATCCACGGCAGCCAGTTGAGCGTCGCTCAGCTTCGCGGCGCCTAGCGCGCGCGTCGCCTTCTCCGTGTCTTCCAGTCGGTCCTCAAGCAGCGAGGCGCTGCGTTCAATTGCCGACGCCGGATTATTCAGCTCATGAGCCAGCCCCGCCGATAGCTTGCCCAGCGAGATCATCTTTTCATTGTGCAACTCACTCGACGTGAACAGTCGCGCGCGATCGAGCATCGTACGCACAAGGATCGTCGTGATCTCAAAGCACTCGTGCGTTAGCGCACGAATCTGCTCCCGGTCGAGGGCCAGAATCTCCGTAGGCTCCTGGGCAATTGCATCTCCCGGCGGGTTCACCAGCCGCGAGTAGGGCAACACTCCCGACACATCGCCCGTCCACCATTCAATCATCTTCTGCGGCCCAGCGCCTCGGTCAACCGACAACGTCACGTGCCCCGATAGCACCACGTAAAGACCCTCGACCGGAACACCTTTATGAGACAGCACCTCGCCGGCGCCAAGCCTGCGAAGAGAGCCATGCGCCGCCAGCCATGCCAGCTCTTCCCGGGGCGCCGTGCCCAGTGTCTTGTGCTCTACCAGCCGATCAATAAGATCGCTTGCCGTCATACTCGCGTTTTCTCTCAATTTGGGGCTGAATTGTTCTCCATCAAGGTACCAGATCAAATGTCAACGCCGCCGGGGCCCCAGGTCTCAGGGTCTCGCGAAACAATTCTTCGTTCGCAGGGTCAGTTCTCGGTGTTGAGATACGAGGATCGAAACCAATCACGCGCCTACCCCACGATCAACGCGGCGGACCGCCATGTAATCCTGCGCGGAGGTCGCCGCGGTCCGCCGTGGCGGAAAAGCCTGCCCGCCGTGGCGGGATCTGCGGTTGCTTCTAGTTGTGAAGTTTCAGGAGGTTGTCCATTCGATCTGAATCAGAGAAGCTGATGGTGAC
>OBLU010000478.1_pt1 | contig 37797 bp, 19 predicted proteins | sample 1518681 | NCBI WGS metagenome assembly OBLU01 (sample SAMEA3539304, study PRJEB22396) | soil metagenome | biome: tundra; feature: field; material: soil | place: USA | collected 2010-05 | depth 0.15 m
GCTCAACCAGCCCCAACGTGCGGGATGCAGACGCTATGCTCTGGCCCGACTCAACCAGCCGAACCGCCTCCTGCTTGAACTCCAGCGTGTACCGTGCCCGGGTCACCCTAATCATTGTTTTCCCCTTCGCTGATTGTCAGCTATGGGATACGTTTCGCGGGGGCAAGATCATATGTCTGTTTGACGGAACATACTGCAATCCCCTTCAAAACCGAGAGATCAGCAAGTTTCCAGCGAGCAATCTGACGACTCTTCTCCGAGATCGGGATCAGTCGCTCTGGGCGGGGACCCAAGGCGCCGGACTTCTTCACATCACCTCGGATAGGGTTGAGCTTTTTGATCAACGCAGTGGCTTGGATGATCCTTACATTCGGGCGATCTTTGAGGATTCCAAGGGTCGGGTTTGGGTTGGTACGGATGACGGCCTCTTTAGAAAGTCCGGTGCCGTCTTTGAAAGAGTCGTCCTCCCCACCGCCGGAGAACACCACGAGGTCTATGCCATTGCGGAAGACTCCCGGCACAGACTGATCATAGGCGCCGATCAACTCACCTACCTTAGCGAACCGGACAGTCCAAGCATGAGCTCCGTTGAGATGCCCGTACCCTATTCGATTCGCAGTCTGCTCTTTACCAAAGAGGGCCGCTTGATTGTCGGAACCTTGGGCGGAGTCTATGAGAGATTGGAAGGACAATTTACAAGGCTTCCATTTCCAAATACGGACGTCGAAAGACTCTGCCAATCTGCAGACGGTACGATCTGGGCGGGTACGGTTTCCAACGGTCTGTGGCGCCTGGAAGGAGATAAGGCTTCACAAATCTCGCTCGGCAATGATCAATCCAGTCATTCGATCCTGGCCATGACGACGGATTCAGGCGGGCGCCTTTGGGTTGGCACGGAAACGGGGCTCAGCAGAATCGAACCGACAAATGTGCACCTGATTCCATCTCCCGCGGCGGCGGTCGACAGTGAGACGCTAAGTCTTTCTCCAAAAGGAAACGTATTCCTGGCGAACAACCAGATTTACCGGCTCGACTCCGGAGAGGCCCAGCTCACTAATTTCCAACTTCCCGGACGCCCCAAAATATTCTTCAACGTGCTCTTTGCCAGCGATCATTCCGTTTGGATCGGAACCGCCGGCAACGGCGTATTCCGGCTGGATGTTGACGGACACACAACCGAATATTCGACCTACTCCCCGCTCAAGATCGCCGGCAATTTTCCCAGAGGAATCGTAGAGGACGCCGAAGGTGCCGTGTGGGTTGCCACGAGTTTTGGCGTCAGCAGAATCCTGCATACTGGCATCGAAGAGTTTGGCTCGCTGAATGGACTTCCCAACCGTAACGTTCGTGCGTTACTTCGAGACCGAAATGGCTGCATGTGGGTGGGTACAGATGGCGGTCCGGCTGTGTACTGTAAGGGCCATTTCATTGAGAATCAGGCAACAAAAACCCTGGGAGGCGAGGAGATATCCGCACTGACGGAAGACTCAAACGGTACCACATGGCTGGGAACACGCAACCACGGTCTGTACGCATATCGCGGATCGTACCTCCGCCACTTCACTACCTCCGACGGATTGCTCAGCAATTTCATCTGTGGGTTGGCAGCCGACAGCGCCGGAACCCTTTGGATCTCCAGCCCCGAAGCCATCTCTTCGATGCCATTCAATCAACCGCTGGGAGGCTCACGGAATACCGACCTCGTCTTTGCCCGTTCCTACCCCCTGCCAATCGGGGCGGAGGCCTTGAGATTCAGCGAGTGGAGATTCCCGAACGTTGTGGTCGACGCCCGAGGCGCCGTCTGGTTCGCCACCAACCGCGGTCCGTTGTATGTCGACCGGCCGCTTCGCACACAGAACCACCCCTCCGACGGCCCGATCCCTGTCATCACCTCGATACTCGCGGACGAGAGCTACCTTCAGAACGCCAACTCAGCCAGGATCGTCGTCCCTTCCCGCTCAAAGCTTCTCACCTTCAACTTCGGATCCATCTATCTCGGATCGGAACAAGATATGCTGCTTGCCTATCGGCTTGAAGGTATCGACGAAAAGTGGACGGTTTCTACAGGGACTCATCAGGTGCAATACCGAGGCCTCCCCGCTGGCTCTTATACCTTCGAGGTAAGAGCTTATAGCCGTGCTCAGCCCGAGACCTGGAAAAGCGCGCGTGTGATATTCGCAGTCCCAGTCATCTGGTATCGCAGCGGTTGGTTCTACGCCACTCTGCTGTGTTTTCTGGCCGCCGTGTACCTGTCGCTTTACATGCTTCACCTTCGGCGCGTTAAAGGACGGTTCAAGCTCATTCTGGAGGAAAGAACGCGATTGGCTCGTGAGATGCACGACACTCTCATTCAAGGTTGCAACGGGGTGGCGATGTTGTTGGAGGCGAATGCAAGCAGCCAAATGCTTGAGAATAAGTACCTGGACCTTGCCAGGGAGCAACTCCGGGTGACCGTTGCGGACGCGCGCGAAGCCGTTTGGAACCTGCGCCAATCGGAGACGGATAGAGACTTCTTCATCGGAATGCTCAAGCAAATATCCGCGCAAGCCTCGAAATCGTTTGCCATCCCAGTGGCAACGACTCACCCCCCGAACCTACCTCGACTGCCTGCAGCCGTCGCTCATGAAGTGCTCATGATCATTCGTGAGGCAGTGACCAACGCCGGCAGCCACGGGCGTCCGCGCACCATCGATATAAGCGCCCAATATGCCGACGATCACCTCTTGCTGCGGGTTTCCGATGATGGAATCGGCTTCGACATCGACGCTGCCTCGAACCCGTCGGACGATCACTACGGCATTCTAGGAATGCATGAGCGTGCCCAGATGATTGGAGCCGATCTCGATATTACAAGTGATATCGGCATCGGCACCTGTGTTCAGGTTTCCCTCCGAAATACAAAGGCTGACACTAACAGGCGGAGGCAAAACTAGACGGGCTGAGACTGAATACCGACACTCTACGAGGACCCGCCCATCTCCATGCCGTCCTGTAACGGCGATCACAACTGAGACGGAATGGTTGGGTCCTCTACCGTTTAGGACAACGGTGGCGATGTTTCCGCCATTCAGGGATGAAAAGTGCCGACCGCGCGGCACGTGCTGCCTTGAACGCTGACCGCGACGAAATAGATTGACATGCGCGGCCTCGCCCAGATGAGACCGCGCACGGCGCAGGAACTAATTACCCAGGTTGTCCACATTCAATGTGATCGTTTGTGTATGAACCACGCTCCCTGAGGTTGCGGTCAAGGTAAAGGTGCTGGTATGCGTCTTGCCCGTCAAAGTTACTTCGCTGCACCCGCTCATCATGGATGCTCCTACCGCCCCCAATATCAGCAGCATGAGCGTTGCCAGCCGCTTGCGTTTGCGGAGTCCGCCGAAGAACAAGACCAACGCAAAAGCGGTTCCAGGAACCGCAAATGGGCGCGCACCGGGTTGGATGAGCGAAGCAGTCTCGTTAGCCTGGATAATCAGACTTCCATAGACGCTGCCGTTGACCAGTGTGGTGCTGTTCACAGCCAACTTCGTCGTCAAATTGCCTTTGCTATCAAGGAAGCTGCATGCGTCCTTTCCGGATAGTCCGGAGCAGCTAAAAGAGACCACACCGGTGAATCCAAATAAAGGAGTGACAGTGAGCGTGGCCGTGCCTCCGAGACCATTGGGAATCGTAAAGTTAGACACGTAGGTGCTGAGGGTAAAATCCGGGTTAAGAGTGTAGGTTGCAGACGCAATCGCACTGTTTGCATACCCAGGTGCGCCTACAGCGATCGCCTTGATGGTCGTGGTGATCGTCACCGGGATTGCCTGACCTGTGTAGACCGGCGAGCTGATTGTCGGATTGTTCCCGTTGGTGGTGTAGTAAATCGTTGCCCCGGCGGCGGCGTCACTCAGGGTGACAGATTGGACAGCGGTGTAGGTGCCCCCAGCCACCGAGAATGTCGGCGTAGCTATTGTTCCGATCGGGTTTACGACGGCCGTCTGTGTTGCCTGCGGTGCAGCCGAGTAATACACCCCGTTCACAAGCCCGCCGGCCTGGTTTGCCGCAATGACCGTCGTGCCATTGTTATTCACGGTGAGGATGCTGTTGTTCGGTCCACTCAACGTGCCTTGGCCGCTCACAATGCTGAAAACCACGGGATTCCCGGTTGCTCCCCCGGTCGCGACCAGTTGAAATGGAGGAATCGAGGTGCTGTAGTTCACCGCAGTTGGCGCTGTGAAGGTGATGGTCTGCGGCGTGAACGTAACAATGGGGTTGCCGCTCAAATTTACAGTTTGGGTGCCGCCAGTCGTACCAAAGCTGCCAATCGCCACAGATCCAGACGCGACAATTGAATATCCCAGAACATTGTCCGCGATGGTCGCCGCACCGGTCACCGGTGTGTAGACGGCCGCAGTCGAAGACGGCGTGAAGTCCAGCACAAGACCGCAATTCGCGGATGGCGCCAAGGACGCTGTTGCGGTGCACGCATTGTTTCCATCCACACTGAACTCATTCGTCGCGGACGAAGTATTGTCAACGACCGTCGGAGCGGCGGTCAGGTTTAGCGTGGCGTTACCGTCGTTGTAGATATAGGACGTCTCTGTGCTGGTGTGTGATCCCGAACTATCTGGCTTCAGGGTGTTGGGGAAGGAAGCTGAACCCGGGGCACTGATCTTCAACTCCACCACCTGACCCCCGACAGGATCGGCAACATAGATGTTTCCTGCGAAGTCCAGGCTGAGTCCACCGGTACTGGAAAGCTTGATTGAGCCCGTGGAGAGCCCCGAAGCTGTGCCGTTGTTCACCAGCACAAGTCCCAGCGATGAATCCGCAATGACCAGCGCACCGGAGGGCAGTACTTTCACGCTGGTTGGCGAAACCAGAGTCACACCTGGTGTGCTAACCACGCTAGGCACGCCAGCCTCACTATATTCGACGATGCGGCGATTACCCGTATCGGCGATGAACAGGTCGCCAGCCGAGTCAATACCCATGCCGGTCGGCCCATTGAGCGGATTACCGCCGAATAATAGCGTGGACGGAACGTAGACATTGATCTGCGCATACTGTGCGTTATTCGTACGTGCCTGCAGAATACGATTATTCCCCGTATCCGCGATATACAGGTTCGCATAACCGTCGATTGCGATTCCCTGGGGCTGGAATATCGCGGTACCCCCGACTATGGCGCCGCTGGGTATGACAACACTCGGAATCAGAGTTGCATACGGCATGAAGGTAACGACAGCAGTGTTGCGACCACTGTCCAGAACATAGGCATTGTTAGCGGCGTCGAGCACCACATCCACCGGGTTGGTAAAGCTCGTTGGGAAGGTAACTCCTGCAGTAACACCGGTTGAGCTTACCTTGAAGGTGGTGCCTGCAAGATTTGTGCCATTGGTAGCAGCCAGGCCATTCGTAAGGCAATAGCTATTCGCATAGCCATTGCCTGCAGCACCGGCTCTGTAATTCTGCGCCGTGTTCGCCGTAGTCGCAAGGCAGTCCAGGTCGAGCGAAGTATTCGTGGTATCCGTGACGAAGATATCTCCGAAGGAGTCGATCCCCACGCTTGAGGGCGTAAAGCCGACCGCCTTGGTCGTGTGGCTGTACGACGAATACAACTGCGATAGGGTGACTGCCTGAGATGCCGTGCCAGGCAGGAACATCGGTTGTGGTCCGGCCCCTATACCCTGCAGACTGGCGAGATACGCCCCATTCATGTAAAAGTCGCTGGTCGCTTTGGAATCAGTGGCGCCCATCGCATTGGAATATCCCTGTGCAGTGGCGCCCCCCTTAGCAGACCCGGGTGAACCGGTTGGAAGTACATGAGCGAATAGCTGCCCGTAGACGAGGCGTTATAAGGGGTACCGCCGTAATAATTCTTTGTGCCGCTAAAGGGAAAGCTCGACAGGTACGCCGCGTTTGCCGAGCTAAGGCTGTTGGGCGAAGACGCGCCGGCAAAAGAGGTTGTCAAATAGCTGGGCAAATCCCAGGTAATGTCCAAGTACGGTGCCGCCGTGGTCACTTCGCTCCCGACCGGCACCGTTCCGAAGTTGTGACCACCTACCTCTGTGAGCACGATGTTGGTCGTACTGGCAAAGTAGTAATTGCCATGTACGTCCATCGAGCCCCCATAGACGATATTGTTCGCGGTCCCGGCCACGGGAGAGGTCGCGCTGGAGGACGCGACCAGCAGATTGAACTGGTCGAGGAAGTTCAATGCGCCCTGTTCCATCGGAACTTCGGAAATCTGCTTGGGCCCCGAGATGATCAGGTCTCCCCACGGATCGACAGTGATGCCGGTCGCCGACAGCACCTTCACAATCGCGTTGAGAAGCGTGAGATTCGAGTTGGCTGTATTCTCAACCGGAGTAACGATTCCGCCGCTGACAAGGAAAGTTAAGCCGCCTTTTGTGTTGCCCGTCGCGCTGTCGCAGTAGTACACATTGCCGTCGCCGGCAACAGTGACCTGAGCATATGGATTTGTTGTGAGCTTATCGGCCAGCACATTGACCGTCCCTGCCGCCGATGTGTTGAATTGAATCACGCGGTTATAGGAGCCATTGGAAACATTGTCCCCAAGGTCGACCAGGTACACATTGCCCGCGCCGTCGGAATACACATCGCCAATCTGCAAACCCGTGAAAGCGGAGTTGATGCTGCTAGCCGACCAGACGCAGGGGGCCGTCGATGTCGCAGCGCACGCAGCAGTGATGTTGCTGAGCGGAAGTCCGGTCGCGCCATAGCTGCTGCTGCCTTTGATGGCTGCCGCGTTGGGCACACCGTTCGCAGCGGGGATCTCGATCAGCGGTTGTGCAGGAATGTTGCCGTTCGATAGCCATAAGGTCCCCGAAGCATCGACAAAAGCACTATTGGAGTTGAGCTGGCCCAGACCGCTGAGCAGCGGCGTTGGCGTCGTTATTGTCGCCACGGGGCTGGCCGCCGGAATCTCATACAACGTACCGCTTGATCCGGTGGTGTGGCCAATGTAAAAGACGTTGCCCGCTCGATCGACACCAACCCTTCCCGGCGAAATTGCCGTCGAGCCGGCTTTGTAAAGCGTGGTCGTCGCGGTCGGCACCGCAACGGGAATGTAGGGAGAATACGGGTTGCTCTGAGCTGCGGCCGATCCTGTCAACACCGCAGTCGACATCAGTGCCGCAGCCCCGATCCAACGCTCCACCCTTGACTTCATATCTGACAACGTACGTTTCCATAAATCTCTATGCATGACACAATCTCCAATCCTTTGGCGCCGCTCTTCAATGTTGGCAATACGATCAAATGGCCAGTTAGAAGACATAACGCACCGACACTTCCATGATCCGGCGTCCCGTGCGGATGGGAGCGTACCCAAAGTTGCCATTCTGGTTCGTAGCTGCGGCGAGGTCCTGGTTGACATCAGTCGCACTCTCAGTCGGTGAGAAGTTCAGCGAGTAACCTCCAGGGAAGAGGTTAGAGAACGTGTAGTTCGCGCGGTTGATGAAGTTGAATGCGGCCACGCGGAACTGCAGACTCTGCTTGTCAGCCACCTTGAACTCCTTGCGGACGGCGATGTCCGTGTTGAAGAAGGCAGGTCCGCGCAGGTTGCCGTAGTCATACTGGCCCTGGGTGCCGAGAGGCGCCAGGCTGAAGGCCGATCCATCGACATACTGGTGGGGGTGTTTTCCGGCAGCACTTCTCGTCAGGACCGGCTGAAGTTGGATGTCCGGCGTTCCCAGCATGTACGAACTGCCGATCGGAAGCGTGCACTGGGGAGGCGTTCCGCTCGAAGTGCACGTGCTGGTGTTGTTGTAGCCTGGAATGCTGGCGGTTGTGCCTGGCGGGACCGTCAGCAGTCCTCCTAGCTGGTAGTTCGGTCCAATCAGGCTTTGCAACACCGTGCCGCTCTGGTAATTCACGATGCAGGAAACCTCCCAGTGATTCGTAACCCAGCCTACGTAGCGCTCCTGGACCAGCGCAGGGAGGGTGTAGGAGTACGTGAAGTTAAAGATGTTCGTCCGGTCGAAGCTCAGCGGCAGATAGTCGTTGGCGAGATTGGTTGGATCGCCCCCGCTGACCGCTCCCAGAGCTTTGCTCCAGGTATAGTTCGCGCTCAGACGCGCGTTCTTCATACCCCACATCAGCTGCGACTGCATGCTGTTGTAGTTCGAGTACCCCCGGTGCCGGATCGCAGCGATGGAGCTATAGAGGGGATACGGGCGGTACGAATCGGTATCGCTGACCTGTAGATTAGACAGCGTCGGAATCGTTCCATTGGTAAAGATCGACCACACCCTGCCGATGTTGGCTGCCGAATCTGCGCGGCCGGCATTCGGCTCCGGGCCATACAATGCCCCAAGAGGCAAGGCATTGATGTTGCGCAGGTTGCCGGCCTCCATCAGGTGGTCGCCATAGTTTCCAACATACGCAAGCTCCATGACCACGTTGCGCGGAAAGCGCTGGTCGAGAACGAGATTGTAGGTCTGCACTCGAGACATCTCGTCGTCGCTCGCCATGTGCACGTTGATGCTGGCGTCCTTGACAAAGCTGGTGGTCGCATTGGTGATGCCGTTCTGCAGGAGATTGAGGTTCTTGAAAGTATGTCCGCTGTTCGGGAGACTGTAACTCCTTTGCCCCTCGGCAGTCTGGTCGGAAAGAAGCCCGTCGTTATAGGAGTCGTGCTGGCGGTAAATGCCGTAACCGCCCCGGAGGATGGTCTTGGAGTCGCCGCGAAAATCGTACACAAAGCCAAATCTCGGCTCCACGAACACTGAACGTGTGGGGACGCCGGTCAACGGGATGGAATGATCGATGGCGTGATAAAGCACGCCTGGGGACGCGGTTGGCGTGCCGCTAAGATAGGAAGCGGGATCGAAGATGGCTACGCCCTGCCCGTGCGGATCGCTCCATGGGGTCAAGTGCTCGATCCGAACGCCCCCGTCGATCGACATGTGACGGCCAATCAGCCAATGATCCTGAATGTACCCGCTGAAGGAGTAGAAGTAGACGTTCGTTTCTACTTTCTTGTTGACCTGGCTGATGTTGCCGATGATTCCTTCGAAAAGATCTGCCGTGTTGTTCGTCGTTGCATCCACCGTTGATCCATCAGAATCGGAAAAGGCTGAGAGATCCGTTCGTGTTCTGAGCGGAAAGCTGCGGGTTAGCATCAAACTGGTAATAAACGCCCGCACGGAACGTGTGCCTTTGGATGAGCTCGGTGACGTTGTCACCCGCAACCCGCAACTGCTTCTTCGTGAAGTCGCCTCCGAAGGTCGGGTCTTCGTAGCTCATGAAGGGCAGCGCGGCATAGGTGGAGCTACCATACGTCTGATCGCTGGGGATGCCCACCGAACCGTTCGCGAACAGCATCGAGTAGGGATTCCCGGTCAGGGCGGAGGGATTCCTTAGATTGAAGGTTTGCGTGAAATAGGCGCCCCCGGCGTAGAACTGGTTGGTCAGCGACGCTCCCACGACTGTCGTCACCTCAAAGCTTGCGACGTGTGATCTGGCCGTGCCGATGTAGCCGCCACCGGGCATGTCCATGCCGCCGCCCATGCCGTTCGCACCGGAGCGACCGTATGTGCTCGATGGCTGATACTGCTTACCGCTTTCCAGACCATACGAAAGAAAGGCATGCGTCTTGTCGGAAAGCGCATAGTCGAGCCGGGTTTTCAACTGGTAAAGGTTGCTGTTGACGAAGTCTGTCTGAACATAGTTGTACTGTCCGTTGGTGGGTTGGTTCGGCAGGGGAAGCGTGTTGATCAGAGCCATGCCCAGCGGATCGCCAAATTGGGAGACGTTCCCGTTTGTAATCGGATTCTGCTGCGCGCCTTGCGGACCCATGGTCGGGGTCGCGCAGATCGAGTTGTAGATGCTGTTCGGGCAATAGTAAAGAGTCGTTTGACCCGTCGTGGTAGAGCCGGGAACATAGTTGGGATTCAGCACGCGGTTTGGACCCAGCATGGCATTGAGCTCGGCATCGCTGAAAATGCCCTTGTGCATGTTTGCCGTTGGGACCAGCGCCGTCAGGGTCGCTGCATACGCGCTGTTATAGGCATACACGCTACGTTGCGCGTATTCCTCCGCGCCTACAAAGAAGGTCAGCCTTTTCGACTTGTTGAAGCCAAGGCCTGGGATGCGCACCGGCCCGCCAATAGTAAATCCCGGGTACATCTGCCGATCGTGCGGTGGTTCCGCCCCGACGTATTTCCCCTGCCAGTCCAGCGAGTTCAGTTGATAGGTGCGCGCATAGGTATACAGCGATCCGTGATATGTGGCGCCTCCGGACTTGCCAATCGCATTCACAACGACCGGACCGTGAGCTGTATCGGACGTAAAGCTGCCCGTCTGCACCTTCACCTCAGCCACCTGGTCGTAGTTAACGTTCTGGATTGCGAGGCCGTAAGAACCTGGGTCCGTGATATCCATTCCATCGGAGAGAATGGCTGTCGAGTTCGTCTGGGTTCCGTTGCCGGAGTAGGCTCCGATAGCGCCACCAAACGAGACCAGTGAGGGATCATAGGCCGCGTTGGCAAAACTCGCGCTGCTCTGCACGATGGCCATGCCAGGCAGAATCTTCAGCAATTCGGTGACATCGCGCCCCTCAACCGCCAAATGATCAATATCCTCGGCCGAGATCAACGTACTGGTTTCGCCGGAATCTGTGCTTATCTGTCCCTGAACGCTCGTCACCGTGACGGACGCCGCGGTTTCGCCGACCTTCAGCGTGATATCGCGAAAGGTGCGTTGGTCTCCCGGGTTGAGATGGATTCCTGAGAACTCCTGCGTCCCGAAGCCGTCCGCATCGACCTCAAGCGTGTAATCGCCGGTGTCGAGACCGGAAAAGGAAAAAATGCCCGAGCCGTTGCTCGTCGTCGTCAGGGTTTTTCCGGTCGCGGTGTTCTTCAACTGCGCCTTGGCCTTAGGCACAAGCGCCCCCGAAGAGTCATGGACGATGCCGTCGACGTTCGCACCACTCTGCGCCACTGCACTCGTTAGGCAACAGAATGCAACAGCCAATAGAAAAAGAGTGGCCCGCGTGACAGCACTCACCTTGGTCAGTGCCTTTAGCCCGAAGAAGCGCAATTTGAGTCCATCCTCTGTCTGTCGTTCGTTCTTGCGTGTCATAAGCAATCTCCATAATCTTCGCGAGCTATTCGCACCGAACCGTGATCTGTTCCCCGGCAGCAGTTTCCCGCGCTTCACAAGAAGAATCCAAAGCTGAGACCGGGCAAACGGCTGAGACCGGGCAAACGTTTACCCAAGGCAAACGTTTGCTCGCGCCTTTGCGCAAACCCGTCCTTAGCAATAAGGAGTTGGTCAAGCCGGTGGCCAGGAACTTCAGCACGCGGCGAGTCATCTTGTGAGTTCGCTGGGAATATTACCGACGCGAGGAAACGACGCACAACCGACTAAAGTATAGGGTCGCGCAGATACGCACTTAATAAGCAGTCCCATGCTACGGAGTGACCGAAGGGCATGGATCGAACTATGCTTTGAGATGGCCCACACCGCCCCGCCATTCACTCGCCGAACGACCTGCTGGATGAACCCGTTTTTCGATAAGCGAGCTGGCCATCCCGCCCCGGAGGAGGTGCATCGACAGTAAGGCAAAGATGATTAGATGCACATCGCGAGGCAGGTTTTCCAGGTTCACGGGGTGGCCAAGAGCGGGAAAGTCAGCCTAAAGCAGCGCGGAGTTGCCCGACCCGCTGGCAACTCCACCAGGGGGTCTCGCATTTTGGTCTTTCCAGCCGTGTGGAAGTTCACAAAGCACCTCCGCCTGCCGCCCCGGCCAAACGGGACCAGCAGGCAAAGGTGCAGACACGAATCTCTTACCGGAACAGAAGAGGAGCAAACACATACAGGCTCCTCCTCCATGTCTGCCATTCGTGCGAAGTTCCAGGCGAGATATAGAGGTAACTGTTGGTAATGCCGGCGGCAATCAGTTGTTCCTGGTGCTTCTTCAGAGCTGCAGGGTTCTCAAGTGGTGGTTCCGTCCCACAGCTAAAGAAGAAGACTTTCACCGACTTGTTGAACACCGCGGGATCAGCCATGGCTCCGCTATAGATCGTTTTGAGGTCGAGCGTTGCCGGCTGGGGCGGCGGAGCGTTCACAGGAATCGGGCTTCCACGGCCCCCGGCGCCAAATCCGGCTGCGGTACCGCCGCTCAACAAGCCAATGTAGGAGAACTTGTCCAGGTTGACCATGGTGACGGACACGGTCATGAAGCCTCCCATCGAAAGACCTGCCATAGCCCGGTGATCTTTGTCGGCGATGGTGCGGAAGTTGCTGTCGACCCACGGGATCAGATCGTTGACCATGAGCTTCCCGTACGCGCCACCTCCGGCGCCCATTCCTGGAAATCCGCCTCCGCGGGGCGCACCCGCGCCCGGTCCAGCACCCGGACCAGCGCCAGGAGCGCGTGCACCAGCACCAGGGCCACCAGCACCAGGGCCGGCACCGGGAGCCGCTGGCGGGGCGCCCACAGCACTCGTTTCCATCACCACGATCATCGGCTTGACCTTGCCCTCGGCAAGAAGGTTGTCGAGGATCAGATTCGTCCGGCCCATTTCAATCCAGACCCGCTCGTCTTCGCCGCCGCCGTGCTGGAGATACAGCACAGGGTAGCGGGCGGAGGTCTTATCGTAGCCCGGCGGCGTGTAAATGAAGATGTGTCTCCAGGAATTCGACGTCTTGGAGAAGTAGTTCTTGATCAGCACATTGCCGTGCTGCACATCTTTCAGGTCGTAAAAGCTGACGCCCGGCTCCGGGACCTCATATCCGTTGCACATATGGCCGTAGCCGATGAACGCGTTGGTGGCTGGGTCCAGTACAACCGCGCCATCCACAATCATCCAGTAGTTGTGATAGCCGGGTGCCTGCGGCGCGCTAGTGTAGGTCCACACGCCATTGTCACCTTTGACCATGTCGAAGGGCACGTTGGCAATCGAGACCTGGACCTTCTGCGCATTCGGCGCCTTGAATTGGAACGTTACGCGCGAGTCCTCCTCGATGCGTGGGAACGCAACACCGGGGAAGTTGTAGGGCGAAGCATGCCCGGGGACCGGCGGAGCCGAGTCTGAGCGCAGCGGTGCGGGAACCAATTCCTGCCTGGTGGCGGCTTGGGAATTGGTCGACGATTTCTTCGTCTTCGCAAAACAGGCGCCGTTCACCAGGACGGCTGTCAAAACAGTAAACAAAAAGACTCGCTTCATACGCTGCTCTCCCGGAACCAGAATTGACGCTTCTTCGCGGCGATCAATGATCCTACTCCAAGAAAATACGCGCGCCAACTCCCAACCCTGTTTTCCTGTATTGGCTTTTCCGCCGAGCGGAAGCAGCAGATCGACGCTCCGATCCACCGGACACCGGCAGGGGATCATCTAGTTCTGACATCCCTGCGGCCGAAGGATGGCTCGACCATCACACTGCACACTGCGAAGTAGAGTCGAGCTTCGATGCCGCAAAAGGCGCGGTCATCCGCTCGCCTGAGAGCCCGCCCGAGCGCCTATGCCTGGACCCTAAAGGTGCAAGCGTCGTAGCCGGTCGATTTAGCCGCTTCAGGATCAGGCGTTGGCCGGGCTCACAGTTCGATCGGGAATCTGCGTACAGGCCTTCGCACGCCCCTGCATCGGAACGGGGAACACCGAGCTGCTGGTTACCGACTGGCTGCACCAACTCAAGCAGATTATTTTGTCAGTGCAAACATATTGAGTTGGACCCTGCCATGCTAACAACGATTTCCGCGTCCCCCGGCTATCCACAACTGGGTCAACCAATCCGAAAGAGGGCGCCCTGACGACGTAAATCGAAAAGAAATAGGTGTTACTGAACATGCACGGAATAGTTAATGTGAGTAAAATAATCTCCTTATGAAGCGTATCCAGGGCGAACCGGTCGGAACAGGGCGACAACGGGTACACGGGATCCGTCGCATCGATCTCTCGTCCGTGCAACTCGCCTCAAGTGAAAACGCACGGGACATCAATCGCGACATCGTGCTCGAACTGATCCGTTTCAGGCAGCCGGTATCGCGCGTGGAACTGGCACGCTTCTCCGGTCTACAACCCAGCACTATCTCGATCATCGTCGAGCAATTGATTGGCGAAGGCTGGATTCGCGAAGGCGCGATCGTCCGGCGCCCGCGTGGACGCCCATCCACAATGATCGAAGTCAATGATCGCCTGGTTACGTTTGCCGTCGACCTGAGACCCGAGCGCGCCATCGTTGCAGTCGTCGATCTCACCGGCCGCTTTCTATCGCGGGAAACCGTGGTGACCGTGTCCGACGCAGAAACTTCCGTCGGGCGCATCATTGAATGCCTGCAAATGCTGCGCAATCGTCACTCCGACAGGTCCTTCGAAGGAATCGGAGTCAGCGTGCCCGGTCGGGTTCATCCCGAAACGCAACGTCTCCTCCTGGCGCCGAATTTGCACTGGAAAGACTTCGACGTTCGCGCAGCCTTGCAGACGGCGCTGAAGTTGCAGGTCGAAATGGATAACGACGCAAATGCTTGTCTGCTCGCTGAATCCTGGTACGGGCGGCTCTCGGGAGTTCGCAGTGCTGTCCTGGTTGCGGTGTCGGAGGGCATTGGGACGGGAATTCTTGCCAGTGGCCAGATGCATTCCGGATTTAACGGACTCGCGGGCGAGTTCGGACACATTTCAATCGACCCCTCGGGACCCCTGTGTGGTTGCGGGCGGCGCGGTTGCTGGGAGATGTTTGGCTCGTCTCGCGCGGCGCTTCGCTTCTACCATGAAGCGAACCCGAAACGCCCAACCATCGATATCTACAGCTTGCTTCGGAAGGTCGAGGAAGAGGATGAACCCGCCATTGCGGCGGTCACGCGCCAGGCGGTAGCGCTGGGCAGAGGTCTGGGGCTCATAACGACTGCTCTTTCGCCTGAGTTGATCCTCATTGCCGGTGAAATCACCTCAAGCTGGCAGCGGTTCGGCCCGATTATCCAGCGGGAACTCGAATCCGCCGTTCTGGTCGGATCGCCCCCGCGTTTGATCACCGCCGGGGACGGTGATTTTGCCCGACTGCTTGGAGCAGCAGCAGTCCTGCTGCAGCGTCATGCCAGCTATCATCGGTCCACGCACTCGGCCTCCACGGAACGGCGGCTCCCGCGCAGCAGTCCTCCGGAATCAATGATCCCAGTCCACCAGCCACTTTAGGCAAGCACAGTTCGCCCGTTCGGCCCGAGGATCGGACGATGGCGAGGCAACAGCGCTTTCACCCCTCAGAGAATAGAGCCGCAGAACCCCGCAATGCCAAACCCACACACCGAGACTCCGCATCGGAAAGAATTTTTCCGACCCTTCGTTCGATGGCTGTTCAGCGGGGTCGTGCTTCTTTGGTCGCTTGCCGCCCTGACCCTCGTGGCGGTTCGATGGATCAACCCACCGACAACCGCAGTGCACGTCCAGCGCCGAGTGCAGGCCTGGGTTCACAACACGCCGTATCATGAACGCTACAAATTCATTCCGCTCAGCCAGATCTCACCCGATTTCCAGCACGCCGTCGTCGCCGCGGAGGACGCGCGCTTCTACCAACACCATGGGTTCGATTGGCATGCAATGCAGATCGCAGCCGAGGATGATATGGAAGGGGATCGCATTCGCGGAGGTTCCACCATTACGCAGCAGCTTGTAAAAAACCTGTTCTTCGGAACGGGCCGCTCCTTCCTGCGCAAGGGCGCGGAGTTCACACTCGTGCCCGTGGCCGAACTGGTCCTTGGCAAGCGGCGCATTCTGGAGCTCTACCTGAACGTGGTGGAGTGGGGACCTGGCGTGTATGGCGCAGAAGCCGCGAGTCGCACCTACTACAGAACCGCAGCCCGGAGTCTAGGCCGGCAACAGGCGGCAGCTCTCGCCGCGGTCCTGCCAGCGCCCCTGAAGCGACGGCCCGAACGCATGAACAAATACAGCGGGCTCATCCTGGAGCGAATGCGACAGATGGGTTGGTAAACACACGCAGAAGCCCACCAGTTGAAGAACGCGACTGCCAAGCCCTCGCGGCAGGCCATAGTGAGTTGTTAGTATCCGACTAGGCTGCAGGCCGCAACAGCTATGATGATCCGAACCGTATGACATCCACCCCCTCGCCAACTTTGCTGGTTATGGCCGCGGGCCTCGGCAGCCGCTTCGGCGGCCTCAAGCAACTCGACCCCGTCGGCCCCTCCAGCGAGATCATGATCGACTACTCCATCTACGACGCCATCCGCGCTGGTTTTTCGAAGGTCGTCTTCGTCATCCGCAAGGATATCGAATCTGCCTTCCACGAGACGGTTGGCGCGCGCTTCTCCTCCCGTGTCGCTGTGGACTATGTCTTTCAAGAGCTCGACTCCCTTCCCCCTGGCTCCGCCCCTCCACCCGGCCGCACCCGACCCTGGGGCACCGCCCAAGCCGTGCTGGTCGCCGCCAACGCAATCCACACTCCGTTCGCTGTCATCAACGCCGATGACTTTTATGGCGCCCACAGCTTCCGCCTCCTCACGCAGCACCTCAATTCCAATTCGCCCGATTACGCCATGGTCGCCTTTCCCCTCCGCAACACCCTCTCCCCCTTCGGCACCGTTTCGCGCGGCATTTGCGAACTCGACTCCAGCGGTTTCCTCCGCTCCATCGTCGAGCGAACCGGCATCGCACCGGACGGCCAGCACGCCCGCAATACCGATCCCGACGGCCACATCACTCCGCTCGCCGGCGGCGAACTCGTCTCGATGAACCTCTGGGGCTTCACCCCCGCAATCTTCCCCGAACTCCGCGCCTGGTTCGCCCGCTTCCTCGCCCAGCACGCCAACGACCTCACCGCCGAGGCCTACCTCCCCAGCTTCGTCAACGACCTCATCGCCACCGGTTCCGCCCGCGTCCGCGTCCTCCAAACCCCAGACCCCTGGTTCGGCATCACCTACCGCGAAGACCTGCCCCGCGTCGCCGCCAGCATCCGCGCGCTCATCGCCGCCGGCCACTACCCGGAGCGCCTCGCATGACGCAACTCAATCCCGACCTTCCCGCGATAGCCCGCGCCTTCGACATCCCCGGCGAATTCCTCTCCGCCCTCCCCACCGGCAGCGGCCACATCAACGACTCCTACTGCGCCACCTTCGAAGTCTCCGGCCAACCCGCCCGAGCCATCCTCCAGCGCATCAACCACCACATCTTCAACGACCCCGCCGCGCTGATGGAGAACATCCAGCGCGTCACCTCTCACCTCGCCACAAAACTCGCGGCCGAACCCGACAGCCATCGCCGCACCCTCACCCTCATCCCCGCCCGCGACTCCCGCCCCTGGCACATCGACCCCCTCGGCAACTACTGGCGCGCCTACCGCTTCATTGAGCACGCCCGTACCTTCGACATCGTCGAATCTCCCGCGCAGGCCTACCAGGCCGCCAAAGCCTTCGGCCACTTCCAGCTCCTGCTCGCCGACCTCCCTGCGCCCCGCCTGCACGACACCATCCCTGACTTCCACCACACTCCCAGGCGCTTCGCCGCACTTGAGCACGCCATCAATGCCGATGTCGTTAACCGCGCTCAACTCGCCCGCCCCGAGATCGACTTCGCGCTCGCAGGCCGAGACCTCGCCAGCGTACTGCTCGATGCGCAACTCCCCGAGCGTGTCACCCACAACGACACCAAGTTCAATAACGTGATGCTCGACGACCGCACCGGCGAAGCCATCTGCGTCATCGACCTCGACACGGTCATGCCCGGCCTCGCTCCCTTCGACTTCGGAGACATGGTCCGCACCACCACCAGCTCGGCCGCCGAAGACGAGCAGGACCTCTCCAAAGTCACGCTCCAGTTTCCAATCTTCGAAGCCCTGTTGCGCGGCTATCTGGCCTCGGCCGGCGGATTCCTCACTCCCGCCGAACGCAGCCATCTCGTCGCTGCCGGCAAAGTTATCACCTTCGAGCAGGGCATCCGCTTCCTCACCGACTACCTCGCCGGAGACCCCTACTACAAGACCCACCGCCCCAACCAAAACCTCGACCGCTGCCGCACCCAGTTCAAGCTCGTAGCCTCCATTCAGCAACAGGAAGACGCGATGCACCGCCTCGTCGAATCCGTCGAAAACAGAGAACCCCCATCCTCTGCGGTCAGGTCCCCCGCCTAATTCGCCACCACAGTCCGCCCCGCGCCCTCGAAGTGCGCCTCAATCTCCTCCAACGTCTTCCCCCTTGTCTCCGGCAGGAAGAATGCAGCTGTCGAGAAGTACACCACCGTGCACAGCGCCCAGAAGAGAAACATCGCGGCATACCCGTAGTTGCCCACCACCGGCAGAAACACCGCCGCGATCAGCGTCGAGATCCCCTGGTTCAGCAGCAGCGCAATCCCCATCCCCGTCGACCGAATCCGTGTCGGCATTAGCTCCGACAGCGTAATCCACACCACCACCCCTGGCCCGAACGCAAACGAAGCGATAAACAGCGCCATGCACCCCATGATCAGCCAGCCCGTCGTCTCGCTCGGCACCGACCCATACAGCGCCCGCTTGATCACCAGTTCTTCAGGCTTCTCCGCCTGTTTCCCCGTGCTCGGCTCCGGCTCAATGTCAATCGCCGGATTTGGGTCTGTGCTCACCACGGTTACAACCCGGTCGCCCGACCCATACGTGTACAGCACCGTCAATGTGAATGGCTTGCCGCCGACCGCGTCGCCAAGCCCCAGATTCTCCAGCGGAATCTGGAGCCGATCGCCGCGCACCATCCCCTGCAACCGTTCCTTCTCATCCACCCGCTTCGACTCAAAGGTTCGAAACAAGAGCGCCCCCGCAACCAGCGCGACGATAATCCCCCCCGTCCCCACCTTCAGCAGAAACTTCCGCCCCTTGCGGTCCACAAACGCCACCGCCACCAGCGTCATCGCGCAGTTGATGATCTTCACGGCCACATCGCCCTGCGTCGCATGTCTGGCACTCATCCCCGCCTGCTTCAGGATGATCACGAGAAAACTCAAGATGGAATTAATGCCGGTCGTCTGGTTGCACGCCAGCACAATGCACGCCAGCACAAAGGGGATCACATACTTCCTCTGCAGCAGCGGCCCGGCAGAGCTGGCCTTCGCGCCGTCGCTCTTCTCCGCTGCCAGTTCCTCCATCTCGTGCAGTTGCAGCTGTGCCTCATCTTCCGGTGACGACCGCCGCAGCGCCGCCAGCGCCTCCTGCTTCCGCCCACGCCGAAACAGCCATCGCGGCGATTCGCTCAGAAAGAACGATCCCACCATAAAGATCAGCCCCGGGTAGATGACCGAGAGAAACATCCCGCGCCACGCCGCATCCTGCACCGCTTTGATCAACGAGGTATTCCCCGCTGCCGCAGCAATCGCCGCCTCCGCACGCGACGTGTAGAACCACCCGATAAGCGCCGCGATCACAATTCCGAACGTCAGCATGAACTGGAAGACCGCCGTGCCTTTGCCGCGATTCTTCGCACCCAGGCACTCCGCCAGGTAGAGCGGAACGACCACGGCAATCACGCCTCCGCTCGCACCCTGGAGCAACCGTCCCAGCAGCAGCGGCACAAAGCCCTGCGAGATCACAATCAGCCCGACACTCGCGACGAACATCAGTCCGCTCACGATCATCATCCGCTTGCGCCCGAACCAGTCCGCCAGCACTCCCGCCACTAGCGACGAGCACATCCCACCGCCCAGCACCGCCGCCACAATCAACGACGTCTGCTCCACCGTCAGGTTGACCGTCTTGCCCAGGTACAGCAGCGCCGCTGCAATGATGCCGACGTCGATGCCATACAGCAGCCCGCCCAGTCCGGCGATAAAGATGAGAAATCGTGTGTAGCGAACAGTGTTCAACGTGCGTTCCGTCATTGGGATGTCCAGGCTCCTCGGGTCAACGGGCCACCACAGGCGACGCGCCCCACCACCAATATCCTTCCAGCCATTTCCAGTAAATGCAACGCCCGCCCCATTTCATTCCCCAGAAAACGTCTACCTGGCCTGCATATCCCCTTTGGGAAGAGCCTGAAAGACCTGCTTCCCTCCCTTAGTCCTCGCCGGTTCCTCGGATATGGATTCCGCTCTTCGAGATCTGCCTCCCGACCCATCCTGTTGTGACGATGGTCACGGGCAACGCCTTTTGCGTGTGCTAGGCTGACACTATGTTGCGAGGAGTCAACCAACGGACGGCGATTGCCATCACCCTGATGGGTGTGTTGCTGCTTTCCATTGGAACCTGCGTGATTCCGGCGCAAAGCGCGGCGCATAGCTGCTGCTCCCATATGGGCATGCCGTGCCCATCGGTCAATGCAGGTTGCTGCGCCGCAAGCCCGGGGACTCCGACCGCGGTAGTTACCCCTGCATTTCCCGGTTTGGCTCCGATCGACATCGCGGCAGATTTCCTCCCCGCAGGCGATAGTTCCGTATCACGCGACGCCATGATCGCGTCGATCCTCCCTTCGCAGTCTCCGCCTCCCGGCATCTACATCCTGAGAATCTAGAGCTTCCTTCTTCGCTGTGGTCTTCCGGTGTGCGCGATGGTGCGCCTCCGACCATCCCCTCCTGCAACGCGGAGTTGAAGAGTGAAGCATCCTAATGGTTTTGCGCCGCTTGTGCTGGCGCTGTTATTTACATCGTCCGTTGGAGGTTGGGGTCAGACTGAGCCGCCCTCAGGTCCAGGTCCCGTCCTCACGGATACGACGCTGTCCGCTCCCCTCTCCGTGGAGCAGGCATTGACCGAAGCGCTTCAATCCAACCGCGAGATACGGGCTGCCGTCCGCCGTCTTTCGCTGGCACAATTGAAGACCGCAACCGCTCGCAGCCTGGACGACCCCATGCTGATGGTGCGGGACTGGCAGACACCTCTGCGCAAGCCCTGGGACGTGAACCAGGCGCAGACAATGTTCTCGTTACAGCAAACATTTCCGGGCAAACAGAAGCGGGACCTCCGCGGCAAGGTCGCAGGCGACGACGTGGACGTCGCCTCCGATGACCTGGAGAGCTTGCGGCAGGAGGTCTCCGCCAGCGTGCGCGAAGCATACGCCGTACTGCTGCGCAACGCCGACGAGATGCGCCTGCACGATGAGCAGGCCGGGGTGTTGAACGAGGCCTTGTCTGCGGCACTGGCTGAGTACACCACAGGCAAAACTCCGCAAGCCGATGTGCTGCGGGCGCAGATGGCGCTGACTCGGTTGAACGAACACCTGATTGAGTTGACCGAAGAACGCGATACCGCGCGCGCTCGATTGAATTCGCTGATGGGACGCAGCCCCGAACAGGTTGTGGAGATCACCGGCAGTTATCGAAATTCCACCGCCGTAGCCTCCATCGAGGAACTCGAGCGCGTCGCCATCGAGCATCGCCCGGAACTCGCCGCACTGCGCAGGCAGATTACAAAATCAGGAGACGAAGGGCAGTTAGCGCGTCTGGCCATGAAGCCCGACATCACGGTTGCTGGTGGATACATGCTGATGCCGACCGGGTCCACCTTCCGGAATGCGTATATGGCGGAGCTGACAATGCCGATTCCGTGGTTGAACCGCCAGCGCCACGATGGCGAGACGAAACAAGCCGATGCGGCGACCGACGTGGCCAGGGCCGAACTCGATGCGCGCACCTCTGCGGTTTTCCTCGAGATCCGCCAGGCGCAGATTGAAGTGCAGTCGGCGCAGAAGCGCGTGAAGCTCTATCGCGACACGCTGCTGCCACAGGCCGAGGCCGCTTTCAAAGCTTCAACGGCCGCCTACCAGAACAATCGCGGCGAGTTCATGAACCTGATCGACAGCCAGAATCTCCTGCTCGACATCCGCACCAAGTACTTCGAGGCGCTATCGGCGGCCGACGCCGGCAGCGCACAACTGGAGCGCGCGATCGGCGCGCCATTGCCAACCGGCACCATCACAACTTCCACTGAAGCGAGGACAAGCAAATGACGTCAAAGGAAAAGAAGCTCATCGCAATGGGTGCAGGCGCGGGCGTACTCGCCACCGCGTTGGTCGTGGGAATCTTTATGCAAAAGGAAGCCCGAACCTACGCCGCGGAAACCACTTCTCGATCGACCGTTACTACGCAATCCAGTACCGTCGCACCGCAATCGGTGGCGGACACAGGCACACAACCGGGCACCACGCTGGAACTGACTCCCGCGGAGATCACGGCGGCCGGCGTTCAGATTGCCGAGGTCCGCACCGCAGCGTTGAAAACCAACATCGACTCCTTCGGCCGCGTGGAACAGCCCGAGGCGCAACTCGCCGCTGTGAGCGCGCGAATCGGCGGCCGCGTGGACAAGCTCTACGTACAGTACACCGGCGAGAGCGTGCGTCGCGGCCAGCAAGTCGCGGAGTTGTACAGCCCGGAGGTGGCCACAGCCATCGAGGACTATCGCATCGCGCAGGAGAACCGCAATCAACTCCGTCAGTCCGACGATCCGAATGCGCGCCAGCAGGCCGACGCCCTCGTAAAAGCAAGCCAGCGCAAGCTTGAGCTTTGGGGCATCACCGAAAAACAGATGGACGCGCCGGAGGAAGACGGCGTCCCGCACACCACGCTTTACGCGTCCGCCTCGGGAAGCGTAGTCGAACGCAAGGTAACCCAGGGGCAATACGTCAACGCCGGAGACACGCTGTTCACCGTTGCCGATCTCAGTCAGGTGTGGATCAAGGCGGATGTCTACGAGGACCAACTACCGCTGATTCGCCGTGGGCAGGAGGTGGAGATCACCGCCGAGGCTCTGCCAAACCGCACCCTGCATGGGCACGTGGACTTTATCGAGCCGCAGGCGAACCAGCAGACCCGCACCGTTCCCGTGCACGTGCATGTTGCCAATCCCGGCATGCGCCTGTTGCCCGGCATGTTTGTCAACGCCAGCTTCGTCAGCACCGCCGCGGCTCCGTCGATCGTTGTCCCGCGCTCTGCTGTGCTCGACACCGGAACGCGGAAGATTGTCTATCTCGCCCGCCCTGACGGCGTCTTTGAGGCGCGCGAGGTCGCCGTCGGTACCCCGTCCGACGACCTGTTCCCTGTCACCAGCGGTCTCGCGCTCGGCGATAAAGTCGTCCTCAGCGGCAACTTCCTCATCGATTCGCAGGCTCACCTCAGCTCCGGCATGTCGGGCATGTACGGTGGGGCGAAGGAGTTCGCTGCAACTCCGGCAGCGACCGCATCCGGCAGCGGCGCCGCGGATGCAAGCGCCGCCAAGCTCGACTTCCACTCCGACAACACTCCCCTCAAGGCCGGCGAAGACAATCTCTTCCGCGCGACCCTGACCGGAGCGGACGGAAAGCCGATCGCCGACGCGCAGGTTACCGTCACGCTCATCATGCCCGCCATGCCGTCGATGGGCATGCCCGAGATGAAGAGTTCCTTCGAATTGCCGTGGTCCGCTGCTCAGCACGCATACGTGGGCAAGGGCCAGCCGGGCATGTCCGGATCGTGGAGTGTCGCCGTCGAGGCCCGTAGAAACGGCGCCGTGATTGCAGCGTTCCGCACTCACCTCAGCGCGAAATAGGGGGCCACGATGATCAACCGCATGATCGAATTTTCGCTGAAGAACCGTTGGCTGGTGCTGGCCGTCTACACGGCGCTGGCTTGCTGGGGCTACTGGGCGCTGCTGCACACGCCCATCGACGCCATCCCCGACCTTAGCGAAAACCAGGTCATCGTCTTCACGGATTGGGCGGGACGCAGTCCGCAGGAGGTCGAGGACCAGATCACCTATCCGCTCACCGTCAACCTGCAGGGCCTGCCGAACGTCCGCACCGTGCGATCCGCCTCCGCCTTCGGGTTCTCCATGGTCAACGTCATCTTCGAGGACTCGGTGGACATCTACTTCGCGCGCACTCGCGTGCTGGAGCGGATAAGTCTTGCCGGCAGCTTCCTGCCCGCGGGCGTAACACCGATGATGGGCCCGGACGCGACCGGTGTGGGCCAGGTCTTCTGGTACACCGTGGAAGGACCCTACGACAGCGGCACGCTCCACTCCCTGCAGGATTGGTTCATCAAATACCAACTGAACTCCGTACCCGGAGTCGCCGAGGTCGCCAGCGTCGGCGGCTTCGTAAAGCAGTACCAGATCGACCTCGATCCGATGAAACTCCGCGCCTACAACATTCCGCTTAAGCAAATTGTCGCCGCCGTGCAGAGCAGCAATAACAACGTCGGCGCGAAGGTGATGGAGGTAAGCAGCACCGAGGAGATGGTCCGTGGCATCGGCCTGATTAGAGGACTGAAGGACATCGAAGACATCTCACTGGGCGCTTACAACGGTACGCCGGTCACCGTCGGCAATGTAGCAAGCGTCCAGCTCGGGCCGGAGTTCCGCCGTGGTGTGCTCGACAAAGACGGTAAGGAAGCGGTGGGCGGAGTGGTCGTCATCCGCTATGGTGCCAACGCCCGTGAGGTGATCGCCGCCATCAAACAGAAGATCGACGAGCTCCAGCCCGGCCTTCCCGCAGGCGTCCACATCGTTCCGTTCTACGACCGCGGCGTCCTGATCGACCACGCCGTGGACACGCTCCGTCACGCGCTGATCGAGGAGATCATCCTGGTCACGCTGGCGCACATCTTGTTTCTCTGGCACTTCCGCAGCATTCTCGTGGTCACCATTCCGCTGCCGCTTGCAGTGCTCGGGGCATTTCTGTTCATGAAAGGGGCAGGCATCTCCTCGAACATCATGTCGCTCGGTGGTATCGCCATCGCGATCGGCGTCCTCGTCGATGCAGGCATCGTGATGACCGAGAACGTCATCCGCCAGGCCGAGCAATATGAGCAGGAACACGGCAACTATCGCGACCACATCCGGGAGATCACTCTGAACGCCGCTCGCCTGGTGGGCCGCCCGATCTCCTTCGCCATGGTCATCATCATCCTGGCGTTCGTTCCGGTCTTCGCGCTCACCGGCATGGAAGGCAAGATGTTTCACCCGCTGGCCTTCACCAAGACCTTCGCCATGGTCTGCTCGACCATCCTCGCTGTCACGCTGGTGCCGGTGCTCTGCACGTTCCTCATTCGCGGCAAGCTGCATCGCGAGGACGAGAATCCCCTGATGCGCATGCTCCGCAGTATCTACCGGCCTACGTTGAGTTGGGCCCTCCGCCATCGTCTTCTCACCCTCACTGCCGCGCTCGCACTCTTCGTCGCCGCACTCTACACCGCTACCACCATTGGTTCCGAATTCATGCCGCCGCTCGACGAAGAGACCGCGCTCTTCATGCCAATTACGGATCCCCGCATCTCACTCACCAGCGCGACCGAAATCCTGCGTCAGCAGGACGCCATCATCGCCGCCGACCCGCAGGTCGCAATGGTCGTCGGCAAGGTGGGCCGCGCCGAAACCTCCACCGACCCCGCACCCGTCAACATGTCCGAAACCACCATCACCTTCAAGCCGAAGGACCAGTGGCCGAAGGGACTCACCAAAGATGCAATCCTCGCGCGCCTCGACGAGAAGCTCCAGATCCCTGGAGTCACAAATATCTGGACGCAGCCCATCCGCAACCGTATCGACATGCTCTCCACCGGCATCCGCACACAGATTGGCATCAAGGTCTTCGGTCCCGACCTGCGGGTGATCGAGCAAAAGTCGGACGAGATCAAGGAGGTCGTGCGTCAGATCCCCGGCGCGACCGATCTCTACGCCGAACGCACCACCGGCGCTCCCTATCTTGAGATGACCGTCGACCGCCCTGCCGCGGACCGCTATGGCCTCAATGTCGGCGACGTGGAAGACGTGATCGAAACCGCGATTGGCGGCAAAAATCTCACCACGACCATTGAAGGCCGCCAACGCTTCCCGGTGCGCGTCCGCTATGCCCGGGACTACCGCGAGAATCCGCAGCAACTTGGCGATGTTCTCGTTGCGGGTAGCAATGGCGCACAAGTGCCGCTCAACGAGGTGGTCAAGATCAAATCCGTCATGGGCCCTTCCATGATCAGCAGTGAAAATGGCCTCCTGCGCGGGGCCGTGCTGCTGAACGTCCGTGGCCGCGACGTTGGCAGCTTCGTCGATCAGGCCAGGCGCGCTGTGGCTCAACAGGTCAAGATGCCGTCAGGTTATTACGTCGAGTGGAGCGGCCAGTACGAAAACGAAATTACCGCCCGCAAGCGGCTGGAGATGGTCATCCCCATCGTTCTCCTCGTCATCTTCGCTCTGCTCTATCGCACCTACGGTTCTGCGAAAGAGGCAGCCCACGTTTTGCTGGCGGTTCCCTTTGCGCTCACCGGCGGAGTATTCCTGGTCAAGTTGCTCGGACTGAACTTCTCCGTCGCGGTGTGGGTCGGCTTCATTGCATTGTTTGGAACCGCGGTGCAGACAGGCGTCGTCATGGTGATCTACCTCGAAGAGGCAGTTGCCCGCCGCATAGCTGTAGACGGCCACCTCACACGCGATGGACTCCACGCGGCTGTGATGGAGGGCGCCCTCCTCCGTCTCCGCCCCAAGGTGATGACCGTGGCCACAGTCGTCGCGGGATTGCTGCCACTTATGTGGTCGACGCGCACCGGGGCGGAGTTCATGCGGCCGCTCGCCGCCCCCGTGCTCGGTGGCATGCTGAGCTCACTCGCCCACGTGCTCATCGTCACTCCGGTAATCTTCATCTGGCTGCGCGAACGGGAGATTCGAAGAGCCCAACCAGCGGGTTTGACTGTCTCGTGAGTCACAACGTGTGGAACAGCTCTTCCAGCCGACTGGCGTTCGACGCCGAGCGAGCCGACACTACACACCGGCCGCTCGGCATCGCGCGCACCCACTCGAGGTTTCGAGGTAGATAGCCGAGACTAGAAGATGATCTTCAGCGCGAACTGCGTCTGCCTCGCCGTAGTTGCCGTTCCCGTCAAAGCACCTGCCGAGCTGATTGCCGACCCGGTGAACACGCCTGGATTCGGGCTAGACGCAGACGGTACGGGTGCAGCGGAGAAGAGTTGAGTCGCGGCCTTCAAAGGGTTGGCATAGTTTGGACGGTTGAGGATGTTGAATAGTTCGGCCCGGAACTGGATGTTGAACGCTTCCCCGAACTTCGGAATATGGTTGTTCTTCACCAGCGACATGTCGAAATCCTGAAGACCGGGACCCATGATCGAGTTGCGGCGCGAGTTCCCCAGGATGGGATTGTAGCTGGCCGTCTCGACAGGATAGCTATAGCAAGCCGCGTTGATGTAGTGAACCTTGTTCTGCTTATTGATTGGATTGCAACCAGGCACAACGTTCGGGAAGTCGAACGTATCCGAGCTGCGCAAGCCCAACGGATCGCCGCTGATGAGCGGCGTGATGGGCAGTCCGCTGCTGGCCTGGATGATGCCGCCATACTGCCATCCATCCAGCACCCAGCCTGCAGCGCCGAAGGACTTCGGCGAATCGGGAAGCAGGACCAGGTAGTTGAAGACGAAGTTCTGGCCGATGTTGAAGTCCGAGACAGCGTGCCGGTCGTCTTTGGCGAAGTACGGCAGGCTGCTTACCGAGTTGGCAAACGAGTCGCCGAAGGTTGAGGAGGAGTTGTCGTCGATGGACTTGGCCCAGGTATAGGATGCCTGGAACTGGTATCGGTTGGAGAGACGCTTGGTGACACCCGCCTGCAGAGCGTTGTAGTTGGCCGTGCCGATAGGAAGCATTGCGCTGATCTGACCCACGTTGGGGTTGATCCTGGGGTTGGTGGTTGCCGCGCTGATATTATTCACCAGGCTGGGAAACTCGTAGTTCCCACCGCCCAGGTTCGCGATCGGCTGGACCGTGTTGATGTCATCCTCGCGATAGGCGAGATGGACACCATGCGAGCCTTGGTAGCCAAACGTCGCCGTCATATTGGAGAAGAATTGCTGCTGCACGTTGAGCGCGTATTGCTCGACGTAGCTGGTCTTCGGGTTTTGCGGAGTATAGCTGTAGCGGAACGTCGCCGGTGTCAGCAGCGGATAGGCATTCTTCGGGAACGTGCCGAGCAGTGTTCCGGCAGAACTTACACTGCCCGATTGGAAGAAGGGAGCAGCAAAGATGCTCAGCCCCTCAAAGAGATAGTTCAGCGGCAACGCATCGTAGATGCCAAACGCCGCGTGCACGACCGTCTTGTCCTTCTTGAACGGGCTATAGGCCAGACCCACGCGCGGCTCAAAGTTGCGCTCCGTGGGATTGGAGAAATATGGCGAGCCAGTGTTAGGTGTGGCCGCCGTAAGCGTGGGCAGGTTGGAGAGTCGGCCCGCCGTCTCAGTCGGCACCGTGGCAAGCTCATAGCGCACGCCAAGATTGAGCGTGAGGCTCGTGGACATACGGTAGCTATCGGTAATGTAGCCACCCACAACCGACTGCCGCAGATCCTTCGGCGAGGTAGTCTGTCCCAGCGGTGCGTTGAAACCCGTAGGCTGATTCTGCAGGAACCCGGCAAAGTTGCCGAAGTTGAACTGGCCGTTCGGATTCGACGTCCCCAGCTGATTGTTCTGCAGGCGTTCAAACGCAAATCCGGCCTTGAAGTCGTTCTTGCCATGGCTCCAGTAAACGTCGTCATAGACCTGGTACGAGTTGTAGTGGAAGACGAACTCGCCAACTGCATGGAGTCCGCCCGTAAAGTTGCTGATGCCGCCAATGTTGATGAGGCCCACCGGCAGAGTCGGAACGAAACCCAGGCTGACATCGGCCGTCGGCGCATAGATCGGGTTCAGCGTGGTCGGCGCGTCGGAGACTACCCGGCTGTAACCGAAGTGCAGCGAATTCAGAAGCGCACTCGTAAACACGTGCGATTCGCTCACCGACGCCATCTGGCGCTTGTCGATATTGCCGGTCAGCTTCTCGTTGAATGCATCGGGAGCGGTGAGCGTCCCGCTGTCCCAGAAGTAGGTCCCGGCGAGTTGGTCCTTGTCCGACAGCTTATGATCGGCGCGGATTGTGAAGTAATTCTCACTGGTCCGAAAAGGATCGGCAAAAAGAAACGCGCCCGTATCGCTTGCCCCCGTCGTATTCGCCGCCGGCAAGACAGGACTGTTGGGCAGCGGATAGAACGCAATGAAAGGCTGCACCGCCGGGTTGATCGCGACCTGGGTATGGCTGGCGCAGGAATTGCCCCCGGCGGCAACACACATATTGCCGGCACGCGCATCGGGCGAAGGCACAGTGCTGCTGGCATTGGTGCTGTTGAACCAGCGCAACCCCTCGTAGTCGCCGAACAGAAACGTACGATCCTTGATCACCGGCCCGCCCAGGGAGGCGCCAAACTGATTGCGCCGCAGCGGCGCAACGATGCCGGGCGAATCAAATTCATTGCGAGCATCCAGCGCGCTGTTGCGGAAGAACTCATACACGTCGCCGTGGAACTTATTGCTCCCGGTCCTGGTCACGGCGTTGACGATTCCGCCCGCGGTCTTCCCGTAGTCCGCGGTTGCATTGCCCGTGACCACCGAGAACTCCTGAATCGCGTCAACCCCAAGGTTGCTCCCGATCACGCCGCCCGGCCCACCGTTCGAGTAGTCGTTGATGCTGATTCCGTCGATGCGGTAGTTGTTCATCTGCGGCCGAGCGCCGCTTACCGTCAGTTGATTGCCAACGCCACGATTCGCGCGCTGGTTGCTCACCGACACCACCGACTGGGTGCGAACCGCAGACACACCCGGCTGCAGGTTCGCCAGGGCTGCCCAGTCGCGACCGTTCAACGGCAACTCCACGATCGTCTTGCTATCCACCACCGGCATGGTGACCGCGCTCACCAGATCCACCATCGGCGCCGCGCCCACAACGGAAACCTCCTGCGTCGCAGCACCAACTTGGAGCGAAAAGTTCACGGCCTGCTGCTCGCCGACATCAAGGGTCACATTCTGCACCACCATCTTGCTGAATCCAGCCGCCGCGGCGAAAACATCATAGCTGCCTGCGGGCAGATTCGGAATGGTGAACAGACCATGATCGTTCGACTTCGCGGTCGTAGAGATGTTGGTGCCAGAATTGGTCGCGGTGACCGTCGCGCCAGCAACCATCGCGCCCGTCGGGTCCTCGACATATCCTGAAAGCGTGCCGGTGGAGACCTGGGCAAATAGCGCTTGCCCCAAACCAATCAGCATGAGCAGAACCAGCGTGGAGCATACCGTAGAGTGTCTTACATCGTTCATCATGAGTTGGTTCCTCGCAAAATACTGGATACTGAGCCAGTTCCTGTGGGTAAGCGCGACCCTCACACTTCTTCCATGTTCAAAGTTCGCCGGCAATAGCGGAGGGGAAGGCAGAACTGAAAACAATTCGCGACTCCACAATTGCTCGCATTCCGCTACTGCCGCATTCTTGAACTTCATCATTTAGAAACTGGGCGATGAAGTATGTCTGAAGGAAAGATAAAAAATACTTCACTGGAGCAGTTTCGATACGTCGCACACCCGACAATCCTGTTCCGATCAGCTCGCCGAAGTCTGCGCAAACACAGACTGAACTGCGAGCGCCTGGAGTCCCGAAACACCGACCGCGAGCGGAAGCTCAATATGCACAACCGTCCCAACACCCTCCGTGCTCTGCAGCGTGATTGATCCCCCGTGAGCGTGACAGATCGCCTTCACGATCGAAAGGCCAAGTCCAGCTCCTCCCGACATTCTGGAGCGCGCCTTGTCCGCACGGAAGAAGCGATCGAACACATGCGGAAGATCCGCCGACGCAATTCCAATTCCCGTGTCACTCACTTCGATCACTGCCAATCCCCCGGAAACAAATGCTGCCAGCTCGATGCTTCCACCCGGCGGGGTGTACTTGATGGCGTTGTCAATCACGTTCACCAGCACCTGCTTCATCCGCGCCGTATCGATCAGCACGGTCATAGGCGTGGTCCGCGCAGACATGGCGATCTCCTTCTCTTCAGCCAGTACCTGCAGTTCGTCCAGCACCCATCGACATAGCTTGCTCACATCGACGGGCTGGGGATCGATCGAATCCACACCGGCATCCAGCCGTGCGATGGCCAGCAAACTTTCGACAATCTTGGCCATGCGATCGATCTCTTCGAGTGCGCAAGCAACCGAGTTGCGCACGGAGCGCTGCAGTTGCGGCTCTTGCAAAACCTGCTCGAGTTCACCTCGCAGCACCGCAAGCGGCGTCCGCAATTCATGCGAGACGTCGCCGGAGAACCGGCGATTGTGGCTCAGCGCATCTTCGAGCCGCTCAATCATGCGATTCAACGAAAGCGCCAGTCGCTCCATCTCGTCCCGCGTCGACGGCACCGGTAGCCGTTCCCCAAGTTTTGAGATGCCGATATGTTCGGCGCGCTCGGAGAGAGCGACCAGCGGCTGCAGGGGCAACCTCATCAGCACCCGCCCGCCAATCGCCGCGGCAATCAGAATCAGCGGCGTAATCAGCAACAGAATACGGCCGAGGCTGGAGAGCACACGCTCGATCGGAGCCACGGACGACCCGGTCTCAACCAGATAACTCGTTCCGGAGGAAGAGCGAAACGGCAGCGTGTAAAGCAGAAGATCGTGCGAACCGGGCTGCCGCTCCGAATGAAAACGCGCCTCCTTGTCTCCGAAATTCGGCGGCAGCACGGCGGATGCGTCAATGACTGGGTCGCGCGTATCGCCAGATTGATACAGAACGGCTCCATCGCCGCGCGTTACGCGGATGAAGCGGCCGCTCAGCTCGGGAGCGTACGCCTCCGTGATCTCACCGGCCATCCATGACTGCCCTTTCTGTTCCTCGAACGCCAGAAAGGTCGTTCCGATCGCCTGCGCCTCGCCCGCCAGCGAGTGCTGCAGGGAAGCATTCAGATAGCCCTGCACCCCGAAGTAGAGCGCTGCCCCGAAGACCAACAGCGCGCCCGCAAGCATACCGACGTACCACGTCACCACCCGGGCCCGAAGTGTATCCAGCCTCATGGCTCACTCTCGTACGGCGAGGCCGAGACTACGCTGTCTCCACAAATCATGTACCCCGAACCTCGCACCGTCTTGATCAGCTTCTTGATGTGACCCTGATCGATCTTGGCTCTCAGGTGCCGGACATGCACATCCACGATGTTGGTGATTCCATCGAAGCACTGGTCCCATATGTGCTCAATGATCATGTTGCGCGAGAGAACCCTGCCCTTGTTTTGCATCAGGTACTCGAGCAGAGCGTATTCCTTGGCCGTGAGTTCGATCCGTTTTCCATCGCGTCTTACCTGCTGCGCCACCCGGTCCAGCTCCAGCTTGCCCACAGCAAGAATGCTCGAGCGATTGACCGGCCCTCGGCGTAAAAGCGCCTTCGCCCGCACCAGTAACTCAGCGAACGCGAAGGGCTTCGTAAGGTAGTCGTCTGCTCCGTCCTCGAACAACCTCACCTTGTCGTCGACCGCATCTCTCGCCGTCAGCATCAGCACCGGCACGTGAGCATTGCTTCGCCGGAGCCGCTGCAGAAGCTCCCGCCCATCCAGGCGCGGCAACATCAGGTCCAAAACGATCAGGTCATAGGGAAAGGCCAGCGCCAGGTCCAGGCCGTCGCGACCGTCCGCGCACACATCCACCGCATAGCGCTCCGCTATGAACCCTCGCTGCACGAAGGTTGAGACTCGGGACTCATCCTCCACAAGGAGAATTCTCATCGTGCCATCCTTATCCTTAGCGTCGAGGTTGCAAGAGCCGTGCGGCCTTGTCGCCCTGACGAAGGAAAACGTCGATCTCGCTTTCAAATCAATCGACGTTCCAAGCAAGGCTGCGACACGCGCATGATGTACTGCTGAACGGACAATTAAATTACCTTCATCCGCGCGCAAGGATCGCAGAATTCCCGACGTCGGAATGGGGGATGCGGACCGTGCAAAAGGGATCTCATCGCCCGAACGCATCCGGCCAACGCTGAATCACGAGCGCCGCGCTTCCAGTCGCAGTTCCTTCGACCGCCAACTCCCCACTCCTTCACTTCGCCTGGTTCGTCGGCTGCAGCGGTTCCACACCTTCCTTGCGCGGCATAAAGTGTCCTGCCAACACTTCGTTGGCCTCATCATTCCGGCCCGCGTCGTGAAGAGCGTCAACAAACGCACGCACAAGCTCCATCGGCATCACGCGGCTGGGAAAGTTCTTCATCATATCCGCGCGTTGCGACGCGGTTCGCCCGGTCTGTTTCATCGCCTCGTTCATTTCCAGATACAGTGCCGGATTCGCATGGTCCAATTCCAGCCCGCGTTGCAACTCCGCGACAGCCTCCACCGGCTGCTTCTTGATCTCGAGCAGCACCCGACCCATGCTCGCCTGCAACGATGGAACCTTCGGGTTCAGCGACTCCGCAGCCTTCCACTCCGCCAGCGCCGGATCCACAATGCCCTTGGAAAACAACAACGCCCCCAGTAGAAAATGAGCCGACGCATCCGACGCATTCGTCGCCAGCGCCGCCTTCAACACAGCAAACGTATCGGCCGAGTTCGGAAACACATACAGCAGCGGCATCTTCGACGCAGCCTCGAAATCGGCCTGCCCGGACTTGCCCACCTTCTCCCGGCAATATCCCCGGTAGTACGCCAACTCAGGATCGCTCGCCGGCGGCACCGCACCCGCGTCGCTCTCATCCGCGGGAACGCTCGGATAGCCGCGCGTCAGCAGTTCCAGCGAATCCGCATACATCCCCAGCCTGTCGTACTGCTGCACCAGGTTCAGTATCTTGCTCGAATCCGCCGCCAGCCGCCGTTCCAATTCCGGCGAAGGCGATCCCATCTTCGCCGCCTCATTCCGCAGGAACAGGCTGGTCGGAAACTTCGCCAGCGTCGCACGAGCGAGACTCCTCGAAGGTTCCGTGTCTCCCGCCCCCCGTTCCAGCGCCACCGTCTCTTCAATGCACCGCAGATCGCCCACGCTGGCCGGGCAAGACTCCGCCAGCTCTTTCAACGCACCGGCCCCGTCGTGGTCCCGCGCCAGCATCTCCGCCAACAGCACTCCAGCCGCCGCCCGAAACTGCGCATAGCTATGCGCCGCCTCCAGTTCCCTGCGCGCATCGGCCGGATGGTCAAGCGCCAATTCCGCCACGCCGCGATAGTAGTGAACCTCGGCATCCGTGCTGACGCGCTCTTCCGCCTGCCCCAGGTACCTTGCCGCCTCCTCAAATCGGAACTGGCTCACCGCCAGCCGCCCAGCAGCCTTCTGCAGATCAAAGCTGGCCGGATACTTCGCCAGCCCGGCCGTGTACCGCTCCCACGCCATCAGGTAGTCGCCCCCAATCTCCTGGTTTGCCCCATCGCGCAGAAAGTCCTGATCACTCGGAGCAACCGCCGCAGCAGCAGCCTTCTCCGCCTCATATGGAGTCAGATCGTACCCGTCCTCCGTGTGCTTCAACAGCGTCTCGCCCTTCGCACCCGTCAGCATAAAGGTGTACTTCTTGTCCGCCGGCAGGTCCGCGATCCGCTGCGTCCAGGTCTTCGCCGGATCGAGTGATACGCTCTCCTCAAGCACACTCGCCGTTCCATCCGAAATCTCGATCTTCGCTCCCGCCAGCGCATGATTCGCATTGAAGCCCACCTTCAGCGCAATCTTCCCATCCGCCTGCTTCTCGCGCGCCATCGCAACCACTCCATCCAGATTCGCCCGCGAGATCGACCCGATTCCCCGCACCGGCATCCAGAACTCCGAGAAGCGCACCACCTGCAGCGGCTCCAGATACTCGAACGTGTCCTGATCCTTGAACAGTCCTCCCTGCACCTCCACATAGGCGCTGTTATTGTCGGAGAGGATCTTCCGCCATTCCAGGTCCGCAGGGTCCACGCCCCACGACCAGATCTTCTTCGCAGGCACCTGGTCACGCTCCGCGTAATGCACCACGCCCGCGTCCGTATGCGGATTGTAAATCCCCATAAACGGCTCATTGCTGCCATACGCAAACCGGGAAACCTGCCCCGTCTTCTCATTCGAAATCAAACTCTGGTCAACCCCCTTCGCATCGACCGGCCAACTCTGCCCGTCCGTGGTGTACTTCATCGGGTACCAGATCCGCGAATCGTCCCACACCTGCACCGCTCCGTTGTTCCACCAGAAGTAGTGGTGCCGCAGGTCAGTCGGATTCGACAGCGTCACCCGCTCCTCCAGCACCGTGCTTCCCGGCCGCAACACCAGTTGCACCGTCCAATCCATGCCGTACACGCGATCCCGGTTCCCCACCGTCACCCACGCGCTTCCATCCGCCGCCTGGCCGTAAGCAAAGTCCACCGGCGAAATCGTCACCCAGTTATGCGACACCGGAAAATTGAACTCAATCCCGAAAGCCGCCCAAGCCCCCCGGTACGCCACCAACGCCTTCTTCAGCGAAGGATTCGCGTAGAACATCGGCGTCCCATTGATCTTGTCGATGCACGTATAGAGATGCCCCCCAACATCGGGCAAGATCGTGCACTTCAAATACTCATTCTCGAGATAGACCGCCCGCCAGTTATGCATCGACTCCGTGGGGAAGATAGTCTGGCGCATGGTGTACGGATAGTCCTCCACCTCGGCGAACGCATCGAAATTCGGGTTCTCGTCCGGAGCCCCTTCGTCCGATGCCGCCAACGGCATGGTTCCTTCCCACACCCGCACCTGCCCGTGCACCATCGGCGCACCGAGCAAAAGAAGAATCCAAAGCGACACCAGAGATCGCATAGCAGGTCCCTGCCTTCCTCAAATCCCACATTACACGCACTTCCAGCTTCTGCCATCCCCAAAACGGTTCATCCATGTGCCTATCCACCCACCGCGCCGTCGTCGTAGGATGGTACCTGTACTTGTGATGAAACCTCGCCGCCTGCTCCATACCGCGCTCCCTCTGACCGCCCTCGCAGTCCTCGCAGCCGTGTGCCCCCAGGCACGCGCCGCCGAGCACATCACCCTGCGCAACGGCTTCGAATTCGACTGCCTCCACCACGAGCCTGCCGGCGACCGCATCCGCCTCTATCTCATTCCCTCCGCGCCCGCAGGCGCCCCCACCCAAGCCGACGCCGGCTACATCGAAGTCTCCGCCGCCTCCGTCCTCCGCGTCGACATCGTCCCCGATCCCCCCCCGTCCCCCGCCGCCTCTTCCTTGTCATCCCAGAGCGCCCTTTTGTTGTCATCCCGTAGCGCCCATTTGTTGTCATCCCAGAGCGCCCTATTGTTGTCATCCCGTAGCGCCCATTTGTTGTCATCCCAGAGCGCCCTATTGTTGTCATCCCGTAGCGCCCATTTGTTGTCATCCCAGAGCGCCCTATTGTTGTCATCCCGCAGCGCCCTTTTGTTGTCATCCCGCAGCGCAGCGGAGGGATCTGCTTCTCCTCCCACCCCGGCAGACATCCCCCAACTCCTGGCCCGTGCCGGCACCCAGCACAACATCGACACCGACCTCCTCGCCTCCATCGTCCACGCCGAGAGCAACGGCAACCCCCGCGCCGTCTCCCGCGCCGGAGCCCAGGGCCTCATGCAGCTCATGCCCTCCACCGCCTCCACGCTCAACGTGCACAACGCCTTCGCCGCCGACCAGAACATCTCCGGCGGCACTACCTATCTCGACCAGCTCCTCACCCGCTACCACGACGACCTCCGCCTCGCCGTGGCCGCCTACAACGCCGGCCCCGCCGCAGTCGATCGCTACCACGGCATCCCGCCCTACGCGGAAACCCGCGCCTACGTCGCCCGCGTCGTCCGCGAATTCAATCGCCGCAAGCTGGCAAGCGCCGCGGCATCGGTTCCAGCCGCCTCCCGGCCCGTATCTCACCCCACCACCATCGCCGCAAACTAGTCCGCCGCACAGGAGACCAGCCCCATGAAAAGCCGAAAGGCCATCGTCTGGCTCGCAGTCCTCCTCGTCCTGGCCCTCATCGTCTACACCCACCGCGACCGCGTCCACTTCGACTGGGCCATGTTCTGGCAGCAGCTCCGCCACATCTCCTGGGCCCACATCGCCGCCGGCATCGCTCTCATCTACTCCACGTTTTTCCTGCGATCCCTTCGCTGGTCCGTCTTCCTCTCCGCCACCAAGAAGGTCTCGCCCTTCACCCTCGTCGGCCCGCAGTTCATCGGCTTCGCCGCCGTCGCTCTCTTCGGCCGCCTCGCCGACGTCATCCGACCCGGGCTCGTCGCCAAGCGCATCCAACTCCCCATCAGCACCCAAATCGCCGTCTACACCATCGAGCGCATGTTCGACCTCGGCGCCGCCGCCATCATCTTCTCCGGCGCGCTCCTCTTCGCCCCCCGCGATCTCCCCCACCACGAGATCTTCGTCCGCACCGGCCTCGTCTCACTCGCCGGAACCGCCTTCCTCGCCATCTTCGCCGTCACCATCCGCGTCGCTGGCGGAGCAGTCGCTTCCACCGCCCACGCCATCCTCCACCCGCTCTCCGCCCCCATCGCCGACTCGGTCGCCGACAAAATCCGCGGCTTCCGCGATGGCCTCAACGCCATCTCCTCCGCGCAGGACTTCCTCATCACCGCGCTCATCTCGCTCGCCATGTGGGGCCTCATCGGCTTCGCCTACGTCCAAACCCTGCACGCCTTCACCGACACGCCCGAACTCGCAACCATCTCCTTCTCCAGCACCATGCTCCTCATGGGAGCCAGCATCGGCGGCTCGCTCCTCCAACTCCCCATCATCGGCTGGTTCACCCAGATCGCCGTCACCGCCGCCGCCATGCACGCCTTTTACAACGCCCCCATCGAAGCCGCCACCGCCTGCGGAGCACTCCTCCTCATCGTCACCTTCCTCTCCATCATCCCCGCCGGCCTCATCGCCGCCCGCATCAACCACGTCAGCCTCCGCAACGCCGCCGCCGAAGCCGAGTCCGCCGGCGAATCCCCCACTCAACCAGCCACATAAAAGCTCGGGTGCCCCATCCATCGCAGCTTCACCGCGATGGGTGGGATGTATACCGCTCGACGCGCCGGCTCTTATGTCGACCAAATCAGGACTGTCATCCTGAGCGAAGCCTCTCGCATCGCGAGAGGCGCAGTCGAAGGACCT
>OBLU010000479.1_pt1 | contig 37736 bp, 24 predicted proteins | sample 1518681 | NCBI WGS metagenome assembly OBLU01 (sample SAMEA3539304, study PRJEB22396) | soil metagenome | biome: tundra; feature: field; material: soil | place: USA | collected 2010-05 | depth 0.15 m
TGATGAGCGGCTTCCCGTCGCTGCCAAGCTTGCTCATGTTTGACCGGTGCACCTCGCGCAGGACCGCATCCAGACCGATGCCGTAGGTCAGGGCGGTGCCATATACAACATAGACGATGTCGGCCAGCGCATCGGCGATGCCGACCAGATCACCTTTTTCCGACGCGGCGACGAACTCGCCGACTTCCTCCTCCAGCAGGGAAACGCGGAGCCTGGCCAGTGCGTGATCGATTTCAGTGCTGGGAAGCTGCCGTATCGGCAGGTTAAATGCCATATGAAACTCAGCGACAGCGGCGGCTACGTCACTCGGGCCATCCCCATTGTCTGATACGCCGTCACGCTGACTGAACGTCGTTGACATAGCACGCCCTCCCTAACGTAGATGGCCGACATCACCAGAAGCCTGACTGCCCCGGCCGTCGGCTGAGACTGGGAGGCTACTGCCGCACGCCCGTGGATCGCGATGTGCATAATTGCCGCCTTCATGTGGACTACAGCGCGCACCACATATGCGCATGCGAATGTACGGCCCGCTAGACATCATGCACAAATGACGAACGGACGTTTCGATTCTCTGAACTGGCTTGCCCACACCCAAAGGGCAAACCTGGCATAGATTTGCAGAATCTCTCCGAGGCGGGTCCGGCGCTGGGCCGCGACAACATCCCGCTCGCGAACAGCTGTACCTCGACTACGCTGCCAGGAACAAGGAGTAGAGGACATGAGGCAGCAGCCACGCCTTATTACTATGCCGGATCGCGGTCGATTACCTTAAGCAGCCTGAGCACTGCCTTCGCGTGGATCAACTCGTCCGACCCCTGCCCTGGGGCGTCAATGTTCCAGTGGGCTATCGCGTTTCGGTACTCTGCCACTTTCTGCAGTCGGTTGACTATGTCTGCGCGCTCGTACGGCCATCGGAGTTTCACCCAGCGCGCTTCGTCGTCAAGCACGTAGCTGTAATTGCCGAGCGTCAAATCCTTAGGGGAATTGATCTTCTTGGCTCTCGGATCCCCTTTCCGGAACGACGCCCGCAGGTCATCGACGGATAGCGGACTCACGGCCCGACGCAGCCGTCTCTCAATCTCTTCGAGCACTGTGAATGGTTGGACTCGGTTTCTCAGCTCTCCGGAAAGGTCAGCAGCGGTGAGGATTCCGGTCACCACGTTCTCGCCGTCCACGATGATCAGGAAGCCTCGTCGCTGGATGTCACCGATGCGTGCGAACAGTTCCTCGCTCTCCCGGCAACTGTGGGGGTTGGCCAGCATCGCGTCGGCGATCAACTCAGGCCTGCACGTGAATTGGGCATGCGCGATGCTCTCCCACGTGATGACGCCTTTAAGCCGCTCGTACTCGTCTACCACGGGAAGCTGGGAGTATTCGCCCGCAACCATCCGCTCGATGGCCGCGCCCACAGGCAACTGAACGTAAACGGTGACGACCTTCTTGACGAGTGAGAGGCTGCCGATCCTCCAGGTCAGATCTTTCCCGGCCTCGTCGTCACCGGGCCTAGCAGCAAAGTCCAACGACGCAGCCCCAGAGGCGTCACCATCTGGTTCGGGCTCACCCGTCTCGGCGCTGGAGACTGTGACAAGATCGTCCAATTGCAAGGCCGTGAAGTGCGGCTCAACGACAAGGCCAAGCTCAGCAAGTCCTTTATCGACTGCCTCGATGCACTCGGTCGTGCGTCGCTGCCATCCCCACAGTCCGATCAGGTCGCGGGCGGAGAGTTGCCTGGTGCCGTCTTTGTCAACATCGGACTTCAGGTCCTCCCAGCTGGCTGGGGGAGGAACGTCCCCCTCGTACCCCGGGTCGCTGCCCGAATCTACGAGCGACTGCACCCGCTTCGCCGCGTCGCGTCGGCTCAGTTCGCTTACCGTCCGGAACGAGCCCATGCTGTCGCGCAGATCTCCTTTTGCCGCTGCCCGTTCCACGTTGCGCTTCAGCCACGTGACCTGCCGCACGTGGCGCAAGTCTTGTGGAGCGTCGGACCGGTACTGGTATTCCCCGGTCACCCGACCGATCGCGATAACAGGCTTGTGCTTTTGCGGCATCACGACGAGGTCGCCGACCTGCATGACGCTAAGGAACTGCCACAATTGATATGCCCAGTTGTCGATCGTGCGCGGCGCATCGGCAGGGTAGGCCACACGCAACAGCGCAGACAGATCACCGGGCGACGCGACGTGGGACAGGTCGTCGGCGAGTTCTTCCCAGCCGAGGATGATCAATCCCTCGTCCAGCGCCGCCTGCTCGCGCTCACCATTCTCTCCGCCCCGCACTGTCCATGCCCGGACCATGGAGTCCTCCCCCACAATCGACAACGACCATTAGCTGGATGCATGCGGAGTTGAGACTAACGCTATCTAGACTTTGATTGGTCTAATTTCGATACTTCGTACCTCCTGGATAGGGCGACCCAGCACGCGGGGCTGGGATGAACGGGCGGTGCGGCGGGCTCAGCGCCCACGACGCGGCCCACCCATAGACCCCGCCCGCCCGGCCGCCGGGCGGGGTGGAGATCCTTGCCGCGCGGGATGGCTGGCTCGGCTCGGCCGAGTGCGTTACTGCCGACGGATGTCGAAGCGCTCGGGACGCATCTCCCGGCGGCGATGGACGGTGACCATCCGTCCCTCGGCGTCTATGAGCCAGCCAGCGCGCTGGGCCTCGATCGCCTGGTCGTACTGACTCCTGGAAACGATCACCCATAGGGCTCGCTGCGAGGGCTCCCGGCCGTCGATCCGGAATTCTCCGACGAGCTTGATCCGCGGCTCCTCGCCTGCGCGCATGTTCAAGGTCTCGACCTCGCCGATGATCTGCGCGTGCCCCGACTTGGCCAGCCGCTCAAGCTCATCGCCGGCCCGGGAAAGGAGACCTGCCATCAGCCCAGTGAATGCGACGGGCTCGCCCGGTTCCTGGCTGGGCAGGCCACGAGCCCAGGCGAAGCCAATCTCGAAGGGCCGGTCCTTGGAGTACCCGCCAAGATCACCTAACGCCTTGCACAGGTTAGCTGACACGCCCTGGTCAACGAAATCGTCGAAGATGTCGAGCCGCTCCTGCCTGTTGGTCGCTAGCCTCTCGATCACCTGACCGGCCGCCGTCCGCGTGGCCACGACGCCCTGGCGGAGCTGTGCCAGCACCGCACGGCCTGATACTCCCGTCGGCCGACTGCCCACCGCACCGTTCGCCTTGCTGTCCTCCCACAGGCTGAGCTGCGGCTGTTCGGGAGCCGTGACCGACACGCGCGCGGTGAGCACATAGCTGCCTGGCAGCGCCGCGCCCAGCGTGACTCGGCGCAGGAAGCTTTCTACCGGACCGCTCCGCCGTCCCTCGAAAAGCAGCTGAGGTCCGTCCTCGACCGTGCGAGCCGCGGTGCTCATCAGGACATGCACGCCGTTGAGCGCTTTGACGCCCGAAGGCAGTGGGATCGTCCCTGAGGGGGATTCCGGATGCATGCGGAAATACTGTGAGTCCACCATCGGCTCGGCGATGTCGAGGAGGAGTTCCCGCTCGGGTCTCTCCTCGTAGCCTGCGAGTTTGCGAACGGCTTCCGCGAGGAGTTCGCCGTCATCGGAGTATTCGCGCTGATCCGGGATCAGCAGCCGGCCAGACGTTTCCAGCTCCCACACGCCGGCACCCCGCCAGCTGCCCTCGCGACGCCACCCCCGGCTTGCCAGGTATCCGCTCAGTTCGGAGGGATCGATGGTGGCCTCCGGCTCAGGCATCAGATCCTCCTTCCGGCCAGGTCCGCGTCCTCGCACAAGGACGTCAGCTTCTCGACCGTCAGCAGATTCTGCCGCGGAATGAGTACCGGAACCTTGCGTTCACACTTCGGGTCGGCGACCTTGGCGTGATCGGCGAGCGAGACCCAGTAGGCGGCCTGGCTGAGCCGCAGGGACTCCTCGTCAGCGTAGGCGTAGGTGCTGACATCGCGCGGAACGACGACCAGGAAGAGGAAGCGAGGGACCCGCCGGGGGCCAGCGAGGGCGTTGAAGCGTTTCTCGGTCAGCCCGCTATAGCGCCAGGCACCGTCGGATTCTCTCGGCACAGACCACGACTTGACCTGGATCTTGACGCAGGGAAAGTCGTCGCGGACCTCCCGGGTCCCGGTGATATCTAAATCAACACCGGTGCAATCGGGCGTCAAGGGGCTGCACTGCAACCCAGCCGCCGCCGCAAGAACCTGGACGAAGGACTCGCCGTACCATCCCTGATGATTGTTCTGGTCCAGGCACCACTCACATCCCAGGACAACCTCCAGCTGCTATTTGCGCCGCCGCGTGAATGGTGCCGGCCGCATTTGGATGTTCAAGCACCACCGTAACCCTGCTCCCTCCCACCGGAAAGGGCATGGGAACGGCATGCGGTCAGCGATAGCCGAGCTGGTCTAGGCGCTGGCGCGCGATCTCGATCTCCTCGTCAGTGAAGAGGCCCGCGAACTTCGGCTGGACGACAAGTGCCTCGACGGTGAGGTCGAGTCGGCCGCGCTCGTACAGGGTCGCGAATCCTGTGGATACCTCGGTCGATGCGAGCAGCCGCTGGGCGGTGCCCAGTCCGCCGTAGTTGCTGAGCATGCCGACGAAGTAGGTGGCTGTGTAGTTGGCCTCGGCCTTTGCCCGGACGTAAACGTCTTTCATGGCTCGCTCGAACTGTGCTCGCACGTCGGGGCCGGGCTCCGGGGCCGACAGAGTCGTCGGGACCTCAGCATTCTCGATAGGAGTGCTCGGTTCCTCCACGGGCCCGGCAGCTTCCTGGTTGCGACGCCGGACATATCCGCGGAGAGAGTCAGTTGAGGTGAAGACCTCGTAGCCGAGTTCCGCGAGACGGGCCAGGTCGGCTTCCTCGGGGTCGAGCTCTAGCACGACCGGGCTACCCTGGCCGGGCTGCAGGCCCTCGGGCCAGCACGCCTCGGCAATGGCCAGAGCCCGCCCGGTCCCGGGGTCGGAGATTTCGCAGTCCACCGCGGGTTCAGCGCAGCCAAGCTCGGTGAGCTCGGCAATGAGGGCTGCTACGTCCACTTTGCGTGAGTCCAGGTCGTCGGATTCATCAACCACGACCTTCTGCCGCTCGAACACCTCGCCCGCGCCAGGCGCCGTGCCCGTCCGCAAAGCGCCGAGGAATGTGTTGGCGGCACCGGCCAGCAGTTCGCGGCGGGCAGCGAGAAAGTCGGGATACCGCTCGATCCGCCACAGCGCTGGGTCGTCGGGAATCCACTGGGACGCCAGGACGCCCGGGTGCTTCTTCTCAACCTCAGGGAAGTAGTCCTCCGGACGGCGCTTGCCGATCGCCAGGTTGGCGTCTTGGGTGAGGAAGCAGAAGTTGGCGACCGCGTTGACCTGGCTGCGCAGGTACCCGGCGCGGTACAGAACGGCCTTGGGGAAGATGTGGTGAACTTGGAGGCTGGTGAGGTAGCCGAGCAGATGGCTGTGCAGGGGGAGGCCGCTGCCGAAGTCACGGGCACCGTGCACCCGGGTAAGCATGTAAAGCAAAGGATAGAAGCGCGATCCCCGCCCGAACCCTTCGAAGTCCTGCCCGTCGATGGTCAGGTTCCCGCCGCGCCAACGTTCGAGGGAGGTGATCAGCCCATCGACGCCGGAACGGGTCGCCGCGTCATAGTCCTGGTTGAGCACGGTCTCGGTCGAGCCTGCGAACCGACCCCACAGGGCAGAGTGGATGTACCAGAACAGCGCACGATCAGTCTCTGCAGAGTCGGCGTAGTGCCCACCTGCGAGATGCAGGAGCCGGGAGATCACGGGGAAGGCATATCTGCCCATGAGAACGCGGTCGTGATCGAGCCCGAGGCGCCCCGCGACCACGTCCAAGGACTGGCTGACGTATTTGGCGGACGCCTCCAGTGCCAGCTTGAAGTCGGCGACGGGCACGCCATCGAGGAAAGCGAATTCAGCACGGCCTGTGGCGACGGCTGTGGTGTTGCGCAGCAGCCAGTCCAGGTTGAAAGCGAATCCCTCCTTCTGCCAGCTCTCTAGGTGCGATCGCATGGCAGCCCGAGCGCCCGGCCAGTGCGCGCACATTTTGGCCAAGGCGAGGTCGCCCTTGGACAGCTTGGTGCCCCCGGAGTTCACCCTGTTAAAAATGTCCACGACCACATCGACGGTCTTGTCCTCGCCGGTGATCTTCTCCTCATGGAAGTCGCGGTCCAGCACGCCCCTGAGCCGCGCGAGCCGTTCCATGTAGGCGACGATGCGCGGCTGGGTGTCCGGATGGGCGTTGAGCGCCCCGATGTGGTGCTCCAGCCCCCGCGTGAAGAGCGAAGTGACGTCGATCCACCGTGGGTCGTCTCGCATCTTGGCGGGTCCGTAGAACTCGAAGGTCTCGTCCTCCACGTTGAAACGCAGGCCAGAGAAGGCCTTCTCGTCGCCCTGGAAGAACGCGGGCGGCCGACCCCGGGAGATCCCGTACAAGGATGTGACCCGCTGCTGGCCGTCGAGGATCAGCACGCGCAGGGCTGGGGTCGTCGCCGCCTCCCCCCGGACAACCGAACCGTCGGCCTGGGTTTCCCAGGTCAGCAGGCCGCCTACCGGATAGCCCCGGTACAGGGATCGCATGAGCCCACGAACCTGGTCACGGTTCCACACGTAGCCGCGCTGGAACTCCGGCAGCAGGACGCTCCCCGAGTCGATCTGATCCAGAATGGCCGCCAGTTTCGTCACAATCGTCCCCCCGACTCAATGTCCATGAAATATCACCTCAAGGATACGAACTGTCCGTAGCCGGAAACCCTCGCAGGGACTTCGTCCCCTTACTTGGACGCGGACGGGGTCCTCAAGGTGTGCAAACAGAGCAAATCTGGTCCAGGTATGTGTTCCTACTACTATCGCCTCATACCATCAGCGGTCTAACATGATCAACCAGCAAACAGGGCATACAGGCAGCGAGCGGCCGAGGGGAGGCGGACATTGGCGCGCCTGGCGATCGCAAAAGGCTTCCTCGCAGAATACGCAAAACTGGAGAAAAGCGTACAAAGCTCGGTCGAGGCGGCCATCGGCAAGTTCGCCGAACACACTTACGCGGGCATGCACCTGGAGAAGCTCCACCACAGCCGGGACGACCGCATCCGCACGATCCGGGTCGACAGCTTCTGGCGCGGCGTCGTCCTGGCACCGGAGACCGGTGAGACGTATTGCCTGATCACGGTCTTGCCCCACGACAAGGCGAATGCCTACGCCAGCAGCCACCGGTTCAGCGTCAACCAGGCGCTTGGCGTCCTGGAGGTCCGCGACGAGGAGGCGCTGCAGCAACTGCAGCCCTCCCTGCAAGCAGTTGCCCAGACTGACGACAAGCGGCTGTTCGCGGACATCAGCGACGCTGACCTCAGGCAGCTCGGCATAGACGCCCAGATCCTCCCGCTGGTCCGGCTGCTCAGCACCGACGCGCACCTGGAGGCGCTGCAGACCATGCTGCCGGACGCCCAGTACGCCGCGCTTTACTCGCTGGCTTGCGGGATGACCGTGCAGGAGGCGTGGGCAGAGGTCGCGCAACTGCTCCCGGCTGAGACTCCGCCCGACGTGGTGGACCCTGACGACCTCGTGTCAGCCATGGAACGCACCCCGGGCCAGGTTGCCTTCGTATCGGGCCCGGAGGAGTTGCAACAGATCCTCGCTCACCCATTCGCTGCCTGGCGGACGTTCCTGCATCCAAGCCAGCGCAGGATCGCGTACAAAGCGGCCTTCTCGGGTCCAGCACAGGTAACCGGGGGCGCCGGGACCGGCAAGACCGTCACCGCCCTGCACCGTGCGGCCTTCCTGGCGGAACAGGCAGGCAAGCCAGGCCCGGAAGCCTCACCAGACCAGGCGGGACCGCCGATCCTGCTGACCACGTACACCCGGAACCTGGCCGACGCCCTCGACGCCCAGCTCGCCCTGCTCGTCGAGGACACCGCCATCCGTAGCCGTGTCGAGGTCCTCAACGTGGACCGGCTCGTCCACCGCATCGTCAAGGAGGCTCGCGGCACCCCGGCCATCGCCGACGAGCGGGCGCTGCACCAGCGGTGGGCGCAGGCCGCCGCCGAGGCCGGGCTGACGTTCACCCCGGTGTTCCTCCAGCACGAATGGGAGCAGGTCATCCTCGGCCAAGACTTGCACACCGAGCAGGCGTACCTGACCTGCCTGCGCGCGGGGCGGGGCAAACCGCTCAGCAAAGCACAACGCAGCCAGGTCTGGCAGGCGGCCGAACGCGTCACCGCGGAACTTAAGAGGGCCCACCAGTCGACCTACATCCAGCTGGCCAACGAGGCCACCCACCTGCTTCGCGAGACGGGCACAACCCTCTACCGGCATGTGATCGTGGACGAGGGCCAGGATCTGCACCCGGCCCGGTGGCGGCTCCTTCGCGCTGTTGTGCCACCGGGCCCGGATGACCTGTTCATCGCCGCCGACCCGCATCAGCGCATTTATGACAATCGCGTCTCGCTGGCCAGCCTTGGCATCCAGGTACGCGGGCGCAGCCGTCGGCTAACCGTGAACTACCGCACCACACAGGAGATCCTGGCCTGGACCGTCCCGCTGCTCGGCGCTGCGCCGGTCACCGGCCTGGACGGCGAGGCCGACAGCCTGATGGGCTACCGCTCACCCATGCACGGCCGCCGACCCGAGGTCCGTAAGACCGCCTCCCATGAGCAAGAACTCACCGCACTTACCGAACGGATACGCGGCTGGCTGGATGCCGGCATCGAACCACACGCCATCGGCGTGGCCGCCCGGGCATCGCACTTGACCCGGGATGCCCGCGACGCTCTCAAGAGTGCCGACATCTCCACCGTCTCGTTGGGAACACGGGGCAGCAAGAGCGCCGTGCGCTCCGGGACGATGCACGGTATGAAAGGCCTGGAATTCCAGGCCGTCGCTGTCATCGGCGTGGCGCAGGGCTTGGTGCCCGCACCCTCAGCGGTGACCCCCGCGAGCGAAGATGCACTCACGCACAGCCAGGATCTCCAGCAGGAGCGTTGTGTCCTGTTCGTGGCGTGCACCCGGGCCCGGGACCACCTGTACGTCTCCTACACCGGCGAGCCAAGCGAGTTTCTTGCTGGAGTGACCTGACTGCGCTCTTGCCAGACCGGTATTTCAGGTGGGTGACTATGTTGGCTGATGAGCGGGGTAACCAGATGTCACATGCAGGTGACCAGGGGCGGACATGGCGACGGTGACGACCAGCACTGAGGGCAGCGAAGCTCCGGCGCCAGGCCAGCTCGTAACCGTCCGAAACCGGATATGGGTGGCCTCGGACGTGGTCAAGGGCAACGTCGCGGCCGGGACCGCGGTGACCATGACCGGCCGACCGCCGCATGTGGTGACCCTGGTCAGCATCGAAGACGACGCCCGCGACGAGCGGCTCCGGGTCGTCTGGGAGCTGGAGCGCGGCGCGGTCGCACACGATCAGCACGCACTGCCGGATCCGGCTCATGGTTTCGACGATCCGGGCCAGCTCGACGCATTCCTCGATGCGGTGCGATGGGGAGCTATCGCTTCAGCGGACAAGACCGTGCTGCAGGCCCCGTTCCGCTCCGGCATCCAGATTGAGGAATACCAGCTGGATCCGGTGGTGCGGGCGCTGTCGATGCCTCGGACCAACCTGCTGATTGCCGACGATGTCGGGCTCGGCAAAACCATCGAAGCCGGCCTGGTCATGCAGGAGCTGATGCTGCGTTACCGGGCCCGGACGATGCTGATCGTCTGCCCGGCCGGGCTCACGTTGCAGTGGCACGACGAGATGCGCGACAAGTTCGGCCTGGACTTCCGCATCGTCAACGCCGAGATGCTGCGAGATCTGCGGCGGTCGCGTGGCCTGTATGCGAACCCATGGACCCACTATCCACGGCTGATTGTCAGCATTGACTGGCTCAAACGCGAACGGCCGATGCGCCTGCTGCGCGAGGTGCTGCCGGTCGCTCCCAAGTACCCCCGCACCTTCGACATGCTGGTCGTGGACGAGATACACACCTGCGCCCCGTCTGGTCACGGCAAATATGCCGTGGACTCGCTCCGCACCCAGGCGATCCGCACCCTAGCCCCGCACTGCGAGCACCGCCTGTTCCTCTCGGCAACCCCGCATAACGGCTACCTGGAGTCGTTCACCGCTCTTCTGGAACTGCTCGACGACCAGCGCTTCGTGCGCAACGTGCGGCCCAGCGAAGCGCAACTTGCCCGGATCATGGTGCGGCGGCTCAAGCGGGATCTGCCGCCCAAGTGGGATGGCACACCTCGGTTCCCAAGGAGGAACACTCAGTACTTGGAGGTGCACCACTCAGCCGAGGACCGGGACGCGCACCGGATGCTCGCCGAGTACGCAGCCAGCCGCCAGAAGGCCACCGGGGGCGACGCAGGCCGGACCGCCGCGGACTTCGTGACCACCCTGCTGAAGAAGCGGCTGTTCTCCTCCCCGAAAGCCTTCGCCGAAACGGTGGAGACCCATCTGGGGACAATGACCGCGCGGACTCGTGCCGCTTCGGAACCGGGGATACCTGTAGGCCTGGCAGGCCTGAACCGGACGGTGGCCGGGGCCGGAACCCGGATCCTGAAACCGCTTATCGAGCGGCTTGAGGAGACAGCGGAAGATGACGCCGCGTACACCCAGAGCGAGACGGAGGCGCTTACGGCTGTCCGCCGGATCGCGCCCCCGCTCAGCTCGCATGAACGCGATCTGTTGCAGCATCTTGGCACGTGGGCGCGGCAGGCTCAGGACCGTCCGGACTCGAAACTGACCGCGTTTCGTGAATGGCTGGACCCGATCATCCAGCCCGGTACCTGGTCCGATGAACGCGTCATCGTGTTCACCGAGTACCGCGACACTCAGCGCTGGCTGTATGAGCGGCTGATCGGCGGCGGGATCCCCGCAGAGCGCATCGCCCAGCTCTACGGCGGTCAGGACCAGGATGAGCGGGAGCAGATCAAGTCAGTGTTCCAGGAATCACCGCACGTGGATCCGGTACGGATCCTGCTGGCGACCGACGCCGCCAGCGAGGGGATCAACCTGCAGGCATACTGCCACCGGCTGCTGCACTGGGAGATTCCGTGGAACCCCAACCGGCTGGAGCAGCGCAACGGCCGCATCGACCGGCATGGGCAGCACGCGTCTGAGGTGGATGTATTCCATTTCGTTCCGGCGGGCTGGGAAAGCGCGAGTTCGCCGGGGCGAGCGACAGGGCCGGGGCGAACTGAGCGCGCCGGATCTTTGTTCGCCGACGCGGACGCCGACGGGAGTGCCCTGGAGGATGAGCTGTACTTCCTCTACGTGGCGGCGAAGAAGGTCGATCAGATTCGTGAGGACCTTGGTAGCGCGGGCGAAGTGATCGCGGCCCAGATCGAGCAGAAGATGCTCGGTAAACGGGCTGACTGGCAGAGCGCTGACGTAGAGATAGCCCGCCGCGCCAGCAACGCTGAGCTGAAGATCAACCGTGAGTTGGCGCGGGACCTCGAAAAGCTCACCGGCACGCTGGCTGAGAGCCGAGGCGAGCTCAATCTGTCGCCAGCGACCGTGGAACGCGTCGTGCGCACCGCGCTTAGGCTCGCCCACCACAAGGACCTGACTGAGGCAACGCCCCCGCCCGGGTTCCCCGGCCGGTGCTTCCGGCTGCCTGAGCTGCCTGGTGCCTGGGGTGACGCCCGCAACGACGGCCTCTACAACCCGGTAACGGGTGACGAGCGCCCGACCACCTTCGATCATGATGCGGCGGCTGACCGAACCGATGTGGTCCTGCTCCACCTGGGGCACCGGCTGGTCCAGATGTGCCTGCGGCTGCTCCGCGCCGAGCTGTGGTCCGGTGCCACGGCAGCCGGCCAGCAGCGTCGGCTCAGCCGAGTAACCGCCCGTGTCGTTCCCGGCGACGTGCTCCGCACCCCAGCAGTCGCGGGACACATCCGGGTCGTTGTCACCGGCACTGAAGGCACCCGTCTGCACGAGGAAGTAGTCGTGGCCGGCGGCACCATTGAGGCCGGGCGGCTAGTTCGCACGACCGAGGAAGACCTGAAGTCCTGGCTCACAGCCGCATCAGAGAATCTTCCTCCCGCGCAGGTCCGTGACCGGCTCACCGAACTGTGGCCTGGTCTCAGCCAGCCGCTCTCTGGGATCCTCGCCAACCGGGCTGGTGCGCGGCGGCGAAGCCTGGCGACCCTGATTGAAAGCCGGTGCACCGAGGAGGTGGCGGCCATGAATACGATCTTGGACGAGCTGGAGCACTCCATCCGCGCAGCGCTGGACGATACCCCGTTCTGGGAGCAGGCCAGCCTGTTTGAGATCGAGGCGGAACGCGATCAGCTCCACAAGGACCACGACGCATTGAAGCAGCGGCTGGAGTCCATTCCGGCGACGCGAGAGCAGGAGACCGCGGCCCTCCGCCGCCGCTACGCCGACCCGCAGGCGCGCTGGTTCCCCGCTGCCATCACCTTCCTGGTGCCTGCCTCTATCGCGCACGCTGGGAGTGCATGATGGCTCCCCGAGAGGCGCGCACCCGCCCAGTTCACACCGTCGCTGGGCGTCCCAGACGGCAGGGTCGAGGCCACGACGGCCGGGACGCGGCACCCAAACCCCTGTCCATTGCGCAACGCCATGCCGAATGGGCCGCGCTGCTCCGGGCGGATGGGCCTTTCATCGCGATCCCGGTGCTCACCGAGGCGTTCCCGCAGGGCCTGGACACTGTGCCCTCCGACACCCTCGATAAGCTCCGGCTCGCGTGGGCCGAGGTGCGGGAAGCTCCGGACCTGCTCACCGCCGCGTGGGATGACCTGGTACTCGGGGACCTGCTTGGCTACACGCCCCAGGTCCTCGCCGAGGGCGGCGCCCTCCCCAGTGACCTGCGGACCGGGCCGCCAGCGGGAGGCAGGCGTCGCCCCGATGCGATCGCCTACGGCCCAGACAGTCAGGGCGGACGGGCCGAGCGGCTGCTGATCTACCGGATGCCCGACGGGACACCGCTGACCACCGCATCCCGGGACCAGCCGTCAGCCGCCGAGCAGGCCGCCGAGTTGTGCCGTCATCGGGGCTCCCCGCTGGCCCTGCTCACCAACGGCGCCCTGTGGGTGCTGGTGCATGCAGAGCCCGGCGAGCCCGCCACCACGGCGGTGTTCGATGCCGATCTGTGGTTTGAGGAACGCGACCTGCTGCGCGCCTTCGCCAGCCTGCTGGCCGCGCGCCGCGTCCTACCACCGCCGAAGAACACCGACGGCTCACACAGCACCAGCCTGGCGGCGCTGTTCGCCCGCAGCGCCGAGGCGCAGGCCGAAATCACCACCACCCTGGGCATTCAGGTCCGGCAGGCCGCCGAACTGCTCGTCGGTGAATTGTCGCGGCTCGACCGCGAGACTGGGGGCGTCCTGCTCGGCGAGGTCGCACCGCGCGAGGTGTACCGGGGCACGCTCACTGTGATGATGCGGCTGGTGTTCCTGCTCTACGCGGAAGAGCAGCGGCTGCTGCCGGTCTCCTCCGACCTGTACGCCACCGCGTACTCGGTGACCAGCCTGCACCAGCAGCTCGACGCCGAGCAGAACCTGCACGGCGACGAGATCGGCGACCGCCGCGCCGCCGCCTGGCCCCGGCTGCTGGCCACCTTCGCCGCCGTGTATGAAGGCTGCGAGTACGTCGACATGCGCATCCCGCCCTACGGCGGCGGCCTGTTCGACCCGGCGCGGTACCCGTGGCTGGAACGGCTCGCCGTCACCGACCGGGTCGTCCACGAGATCCTGGGCGCCCTGCTCATCCTGCGGAGGCGCGGCGGCACCGCCGAGCGGCTGTCCTACAAGGGCCTGGACGTCGAGCAGATCGGCCATGTGTACGAGGGCCTGCTGGAGTTTTCCTGCCTGCGGGTGGACGAGCCTTACCTCGGCCTCATCGGCAAGCTCGAACCAGAACTCCCCTTGGCCCAAGTCGAGCAGGCCGCCGAAGACGGCGACTTCTTCGAGTGGCTGGCCAAGATCTGCGATGCCAGTCCAGGGGCGCTGCGCAAGGCGATGGGTGCAGCTTCCGAGGACCTGGCGACGCTCCACACGGCCTGCGACAACGATGCAGACCTGGCGCAGCGGGTCCGGCCGCTGCGCGGCCTGCTCCGTCGTGACCTGCGCGGCCTGCCCACCGTGTTCCCGGCAGGGTCGCTGGTCATCACCCAGGTCGGCGACCGTCGAGCCACTGGAACCCACTACACGCCACGCAAGCTGGCCGAGGAGATCGTCGAGCACACCCTCGCGCCGCTCTGCTACTCCCCCGGCCCAGCTGACGGTGCCGACCCCGCCGACTGGCAGGCCCGCCCGGCCAGCGAACTCCTCGAACTCAAAGTGCTCGACCCGGCTATGGGCTCGGGGGCGTTCCTCGTTTCCGCCTGCCGCTACCTCGCCGATCGCATCGTCGAAGCGTGGGAACGCGACGGCTACCCTGACGTGGTCCTCGGAGCGCTCGGTCCTGACTTCAACCGGGATGACGCAGCTCTGGAAGCCCGTCGCCGTGTCGCGTCACGTTGCCTGTGCGGAGTGGACCGTGACGAAGCCGCCGTGGAACTCGGCAAGCTGTCCCTCTGGCTGGTCACCCTGGCCAAGGACCAGCCGTTCTCCTTCCTCGACCACGCCCTCCGCTGCGGCGACTCCCTGGTCGGCCTGATCTCGGAGTCTCAGGTGGTGGCCTTCCACCTCGACCCGGAAACCGGGCGCTACAACAACGCGCGGCTCTCCGGCGCGATCGACGAGATCGCCGGGCCGATCATGACCCGGGTTCTGGAGCTGCGTGAAGATATCGAGGCCGAGCCGGTCCGCGACCCACAGCAAGCCGCGCTAGCCGCTAGGAAACTACAAGAAGCCGACGACCTGACGGCAAGGCTCCGCCAGATCGCCGACGCGGTGTCCGCCGCAGCCCTGTCCACCGCCGGCCAGCCTGCCGACGCCTTTGATTCCCGGCTCAACGGAATCGAAGGCGACGCCCAACGGCTGCTCACGCAGGACGGCATCGAGTCACCGCTCGAACGCGCATTCCGTGCTCGGCTTGACACGTGGCTCACGGGACCCCGCGCCGAGCCCATTCGCCCCCTACATTGGGCCTTGGAGTTCCCCGAAGTCATGCGCCGCGGCGGCTTCGACGCCATCGTCAGCAACCCTCCGTTCATGGGCGGCCAGAAACTCACGGGGCAACTCGGCGAAGACCTGCGCGAGTACCTGATCCAGGACATCGGCCGAGGCAAGCGCGGCAGCGCCGACCTGTGCTCCTACTTCCTTCTCCGCGACCTCTCGCTCGTACCGCACGGCCGGACCGGCATCATCGCCACGAACACGATCGCCCAAGGCGACACCCGCGAAGTAGGCCTAGACCAGGCAGTCGATATGGGTTGGGCGGTCTACCGAGCTGAGAAATCTCAACGCTGGCCTGGTACGGCGGCGCTGGAGGTAGCACTGCTCTGGGCGGGACATCCAGGAGAGCAGGAGGAGCGCATCCTCGACGGGAATCGAGTCGCGGGCATAACGCCCTCGCTCCATCCGCCGTCGAGGATACTGGGTAATCCGCACCGGCTGGCAGCCAACGAAGGGCAGTCATTTGAGGGATCGATCATCCTGGGGGCGGGATTTATCCTGGATTCCTATGAGGCCCATGCCCTCATAATTAAGGACGCACGCAACAAAGACGTACTCTTCCCCTTCCTTAACGGCGAAGACCTCAACTCTCGCTGGGACTGCTCCGCAAGTCGCTGGGTAATTAACTTCTACGATTGGCCGCTGGGGCGCGCCCAGGAGTATCCCGATATCTTCTCAATCGTGGAACGGGACGTCAAACCGGTCCGCGAGAGAAACAATCGGAAGGTCCGCCGTGAGCGGTGGTGGCAGTTCGCGGAGCGTGCAGCTGGACTATATGCGGCCCTCGCCGACCTCGAACGCGTTCTCGTGTTCGCAAAGACAAGCCGGACGCAGATGCCCGCTCTCGTTCCCTCCAATCAGATTCTCTCTCAGGCACTCGTGATGATTACAACTGAGGAGCTATCGAGGCTCGGACTTCACTCAAGTGATTTTCAATACTGGTGGACAGAGAAATACTCTTCTGGCATGAAGGCAGATCTTCGCTTCACTCCATCAGATTGCTTCGAGACATTTTCGCGGCCAGCAACGACCCGGTCGATGAGAGAAGCCGGGAAGGAACTGGATGCTTTCAGGTATAGCGTAATGGAGCGGCGCAGGATCGGGCTAACCACCCTTTACAACCTTGCGCATGACGAGACGACGACCGACGAGGACGTCGCGCGGCTACGAGAAATCCATGTGGAGATCGACGAGTCGGTGCGAGAGGCTTACGCACTGGATGAAGAGCGGGAACCCGCAATCCGTGACTACGAGGCCGAGATAGCGTCAGCGCCGTTGCCGACTTGGCGGGAGATTGAGTTGGGGCATGGGTTTCATGAGACACGGCAGGGGGTGCGGTTCACGATTAGTGCGCAGGCGCGGGCTGATGTGCTGGACAAGTTGCTGGCGCTGAACCATTACCGGCACGAACAGGAAGTGAAGCAGGGGTTGCACTCCGGGAAGGGACGCGGGGCGTCCAGGAAGAGGGAGGCGGGACGCGCATCGTCAGGTGCTGTCCCGGCCTTGGATGATGGCGGGCTGTTCCCGCCTGAGGGGACGCTGTTCTGATGGATCGTCGCGGCGGTGCCATCCTCGCTGGTGAGGGGACCGGGTGAGCGAGGACGTGCAGGTGATCCTGGAGACGCCGACTGAGGCGGTGATCCGGGACGAGCTGCATGGGCTAGTGCTGGCTGATCTGCATGGGCCGCTGGGTGGGGAGACTGAGGAGTTCGGCAACGAGCGGCCTACCGACCGATACATCGTCGGCCGACTCGCGCCCGATGGGACTGTTATCGAGCCGGACACCCAGGACGAGACGGCCGACAGCAGCGGTGCGGACCCTGGCGAGGATCAGCCGGAGCCATCCGCGCCGAATATTGTCAGCATCGCTCCCTCGGCCATGGGTTGCACCAGCTATGTCGCCGGGCACGCCGCCGAACTCTCTGTACACGCGGAGTGGGCGTGGTACCGGCGGACCGAATCGGCGACCGACTCAGAACAGAAACGGGTCTGGCAGCGGGTTCCGGTGCAGGGGTCGGCGCAGATCACGCTGGCCGATGGCGAACTCGGCCCGCAACAACTCAATACTGAGTACCCGCAGGTGCTGCTGCGCGGCCGGGCTCGCCGGCATGAGGGCAATTGGCTGGTGTCGTTGTTCCTGGTTAATGCGCAGCCCCGGCCGTCTACGTTGCCGGATTCGGCGTGGCTGTTCCAGGTGCGGTTGGTGCTGACCAGCCCGGATGGCGGACCGGTGTTCCTGCCTCGGCCAGATACGACGAGCGGCGGGGACCAGGCGGACAAGGCAGAGCAGCGGCGGCTAGCGATGGCCTACCGAACGTGCCCGGAATTCGCGGTTGGTCATGGCACGGGTGTGCATGTGATCCCCGCTGACGGTGATCCGATACGAGCGGTGGAGATCGCCACGGCGGCGGTCCCGTCGTACGAGATTCCGTTTACTGATGCACCCCGGCCCGGGTCCGATGCTGACCTGCCCTGGCTCGATGACCTCGTGCTGGATATGAAACGGCTTGCCGAACTGGACCTACCGGACCTCGTTACCGCGTTGACACCACTCGCCGCCGGGTACGGCGCATGGATCGACCTGCAGGAGGCGCGAATCACCGACCCTGCGAGCCACCTAACCGGCTACGTGCAGGACGCAGCCGATGCGCTGGCCGCTGCGCGGCGCGCGGCGGACCGCATTGAGGCGGGGATCGATGTGCTGCGGGAGAACGAGGCCGCGTTGACTGCGTTCCGTTTCGCTAACCAGGCCATGTACTTGCAGCGGGTGCACACGCTGGCTGCGGAGGCCCGCACCAGAGACGACACACTGAGCCTCGATGAGGCGCTGACCAGTGTGGACGAACCGAAAAATCACAGCTGGCGGCCGTTCCAGCTCGCGTTCGTCCTGCTCAACCTGCCAGCCCTGGCCGATCCGACGCACCCGGACCGGGCCGATGGCGGCACCGCCCTCGCCGACCTGCTGTGGTTCCCCACTGGAGGCGGCAAGACCGAGGCCTACCTCGGGCTGACCGCGTTCGTGCTGGGCGTGCGGAGATTGCAGGAAGGGCTGGGCGGCTTCGACACCCGCGCGGGGGTGGCCGTGCTGATGCGGTACACGCTGCGGCTGCTCACTATTCAGCAGTTCCAGCGAGCCGCGGCCTTGGTGTGTGCCTGCGAAACGCTCCGCCGCGGTGATCCGGCAGTATGGGGCCAGGTTCCGTTTCGTATCGGACTGTGGGTTGGCGCGCGGGTGACGCCGAACCGGACCGATGACGCTAGTGACTGGCTCAAGCAGCAGCGCGGCGGTAAGCGTCCCCCGACGCGGGCGCTGGGCTCGCCGCATCAGCTGGTCAGCTGCCCGTGGTGCGGGAGCGGGCTGGAGCCCGGTCGTGACATCACGGTCGACGCGTTGTCCCGGCGGACCCTGATCATCTGCCCGGATCCGTTCTGCCCGTTCGGCCCGGGGGTCCATGACGACGGCGGACTTCCAGTCGTGGTTGTCGATGAGGAGATCTACCGGCTGCTACCGAGCCTGATCATCGGCACGGTCGACAAGTTCGCCCAGCTGACGTGGCGGGGCGAGACGGAGGGCCTATTTGGGCGGGTCAGCAAGCGCTGTACGCGGCATGGTTATGTGACCGCGGACACCATGGCCGAGAAGTGGGAGCTGCACACCGATACTTCGCAGCATCCGGCCAAGGGCGGCGAGCCGGCTGGGCGGATCGAGAAGGTCGCGCCGCTGCGCCCGCCAGACTTGATCATCCAGGATGAGCTGCACCTGATCTCCGGTCCGCTGGGGTCGATGGTCGGGCTGTATGAGGCGGCTGTGGACCGGCTCGCCACCTGGGAGCTGGCCGACGGGAAGCGGGCGCGGCCGAAGGTGATCGCCTCCACGGCCACAGCCCGCCGGGCGGCACGCCAGATCGGGGCGCTGTTCGACCGCCGGACCGAGGTGTTCCCGCCCCCGGGCCTGGATATCACTGACAGTTTCTTCGCCCGGCAGCGGCCCACCTCGCCCGATGCTGACCTGTACGCACCGGGGCGGCGGTACGTGGGGATCTGCGCGCACGGGATCCGGATGAAGTCCACGCTGATCCGGGTCTACGTGTCAGCACTCGGCGCGGCGCAGAAGCTGCACGAGAAGTACGGCAAGAACCCGGTCACCGACCCGTACATGACGCTGGTCGGGTACTTCAACAGCCTGCGGGATCTCGGCGGGATGCGGCGGCTGGTCGAAGACGACGTGTCCGCTCGGCTGACCAGGGCCAACGAGCGCGGGCTGGCGCGCCGGTACGACCCGCTGGTGCAGGAACTGACGTCGCGGCTGTCGTCCACCGACATCCCCGGAGTGCTCGATCACCTGATGGTGCCGTTCGTGAAGGACCGGCCGAAGGGCGAGCGGCCGCCCATCGATGTGCTGCTGGCCACCAACATGATCGCGGTGGGAGTGGACGTGCCCCGGCTCGGGATGATGGTGGTCGCCAACCAGCCCAAATCCAGCGCCGAGTACGTGCAGGCGACCAGCCGGATTGGGCGCCGGGCACCCGGCCTGGTGTTCACCGTCTTCAACTGGGCCCGGCCTCGCGACCTGTCACACTACGAGACGTTCGAACACTTCCACGCCACCATCTACCGACAGGTGGAGGCACTGTCGGTCACGCCCTTCGCCGACCGGGCCGTGGACCGCGGCCTGACCGGCGTTCTTGTCGCCCTGGTCCGCAATCTGGGCGACGCCTACAACGCCAATATGCGGGCCTCAGTCTTCGACCGTAACGACGAGCTCGCCGACCACATCGTGCGCTACCTGAAGCGTCGGGCCGGCAACGTCTCCGGCGACAATTCAGTGAGCATCGGGGTAGAAGGCCAGCTAGACAGCCGGCTGGACCAGTGGAGCAAGGAACGCAGGGTGCCTGGCCGGCGGCTGGCCTACGACCGCCCGGGCGGTGCCTCCGATGACGTGGTCGGACTGTTGTGGCGGCCGGAAGAAGGTCCGTGGCGGCGGATGACCTGCCAGACGTCGCTGCGCAACGTCGACCAGGGGATCAGGCTCCTGCTTGACCGTGAGGATGGCAGTGGCGCCGCCGCTGGGGAACCGCCGCCGTTCGAGGCGGCCACGGCTCCGGCCAACGGGGATCAGTCGCCCAGTGGGGATGGCGCCCATGGCTAGCCAGGTGCTGCGGGTGGGCGAACTGCGGCCGAATCAGCTGCTGCACACCTACGGGGTGGGCGCGGTAGCCGACTTGCCCAACCTGTCGGTGGTGGTAGCAGGCCTGGACGACTGGGAGCTGGCCAACTCGCTCATCGTGACGGAAGGTCGTCTCCTAGCCGCAGTGCAGGCACAGCTCGGGCCGCAAGTGGAGTCGCTGCGGACGCCGCCTTATAAGCCCGAAAGCTCCGACCCATTCGGGGACTGGGCCAGGATCGGGGTGCCGGTCCGGCTGTTCCCGCGCTGGCTGCGCTGCTCCGACACCCGGTGCAACCGGCTTGCCCCAGTCGAGAGCAGGCTGTTCGATCTGCTGACCGACCCCTGGCGTCCCGAGCGGATCCGCTACGTCCACGGCTGCCGCGGCCACGGCTACAATCGGCCGACCGCGGTGCCCGCCCGGTTCGTGCTCGCCTGCCCACACGGCCACCTCGACGACTTCCCATGGCTGTACTACGTGCACGGCGGCACCGAGCCGGCCGGCGGTGAGCATACGCTGCGGCTGAGCGAGCGCGGCACGACCGGTGAGGCCGCGAACTTGTTCGTCGAATGCTCCTGCGGCAAGAGCAGGCCCATGGCGCAGGCGCTGGGCCGTGAAGCCTTCAAAGCCCTGCCCGGCTGCCGAGGGCGGCACCCGCACCTGGGCACATTCGAAGAATGCGGCGTCGAGACCCGTACTCTGGGGCTGGGCGCTACCAACAGCTGGTTTGCGATGCAGATTCGCGCTTTCAGCCTGCCACTGGCCGACACAGAGGTGGACCAGCGGGTCGCCGAGAACTGGCCGCAGCTCAACCTGCTCGTTTCGCTTCCCCAAGCCACGGCCAAGGGCCTGCTGCCCAGCCTGGCCTGCTGGCCCGACGTCGAGCCCTATGGGGCAGACGCCGTGTGGGAGGCCATCCTGCGCCGCGCCGAGCAGGAAGACAATGTGGACGACGCCCCAGCGGACGTCGACCTTAAAGGTCCCGAATGGCAGGCGTTCACCAGGCCCGGTCCTATCGACCTTCCCGACTTCACGGCCAGGAAAGAACCGCCACCGGCGAAGGTCCGCTCCTGGCTGCCGGATGTGGTCCTCGTTCCGCGGCTGCGCGAGGTGTCCGCGCTCTATGGCTTCACCAGGATCGACTCGCCGGAGTGGGAAGTCATGTCCACCGACGGCGACCACATCGCTCCGATCGCGCGCGAGAAACCGTCCTGGGTTCCGTGCGCGCAGACCCGCGGTGAGGGAATCTTCCTGCGGTTCAGTGAGGACCGGCTCGCCGCCTGGGAAGGCCAAGCCGCGATCATGGCGCGCGGCCGGGTTCTGGCCGCCGGTCACGACAAGTGGCGTGCAGACCGGCGGCTGGTTCCCGGCGAATGGCCCGGAGTGCGGTACATCCTGCTGCACACCTTCGCGCACGCGCTGATCCGCGAGTTTGCGCTGGAATGCGGGTACAGCGCATCGGGAATCGCCGAGCGCATCTATGCCCGCAGCGGGGACGCGCCCATGGCCGGCATCATGCTCTACACGGCGGCACCCGACAGTGAGGGAACTCTCGGCGGCCTTGTCTCCCTGGGGCGCCGAGACCGGCTCGGCGGGCTGATCGACCAGGCGCTCGAAGCCGCACGGCTGTGCTCATCTGACCCGTTGTGCGCCGATCATGATCCGCGCGACCGGGGAGATCTGTTCGGAGCGGCCTGCCACGCCTGCCTGTTCGCGTCCGAGACCTCGTGCGAGCGCGGCAATCACTACCTTGACCGGAATCTGCTCGTGGACACGATCGCCGGGGGCAGCACCGGGTTCCTCGGCCGATGACCTCGTCCGGCCCAGACCTGGCTGCGGTCATCGCGGAGCTGGCCGGACGGCTGCCGCCCGGCCATGTCGCGGCATGGGCCCGGGTGCTGCGGTCGGTAACTCAGCATGAGGTCGTGACGCAAGCGAAGGTGATCGAAGCCCGGCTGATAGAGGCCAAATCAGGTTTCGCCCTCAGCGCCTCGGCGGCGCGCCTCATGGCTGCATGGCGGACTGCGGACCCACCGCAGCCGGGGGCCGCGATTGCCCTTGCTTTGGAAACTGCCGCGCTCGTCCAGGCCGACTTTGCGGCCCGCCGCAGCGATGTGGTCATCAGCGGGCCCGCCAGCGACTCCACTGCGGTCAGGCTGACCAGCTCAGTGATCAGCGAGCTGATCCATGATTCTCGGGAGTCGTTGCTCGTGGTCAGCTTCGCCGCGTTTGGCGTTACCAACGTGGTTCGCGAGCTCGAACGGGCCGCACGGCGCGGCGTGCGGATCGACCTCATCCTGGAGAGCACGGCCGACCAGGGTGGCACCCTGCACGGGCCGGTAGGAGCATCCGCAGCCTTCGAGGCAATCCGGCAGGACGTCACATTCTGGGCTTGGCCCGAAAACCGGCGCCCCGTGGTTGGAGCCTCCCGGGCGGCCCTGCACGCCAAGCTGGTCGCGGCCGACGAACGGGTCGCCCTGCTCGGCAGCGCCAATCTCACTGACAAGGCGCTTGCGGTAAACCTCGAACTCGGCGTCATCATCCGCGACCCCGACGTCGTCAGCCGCATAGTCCGCCACTTCCGATCCCTCATGGAACCCGGCGTGGGGCCGCTCGAACCTCTCCGCCGCAACTGATGAGACCGCGCCAAAATCCCCGTAGCAGTTCATGTAATGCACGACAGCCCCGTGGGTGCTACGGACCCCGGGCGCCGGATGGAACCTGGCCCGGAACCTGTGGCAGGCGAGACGCCACGGTCGAGCGTGCCCTGCCCGACTACGACCAGCGCCGTACCCGCCTCGCCACGACCGGCACGACCCTCTGGCTCGGCTGAGCTGTGGTGCCAGCATGGCTGCGGCGCCGACGTGACAGGTCCAGGTGCGCCGCGCGCTCTTGTTCGGTCAGGCCGCCGACTATGTAGTCCTTGTAATTCTGTTTGCCGTCGCTTCCAGATCGTTGATCACGGCTCGCACAGGGGCCCAACACATCATTACTGTGTCGGCGTCGGGAGCAAGGCCAGTCTCGGACTGGCGTCTGAGATGCACGAGGTTACGGTATTGACGTACCTGGTCAAGAAAGTCTTTGGCGTCCAGCTGGATCCAGCCCTTCGCGTGCGCCATCTTGATCAGAAGGTCGAGCGGGGCACGCTCACGGGCGATACGCCTCCCACGGTCGTCCATAAAGCCGTTAACTTTGATATCGAGATCCCATTCAGACAGAACAGAAAGCAGAAGATATTCAACGAAGCTTCCTATCCCGACCAGAGCAAAAATGTAGGCACCGTTCGTTTCGCAGATCTGTGTTTCTTTGACCCTGGCCAAGAGCCAATCGACGGTGGCGGAATCACTGATGAGATTCTGCAGCCGGGATCCGAGCTCCTCGGGGGCACTGAATACGGCGGCGTTTCCCTCGGGGCTGAGACGACCCATGACCGGCTTACCGTTCCAGAAGGATATCGTCAGCTGCTCCATAGCCAAAGCCCGGTTGAGCTCTTGCTGCGTGACCTGGGCTGAGGCCATACCGTCGTCGTACTCGACCGGGTTACACACCTGACAGAGGAGGCGTTCAATCGCTGCCTGGTCATCGACTCGTTCCTGCATGGAATCGATGACCCATGGGATGCGGGCGGACCCATCGTACTCAGGTGGGTCAGTCCAGCCAGCGTTGCGGAGTAGGTTCTCAAGCTCGCGTCCCGTCCGTTCAAATGGCCCGTCGATATCGCACATGATCCGGGCCGCGCGCTCGATGGTCTTCGGGTGCATCTCAGTCGCTGCTCTCACGATCGTGGATTGTCTGCGCCTCGTCGAACGCCTGATTCAGTCGCTCCACGATGATCCTTCCCCTCTTGTGAAACTCAAGTTCCTCCATGGCCTGCCTTATCCGCTCGTCACGGGGAAGCTGGCGGCGGTCACGAAGCAGCCATAGACAGAGATCGGTGAGCTGATCACATCCGTAATCGCTGATCTTCGGGTAATTGGGCATCCAGGGGCGGGGACCGCGCTCGTGGCCTGTCGTGTGTGGGCGATCCGGTTCCCGTACGCGCGCATCCAGTGGTTCTTCGACTGGGTCGACGTCGCCGTGCTCAACGTCCTGGATCGCTCGCTGCCAGGCTTCCCTAATTTTCTCCGTCTCACCTGCAGGGTCGCGCAGCCAGTCGGCAGACCACACGCGGTGGAAGCGCCAGCCCAGGCGCTCTAGCTGTTCTTGGCGTAGCCGGTCGCGGTCACGTGCGCTACGGGTCTTGTGGTAACGCTCGCCGTCTGTTTCAACTGCGAGCACCATTTCACCAGGTCGCTTAGGGTGGGCGAGGGCGAAGTCGATTCGATAACCTGCCACACCCCATTGCGGCAGCACCGGAATTCCGGCGTTTTGAAGAGCCGCAAGGACGTTGCGTTCAAAGCCGTTCAATGAGATTGACCCGCCCGTCGGTCCTTTCTCCAGCCGGGAAGGATCGTCGGCGTATTCCAGGTAGAGGCGAAGAAGTTCCGTGCCGCCGTGCTTTGCGGCCTGAAGCTTCTGTGGACTCAACTCTGCAGGGTGAAACGAACTCACCACTGTGACTCGCCTGCGGGCGCGGGTAATCGCAACGTTGAGGCGGCGGTGCCCATCCTCCCTCGTCAGGGCTCCGAATCTGAGCGGCAGTGCTCCCGCGGCGGTCTTCGCATAGCCGATACTCAGAATTATCGCGTCACGCTCGTCGCCTTGAACGTTCTCCAGGCTCTTGATGAAGAAGCGGAATCGCGGTCCGAGCTCGTCAGAGAAAAACTCGGCTAAGTCTGGCCGCGCGCGGCGCTCTTCGCGCAGAGCCATCTCGATCCGGTCGGCGTGGCGCTGGCCCATAGTGATCACGCCAAGGCCCTCGTCAGGGTAACGCTCGGCATGTTCAAGCACCAGACGTACAACCTCGGCAACCTCTGTGGGCGCTGAGCCGTGCTGCCCGGGCGCAGCCCTCCCGTCAACGACCCTCAACTGCAACGGAGCCTGCCTGGCGGTGCCAGGGAAGGTGGTCAGATCCCCGTCGTAGATATGGGCGTTGGAGAAGGCGATGAGGCGTTCGTCGCGGCTACGGTAATGCCAGCGCAGCCGTGAGCGGTGAGGGATGATGCTCGTGAGGCGGTCGAGGATCGACTCGTAGACCGTAAGGTCGCCGTCGACGTCGCTGGTGTCGTCGCCCGCTGGGTCGAGCGATCCGGCCAGAGCCCGGCGGAAATAGGGAGTCGGGGGCAATTGCTTAGGGTCGCCTGCCACAACGAGTTGGCGACCGCGCATGATCGACGTGATCGCGTCTTGCGGTTCGACCTGACTCGCCTCATCGAAGATGACCATGTCGAATAGCTGTTCGGCGGGCAACATCCGGCACACGACTACTGGTGACATCGCCCAGCAGGGGCGGGCAGCGAGCAGCACGTCGGGCGCCTTCTCGATCAGCTGGCGTATCGGCATGTGGCGCCGCTTGCGAACCGCCTGGTCGCGCACCAGTTGACTCTGCTCTGGATGAGCGTCACGAACTTCGCGCAGATGGCGGGCAACGAGTCGACGGACGCGCGGGGCCGCTGTCTGTTTTTGGGCTATATCGGCTTGGCGGTATTCTTTCACGATCCGGGACTGCTTAATGCCGGTGAATCCGCGCAGGTGGCTTGACTGTAGCCGGAACTCATCCAGCAGCGAGTTCAGCCAGGTCCACCGCAGGATCCCGGCTGCGGTGGCCGCATCTGTGTCACGCCTGGCCAGCTCATCTAGCAGAGCGCTAAGGCCGATAGCCGTGAGCCGATCGTTGAGCTGATTGAGGTCTGGCATCTGGTGGAGGGTTTCCCTGTCGGAATCCAGTTCGCGCAGCGTTGCCTCAACCTCGCCTGCGGAATGCTGCTCTAGGTCGCGGATGCTTGCGCACATCGCTATGGCCGCAAGGTTGTCGCGCAACCGCTCGTATTCGCCGATGGCATGCTCAAGCCCGGCAACGGACGCGGGCCCGGCCGCTCCAGAGGACATTTCACGCCAGCGGTCACGCTGGTCGGCCGCCATCATCAAGGACTGGTGAAGAGCCTTGCGCTCTCTCAAGCCATCGCTGGCGAGGGCCCGCGTCTGCTTAATCAGCGCGCGCCGCTGCCAGAACCCGGCGCTGCCCGGGTGCTGCCTCCGCCATGAACGGTCGCCAGTCGCGAAGCGAAGCGTGTCCAAGTCCTGATGGAAGATCTGCCCACCGAAGGTCTCAAGCGTGCGCGTCACGCCGCTGAGCAGGTCCAGAACGTCTCGCCAGCCAGCAACTGTGGCAGGTGAGCGTATGCCTGCCCGGTTGACCAGGGCGTCCAGCTCAGAGCGCGTCGACTGGTAGCCCTGCCCTGTCACCGCGTCCAAGCGCAGCAGCACCGCCCGCAGTTCAGCTTCCTTGCGTAGGCCACAGCTCGACCAGACGGACTCGCCTCGGCGAACCCTCAAGCCACCCTTGTCGACGTATGCCTTCAAGTCGGCGTCGACGTCGTCGATGGTCTCCCGGTTCAGGTCATGCAGGTTGGTCCCCCGAAAGCGAACCGTGGTCGCATACCTCGCTGGAAGGTCCAGCATCGCGCTCTGAGCCTGGTAGCAGCTGATTCCCCAGGGATCACGCACCTGGTGCAGTTCGGCAGGATGACGGATAGCCTCCCTGCGGAGCTGAGTCAGGCGTCTGTGTAGATCGCCCATATCTGGCGGCGGTTCGCTGCTCGCGCGGTCCAGACTCTCGGCGAGCTGTTGGGCAACGCGCCGCCGGTTAATGCGCTTGTCGTGAAGATCAAATACCAGATGGGCCAGATCTGCTTCAGTCAGCAGATCGGTCACGGCCTCGATCGCCGCACGTTTCTCTGCTACGAAGAGAACACGCCGCCCGAGAGCGGCCATGCCGGCGATGATGTTGGCAATGGTCTGGCTCTTGCCTGTGCCCGGTGGTCCGTCGATCAGCACATGCGCCCCGGCGAGCGCGCGGCTAATCGCCGCTTGCTGTGAGGAGTCTGCGTCGTGTACCAGATACTCCTGCGACGGCGGGACTTCATCGCTGGAGACAGCTGGATCGGCGAGCGCGGCGACCCGCAGGGCATCGACCGCTGGCTGATAGTCGGCCACCGCGGCGATCACGTCATGACCGGCCAGCAGCTCAGGCGAGTTATGAAGGTCTTCAACCATGGGAAGCTTGTCGTAGTTGAAAACGCCCACCACGACGCGTTTTTCTAGTTCAACCTCAAGCTTGCTGCGAATGATCGCACTCTCCAGCAGCTGATATGCCTTTCCCATCTGATCTGCTGGATCGCTGATCTCCGCCAGCAGCGCGGCAGCCTTCTCGCCGAACACTTCTGAGTCGAGATCGACGCCGAATTCCCGGTTCAGAGCGTACAAGAGGACAGGATTAACGACGGCCTCTTCGGCTGCTTGAAGGGTGAAGTCGGTCTCGGCCGAAGTCCGCGCGTGCACTGCGACGGCCTGCAACAGTAATGGCGCACGAAGCGACGTTACTGAGGTCCTGCCCTGGCTCGCCAACGGCGCGACGCGCACGAGGCCGCGCGCCAGATGCCCGACATCGATCCCCTGCTCCTCGTCAAACGCAATGATTTTTTTACGCAGGTTCCGGGCTCGCGTGCAAGCTGCCTTGTGCTCGCCTGGATCGGCGATCAACGCGTTGAGGCGAGTCTTCTGTCCCGCTAGAAGTCCCGCCAGGGCCACCGGATCTGCCTGCGTTAGATCTAGCGTGGAAGTCTTGGTGTCTTTGAAATAAAGCAACGAGTTGGCCCGGCCAAGATCGATTAGATCATCGGCCCACTTCGCGGCCGCGGCCCTGATAACATCGGTCCGGATTGAATCCGCCTCGAACATACGGACGCCTCCCACTCCCGCGCCTGTTGGTGCCTCATAGGCGCCCGCCTAAACGTGGCGAGCCGCTAAGCATCTCACGAAAGAGCGAACTGCCGAGCGAATCCACAGATTCGCCAGAAAGTCTCACTAAAGAGAAAGCTCTGCCTGGCTCTAGCCGCGCGGTTAGGCACCGCTCCTGAACCGAACCCGAGTATTCAATGGCCCCAGAGACAACACTGACACATATTTTTAAGATCAATTGTCAATTTTCACCCGACGCGACATCCTGCTCAGGAAAAGCGCCGCCAGCCATGGCGGCAGGCGCAGCTCTGGCCGACTGTCACAGGGGCTATACGGCTGGTACGCCGATGCGCCGGGCGAAGGCGGGCAGCCCAGGAAGCGACCGGCTGTCGGCTCGGAGGAGATCTTCGGCTATCCGGTGGACGGGCGGCCGGTAGCGGACCTCGGCGGGTGCGGCGCGTTCGGCTGCCAGCAGGGCGCGATAGCAAGGTTCGGGTTTGCCCCACTGATGGAAGGCGCGGGCCACGTCGATCCAGTATCGGCCTTGCCGTTCAGCGGTCGGTATCACGGCGGGGCGCAGCGTCTTTGCGTGCTCGATGGCGGTTCCGCTGTCGCCGAGCACCTGGGCGATGCTGACCTGGTACAGAGCAACATTGGCTGGGCCGAAGGCGGTGAACCGGTGGTTGGCGTCGCCGCCGAGCCGGGTTGCGATGGCACTGGCCTCGGCGATGAGTTCGCTGGCGGCGGGCCGGTTGCCGTCTACCGCGGCGGTGTACGCGGCGACTTCGAGGAGCGTGCCGTACATCGACAGCTGATCCGGACTGGCGCAGCCCTGGGGCTCAATGTCGCGGACGGCACGCATTAGTAGCTCACGCGCCTTCGCGGGGCGGCCGGTGCGGCGCAGAACGGTAGCGACGGCGCGGCGCCCGTCGGCGATGGTGAGCGGGTCATCGCCTGCCTGGGCTGCCTGGAGTGCCCGGTCGGCCAGGGTCCACGCGAACGGGTCGTCGTTGAGCTTGATCACGAAGTTGGCCGCAACGATGTAGGCGTCAGCAAGCAGCGCGCTGGCTGCGGCCTGCTCGTCGCCGTCGGCGCTGTCGCGGGTGGCGGCGGCGGTTGCGATCAGCCGGGAAAGGACCGCGGTCAACTGGTCATAACGAGCGGTCTGGAAGCAGACGCGGGCCTGGGCGGTGGCGCTGCGGAGCGCAGCCAGCGGAATGGGCTTGGCGCCCATGCTTCCGTACAGCAGGTTGTCGAGGCCGCCGCCTTGATCAGTCAGCGGCTGTGCCCGGCCGACCGCTGGCAGGCCAAGCGCGGCGGCGCCAGCTAGTCCAGCAGCACGGGCCAGCAGCTCGCGGCGTCGCACCGGGTCCTCACCGCCCTCCGGCTGGAATTCACGGCTCACATTAGGCCCATAAGTGCGGGCGACGCCTTCTTGGAGACTGGCGCCGGCGTGTCGGTCGCCCCGCGCGGCGTCCAGCGGGGTGAGGCCGAGGGCCTGTGGCGGGATCGCGAGTGCCCCGGCGAACCGGTGCAGCAACGTGATGTCGGTGAGGGGCTGGATGCCGCGTTCGTAGCGTGAGACCTGCGAGGCCGAGTATCCGCAACGTTGGCCAAGCTCGGCCAGGGTCAGGCCCGCCGCCAGCCGGGCGGCGCGGACAATGGCACCTGCCTTGTGACCCCGCTGACGGCCGGGCGCGGCTTGTGCAGGCCTCGCAGGATCATTCGGTCTCATCGGCTTCTCCGCACAGGTGTCCCGTTTGACCGTAACCGCGTTTCGCGCTGAGTGCACGAGCGTTTGCAGGGTGTGCAAGGCCCGTGCAGTCTCTGCCAGCGGCTCTTCCGCGCGCTGTTCCCGGGGCGCTTCCTGTGAGCAGGTCACATTGCGGAGGAGGACATGGTGAGCACCTATGGATTCGCGCCCGGTGAGGCAGTGAGCGCCGCGCAGCTGGCCAAGTCGGGATTGCTGCTGGCGGGCGAGGGAACGCACGTCAGCCCACATGCGGCATTCGTTCCCGCAGATGAACGCGGAACGGTGCGCCCGGTCGAGATCGGGCCAGGTTGCAGCATCGGGCCATATGCCGTGATCTGCGGCGGCACAGTGCTGCGGGAAAACGCCCGCATCGAGGAGCACGCCCTGGTCGGAACGCCCGAACGGGGATACGCAGTCGGACATGTCTACCCTGGCGCCGGCGCTAGCACCGTCATCGGCGGGGAGACAGTCATCCGTTCCGGGGCTGTGATCTACGCGGGGACAGAGATCGGCGATGGCGCAGTGGTCGGTCATCACACGCTGCTGCGCTCGTTCGTCACTGTCGGGGAAGGCTCCCAGCTCGGTCATCACCTGACGGTGGAGCGGGCGAGCAGCATCGGCGCGCGGGTGCGCTGCTCGCCGGGCAGCCACATCACCAGTTCGTGCGTGCTGGCCGACCGGGTGTTCCTGGGGGCCGGGGTGCGCACGGTCAACGACCGGGAGCTGATCTGGCGCGATCCCGACCGCGAGCCGGAGCTGGTGCCGCCGAGCTTCGAGCGCGGCGCCCGGGTGGGTTCCGGCTCGGTCGTCCTCGCGGGTGTCACAGTCGGTGAGGAGGCACTGGTGGGGGCAGGATCGGTAGTGACCCGCGACATCCCTGCCGGGTCGGTGGCTTACGGAGTGCCCGCCCGCGTGCGCCACCGCGCAGCGCAGGCAGGCAGACCATGACCAGTGCCATGGACGGCGCGATCAGGTGGCTGTCTCCGCTGCTGCCCGGCATTCCCGGGGTCACAGAACTCGACGCGCGGCGGATGACCAGATTCGAGGAGACGCTGGGCCACCTGCTGTCCCAATACTCGATCAGCCCCGGCGTTGAGCCACAGCAGCGCAGCCAGCGGCTGGCACGGATCCGCTACGAGCTTGCCGTACACGGGCATCTCGGCCTGGCTGTGCCACCCCGCGACGGCGGGTGCGGCGGCCCGGCGGTCACCCAGACGCTGATGCAATTCATCTGCGGTTATCACGATGCCGACCTGCGGGACGCCACCGGACTCGGTCACGGGCGGCTCATCGCCCGCCACGCCGCAGCGCCCGTGCGGGAACGGTGGCTGCCCCGGCTGATCGCGGGAGACCTGCCCGGGATCGCGATCACCGAACCGCACGGCGGCAGCCAGGTCCACGCCACCACCACCGTGGCAACCGCCCACCACGACGGGACGTGGACAGTGACCGGCACCAAGACATGGATCAGCCGCCTGAACGAGGCCGCCGTGTTCGCCGTGTTCTTCAAGGACCCGGCCGGGCGCTTGACCGCAGGCGTCGTCGACGCCGCAGACGGCGGGCTGGACCGGCGCCCGATCCTGCCCTGCGGGCTGGCCGGCTGGGCGTGGGGCGAACTGCGCCTGCAGGATGTGCGGCTGCGGCCCTGTGACATCCTCGGCCGCCCCGGCGAAGGCATGCCGCTGCTACGTGAACATTTCGCCCACTACCGGCCGCTGGTCGCGGCCACCGCGCTAGGCGTGGCTGCCGCTGTGCACGATCTGGTCGCCGCGCAGCTAAGCACGCGCCGCTCCGCGGGGATCATCGCCCAGCTACGGGATAATGCCCTAATCACGCTGGGACGGGCGTATGCGCAGATCAATGCAGGCTTGCTCGCGGCCCTCACCGCACAGCGGCTAGCGGAAGCCGGTGACCACCGCGCGGAGATGTGGGGATGCGCGATCAAAGCCCACGCTGTCGATACGGCCCATGTGGCTGCATCGGACCTCACGCTGCTGGCCGGCGCAGCCGGCTGCGCCGCCAACTCTCCATTGGAGAAAGCCAGCCGTGACCTGCGGGCACTGCTGTATGCCGACGGCATCCATGACAGCCTCTACCGCGCTGTCGGCCGCACCCTGACGACACCCGCAAGCGTTCCGCAGCAGCGGGAATCAGCCTGCCGGACTGCCGCCTTCTAGGGATGCGACCGTCCCGGCGGCCAGGGCCTCCAGGCACGCGCTAATCCGGCGGGCCACCAGCGGTGTCACCCGCCCAGCCACCTGGTCGGGGCGCACGAACGCGAAGCCGGCGAGCTCCCCGTCTTGCACAACGATCGCCTCGATGTCCTTCGTGGCAAGGACACCGCCGTCGTACACCACGATCAGGCCTTCAGGGCGCCCCGGGCGCGACGGCACCCAGTCCACCGCAAGAACCCGCCCGACCGGGCGATCCAGCCCAAGTTCCTCCGCCACCTCCCGGCGGCATGCGGCATGCGGCGACTCCTCAGCCTCCACGGCGCCACCCGGCAAGTCCCAGGTATCGCGGTAGACCGGGTCGACAAGCAGCACTCTTCCCGCTCGGTCGCGGCACAGGGCACCCGCAGCCATCCGCTTGCGAGCCAGCGACGCCACATACTCGTCCGGTGGCACAACACCTGGCCTGCCGGGATCCACCTACGGGACAGTAGCGGCACGATCTGTAGCCCGCAGCGCTTATCGCTACGCACCCACCGACTGGCTACCCTCCATCGCCGACTTGAGGGCCTAGCGGGCGCCGGCCATGCGGTTGCGGGCCCAGCGACGGGAGGTCTTGCCGAACATCTGGGCGAGCTTACGCTCGGACAGTGGCCTGCCAGTCTCGACGCTGGTGCGGTACGCAGCCACCGCGGCTGCGTCGATGTCGTCCACGCCGTCCCCGAAGGCGCCACCAGCCTGAGCCGAACCAGTCCAGTCCGCGAGGATCTGGCTCGCAGCCCGGTACGGATGGCCCGGCTCATCGCGGTCTGGTTCGCTGGCCCGGCCCGCACCCTGTCTGTGGTCCATAACAGGGCGTTCGCCACGGTCGGCGGGGACGACATCGCCGGACCCGTTTCGCTCCATGGGAGAGTCGAACCGGACGGCCATCGGCACGAGTCGCAGCGTGGCGGCTTGGTGGTCCGCTGGCTCACTGGCCCGGTCCGCCGGTTCCCCGCGGACCGGGCCGCTGGCTGCTGTGGCCCGGATGACCCACAGGACCAGCTCGAACGTGCCGACCAGGCTCACCGGCGGCCAGGCGGCCACGACCGCGCCGACTGGCCCGTGCGACCAGCCGTGGGCCACGTTCGCCGCCAGGGTGGCGACGATCCCGAGCGCCAGCAGGCAGCGGGTCATGACCGGCACGGCGAGCTGATGCCGTGCCGCGTACCAGATCACCATGCTGGAGGAGTACACGAGCCCATCGACGGTCGCTGGCTCCAGCCGCGCTGCCATCCCGGTCTCGCCGTGCGCGGCGATCACCTCGAACGCATGCTCATAAGAGAGGTACGCCGCGATACCGGCCACGCCGAACACGGCCAGCGCCGTGGACAACTGGATGACCCGGTCAGCTACGCCTGTCGGCTGCATCGGCCAGTTCACCGGCCCGTCTCCTCGTCGCGAGCGCGGCCAGTCACGATCCACGCGCCGCCCAGGCCGAACGGCCAGACCTGATACCCGAGCGCATCCAGCACCTGGGCGAGCGCTCCGTTCATGGCCTCGTGCGCGCCGTGATACTCCGTCCACCGGTCCCAGTCGAGCGACAGCAGATCGTGAGTCGTCCAGGACACCACGACCCCTCCCTTGCCATTGGGATCCTGGCCACTCGGAACCGGCAGCAGGCACACCCCGCCCAGCCGGTACAGCGGATGGTGCTGCGCACAGTGATGCAGCGTGAACCCGGCCTCGACCAGATCGCAGGCAATCCGGCGAGCCAGCGGCGCGAGCGGGTCACTGTCAGCGAGCCGGCAGCCGTACCCGTCGGCCAGCCCGACCACGGCATCCGCCAGTTCGGCGCCCTCGGCCAGAGCCCGCAGCGGGCCCAGATCCGGCGGCTCGTCTCCCAGGCACGCGTCGGCCGCGTGATCCACCCTGAAAAGGTCGTCTGACATGCAGCTTCCTCCTTGATCAATTGGGAGGAATTTGGGAGATCATCTTCTGGATGACCCTGCCCGAACCGCTCCCAACTGCGTTGAAGAGGAGCCTCTGACCTGGCCTTTCTAGAATCACCGCTGATAGCCCGGAGGTCCGGACTCTGTTCGCATCGAGGGGGCCAGGGGTTCATGTCCCCTCAGCTCCACCAGGTCAAAGACCGGTTCCGATCTTGGAGCCGGTCTTTTTGATCTTCGTGCAGCAGGAGAGTGCAGCAGTGACTGCCCGTCAAGCTGCTCCCCAAGCTTCCGTAGCGCTTCGCGGGTGATGTCGTCGGAAGCGTCCGTGTAGATCTGCATCGTGATGGCGATCTTGCTGTGTCGCAGTATCCGCATGGCGACCCTGGGATGGACATCGAAAGCGGCGAGCAGGGGACCGCAGGTGCGGCGCATGCCGTAGGGCTTGATATAGCGCACTCTCGCCTTCCGGCACCGGGCTGCGAACTTGCGGTTGAAGTTCGGGGCTCGAATGGCGTTCCGTAGCGGCTGGTGATGACCAGGCCGCTACCTTTCCAGAGTTCTCTCGCCAGAAGCTCCCAGCCTGCCTGTTGTTCGGTCTCTGGAACTTGAGCGCCGTCACGTAGATGCCCGGGAGTGGCAAAGCGGCATCAGAGCCGGGTGTCTTGGTCTCCCGATGGCAAAGCTGCCGCTCGATCCGTTGAAGCTGCCAGCTAACATCCAGTTCGTTGTTGTCGAGATTGGCTTAGACCAGGGCGGCAGTCCGGGGACTTCACCCCGATGCAAGCCCAAAGCGAGCATCAGCACGTAAGCGACGTAGAGCGGATCCGGATCGGTCCGAGCGGACTCCAGGAACTTGCAGGCTTCGGTCACTGACCATGCTTTGACCTTGCGGGTTCTCCCTGACTAGAGTTTGACCAGCGTTGCGACATTGCGGCCGATCAGTTTCATACTCAGTGACGGCATAGGTAAACGCGGCACGCAATGTGTCTCGGTCATCCTGGCATGTCGGCGTGGATGCGACTGGCCGCAGCAGTTGCCTACCGCAGCAGCGACGTTCGTTCTCGGGACAGGGCCGGTTACCCACGCAGCGCAAGTTGCACAGCGTCAAGACCTGCAAGTACCACGGGGGATAAGTTTTTTTTGTTGGTGGCAGAGCCAGGTAGGCAGCCAGGCCGGTGGCGGCAGCAGCATCCACGACCGCTGCCCAGAAGAGATCACCGTGGGCCAAGCCAGCGACGGCGGACATAGCGGTCCCGACTGTGGCTAGCAGTCCCACCATGCTCTTGGGCATTTTGCCCTCCGCGTTAGTGGGTCCATGTGCACCCATATCTGGCGGAAGCTCAGTTGTCCGACTGATCAATGCGCCTGTTTAGAGCCGCAAGCCGCACCTCGGTGGCCAGGTTGAGTTCCGCCTGCAGAGTGTTGAGCTGCAGTTCAATGCGCCGAAGCCTTGGCCCGATGTTGGCCGCTATCTCCTGACGGAGATAGCGGGTGCACACCGCTGCGCCGATCAACAGACCGATGAGTACGCCTAGAAGGATTACCACCTTCACCACCGCCTGTCAGGCTGCCCGAAGCCGCTGCGGCCAGTATGCATCCAGCCACGGGCTCTACGCAAGTGAGCAATCTGCCACCTGGCAGATCGACACGAGCAGGATAGTTAGCTGGGTGACCCAGCACCACTTCTGTCAACTTGTGTGACAGAGAGGCAGCCACGCTCTAAGCTGTCTGCCACATGGCGACATGTGAGGTAACGTACTGCACGTAGCAAGTTGCCATGCAACTATCAATGATGATCGCGGCGCGAAGGACCCTGTGAACACCACCCCTAGCCCTCTGGTCCAGCGGCGGCGGCTTCGGACTGAGCTTCGGAGAGCGCGCAGTGGCGCCAATCTGACGCAAGAGCAGGTTGCGAAGGCTATGGACTGGTCGCTCTCCAAGATCATCCGGATCGAGACGGGGGCCGTTGGTATATCCACGAACGACCTCAAGGCGCTGCTCAGCCTCTACAAGATCCATGACTCAGAACGAACGGATGAGCTTGTCGAGCTTGCGAGAGCGTCCCGTCAAAGTTCCTGGTGGAGCAAATATCGGGGAGATATTTCTCCCCAATATTTGCAATTCATTGAGTACGAGGAGGCTGCATCTGTTTTGCGGACCTACGAGCCTCTTGTGCTGCCTGGGCTTCTTCAGACGAAAGAATACGCAGATGCGATCATTCGCATCGCAGCCCCCGATACACCGGCAGATCTCATGCAAACCAGGACGGAGATACGGCTAACTCGTCAGCTTTTGCTGGAGCAGCCTTCATCGCCAACCTTGATGTGCGTCCTCGACGAAGCCGCGATACAGCGACTGGTCGGTGAACGAAGTATCGCTCCTGGTCAAATAAACCGGCTTATCAGCCTAGCGGCCAGGCCCAACGTAACCATTGAGATCGTTCCGTTCGATGCAGGGCTGCACCCCGGAATGCTTGAATCGTTCATAGTTCTCGAGTTTCCCGATCCAGAAGATAGTGATGTGCTCTTCGTGGAAACCTCACGAGATATGATAATCAGTCACGATGAAGCCGGAGAGATCAGCGGCTACCTTGAGGTCTTCGAGCACCTGAGAAGTATCTCGCTGGGTCCAGATGGTACGCTTGCTTATCTTATGAACCTCTCTAAACGGATAGTTTAGTAATACCCGGCAAACCGAACAACTCTCATTGAAAAGGCGACTACCCATGCAAAGTGCAGATCCTTCGGCCCTGATATGGCGCAAAAGCTCCTTCTCTGAGTCTGTTAACTGTGTCGAGGTGGCGATTCAGGAGGAATTGGTACTTATCCGGGATTCCAAGAACCGGAATGGGGGGATGCTCTCCATCTCATTCTCAGCATGGCGGGAGTTCCTTCAGATGGTACGGTCCAGTAATATTACCTGACGAAACCGGATCCATGGCGAAGCGAGCCCCTTAGTCCATAAGTCCGGGTTTGACACTTAAGACTCAAGGCGTTCACGTGCAGCACCAAGGTGCAGCGACCGTGTTGACGTCGAACGTCTCGGACGCACTCAATGCGGCCCCCCCGCATGCTCAACGACTCGGTTTAACAGGATGCGGGCGAGGGCTTCGGTATCCACCAGTGCCGTCGCCTCGACATCGAGGCGGACCATGGCTGCCTCGGCGTCGGCGACGTCCGCCGCGACATCGCCGTCGAGCATGATCCGCCGACCCATGAGCTGGTCGGGGACGTAAACTTCGTAGGCACACGGTCGCCGGTCCTTGCGAGCCTGGGCGGACGGATCGCTGGCCCACTGACGGCGGATAACCCTAGACATGAGAACTCCTTATTTAGGGTTACTATACAAACCTAAATAGATCCTGAAGATATTGAGGCCGGGACATCCAGGTCAGGCCCCGACAGCAGAGCCCGAGATGTACTCGGTAAGGTCCCTGAGGAGCTGATCAGCGACTGTCTCCTCGTAGACGGCTCGTCCGGTCTTGCGCATCGTCTCGCGCAACTCAGGGTCCCAGGGGGTCGGCACGGGATCTCCGGTGAGCGGGACATAGGGGGCATCTGTTTTGGCCCCGGCCAGATAGTCGGTGGCATTCATCAGCCAGGCCCGTGCGCCGTGGCGGTTGATGACGTCCGCGGCGATGGCAACGCCTGGCCAGTCGAAGTCGCCGTGGTACCAGAGCTCACAGCCTGCCTCCGTGGCGATCCGGGCCAGCCGGTGGAATGCCGTGGATGGCCGACCTTCAGTGCAGATGACCGGAGGGCTGGCCGGACCGAGTTCCGCGCAAGCGCGCCTGAGGACGGCGGGATTCTCGCAGACGAATA
>OBLU010000480.1_pt1 | contig 37708 bp, 31 predicted proteins | sample 1518681 | NCBI WGS metagenome assembly OBLU01 (sample SAMEA3539304, study PRJEB22396) | soil metagenome | biome: tundra; feature: field; material: soil | place: USA | collected 2010-05 | depth 0.15 m
ACAAGAGAGTTTCGGGGTACTGCGTCCGCTTCAAATCGAGTTTTTCCGCAACCTGCTAGAGCGCAGGAATCCGTTTTCACATCCGTTCTGAATAGCCAAGCGCACGCATGCCAGCAGCGGCTTCGTGGGAAATAATCCAGCGCTGACAATGCCCCAGCCGGTTCCGGTGAGCGGTAGAGCCAACACGGACAGACAGTGCGAGGCTTCCATTCAGCTTTATTCCGAGCCAGGACTCCAGCTGGCGGAAGTCGACCCTGCCGCCAATCAGGGCTTCATACTTGATGTGAAAGGCTGGGAAGTCGGCAGGCAGTTCCGACCAACTGAGTGCAATCCGGTTCCAGTGCCTCGCCAGGCCCGCCGCCGAGTCGACGCGTATGTCAGGACGGCTGTGATACAAGTGGCGCCAACCCGAGTCTGCCAGTGACAGGTAGCAATCGTACGGGTTGCGGCACAGCAGCACGAATTTTGCTCTGGGGTAGAGCCAATGCAGCAGCATTGCTTCCGTTCCACCCAGCCGAACTTCTTTGAAGCCCCAGCGCCCGAATCCCCGTTTGCGCGCCGGTTCGCCAAGCCATCGCGTCAGGAGAGTTTGAAGACCGCCCCGGAAATCACTGCCCGGAGGGTACAACGTCGCGATCCAGGATGTCGGCAGCGAAGAAAAAGCTGGGTTGTCTGCCGCACAGAGCTCTTTCAGCTCTGGAAATGTCTCCAGGCCAGTCAACATCCTCGCGATTCCGGGCAGGAGCGCCATCTCCCCGAGTGGTTCGCCCCAAAGAAGCACATTGGGATCGGTGACCAGGATGCGTTGCAGCAAAGTCGAGCCTGATCTCCAACCTGTAGCGAGCAGGAAAATGGGCGCCTCGGCTTCGCTGTCTTCGCAAACTCGGGCTGAGCTATCGATCGCTGCTACCGTCTCCAGAAACTGCTTCACACTCGGCACAGTCACCCGTTTACATCGAGCCCAATCCCACAACTCGCGGACAACGTTTCTCCTTGCCCTACTCGCAAGCCGGCTTATGAGTCTTCTTCTTTCCCCAACGACTGGTAAGTCGGATAGCGCGGCGCTGGGCGCCGGATCCGTGTCAGGACGAGCGGGAAATTGGGGGACTTCCCGCGCGCTGTTAAAGGATGTATTTTGCATTCAAAGCTCCGTAGTCCGTCCGGCGTCGCATGCGCTTGCAGCGGCCCGGCCTGCAACCCCGTGGTCGGCACAGCGCGGGATTGCAGTATGAAGTCCAGCGTGAAAGTAAGGAAGTGCGCCGTATTTGACGGCGCAACCTAGACTGAGGACTTAGTGGACGGAGGAGCCCGGCAACCCATCGCGCTTGCTGGGTTGTACTGGGGAAGGACTACCGCGTATGTGGAAGCTGCATTACATAATTCGTTGTCGGGCGCGTAGGATTCAACATTATGCGGTTTCGCTGGCGTCCCGCCTTCGTCGCCCGCGAGGGGGACCTTGGGTCCTGCCGACGGCTTTACCAGGCGCTTGGTTGCACTCGATTCCTCCATCGCGAAGCGAAAAGCCAGCAAGTCGTCGGTCGCAGAGATCACAGGGAATAACAGCAGCAACAGACAGCCAACCACCACAAACGAATTCGTGCGACAAATCTGTCCGGAATCCATGGCGGATCTCTGGGCCCGCCGCGAAAGCAATAGAGCGGGCAGCGCCAGCATCAGCCAAATCAGATTGAGCAGCAATTCCATCGTGTAAGCTAGTTCGTCGTCGCGGCTGGAGAACTCAGTTCGCTATTGCGGACACAACCACCTGCTCCTCGACTGGCAACGGCTCGGTGAATCCTCGCAGAAGGTCGAGGTAGAACGGCTTCTGTCCCATGACGTACAAAAGCATCCCGAGATAGGCAAGAAAAACTAAAGAGACGCCTAGCGCAAGTCTGGGTAGTGGAGAAAGCAGCGGACCGTAGAGAAACTGCAATCCAAACGCTAACCCTGCAGCCACGATACCAGATAGCAGCGGCCGACTCACTACCAGCAGAATGTCGCGGAGGGAAATCACGGTACCGCGTGTAGCCCAAGCGATCATTGGAATGACAGACAGCGCCATCGCAGCCGAGTAAGCAAAGGCCACACCCTTTGGTCCGTAGGGCAAGCCCATCACATAACCCGCAACCATGACCGGCCCCAGGACCAGAGCCATCTTTAGGCCCCTTCCGACCAATCCGAGCGAAGAGAGCAGCCATCCGAGAGGACTGAGGATGGCAAAGGTCAAAGTGGTGGGAGCCAGGAAGCGAAAGATGACCGCCGCGCTTTTCCACTTCGGCCCCAGGAGAACCAAAATCATGTCGTCGGCAAAAAGAGCGCAAGTAAACGTGATCGGCACGGTGAGAGACAGCACCAGAGAGTAGCCCTTCAGGAAGTAGCTCTTGAGTCGGCTCGGCTCGCCCTGCAGTCTGGATAGTGCCGCAAACGCCACGCCGCCGGCCGCTGAATTCAGGTTATCGGTTGGAATGTTAATGAGCTGGTACGCCCTTCCATAAATTCCCAGCGCATCGACGCCCCAGAACCGCCCTAACAGAACTTTCTCCAGGTTGCTAGCGACATACATGACCAGCCCATTCAGGGTGAGAGTGCTGCCAAAACGCATCATGGAACGGATTCCCACCTCTTTGCGAGGTCTTCCTGGAACCCATCCCGTCGTCAGCCACACACATATCGTGTAGACAAGGGGCATGACGGTCGTGTTAGCGACGAGGGCCCAGTATCCGAAGCCATGGGCGGCCATGCCAACTCCAATCGCCGTGCTCACCAGCAACGAAGAAATATCAATGACCGACAAGGTGGTGAAGCGCATCTGGCGCTCCAGAAGAGCGGTATGCTGTACGCCGGCGGCGTTGAACAGAAATGCCGTCGCCAACACCGCCGTTACGCCGAACAGACGCTGCTCGTGATAAAAGGCGACGACCAAAGGCGCCAGCGCCAGCGCTAAGAGCCCCAGAATCGCACCCACCAACAGATTGATCCAGAACAGCGTTGAAGACTGTTCCTTGGTGACGGTCGTCCGCTGCACCGCCGCCGCCGACAGCCCGAAGTCCCTGAAAACGCTGAAGATACCCATCACCGCGGTTACCATACCCACCAGACCAAAATCCTTGGGGTCCAGGAGCCGGGCCAAGATCATGAGCGAAACCATGCGGACCAGGAAATTGGCTCCTTGGGAGCAGATCTTGGCGAAACCGCCACGAATCGTCTTTCGTTTCAAATCCTTCATCGTGCGCTCACACACCTCGGGCGAATATCAGCCTCCTCTACGGTTCTCAATGCGCCACCGTCAATCAGAGCACCAGCTTGCGGCAATAAAAAGCCTCGGCATGACCGCTTGGGGCGTTGCATTCCATGCCGCGCAGCCGCATCAGCGAGAAGAATGTACTCTCCTCAAACCAGCGCTTGGCGCGCTGGGACTGGAAAGCATCCATTATGTAGCCAACTTTTGTCTTGCACAGCTCGGACCGCAGAGGCACGAACACGCTCGGTTGTCCCAAATCGCCGTCGTACTTAGGAATCTCGTACTCCAGAATGAAATGGTCGCGGAATGTATTCCACGTCAGATCCGATATTAGGCGGTGGTCCTGATGCGCATCCTTGCCGTTGTGAGTAAAAATGAGGTCCGGCGAGACCGACTCCTTCAGCTCTTCGAAAACGGCTTTCACATCGGAACCCATGAAAGGCATGAAGCCATCCCGGAACTCCTTCAACAGCGTGCGCTCCAACCTCCTGGAGCCGGCGAACGATTCAGCCCCGCGCTGCGCCTCAGATTTCCTGTCTCCGATGGCGCTGAACACCACCCAGTAAAATGTGCAGCCGGGATACTGTTCGATCAGGCGGAGGATCGTCCCTCCACAACCAATTTCGATATCATCGGAATGCGAGCCCAGGCATAAGACCTTGAAGGCTCCGTCGTTCCCCACATCCAGACTTAGTTTGATCATAGGCTAGGCTAGACGCTATCACTTTCGAATTGCGTGAGATTGGGGGTTGAGTCGTCTCCGTACGACAGCGCTACTTAGAACACACGACTCCGGAGAGCGCGCGCTCCGCGGCCAGTTCTCCGCTCTTGAAACTCTCGTCCGTCCACAGGTATCCCCAGTCTCCGTAGCGTCCACAGTAGGCGATACCAAGATCGTCGAGATAGCCGTGCACCGTCTTAAGCGCAGCCGCGCGTTCCAGGTCGAAGATGACGTTGGCGTATCGGAGCAACATCGCCTTACGGGATAGGATCTTGTCGTCCTCGTGAAGGATGCCACAACGGCGGAGATCTCTGATGACCGGCTCGATCCAATCCTCAGGCGCGCCGGTGAGGGGCTTGTACTTTTCGGAAAAGTACACCTCCGCCTGAATACTGCCAGCGCCTGCGGGGGCGTTACGGGCGGAAAGCATGTGCGGAAAGCCGAGGCGCGTAAAGCAAATGTCCTCGTCATAGAAGTAGGTCATGTGAGCGCGGGAAATGTCCTCGCGGTTCACCCCGAGGTTCACAAGAACGCAGGTCGAACAAGCCAGACGCCGGGAGGCATCGACGACATCCGCCGGTGCGCCTTGGATCATTCGAATCAACTCTGGCAGTGCTACAGAGGAGACCAGCGAATCGTAGCGCGTTACCACGCCGCTCGAGAATGTGAGCTCTCGTGCGCGAGGATCGATGGATGCCAGCTCATGATTCAGTTTCAAGTTTCCCTTGGGGATAAACTTGTTCAGATAGCACATGAATCCACCGTCGCTGGGATAGCGGAAGTGGGTGATGTAATGAGTGTGCGCTGCCGCCGCCGAGATCGTCCCGCGCAGCACCTCTTCGAGACTGGGCCGGTAAATGCGTGGCCCCAGCCAATCGGTGCTCATGTTCTCGGCTGTCGTCAGGTGGTACTTGCGCGTGTACTGCATGGGAAAGGTCTCAGCAAAGGTCTTCCCGAAGCTCGCATAGAGCCAGTCCGCATAGTTCTTAATCGGCCGCTCGGGCGCCTGGCGCTCCTCCACGAAATCGGTTATGACCTTGACAACCAAGTCGTCCGGCAGTCCATGGAGATGGAGTTGTACCGGATGCAGGGGCCAGTAGCCGCGCCAGTAGTTGTTCAGGTTGATCTGTATGGTCTCGTATCGCTGATCGACGCTATCGGCGAATAGCTCCTGAATGCGCGCATCCTTAGTAAACGAGATATGCGGCCCCACGTCGAAAACGAAACCGCTCTCGTACCGGAACGACGTTGTGTGACCGCCGTAATAGGCGTTTTTGTCATACATCACTGGTGTGATGCCTTCACTGTGCAGTCGGTGGGCAGCACCGAAGCCGGCCATTCCACTTCCCACAACGACGATGTTGGGCTTTGCCATTGAAAAACTTCTCCTAAATTCTGCGAGCTAAGTTCTTGTCACCGCCCCTTGGGGAAATACCCATGGATATTGGTAACCCTTCGGGGACACAGGCCCCATGACCGATCGGCGTCAGTTTTGGGGAAGGGCCTCATACTGCTCGATTTGCTTTCGGGTAAGGCGTTGAAGATCGGCCCCAACCTGGAAAGCGTGGAACCACTCGACAATCCATCCGAGGGCTTGCTGCAAAGGAAGGACGGGGTGCCAATCCAAATACATGCCCGACTTGGAGGCGTCCAACTTGAGCGCGTGGGCTTCCTCCGGGTGGGCTGCGGAATCCCTGCTCCACGAAGCCTCGTTCCCCCACAACCGCACCAATTCGTCCGCAATCCAGGACACCGGCTTGGCATCGGCGTCCACGGGCCCGAAGTTCCATCCCGAGGCAAAATCACGTCCGTCTTCCGTGAGTCGCTCCGCCAGCAAAAGGTATCCGCGCAGCGGCTCCAAAACGAACTGCCATGGCCGGAAAGCGGAGGGGTTTCGGATCAGGCAGGGTCGCCCTACCAGGAACGCCCTCATTAGATCGGGGATGAGCTGGTCGCTCGTCCAATCGCCACCTCCGATCGCATTGCCCGCGCGAGCGCTGGCGAGAGCGATGCCATGCTGCCCAACCGACTCGGGCGGAAAGAACGACTCCCGATAGGCGGCGGTGACCAGTTCAGCGCAGCCCTTTGAGTTCGAATACGGGTCCCGGCCTCCCATGGGCTCATTCTCGCGATAGCCCCAGACCCACTCACGGTTCTCATAGCACTTGTCGCTGGTGACGTTGACCACTGCGCACGGCTGTTTTAGCTGCCGCAACGCCTCCAGCACGTGCACGGTCCCCATCACGTTCGACGAGTAGTTCTCGATGGGATCCTCGTAGCCGCGACGGACGACAGACTGCGCCGCCATATGGATCACAACTTCGGGACGGCACTCGGCGATTGCGCTCCGCAGCCGCGGGAAGTCGCGAATGTCGGCGCGAATCGAGCGGACGGTGCTCGCAACCCCCGCTTGCTCGAACAGGTTAGGCTGAGTTGGAGGATCGAGCGCGTAACCGGTAACGTCGGCTCCGAGCGCATCCAGCCACAGCGACAACCAACCTCCCTTGAAACCGGTATGTCCAGTCAGGAATACGCGGCGGCCCTTCCAGAATGTGCGGTTAAGCTTCATCGAACCCCGGCGGCAGGTACCGGCTGCAGCGACGATTCCTGTGACCCGTGTTTCGCAACCGGCCAACGTGCGTTCTGCTCGTGCCAAAGTTTCTCGACCAGTCCACCAGGAGTCGCGTCCGCGTGATCGAAGGAAAGCACCTCATCCTTAGCAACGTTTCGACGCAACACGCGGCCTTCCGAAAGACCAATGGGCAAGGCTGCCATGCCGCGAGCCGCCGCCGCGTTGTCGATGAGACCATAGGTGCAAAACCCACCGATGCCGTCGAGACGCTCGCCGGCTTTCAGATCGCGTTTGGCAACCGTCACCACTTCGCAGACGGGCCCGGCGATGGGTGCGACCGTCGGATCACGATGGATCGCTGCTCGGCCAATGGTCGACGCGATCTGCAGATGTGGCAGATGAAACGGCGTATAGAAAACGTAGAACGGACCGTCTCCCAGTTTGTAGTAAGCCAACTGCACCTTCTTGAGCGGCGAGTCCTCGTGGACGACGACAAAGGCGCCCGTATGAGGAGCCGCGCCGAGCGCGTAGTCGACCAGGCCCGTCTCCAGCATCTGTTTGGCGGGCAGCAGATTCGCGATCTCCCGCACATAACCGCAGGGTGGACCGTACATGCCCCGTCGGCCGACTTGGAATCCGGTCGCGTTGGCCAGAACCGTCGCCTCCATCGATAGCTTCGTAGAGTCGGCAAACGAAGTGACCTTTTTGACATCCTGGTCGTGTTTTTCTGCAAATGCCCGCTGCGTCTCTGGCGTTCGATAGTAGTCGACCATACCTTTGATGTTTCCCGCGGCGACGGTTCGGAGTCCCAGCGTTCGCAGATAGCGCAGCAGGGTCATCGCGACTCCCGGTTCGTCGCCGTCGGTGTGCGTGACCACGACCCCGGCCTGGTCCGCTCTTGCCTTCAGAATGGGGCCGATCAGAGAGTCCAGTTCAGCGTTCACCAACACCACATGCTTGCCATGATCAAACGCATCCAGTACTACGCGGGCTGCGGGCTCGACTGTACCGGTTACTTCGACCAGCACGTCGATCGCTTCACAATGTGTCAACACCGACGGATCGTCCGTCAGCACCGGTAGTCCTCGGGCGATGGCCGCCTCCGCTTGATGCGGGGAATCCACGCGACTCCACCGTTCGACGCCAGCCTCCCGCAACGCTCGCTCGCCGTGCTCGGGTGTCCGGTTGGCAATCGCTACCAGCCGCATCCCCAGCACTGGCGTTGCAAGCTGCAGCGCGATGGCTCGGCCTGTTGCCCCGGCTCCAACCATTCCGACGCGGATCGGACGATTTGTGGCCTCAAGCTTTTGAAGGGCGGTATCGACACTCATGAATATCTCCTCTGCCCGGCCAACGGCCGGCTGCAAATCTGTTTCATTTGCCCTTGAATCTTCATCACGTTCTCACGCGGCCAGTGGCCAGGTCAATCGCGCGCACTGCTTTCTCCAGTATCGTCACTCTTCGCTCTATGGGTTCAGAGGATGGAACTCAGCGAGCGGCACTTGGACCGGCGGCTTCATGCCCGCCATTGCCGTTGGCCTTCCACACTTCCCACGGCGCCGCGCCGCTGCCCCACAAGTTTTCCAACTGTTGCTTGTCTTTGAATGTGTCCATGCCGGCCCAGAAGCCGTCGTACGGGTAACCAATCAACTGCTTTTCCTCGATCAGTCTGTGGAAAGGCTCGTTGACCAGTTCCTCTTTCTGGCCCATGTAATCGAAAATTTCCTTCTTGAAGATGAAGTAGCCTCCGTTGATCCGCACGCTTCCGTTGTTGATGGCGTGGATTCCCGAGACTAAGCTGCCGTTCCCCTCCTCCAGCGAAACCATGTGATAGCTGAGGTTCGGTCGCACGCACAAAAAGCTGGCGATCTTTCCCTGCTGGTGAAAGTGTTCCACCTGTTGCGGAAGCGGCAGGTCGGTGAGGCCATCGCTATAGTTGGCCAGAAATTCGTCTTTCCCCTCCAGATGCTTCTCGACTGCCTTCAGCCGCTGGCCGATATTCGAATTGATCCCGGTGTCCGCAAACGTGATCCGCCAGTCGTGGATGTCGCTATTAAACAGCTCCACCGTCTTCCCACCACCAGACAAAACAAAATCGTTCGACGCGCACTCGTTGTAATCCAAGAAGTATTTTTTGATCGCGTCGGCCCGATACCCCAAGCACAAAATGAAATCCTTGTGGCCGAAGTGCGCGTAGTACTTCATGACGTGCCAAAGCACAGGCCGGTACCCAATTTGCACCATGGGCTTCGGAATGTCCTCGGCATCCCGAATGCGCAGTCCCAATCCACCGCAGAATAGAACAACCTTCATAAAGGATCTCCTTGGTTCAGCAACAACTCCACTTTGGGGGGAATCAAGCTCGATTCCGGAACTCACTCACAGGGAACTCCGGCAAGTGTCGCTTGCGGCATCTACGTTTGCCCGGGTCTTCGAGGAAACAAATCGTCGAATTGAATCGCCAACTGTGACCTGTAGCTCGCCAAACTCACCGCCATATTCCTTTTGATCTCCTCGGTATCGCCGACTAGAGATGCGAATGTGTCCGTCAACCGAATCGGGTCAAACGTCTGGATATCGACACAGTATTTCGACAGCCCGAGAGCCTTCATGAGATTCGCAACTTTCGGATGATGCGATATTGCGAGAACGGGCTTGTTTAAGATGTGCGCAAACACGACGCCATGGAATCGGCATGTAACGACATAGTCCATTGCCGACATCCTGGATAACAGTTCAGCGACAGAGTCGACCGGCTCATATTGCGGCGTAGAAATGTTATGACGATTTTGCAAAACTGTTCGCAGGTCCTCAATCGCGGACGGATCAGCCCCGGTGTCGCTGCCAAAAAGCTCTAGTGAATAGGAACGTTTGACCAGCGAGGAAGCCAAGATCGCGATCTTAGCGATGAAGTCCTCGTAAATGAGCTGGTGGTCTGATGGATGTTCTCGGGGATCGCAAAAAGGATAGGGCATAGGGGCGATGCCAACTATTGGCTGATCCCGTCTTCCCAAAGAAACACGGGGCGAAGGCACTTCGCGGCTGTACACGTTGTCTGGAAAGACTTGGCCCTTACCCGTGAATCCTATGTTGAGGGCGAGCGCTTGCGATTGCTCATCTCGGAAAGAAACATAGTCCGCGGCAAACAGGGCGCGCCTGACAAAGAATTTGCTTAAAGGATGATGCAATGGGCCAGCGCCAACATTTAGGAAAACACACTTCACGCGCGCGGCCTTCGCCATCAAAACCCAGATGAAGATTGCGTATGGAAACCCCCACGGGCCGCTTCTCTCGGTAAGTTGACCGCCGCCACTGACAATCAGCAGGTCAAAGGACCTAAGAATCCGAAGCGATGCGACCAGGAAAGCCAGTTCGCGAAAAACGGCCCTGGGCAGGCGAATCGCCGGATTGTTTGTTGTTCTAAGCCGGCCGAGAAATCCAAGGTTGCTCGTCTGAGGCGCCCCCATTCTGGCGGACCCGTAGCCGATACCCCACGTGTAGCTTCTAATCGGATAAGATGGGATTCCATGTTTTTTCACGGTATCTTCGGGATTCATGGAAAACGCAGTTATTTCTGCTTCTGGCCAACGTCGTCCGATATTGTGTAGGACGACCTCCATGATCGCGTCGTCACCCAGATTACCCCCGCCGGTGTGATGTAGGAGGGCTATTCTTGTTGGTGTCTGCTCCACATTCCATCCTGATCTAGTGAATTACGCAAGGGAAGAAGGGTCCTTGAACCTGTGCGAATAAGTCTTGCGGGATCGTCACGCGTCGTGAGCCGCAAAACCGATTCATGAAACACGCTCTAGCAGAAGTGTCGACGAATTCAGACGCCTGGCGGGCGACCTGCACCAGTCCGTTCAAGGATCAGTTGATCGGAGACGACACTGCTGTTGACGTGGATTTTGATGCGTCGGGGGCTTGCCGTGTCTCGTTTTGCGCTATACCTTCAGCGAGGCTTCGAAGAAGTTCTTTCCTTTGAGAAACCTCCCGCATCGGTTCCAGGCCCACGGCTTTAAGAATCGCTTCCCAGCGGTACACCCAATCATGCCGCAACAAAGCTTGTTTCACGTTCATTCGCCGCATTCCCTCTTGCTTCTCGGGCTCATTATCGAGCGCATTCACGATCCTATCTACATCCGCGGCGTTGTAAGGCAGATGAAGCACAGAATCAGGCCAATCGAAAAGTTTCTCAAACTCGGCGTTGTCTGGACGCTCTCCCAACATGATGGTGCCAGATGCGGCGGCCTCAAAATACCTGTTACCTATTTCAATCTGATCGCCTCTTATATCAGGCCGATCAATTAACCCTGGATTCACCATGAAATACCGGCTTCTCTTCGCAACATTCGCAAAGAGGGCTCTGTGTTCGGTTGGGTCAAGGACCTGGTCGGCGGCAATGCTGTCGTGCAGATAAAACAAACCGTCTTCTGCAGCCATTCTTAACAAGGTTCGATGCGTTATCTCCGATCTACGCCCGATGCTATAAACATCTACGACTCGCTTCGGCGGATGTGGATAAGGACAAAAGCGAATGGTATCTACACCAGGCGGTAGGAAAACACATTTGCGTCCGATTCGTTCATTGAGCGGCTCAACGCTTTGACTGTAATAAAGCATCACGACATCGAACTTCTCGAGCATGCGCAAGAAGCTACGGTAGGAGGTCATTTGCGTCACCCACAGCTCATCGATCAGACAAACCGCCTTCTTGCACGTCGCCCTCCAATTGCCGAGGGCACTGAGCATAAGCAGGTCGGTTGGATTTCCGCAAATCGCCAGAAACAGATCGTAGTGTGCATCGATCGGTGTTGGTTGAATACCCGGATTCAGTGCGAGCGGGGTATGGTAAGCAATTTGCTTTGCGATTCTGTGACGCCAACTGGACAGATCGACGCGCGGAGCCAAGATCTCCGCAGAGTCTATCTGCGAGATTAGGTCTTCAAATTCAAAATGAGCGCACCGAAAGGGAAGGTTTCTGGAATGATTTCGCTGCGACAAAATGAGTGTGCGTGGTTCTTGAGTTTGTCTGTCCATGTGTGTTCCGTGCGCTGTTGCCGCGCTCTCGAAAGGCGGTGTCTACGTTCGTGCTCGTCTTCTACAGCTGGACGAGCGGCCAGTTGCGATCTTGTTCAGAAACCACAGTGGCAGACGAGGGCCACTGAATACGGAAGGCCGGGTCGTCGAAACGGGCACCGCGGACTGCGCTCGGGGCGTAAAACTCTGAGGTCATATAGTACATCTCAGTCCGATCCTCGAGTGTCTGGTATCCATGAGCACAGTGCTCAGGCACATACAGCATCCGGCCATTCTCCGCACTTAATTCCGCGCCGAACCACTTGCCATACGATGGGGAATCGCGCCTTAAGTCGAGGGCTACGTCGAACATGGCTCCCCTGGTGCAACGAACCAGTTTGGCCTCGAGTGCAGGCTCGACCTGGAAGTGCATTCCGCGAACGGTACCCTTGCGCACGCTGAACCCCATATTCGCCTGGACCGGCAGGAAGTTGATCCCGTGCTCCGCAAACTCGCGAGAACACCACGCGCGGAAAAACCGTCCCCGATCATCCTCGTGGAAAGTTGGGTCGATCACCCACGCACCGGCAATCCCGGTTTCCGTGAATAGCATTCTGCTGTTCTACCTCCCCCAGCGTTCAGCACTAGCGAGATCCTCGCACGGGCATGGCGTCTCCCCGACCTGAAAAACTGAAGCATAGCGAATCTGCCAGTCAGGCTGGCGGTCGTCGAATGGTTCCAGGCCCCAATATTCTAATGGCCAGCCACGTCTAACCGAAGCATCGCCTTCATGAATCTCCCTGACCAAATCCGTAACCGGCTTCCAGCCCATTTCGAGCGCGACTCTTGTTCGCACCTCCAAGTCGATCCCCGAAACAAAAAGGTACCCGCATGGCTTGACCAGCCGCCCGATGTTGCGCAGGCAGCTTTGGGCATTGGCCGGGTCCATGTGGCAAAGAAACCGGTTTGCCACGACGATGTCTTGAGGGCCTATCGCACCGTGAAGTTTGGAATCGCCTGCGTCCCCGCATAGCCACGTGATTCCCGGCTTGAGCCAAGGCCTGATGCTTGCCTGATTGCCTTCCACCTCAAACATCGCGTCGATTTCCTCTTTGGTCATGCGCTCGAAAATCCACGCGTTTTGATCCCTGGAGGTATTCCAACTTATATCCCCTCTCTCTTTGACGACCTCTTCATTCAATGGGGCCAAGGCATCGGAGCGGTTAAGCGAATAGATCCCTCTTGCGGCGAAGTCCACAATTTCCTGAGAAATGTCGACGGCATGTATGTTAAGTTGCAAGTCGGGTCGCGTGGAGCGGATCGCCCACGCCATGGAATACACCTCAGCGCCTTTGCTGCACGCCAACACCGACATGTCCAAGCGGGAACCATGAGGCCTCTGGTCCAGAAGACGGCGTATCAGCTCCAGTTCGGCCCGATTTCGTAGAAAGAAAGTGGCGAAATACTGCTTGCGGTCGGCGTGGAAACGGGCCAAGCCATGCAAATGTCTGCCGTATGCCCGGCCTAGTGGATGAAGGCGCCAGGAAGCGGGGAGATGATGCCAAATCCGTCTTACTGGAAACAAGTAGGCTCCAATGCATCTTCGAAAAATACTTGAATTCGCGCATGCTCTGAGAAAGCTTGTATCTGTCTTCGTCATGGAAAAACACTGAACCGTTTCGCTCGAACCATGGCCAATTCAATCCAGCCGCGTGCATCCATCAAAGTAGGGGCGTCGCCGCACTCACATAGAGAAGGGCAGCTTCTGTCCGCTCCCTAGTCATTTCTGCTTGCTCTTTCTTCCCGGCAGTTCCCCGGTGCTGCGCCCAGGTAAGCCATCACTCGAAACCAGAGCGAATGTACGAGCGAATTACGATAGATCAGCGCTCCAGCTGCCGTGCCGATCGTGTTGCTGATGAGGTCGTCCATGGACGAGTCTCGCGTAGGCAGAAATCGCTGCAAGCCCTCGATCATGAAACTCAGCAGGGCGCCTGAAAGGATGACTATGATCGTGGAGCGCTCCATCGGTCTAACCCTGCTAAAATACGCGGCCCATACAAATCCAAAAGGAAGGAACCCCGCGATGTTGACAGCGACATCCTGCCAGTAACCCCATCGTTTCCAACCTGCCGTTCGGCGAAAATCGTAGTCCCACGCCGGATGGAGGAAAGCAGGATGCAGAACGGAATACCTTGCCGGTATTCCCAGATCGGTCGCCAAATCCATTCGGTTATGCGCAACCGTCCCATGTCCCTCGTCAAAAAGGTACAAAGCGATCGGAGACTCTTCTCCCGCCGATATCGGCCCCCGGTTCACCGCCCAGCTTTCAAAGTGCCGCTTCACCTGGGACGGTGTCAGCTCCGTGCCGTAAACTGCCAGTCCCGTGATCTCACCACGCCAACTATCGTCGTAGGTTGAAGTGCCAACCACCAGCTCTCCCGTGAAGTCCTTACTACCGAGGCCTACCGTCGACGATGTCCCGCGCAGGACGCCGTTCACATAGATCGTTGTATTCGGGTTTCCCGCCGTGATCGTTACCAGGGTCCTCGCGCGCTCGGGCAGAACCTGGTCGACCTTGAGCCATGGCCGTCGCCACACACCCTGCTCGCCAACCAGCGATCGTTGCACGGCGATGTCACTTTTGTACTGCCGAATTGCGAAGGGCAAACGCGCAAATGCCGAACTGTCGAAGGCCAGAATGGTGCTGTCGGTGCTGATGCTCTCTGGAGTGATCCAAATTTCGAGGCTAGCCGCCGGGCCGGTCATGCGCGCCGGGGAAAAACGACCAACGCTCAAGACGGTGCTGTGCTTGCCGAATCGCAGTCCGTTACCATGCTCCATCCAGCTCACCGCGTTCCTGGGGGAATGGAAAGGCCACAAGCCAGCCACTAAGATGGAGCCAATCACAAGGCCGCATGAGGCGTGGATTACTCTTCGGTAAGGCCCACAGGCCAACCTGTTGTCCATGGATCGAACAATTCTCGCCGTGCGCTCGCGGCACGCGCTTCACTATACAGAGCTGACTCCCCGCCTAGATTCCGCCAACTCGTACACCAGCTTGCCGCCCACGTTCTTCGCAAAAGCGAGCACCGCTAGTTCCGAGCCCGCGCCCTCGATCCTCCACGAATCATCTTCTTTGACTACCTCCATCTGACTTCGCGCTCTCCACCAGGAATCGACCTCGCGCGGCAGGGTGAACCAGAGCGGCATATTCTGCTCCAGTTTCCGGAGGTATCTCAGCAGGTCCACGTACACTTTCCGCGTATCCTCGGAGATGAGATAGTCGGGATGAACAATAAAGCTGACCAAACCATTTTTCTGCAGGATCAACTCGATCTGCGTTTTCCATAGATCGATCGACCGCTCGTTCAGCAGATGAAATAGCATGTAATCTTGCACTGTGGTGACCGGAAGTTCCAGAATCTTCCCGATGAAGTACGGCATTACCGTACAACACCCGCCGTGCTGTGGATCCAGGTGTGCGACATTCGGCATCGACATGTCGTATGAGAACTGCAGATCCTCAAACCATTCCGGCTTACGGTAAAGCACTGCGGAACGGAATCCTTTGGCCCCCCACTCCGCGCCATAGCGATTGATTCGTGCCACTCTGCGCAGGAATTCCTTACGGTCGTCAAAGAGCCTGCCATCATGGTTCAGATCCTGCACACAGAGCTCCAATCCCCGCTCCCGAGCTGAGTTCATGAAGTCTGCAGGTACTACGTATCGGGATTCAGGAACAATCTGAATCGAAGCTCTGATTCCGAAGCTCTTGTCAATGTCGATGAGAGCTGGACAAAAATTCATTCCGGCCGCTGTTTCGACATCGTGTGTCATGATTACGCACCCACTGGCGCCGCGCGGCCAAAACCACACAAATGGGATCTCGCGCGCGCCACTAGTTTGCAAGCTCATCAACAGCAGGCGCTCGCCGATGCTCTCTACCGTGGTGTCAACCGGCCACTGCGGGAACTGCCGCTGTCGCCACTTCCGCATGTGAAAGCGTTGCATCTGTTTGCGTACAAATGCATTCGTCAGCGGGCGCGCAAAGTAGTAGGCCTTCTTCGCCAGGTCACTGTAGCCGCCTCCATCGCCATTGGAATATCGTTCCTGCCGCAGATTCTCGATGACTTCCGTGGGATCGAAAGGTAGACCAAGCTTGCCGTTTCGAAGTCCAGTGTCTGCGATTGCGTCATAAAGAGACGAATTTAGGGCGGACGAAGCGAAGCAGGATCTGCCATAGCATGTTACGTCAGAGCCGAACCTAAAATAACCCGGCTGACCACACAGATCGTCATTGAGCTCGAAGGTCAGGAACCCTTCCGGACACCGATAGTGATCCCTGACGGCTCGGCAAATCATATCTGGACTTCCTGCATTCCCCTGCTTAGACGAGGGCGCCAGCGCGCTACAGCGACAGCAACCCGACGGGCATTCGGCTGACTACGGACAAAAGCCTGCCGAAACTGCCGGGGGGCACCTAAGTTTAGAGTGCGCGCGAGTCGATGGATCGCATGGCTATCTGAACCGCTGAGCGCGGTTGGCTCCTACGATGAAAGCTGAAACCATCAATGCACTACACCTTGCAGACCAGTAGGGGCCGGAGGGCCGCCGCCGCTCTGCCCCACGTAGCAAGCGCTGGCGTTGAATGTCAGCGGGCTGCCGGCGCCTCCGTCTTTACCTCCCATCTGATTTAAGTAGCAATTCTGTGCGGGGATCAGACCAGCATATCCACCTGGACCGGCACCACCCGTCACATCAGGTCCGATAGCGGGATAGGTCAATGATCCCCACCAGGAGGGCTTAGCTGAGAGATAGAAGGACGCAGGGAGCGTGTGCGTGACTCCGGATTGCCAAACAATCTTGCCACTGATATTGCCATAGTTACCGTGCTGAAAAGCATTCGAGTAACTCGCAGAGTTGTCGAGCGCCCAGCTGTCGTCGTCCGACAATTCTCCATAACCAAATGACCATCCGTAGGCCGCACTGTCGTAGGAACGATTGGAACTCCACTGAATCGAATCTGCGAACGCGCAACTGCTCCAGCACGTGAGCGCGGATTGACTTGCGGAGCCAACTACGTTGCCGACATAATTCGCGTTCGTTGCGAGGTAGGACGCTTGGACCGCTCGGGATGCTTGAAACGGATAGGTCTTAGTGTTGCAGGTCACCGCATTGCGTCCCGCATTCAGGGGACTGCACAACGCCGAGCTGCCCTGCACCCAGTTGCGATACGCCGTGTTATCGCTCGACGTGCCCCACACACTGTCGTAGTAAAGTTGCATCCCGACGTTGCCCTCCAGCAAATTGAACATCGGGTGCGAGCCGTGGGTATTTATGCTCGCCATCACCGCACTATTAGAGTTCTGATCGAAATTGCCTTCCATGTAGTTGTATGCGATGACGTTTCCACTGGTGCCTCCCTCAAGAATCAGAGAGTAGTGCAGACGTTCAAAGATATTGTTCTGCACAAGGAATCCAGAAGTCTTCAGAGCTAACTGGACACAAGAATCGTACGTCCCCGATGTATGCAGGATCGCGTTAGAGAAGTAATTATTGCTGATCTCGCCAAAGTAGGACCAATTCACGAACACATGGTCCGCATCGGTGTAGTTGTCTTCAATGCCGTTTACCCAGCAATATTGGCATTGGTTCATCACGACGTTCGGGCCAACCTGGGTGCTGGTTCCGCCGTTGACGATATAAAGTTGCAGGTTCTCGATGCCAGCATCCACCGCGGCAGGCGTATAGGGCGTGGCTATCGGTTGCGTCGTTGTGCCCGTTCCCATGTCCAGCCAGGCACAGCCTCCGTCGCCGACCGATCCGCCACTAGTCGAGAACGATGGCGCGGCACCGCCGCTGGTGCAGTTGTAGGGGCTGCCTGGGGACGCGGTTTGCTTGTAGTAATGGCCGCCGTGGGTGATGAACGTGTCGAGGAAGTACTTTGTCGTCCCAGCCCAGCTCGGCAGGGTGCTCCCATAGGTCCAGTATAGTCCCGGCGAGATGGTGAGTGTCGTTCCGCTCTTGCCGGTCACCAGGACCGTCTGCCCATCGGCGCGGATGCCGTTGTAATTCCCGTCGCACCAAGTACATGGTCCTTCGCTGCCGACGATGTTGACGCCGTTGCTCAGACTATTCAACTCCGAAATCGAAAGAAGCGTGGTCCCCGCAGTAATAGCGGATGCATTCGCTACGGTGATGCTCGTTGAACCGGCACTTAATCCACCCGTAATCGCAGTGTCGTTCGATGTGCTGGGGTATGCGTCCAACGCAGCCCCAAGAATTACGCAACCAGTGCCAGCGGTCGTCGCGCAATTCACAATTGTCTGGTCAGCTCCTTGCCCGCGCAAGACACATGCGCTAGGAATAGTGAGATAGGAAGCGATCTTGAATGTCCCTGCGCCCAGCAGAACGTAATGGTCGCTCCCGCACGAGTTCAGAGCGGTTTGTATCGTCGACGTGCAATCGCCGGCCCCATTGTTACATGGCGATTGCGACGCCAGGATGGTCGAGCCGGATTGCGTCCACGAGCCTGATGGTATGCCTCCGGAAATGCCGTTGCTGGACCAGTCGATCGCCTTGCCAGACGGAAGGATACCGGACCAAATCTGGGCTCCGCTGTCGGAACCAATCACCAACAGCAGGAAGATTACTAACCAACTGGTACGTCTCATGTGGCCTCATTCCGGGCCCCGTTTTCGTGCTCGCAGGCAACGGAGACTCTTGTCATCTGTAGAAGGCCCTTCCTCGGTCGCGGTGGCGTTCTTCCTCTATCGGCGAGATCCATGGGCCCCTGCTTACAAAAGTCTACGCACCCCAAAGCGCCTTCTCAATACACGGAAGTGCACAACTTAAAAGAGGCACGCAGCACTCCCTCTGACCGCTTGGCCATGGCCCTTCGACAGCCCCCTCCCCCTCGCATCTCCCCATACCAGACTCGACGCCTCGCTCCAATCCTTAAGCCAGATGGCGGTACAACAGCCGGCCGGCTACAGGCCCAAGAGAGACGGGCAACATGGAAAAAGCCTGCCGGACGGCCCTCCAATCTCGTTCCGATACAACTCGGGTTCGCGGATAACGGAAGTAATGCAGCAATCTCCTCCGGCTGCCAAAACGCTCTTTGAACGTGATCAGGCTCTTTTGGTTCAAATCCGATTTTCCAAAATCAAGTTCCTCCGCCCCTGCCTCTCTACTTTCTTCGATCAGTTTCCAAAACAAAAACGGCATGCCACCGAGATTGTGAAACTTCTCGTCCGAACATCCGTACTTATAAGTGACTACCCCTCGATTGCGCAGCGTCAAGATGGCTGCGATCGGCCTGCTCTGTTTTCGTGCGAGCCTGATCTGAAGCCTATCTCCCATGCAGTCCACTAAATTCCGGAACCAAGCCCGTGGCTGCGGAATTAGACCGTGACGTTTCCGCGTACGCACCATCAGATGGTAAAAGTCATCAAGCAGTCCCTGCCCGCGGCCAGTTTCATACCCCAACCCTTCCCGTTCTGCCCGCCGAATCCTGCGCTGTATCGAGTCTTTGTGCAATCCCTGGAAGATCTGCTCGGTTGCCCGGGTCAAGTCCAGAGTGTGCATGCAATACGACTGACTGCACTGCAAAACTCCTTCACCCTCATCCCACGACAGGGGCCGAATTTCGACATATTTCCAGCGCTGCCGATCGCACTCCATCCGCAACCAGTTCGCGAATTCGGACGCCGGGCAGCATGCGTCCAGCAACGGTTCGCAGTGGTCCGTAAAGGGCAGCGACACCGCGCGAGTGCCCGTCGCCCAACTCGAAACCCGGCACAAAACGATGCCGTCCCGCAAAGGCTCGCCTGGCGGCGAACTTGTCAGCACGATTGGCGTGTAGCCGTACGTACGACGCAGCGCCTCCAGCCAGCCCCGTTGATGGAAGACCGATGCTCCGGGATGCTCAGCGCTGAGTTTCTCCCAACGGCCGTCCAGGAGGGGATCTGTTGTGTAGAGTTCCACGGGACTCGTAAGCGGTTAAAGTGCGACAAACCTATCACGATTCACGAACACATGCGGTTCTACGAAACCGATGCATTCGCCTGCCTCAGGTATGGCTTTCTTGCACCCAATCGCCGGCGGGCCTCACCCCCTCTTTGACTCGGCGGCCCGCGGTAAGATCTGGATCGGTAATGGCATTCCTGCACACGTAATTCTCCACGGTCCTTTCTCCGCCGGTGAACCGCCGCAGAAAATCAACCGTGCGACCAACAAGACTCCGCTCGGACCATGGATGCAGCATTTCCTGAATCAACTCCGGCTCTCCTTCTGGGATGTCCTGGAAACTCGACTGCAGGAACTCGCTCTTACAGGTCCATGCCTGCGGAAAATAGGCGATCATTTCCTGCTGCATCACCGGTGGCATCTCACGGTGCGGTTGCCCAAGCAGTTGGGCGCAGAGCGCTCCTACCATGGCCCTCCCAGCGCCGAGCCGCAGGTGGCACAGCGGAGGCAACGAGGATTCATTTCGATTAAATAGTAAATACCGCTTCCGTCTTCGATCATGAAATAGGGCCCAGCTCCAATAATTGCGACGTCCACCATATTCCACTGTGCTCCTAGCTTTCGTCAGTGCGGAATCTCACCGCCGATGTTGGTCACGGACTACCTTCTCTCGATAGATAAGGTGGCGAGTGCTTCTCCGCTTCGCTGAAGCCGGGCTGCACCTTCGCCTCCTGTGCTCGATTGCCGTCAGGAGAAGGAGCCGGGAGTTTGCCGGTCGGAAGCATCTCCCGAACCAGCCGTGTCACCCGGAGAAGCGGTTCCGATCCGCCGTGCAGAACCATAACCGCGATGAGATACAAAATCCCCAACACGACCGACACCACCACTATCCGCAGCACTGCCCCGGGCACGCCTGGCACGATGGCCAAGGAAGGAATCTTTCCCACCATCAGGCGGGTAGCCACTCCGGCCAGAAGCGAAGCGAGTACATACCTCCACACGACGGCAAGCATCGGTGTAACTCCCAAACCGATCGGCCGTCCGGCATACCAAAGAGCGGGAATTGTCAGGACCCAGAACGATACGGTCCAAGCCAAGGCGACGCCGACCGGCCCCCAATGTAGTCCGACGACAAACAGCGAACAGGTCACGAGGAACTCGAACATCCCCCAGCGCAACCAGCGATCGGGTCTGCCGATCGATAGATGGATCCACCCGTGCGTGCAGTAGAGCATCATCATCCCGATGCCGGGGGCGAAATAGATGAAGATTCGACCCGCCGGATCCCAGGCCCTCCCCAGCAGCAAGCGAATCAAATCTCTGCCCGTCAGAGTGAGGTCGGCAGCTACTGCCATGCCGGCAAACGCCATCACGCTGAGCGCGCCCAGTAGATAGCGCCGATACTGGTCCTGGTCCCGCTGCAACCGGCTCAAAGCCGCAACCACAACGATCGCGATGGAGGCGACGAACTGGCTGGCGGAAAGTGCGAACAGATCGTACGCTTTCTTGTAAAAGCCAAGAGACTGCGCGTCAAAGCGCCATCCCACCAGCAGATTGTCGGTATTGCGCGAGAAGTAGTTGGCACTGAAATTAGCGTAGGTGTGGACGGCAAACCGCAGCATCGAGCCTGTCCCCGCCACGCACCGCGGACGACCGGGCATCCAACGGCATAACCGCCACGCGCCGATGGCAACACTCAGCGGCAACACGATCACTCCCGCCACCAGCGCCCAATAGCCCCATCCTGCCCAGCCGAGACCAATGGAAACGGCCACCGAAACCATGCGCGCGCGAACCTCATTGAACGACAGCTCCGAGAAACGCATCGCACGTTTCAGCAGAGCCAAATGCAGCACGGACGCGCTGGTAATCAGAATGCTTGGCGCAATGCCCCACGTGACCTGCTCCACGCGCGGGTCGTGGTAGAACCGCGCCAGCAACGAACCCGCGGCGGCAAACCCGATCGTAAGCAGGAAGCCGCCGCCCAGGTTGATCCAGAACAGAACACTAGCCAGGCGATGATTGATCTCTTCGCTCTGCACCACCGCTTCGGTCATTCCGTTCAGCCCAAAGTTCACCAGCAGCAGGCTGAAAGTTGTGACCATTGTCACCAGCCCGAAGTCCTTGGGTGTCAGCAGCCGGGCCAATACCACGGTGGCGACAACCTGGATGGCCAGCCCGGTGCCTCCGGAGAGCAGTGTCATTCCCGCTCCCCGAACTGCCAGCCGACGCAACTCGTTCCCCCGATCGGTCACGGCAAGCAGGAACTCACCGTTGATGTCGAAAGGCTTCAAGCGTTTCCTTTTTATCTTAACTCACACTGAGCGGCTGATCGGCTGTAGGCTCGAGCGCAACCGGCGCCTGCGCTTGGTCGATTCTCGACCGCTCCGGACGTCTCGCAAGCGAACCCGGAGTTCTCGAGACCGCTACCGTGGCCAGAAGAAATAGAATCCATATCGGGGACATCATTTTGAAGGATGCCTCCGTGAAGTTGTAAATCACCATAACGACAAAATACGCCAACCACAGACTGCCTTCCGGATGTTGTCGGACGCCTCTTACGACTCTCCCGTAACTTGCAGCTAACATCCACGCAAGCAGCGTCACTCCGATCCACCCCAGGTTCAGATAGACCTCGAGATAACCGTTGTGCGCCTGGTTGATTTCTCGGTTGTACTCCCACATCTTCTCCAGCCGCTTCCCCAGCCAGAAGCTCTCGAATCCGGTCCCGACGACCGGATTCCCGGTCATGCTCAGGGCGATTTTCCAAATATCGGTGCGACCCGTCAGAGTTGTCGTGTCGCGGGCCATCGTACTCTGCACAAAGCCTGACCCAATGCCCAGGAAAAGGGTGGCGAAGGAAATCAGCACTACAACCGCAACCAGCAAATGCACCATGGCCGGCTTTCGCGCGAACCGGGAAAAATTCATGGCCGCCATCAGGCCACCCGCCAACACGAAGCAGCTCAGCGAAGTCATGGAATCTGCAATCGTGAATAGCCACAAGACCGTCGCCAGCAAAACGCCGTGGGCAATGAGCTTTCGATTGCGATCCGCGCACTTTCGGCGCCGGCACTCTGACAAGAAACGCCACAGGGACCCGAGTCCCATGAGCATGCAAATCATCCCCAGCGTGTTTTTGCTGGTCGTGACCCCGCCAAAAGAAGGCATCCAAGTCCACTTGTTGTAGGACCGCCCAAGGTTGGGGTAATACTTGATGAACAGAATCGAAAGCGGAATGAGAATGAACGCCGTCCGCGAGAGCAGCCGCTTGACGGCAGCGTAGCTATCGACTTCGGTCAGCACGACCAGGACCAGCACCAGATCGCCCGAGGCCTTGATCCAGCGCTTCAACGCGACTTCGGGAAACTCGGACCAGCAAACGCTGATTGCGCAATACAAGAAGAACGAAAGGATCGGCAGATTGGACCAGAGCAGCTGTCTGACCTGTTGTCTCCTCCTCACCAGCACCAGCAGGCCCAAGACCAACAACACGACAAACACCGCCCGGTCCATCGGACTGCCGTCCAGAACCTGCTCCGGCGAGTCGAAGCTCGGGCCCGATTCCAGCCACTGCGATACCGGTCGCGACCCCGCGATTGCCAACCACAGGAAGGAGATCCATAAGGCGATCGACGTTCGTGCCTTGCGCTCCCAGTTCAGCCAGAAGAGACCGATGATTCCGAGCACGTAAACGAAAGTGGCAATCTGTGTCGTCATCGGGAATCGATGAAGAGGCGGTGTACGTGCTCCAGCGTCAGCAATTTGTGAATGGCGGTGGTGTAGTTGCGTCTTCCACTCAGGTGTCCCTGCACCATCGCTTCGACTCTGCTCCGCTCAATGTATGGACGTGAAAGCGTGCGCGAATCGAGCAGGATTTGCCGGACATAGTCGGCGAGGACATCACGATACCAAACCCGAAAATGGTAGAACTTGTGTCGACCGAGGAAAAGGCGTTCCAGATACAACGGCTGGCAGAGGTGATCGATCCGCGTTAGCCATTGCGGCATCCCGTAATCGTATGCGTATTCCGCCTTAAAGGTAAGATCGAGGTACCTGCGAGTGAGCGCCGCAGTGAGGTGTGTCCCGTTGCCTGCCAGTCCACGGTCGGTCCGTATGCGGCGAAGCGCCGGATCGCCGTCCGCGATCAGGCGCAAACTGATTGCATTGTCTCCGAGCGTCGACGCGGGCGCGCGAAAGACCGTGCGCACAAAATCATTGTCAAGGTAAGGAGATCGTAGCGCGAGCTGCGTTTGCTCAAGCGCCTGCAATCCATAGTGGTGCCACGGCGCCTGTTGGAACGCGGCAAAGGACAGCGGATGTCCGCCCAGCAGTCCAGCGTATGTCTGCCTGGCCAAGCGGACCTGAGACAACAACTCCGGACGGAATAGGCCAGACGGGGGTTCCACCGGCTTAAAGGCACGAACGCGCCGCAGAATCTCCCCCCCATAGTTTCCCGTCATCCGCACGGGCGCGATCTCGCGAGCCCGTTGGTTCAGATAGAGATCGGGAGAGTGGCTGACGTCCACACATCCGTCAGTCAGATAAACCGTGCGTTCGGAATAATTCGCAAAGCCCGAGAGAAATTCTTTGCCTGCGGGGAGCACCTCGTGCGACTGGCCGCAAGCCTTAGCAACTCGGCGCGCCACCAGAACATCCTGGGAATCTCGGAATGCGCCCCCGAACGAGTAACACGCCAGCGATCCCGGAGGAGACTTACGCCAGGCCATGATCATCCGCGTGTCGAGCCCCCCGGTCAGGGACATCGCAATCCGTTCCGAGCCCTGGAAGTACCGAGGAAGATTCCGCTCGAAGACCTCCCGCAGTTCCTGGTAGTAGGCCTCCGGCGCAAGCGGATCTTGCTCCTCCCAGGCATGCGGTTGAAAGTAGGTGTTCTTTTGGACGACTCCTTTTTTAATCACCCACGCTGCCGCCGGCGGCAGCACACGGATCCCGCTGAACAGCGTGCGGTTCTCCAGGACACAACCGCAGGCAACGAACTCACCCAGGCTCTGAGCTTCGATCGAGCGAAGCTCCGGCCGCACTGCCAGGATCGCCTTCGCTTCTGCCGCAAAATAGAATGCTTCTTTCGACTGGTGATAGTAGATCCTGTGCATTCCGTAGCGGTCATTGAAAAGCACGGTCGATCCGTGGTTGCGGTTTGTCAGAAGACCATGGAATCTCCCGTTCAATCCTGCGGGGAAGTTTGGATCCTCTTCGGCGAGGTGGACCAGATAAGAAGGGTTGTCGTTCTCTAACCTGTGACCGCTCCGCCTGAGGCGCGCCGTGATGCCCGGATCGGGGAACTCCTCCCCGGAAAAAACCAGGACCACTTTGTCGTCCTCGTTGCAGAGCGGCATACCGCCCGCGAAGGACCCTTTGCGCACACTCCAGCCCGCATAGATCCCCAATGCAGCGTCGGTCCACGTCCCTGTTTCGTAGAAGGATTCATGCCGCAGGGTCGCCACCATCCGCTCGAGCTGGGGCTCGGCCCATTCTCGCGGCAGGTTGGTGATCAGGCCGGCAATTCCAGGCATCGTTGCTCGATTACGAGGACTGCGCGGCGGACTGCAGCTTGCGGTTGTGCCAAGCAGTCCGCAGTCCCCGCAGCCGGTTGGCGAACGACTCGGGAAGGCGCTCGGCGATTCGGCGGTGCAGTCCTAGACGGAGAGCGGCATGACCCAGCGCCGTTAGCGGAACATAGTAGCGCGGGAGATTAACGCCCTGAAATCCGTTGTTCTCTTTGAACTTGGTCAAGCTGTCATGCTCTTTCTTGCCGTACGTGAAGTTCTGGTACACGAGAAATGCGATCTTGCGCTCGGCACAGACCCGCACCGCGTGTGCGACGAGCGCGTTCGTGGGCGCCTTGTCCCGGTGCTGGACCATCGCGATAATGTTCATGAAGTTTGCCTGGGTGCGAGTTTGGTCGCACGTCAGCTTCACAAACCCAATCAATTGCTCACCCAGATAAGCGCCGATAAAGAAGCTGCTGTCCAGGTAGGTTGCGGCTTCCCGGTGCACCACCCCAATGTCCTTCCCGTAATGCGGGAAGGGCCTCTCCTGACGCATGGGACACTCGTTGTAGATCTCCCAAATTCCTCGCACCAGGCGGTCATCGAACGCAACCTCACGTAGAACTACGCCTTTCTTTTCCGCTTGTCGCGCCCGGTTCCTCGCCTCCGAACGGATCTGCTTCCACCAGTTGTCAAAGCTGGTAATGGGCAAAACCGCCTGGTTGTCCCACTCCATCGGGTAAGCATATTTCGGAGTAGTCTCGGGCATGAGCTGCATGAACGAAAACAGGTCGATCCGAGCGTCGGCCTTACGCAGATCCGACAGCACCAACTCGGGATTGAGGAGGGACTGGTAGTGGTCGGCATCCGGACGGGCAATCCGGAGCACGCGTCCCTCGATCTTGATGACTGTGCCGCCAATGTCCACTAATAACCTCCTGTTCAGGTTCCCTGCGGGACGCGACCCGCGGTTGGATCGTCCGTTATTCGCTGACGTATTGCTCGGTGATGGGATTGATTCCGAAAAGCGCAAGTAGTTTGCCGAGATGATCGCACAGTTTAACCAGAAGAGTCATGAAGCGATGATGTCCAAGAACCAGCATGAACGGCAGCGCCGCCGTATAGACCGGAACGGCAATCAAGGATTTGGCAATGCTGAGCGGGCCGCAGCTGGGCTGCAGCCGGGCCGTTGCTCCTCGCAGCAACGCCTTCCGCAGCATGTACCCCCGTTTCCAGCGGGCGGGGGGAACAACCTCATACACCACCGGTTCTGCCGCCCAGATGAATGCTCGTCCCGACTCAATCATTCTTCGGAAGAAGTCCTGGTCTTCTCCCGCCCGGAATTCCGGTCGAAAGGGCTCACCAGCGGCCGGGAGAATCTCCCTCTTAAACAGCACGTTACCCGTCCGAGCTTCTTGCCAAACGACCGGTGTTCCCGTGGCATTGACGGGGCGGTCAAATAAGTGACTTTTCGCGATCCACAGCGGCGGAGTCTGGTCAAAGTGGGGTTTCACCGGTCCCAGTACTCCGTCCACCTTGTATGCCGCGCAAGCATTGAATAACGTTAACAGCCAGTCTTGCTCCGGAAACTCATCGTCGTCGATAAATGCAATAAAATCTCCTTCGGCGTTCGCGACCGCCTGGTTTCGCGCGAGCGCGATATTCTGCCGAGGCTCGACACAGTATTTGATTGGAACCGAAGAGGATGCGAACTCTGCCACAACTGCCGCACCCGATTGCAAATGATCGTTGTCAGCGACCACAATCGAATAGGTAAAACGACTCTTGGTCTCCTGACAGCCTAGTCCGTCCAAAAGGCGCTTCAGGAGACTCGGTCGCTTGTAAGTACAAATGCAAACGCTGATATGCGGCAGGCTCGTCATCGCTTCCCGAGCGGAGCGCAAGACGTTCTGTTCGCCGATCGACGGACTGGCGCTAGCGCTGGGCGTGAGCACTCGATCTCCTTTTGATCTTCTTCCCCACGCCATCGGCTTCGGGAACCGCAAAACCCGATTCGATCGAGAGATTCCCAATCCGTTGAAAGATCTCCCCTCCTGCCAGAAACCGGTACTCCTCTGGGTTAATGGGATGCGTTTCCACCTCGACGACCGACCGACGGGCAACGGCAAAAACGCGATCCAGCCGTTCCGCCGGCTGCAGTGGCGGCAGGGAGAAGAAGTAGTCGGTGAGGCGATGCCGCCTGGCCAGCAAGCGGTCGATGACTCCACGATAGAAGCGGTTCACGCCGCTCTTTTTCCCCGGCTGGAACGAGAAGTTTCTGCGGGCGATCGTTCCGGCCGGCAACAATCCGGCAAAAAGGACATTGGCGCAGAGGTGCATATGGTGGTGGCCATCAACCCGGCGGGGTTCTGCACCGTAAATCCTGCGGAACTCCTCAAGTTGCGCGGCCACCACGTACTCAAAGGAACTTGCGAGTCCCGGATGATACATTACCTGGGCCAGGCGGTTCCGCAATAGAAAGCGAGACACTCGCTCGCCGTGCTCGGCGAGCCGGCCCGGCGCCAACGGCGCCGAGAAAGGCGACGTGAAGTTCAGGTGCAGACCAACATCGACTCCCCGCTCCCGTGCCAGCGCGGCGGCCCGCTCCGAGTCTTCCATGAACACCATGGCGCTCGCCGACGAAACGGCTCCACGAAGCACGCACTCGATAATGCGGTCGGTCGTTTCAACGTCTCGCCCCCAGTCATCCGCATTGACGATGAGCACGCCGGTCCGAGACGACTCGCCATTCGATCCAACAAACTCGCTCATCGCAGCGGAATCCACTGCGGGCACGGGGTCAGCCGGAACGGAGGGATTGTCAGGAATTGCCACAATCGACAGGTCAAAAGACACGTGACTTTCCGTGTTTTGGAGCGGGGGACTGGAATCGGCCAGTCTCTCCGGGTGGTCCCCAGCGCATCGCTCTCTATACTTCCCCCGCACTCCTTATCGTTCCCTTCCACCTGCGAGCAGTGGCGGTGTCACCCCCAACCTGCCAAACAAGGCTCGCCGCAATCTCTGCATTTGCTCGCGCTGGTGAAATCGTATCAGCTCGGCTGAAACTGGCCTGGGCACCCGCTTCATCCACGCCCACGAATAACCCGCCAACAAGCACAAGCCGCCAGCTAGATAGGGTCTCCTCCCGACCTGGTAGCAGGCTCGAAAGACCTGCCATAAAGGATGTCCGCCCAAATAGTAATCCTGCTTTCCCAGCAGGAAATTGGCGCGCAGTTTTCCGGCGGAGGCGGTGCCCATCGGCCGGTGATGGTGGCAGACCCGTTCCACGAACGTTCTGGTTTTCCAGCCCTTCATGCGCGCGGTCGTTACCGCGATCCAGTCGATTCCGCCGCCCTTGACCTGCACGTAGCCGCCGATCTGTTCAAAACACTCACGCCGGAAGAGCTGGCAGGCTCCGGAAACGTGCTCAACCGTTGTGAACCGGTAATCGTAGGCCTTATTGCCTTCGACGAAAGGCGTTCCGGCTACTCCTAGCTGAGAGTCTGCAGTAAACTTCGAGAGGAGATACTCGAAGTGGTCGGGACCGAAGGTAATATCGGCGTCCAGGTTCCCGATGATGTCGAAACTCTCGCCGAGCATTCGTTCCGCACCGGCATTGAAGCACTGGACCTTGGCCGCAAAATGGCGGTCTCTCCGTTCCGGCATGCGCACCAACTCGATCCAAGAATGCCCGGCCATGTACTTCTTCACGATGGCGTCGGTGCGGTCCGTCGAGCCATCGCTGACGATCACCCATTTCCGGGGCAGCACGGTCTGCGCAATCACCGATTGGATTGTCTGCTCGATGAACCCTTCCTCGTTGCGGGCCGGGGTTATCAAAACGTAGGTCAATTCTGGGGCGCTCATGGCTAGTTTGTTTCTGTAGCTGTGGCCATTTCGGATGGAAATGCGACGCAAGCATCAACTGTCTTCTTCTGACCGGGGTCACCAGACGATTCTGCCCGCGGATGTGCGATCAAGGTCTTCTGCCGTTGTTCATGTCCATCGCTAACGCGCAATTGAAGGCCGGGCAGATCGTCGGCCGCTTCGACCGCAATCTTCACCCGCAGAGTCTCCGCTTCCAAACCGACGCTTTCGAAAGCCGCCGACCGGCGCTTCCGGAACCAGGCAACCGCTTGCCCCGCCGTCGCCAGCCACGCTCCTCGAGCTCTCAGATCGGCAACCAAATCGACATAAAACTCGTCCCATAGTCTCTCCGGGGCGATGCTCCGGTCATGCCAGTTCACGGTGAGGCAGCCGCCGAATTGAATCGCATTGTCGATCATATCTCTCACCGGGATGCGGGCCTCCTCGGCGGAAAGGTCAAGATAACCGGTGAAAAATAGGGCTGTGTCCATTAAGTGCATCGGTAACTCGATGAGATGGCTGGTTCCCGGATGTTTGTAGGCCTGCGTCGTGCCCGCGCGATAACCGATTGTCTCGTTGTATCCGACCGTGGAATCGTAGCTGGCGCCCGCTTTCTCCAGAGTCAAAGGCGACTGTTCATCAAAATACAGCCAGTGCATTCGCACACCAATTTCTTTTTGGCCCGTGATCCTGCGAATTTCTTCCAGTTCGTCGCTACCTCTGGAACTGTCGGCCCAAGCATCGATGCCGTGTAATCCAATCTCACAGCCAGCGGAGATCAAGTTCCGAACCTGACCGGAGATATCCGCGGCGCCGTAGCGAGCGGCGCGGGCACTGGGCGCTGTTCCCGTCCGACTCCGGCCCGGCCGGCCCGCGAAAGGAATGACAAAATAGGATGACCGTGCTCCCCCTTCCAAGTCGACGTAGCGCTCCATCTCGGACCAACAGTCCTTGGCCAGTCCCAGATGGATAAGGGGCAGCTTCAACACCGCAGCCCAATTCGTGCGGACCTTTTGCCATGGCACCCGGCCTCGGAACGCATCAACCAGCGACCCGCAGATGGCACGGTACAGAAAACCAAACATCGTGTGGTCAAATTTGTGCCGGCGGATCATGGGATGGTCCACGTCATGGGTCAGGCACGCAATGAACCGATACCCGGCCGGGACCGGCGGTATCTCAGAGATAGGAATTCCATTAGTGACGATCAGCGCCCGCAACAGAGCAATGTGCAACTCCAACGTTGGAATAGCTGCGTTGACGGCGGGTTGCCCGGTACTGAGGAGAGTGCGCACCTCTGCGAAAAGGTCATAACCGATCCGCACCACCGCCCTCCCCGGTAACTGGGGACAGTAAATTGGACTGTTCGGAAGTTCGCGTGCGGGCAACGCTCCGGTGTTCTCGCGGAACAATAAGTGATCGCCATAGATCGGGATTCGGAATCCCTTGTAGAGCAGGGTGTGAGCTTCGTTTCCGGCCTTGGCAACCTGCACGTTTTCAGTATCGTCCAGCGGCAGCCTGCACCCTGAGTAGATCAGCACCAGCTTGGCGGCGTCCTCCTCTAAATCTAAGTTGCCAGCCTCGGCGCAGAGTATGACGTCGTACTTCCGTTCCGGTTCATAGAACTCCCATGACGTCTTGAACAGTTCGAAGAACTCACGAACTGCTGCTTCATCGGACGAGTTTGCGACGACTCCGATCATGACAATTTGGGACTTGAATGAAATGCGGGCAGACAATCCTGATGCCGAGCTTAGCCTTTGGAATCGGCGGCTTCGAGGCGAAGGAAGAGTTGAGCCAGTGCCTTGAACATCGTGGCCTGTCCCCAATGAAGCATCGGGGTTTTCGCCTTCATGAGAGGATACTTGCGGTAGTAAAAATAGCCCTTCGAATCCTGCATGTTCCCGATGGCCCACGCCGCCACTTTGGCGCTTAGTTCGAGGCACTCCGGGTGCCTGTCGGAAAAGCTGGCGAGGGTGTCGATCGATTGCGCCACACACTGAATGTCGACCGGATAAGTTCGCGTGTGGTAATACTTCGGGCAACCGGTCTTTTCAAAAAAATGGGACGTATAAAAAGCCAGCCCCCGTTCGAGGTTGGGGCGAAACTCCTCGTCGCCACTGGATTCAATGTAGTACTTCAGACTATCCAGGTTGTATCCCGTGTGAAAATTGTCGATCCAATGATACTTGTCCTCTTCCGCATACCACCACGCGCCATCTGCCAGTTGCCGGGAACAGCTATATTCCATGGCCGAACGAGCCATCCGGAGATACTCGGCATTGCCATCTTGTTTCGCAGTCCGGGCCAAAAGACCGGCGCCCAGCATGTTGGCATTATGGATCGAGCTCTGCACGTGGGCCAGGTAGCTCACACAATCGCCGCGATTCGTTCTTTCCCGCGGTAGCTCAAGAATCCAATTGCACGCGCTCTCCGCAATCTTCAGAAACCACTCGTTGCCGGTAATCTCGAAAGCTTCCAAATAAGCATGGCCGATCAAACACGTCCATACGATAATCGGATCGTCCTTGGTGTATCCACCACCGCGGGAAACAAAATCAAAATGATTGCTCCAGCTATGATGCTGAAATCGAGCCACCTTGTGTCCGTCAAGCCACTCCAGACAGCAAGTTGCCTGCTCCAGATATTGGGGTTGCCGGGTAGCACGATAGAGTATCAAGTAGCCATGGGCCATGTATCCCCGGCCCTTGGTGGAGTCTTTTGGCCGCACTCCCATCAAGGGCCGAAGGTTTACCGGGCATTGCCGGATCAACTGCAGCAGAAGCCGTTCCGCGAACAGGTTTCCGAAGGCTAACGGCCGCGCCCAGGACGACAGGCCGTCAAAGGGTTCGTAGCCGCGGTAGTTGCGGTCCTCAACCCATTTCTGCACGCGTTCGAGCGATCTTTCGACCTCCCGGGCGCGGTTCGACTGTGGATTGCGCGGCACTGAGTCTGGGCGAGCGCAGGTATCTGTGCTGCTCACCTCGGTTGTTCTCCATTCAAAAGATCACTCACCAGATTCACCAATGTCTTTCTCTCTTCCTGCCAGGTATGTGCCAGGTATATCTGTTGGCCGCGCTCAGCAATTTCGATTGCCTGGCGGGAATTGGAATGGACGTATTCGATCTTTTCCGCCAACTCTTGTGCGTCGCCCGCTTCGAAGAACAAGAGCGACTCGGGATCGAAGTAGTCCTGAATCCCTGGCGTCCGCGGAGCAATCACCGGTTTGCCCAGTGCGAGATATTCGAAGATCCGAGTCGGCGTGTTGATATCCGTAAATGCGTTGCGCTGATTTGGAATGACCCCCACGTCGCAGGTCTCGATTTCCCGGACTAGTTCCTCCAACCGCTTTGGCCCGAGGTAGTGAATGCACGTTTCCAGCCCCATGTTCCGGGCCTTTTCCAGAACTTGTTCAAGGAAGGGAGTGGTGCGTCCGTAAACCCTGAGCTCCGCGCTGGGAACCGCTTTGCGAACGGCCGCTAACGCATCCAGGGCAACATCCAGCCCGTTTCGTTCCACCAGCGATCCGTGATACATGATCACGAACGGTTTGCCCAGGGATTGCTCCGACACAGGATACGATCGCGCCGTCCGGTAAGGAAAGATTTCCCCGTCGGGCGAATTCATGACTACGCCGATCTTCTCAGGTTGGCAACTGCGCGCAGCGAAAATCCGTTTGCAAGCCACGTTTACGGTAATTACCAGATCTGTGCACGCGATACTCCATTTCTCGAGTTTGCGAATTACCCGAACCCCAAGACTATCCTCTTTAAGATTGAAGATCGTCATCATCAGTTCGGGCATGGGGTCGTGCTGATCGAGGATCACCTTGGCCCCAAACGCCTTCGGCAGCAAAGCGCTGAGGACAAGAATGTCCGGCATGTTGTGGATATAAATCAGGTCATACCTGCGCCCGAGCGAGCGCCACGCAAGTATGCTCGCGGACATGAGAATGAACGCGGAATACTGGTAGGCGTAGGAGAGCTTGCCGCCGCGATGATGCGAAATCGGTACACGGAAGATCTCCAGGCCGCCAAGGTTTTCACGCTTCGGCAGCTTCTCATCGGCCTCACAAATCAAGTCCAAAACCATGCCTTCTTTGAGCAGCGCCTCGGCGGCACGCCGTGGCCGCGGATCGGCGGGATAGGACGAGAAGACCACCATACCTACGCGCTTTCCGCAAAGGCCCGATCCGACCGTGCCCGCACGATCTCCGGCATCTGCCGAACCAGGCATGGTCGGAGGAGCACTTACGGCAGGACCGCTTTGGCCGATGAGATTGGTTTTCATGCTCATGTGTCCGGCTAGACCGCGACTCTCTCAGCACTGTTCAGCGAAGTTGTGACCACCACCCCCTTGCGCTGCGCGTCCCGCTCGACCTTCATTCGGTTGGACGCCTGAATTGCCTCGAGCACCACGGACTGGCTGAATTTGCTGAGAATCCCGATGTTCGGCATCACACAGTGACCGCCAATCACCCCCGGGAAGTACTTCACCGGTGGAAAGAACTTGATTTCGTCGTAGAACGAAATGACTTCCTCGTAATCCTGCCCGGATTGGTCACAGTATCGTTCCAATTCCTGTGCCCAAGCGATCATCAGTCCGAAGTAGGTGGTCTCTGTGAGCTTAGCCAGTTCCGTGGCTTCGGGCGAGGACAGGATCTTAACCTTCAAACCTATCGAATCGAAATGCTTGGCTGCATGTTCTGCGGTTGCCGGATCGATCGCTCCCACGAACTTGGTGTAGTGCTTAAGTTCCTCCAGCATGCGTGCATGCTTGCCGCGCACCGGGCTGTTCACCACCGCAGTGCCGGTTCGCTCGGCAATTGCGCGTGTTGTCCCGACAAACACTGTGCTGTTGATGATGGTCAGGGCGGGCCGAAAGTGCTCGATGTAGCGCGCGGTCTCACCGATAAAATTCTTGATCTGGAACGGGTAGCACACATGCATCACATCGACTTGGTCGATCCGCCCGACCGGCGAGATATCCACACCGACCACCTCGTGGTGCCCGGAAATGAGCTGAAACAACGGTTTACCTATCTCACCGAGTCCGACGACTACGACCTTTTTGTTTGTTTTCACGGCCTTAGGCCTCCTCAAAGAAAGTGACCGAATTGGTGACGCAACGGATCTGGCTGGGGTTTAACGGGCGAGCGGTGCCACCTTGGATTCGACGAACTCAGCAGTCGCCTCCACAACTTTTTGCTGCTGGTCCGACTTCAATTGTGGGAACATGGGCAAAGATACGATCCCACGCGCGATTTTTTCACAAATGGGAAAATCACCTTGCTGATGGCCTTTATACGTGTAGGCCTTCTGTAAATGGAGAGGGATTGGATAGTGAATGCCGGTCCCGATGCCTCGCTCTTTCAGAAAGGCCATCAGTCCATCGCGATCTTCGGTGCGCACTACGTAGAGGTGATACACCGCACGGGACCAAGCTGGTTCATAGGGCGGATTCACCGGGTTGCCGGCAGCCTCCAACAGTTTCTTATACTCGGCTGCCCGCGCACGGCGCTGGTCGTTCCACTCGGCCAGATGTTTCAGCTTAACGTGAAGTATTCCGGCCTGAATAGCGTCCAGCCGGCCGTTGTAGCCTTCCACGTCGTGGTAATACTTCTTCGCTTGGCCGTGGTCGCGGATCATGCGCACTTGCGCCGCCAGTCCGGCGTCGTTGGTCGTGACCGCTCCGGCCTCGCCACATGCGCCGAGGTTCTTTCCCGGATAGAAGCTAAACGCAGCCGCACGGCCGATTGATCCTGCCCTGAGCCAGAGATTCTGCTTGCGCGAGAAGTATTGCGCTCCGTGGGCCTGGCAGGCGTCTTCCACCACGATCAGGTTAAAACGGTTGGCCAACTCCAGAATGGGATCCATGTCGGCCATCTGACCATAGAGATGAACCGGCACTACCGCAGTGACCGGCCGCCCGCTGCGCTGGCTGATCAGCTTGCCGGTGGCATCGCATGTGCACTGTTGCTCAAGGTAGACCCGCAGCTTCTCGGGATCCAAGTTGTAGGTGCGCTCATCGATATCGACAAACTCGGGCAGCGCACCCGCCTGAGAAATGGCCTCGGTAGTCGCGATAAACGTGTTCGGGACCGTCAGTACCACGTCGCCAGAACGGACACCGGCGGCCATCAAGGCAAACCGCAGAGCATCGGTGCCGCTGTTCACGGCGACGGATTGCTTTGTGCCGCAAAAGTCTGCAAAAGCTTTTTCGAAATTCTCAACCATGGGGCCGCCAATGAAGCCGGCAGTCCGGAGCGCCTGCTGGAAGACTTGGGTTAATTCTTGCTCAAGCTCCACGTGCGGAGTAACAAGATCAAGAAAAGGAATGCTGGACAAGCTCACTTGGTGACCTCCTTAGTCTGGTCGATATAACGACGAACTTTAGCTGGATTTCCAAACGCAACGCTGTTGGGTGGAACGTCCCTGGTCACCACGCTGCCCGCACCGACGATCGCGTTTTCGCCGATGGTAACGTTGGCCAGAATAGTGCAGCCGGAACCGATCGAGGCGCCCTTCTTGACAAACGTACGCTCGACCTTCCAGTCGGCTTCGGTCTGCATCTGGCCGCCGTCTGTCGTCGCGCGCGGGTACGTGTCGTTGATAAACGCCACGTTGTGGCCGACGAACACGTTATCCTCGATATCGACTCCTTCACACACGAACGTGTGACTCGAAATCTTGCAGTTCTTGCCCACTTTCGCATTCTTCTGAATCTCTACGAAGGCGCCAATCTTGGTTTCGTCGCCGATTTCGCATCCATAGAGGTTGATGAACTTTGAGAGCTTCACGTTTTGCCCGAGCTTGACGCTCGGAGCGATGCATAGATAGGTATCCATACGATTGCTCAACTAACTCCTTAACTGTGATTTGTGGGATACACAACAGCAAGCCGCGATTGACGATCGCTCAAGTTGCTAGAGGTAAACCAGCGCTCCCCGCTTGGCCAGAGACTGGCTCGCCGCCTCCAGCATCTGAACCACTTTTAGTCCGGCACAGCCGCCGTTAAATGGTTTCGTTCCCTTGTGGATGCATTCAGCAAAATAATCCAATTCCAGCTTCAGGGCTTCGACCTGTTCGACTTGCGGCGCCCACATATCGCCCGAGCGGTAACTAACCAGCAGGTTGTACACGCCTTCCTGGCTCTTTACATCCACACCCTTGTCATAGATCTTCAGCTTCTCGTCGGCCTCCAGATCGTTCCACACCAACATCTTCTTTTCTCCGCCGATCAGCGTGGTACGAACCTTTACGGGTGAGAGCCAGTTCACGTTGACGTGAGCGATCATGCTGTCGGGAAAGTAAGCCGTGATAAACGCGATATCTTCATGCCCGTTGAGGTGAGCCTGCCCGGTGGCTGAGATGGCCTCTGCCTCTTTGTGCAGCAGGTGATTCATGATCGAAAGATCATGCGGCGCGAGGTCCCAAATCACGTTGCAATCGTGCTGAAACAACCCCAGGTTCACCCGCGTGGAATCGTAGTAATAGAGTTTGCCCAGCGTCCCATCTTGGAGCAGCTTCTGAATTTTGCGGACCGCGCCGGTAAACAGGAACGTGTGGTCCACCATGATCTGGAGGTTTTTCTGTTCCGCCAGGTTGATCAGTTCTTCCGCTTGCGCGGTGTTGCTGGTAAACGGCTTCTCCACGAATACATGTTTGCCGTTCTCCAGCGCGGCCTTGGTCAGGTCATAGTGTGTCCACACCGGAGTGATCACCGCGATCGCATCCACGCCGGGCGACTTGATCAGTTCGTTGGCGTCGCTATGCACCGGAATCCCGGGATGCGCCGCCTGTATGCGCTTGCGGGCTGCCGGTGTCAGATCGCAGATCCCGGCCACCTGGCAGCCTTCCAGACTGCGAAGATTCCTTACGATGTTCGGCCCCCAATATCCGTAGCCGATAACGCCAAACCTAAGCATAACTACTCACCCTCCGAGCGTGATTGTGATGGCTGCGCCAAAAGCAATGCGGACAGCGCAGCGGCCATCGGGCATTGGGGGAAGGAAGAAAGAAAACGGGAGAAGATAATGGAATGAAAACTAACAGGCGCCGTCTCCGCTCATCACCGCTCTGGGGGTCTGCAAGAGAATCTTCAGGTCGAGCAGGGGCGAGCAATTGCGGGCATAGCGCAAATCCAGCCGCACCATGTCGTCAAATTCCACGCGGCTGCGGCCATACACCTGCCAGAGTCCGGTGATTCCCGGCTTCGCCTCCAGCAGACGGCGGCGATGCCAGGTGGCGTAGGCTTCCACTTCATACGGCACTGGCGGACGAGGTCCGACCAGCGACATTTCGCCGCGCAGCACATTGATCAACTGCGGCAGTTCGTCCAGGCTGGAGCGCCGCAGAATCCTGCCCACCGGCGTGATTCGCGGATCGTCCGTCAGCTTGAAAACGCCCTCTCCGTTGCCGTTGGCGGACTTCTTTTCCGCCTGACCGGTAATCAACTGACGAACGTATTCTTGATGCTCGCTGGAATCGTTATTTATGTACATCGAACGGAATTTCAGAAACGTGAAGGGGGTTCCATGCTCGCCGATGCGCTTTTGCAGAAACAAAACCGGACCGCGGGAAGTCAGCTTGATCGCCGCCGCGACGACAAACAACACGGGCGACAATATCGCCAGCAATAACAGGCTACCCAGAACGTCGATCAGCCGCTTCGTCGCGCGGCCCAGCCGGTTCGACTCTTGGCGCTTTTCGAGATCCGGGTAAAGGGTTGGGTTGCTGGGGCGATCCAAATCCTGCGAATCCCAGTCATCCGGAAACACGTGAAAGGAAAATTTGATCCGGCTGAAC